>Ga0073928_10003416_pt1 | contig 25167 bp, 16 predicted proteins | sample PaiPotPPA55metaG_FD_76969 | JGI IMG/M metagenome (GOLD analysis project Ga0073928, IMG submission 76969) | Iron sulfur acid spring bacterial and archeal communities from Banff, Canada, to study Microbial Dark Matter (Phase II) - Paint Pots PPA... ...
AGCCGATCCGGGCCGCCCCATCTTTCATGTTACCGCTCCAGCCCAATGGATCAATGATCCGAACGGCCCGATTTATTACAGAGGCTTCTATCACCTCTTCTATCAACTGGATCCGTTCAGTGATGAAGGCGGACCGAGATACTGGGGACACGCTCGCAGCCGCGATTTGGCGAAATGGGAGACCTTGCCCATCGCGCTCTGGCCTTCCAGCGAGGCGGGCGAATCCGAGGTCTGGTCCGGTTGCTGCACGATCAACGGCAAGGGCGAACCGATGATTTTTTACACCAGTATTGCGCCCGGAAAATCCGCCCAGACTCATGCCGAGCAATGGGCCGCCATCGGTGATGACGATTTGATCCAGTGGCGCAAGTCTCCCGCCAATCCGGTGCTGTCCGAGGCATTGCACGGCGGAAAGAAAATCTATGACTGGCGCGATCCCTTTGTTTTTCGCAACCGCAATCAAACCTTCATGGTGACGGGCGGCAATCTGAATCAGGCCAGGGGCGGACAGGCCGCGGTGAATATTTACGAAGCAGAAAATGCCGCGTTGACGCAATGGAAATATCGCGGCGTTCTGTTCGGCCCTCCTGATTTCGTCGCGCCCACGGCGGAGTGCCCGAACTTTTTCAAGCTCGGCGATCAGTGGGTGCTCTTCGTCTCGCCGTACGGAAAGGTCCAATACTTCGTCGGTGACTTTGACGCGGCGACCTGCCGTTTTCAACCCCACACGCGCGGGCTGCTCGATTTTGGACCGAATTTTTACGCGCCAAATACAATGCAAGTTCCCGATGGCCGCCGCCTGGTTTGGGGTTGGGTGAGCGGTTTTCCACGCGGACACGGCTGGAATGGCTGTCTGTCGTTGCCGCGCCTGTTGACCCTGTCGCGTGATGGCCAGCTTCGGCAAAGCCCCGCGCCGCAATTGAGCAAACTGCGCGGCAAGGAGGTTGAGTGGAGAAATATCCAGCTCGAAAGTAGCGCCAAGACTTTGGTGCTGCCGGCGACGAACACCCTTGAAATCCGGGCGAATATCGAATTGAAGACTGCGGAAGGCATCGCGCTGGAATTCAAGAGCGGCGCCAAGGATTCTCAGCCAGTGGTCGTAAGCTTCAGCGGTTCGGAACTCAAGGCGATGGACGCGGCGGCCCCGCTTTCATTGGCCAAAGGCGAGCGAAAGCTGGACTTGCGCATTTTCATCGATCGCTCCGTGTTGGAAGTTTTCGCCAACGGGACGGTGTGCGTAACCAAAGTCATTGCTCCACTGGAAGCCAACGCATCCCTGGAGATCCGTGCCCAAGGTGGGACTGCACAGGCGAGATTGGTCCAAGCGTGGCCCATGAAATCGATATGGTAATTATGGTGCATCGTGAATCCTGTGAGCAACGCAACCTCCAGTCCCGACTGGTTCGCGGTTGAGAATCTCGACGAAGTCGAGTCTCCGGCGCTGCTGATTTATCCTGCGCGCGTCGAGGAAAACATCCGTCGTATGGTGGCCATCGCGGGCGATGCCGCGCGCTTGCGGCCGCACGTCAAAACTCACAAGCTCGCGCAGATCACCGCGCGAAATATCGCCGCAGGAATTACGAAATTCAAAGCTGCCACCATTGCCGAAGCCGAAATGCTGGGGCGCGAGAATGCCGCGGATGTTCTACTGGCGTATCAACCGGTTGGACCCAACGCCCGCCGCTTCATGCAATTGACGCGGGCATTTCCAAAAACATCCTTTGCCTGTTTGGTGGATGATATTGGCGCGGCGCATACACTCTCGCAGCTCGCCGTGTGCGAGGGAATCAGAATCAAAGTTTTGCTCGATCTCGATTGCGGCCAGCATCGCACCGGCATTGCTCCGGATGACGAGGCGGCTGAGTTCTATGCGGCTTTGTGCCGATTGCCCGGCTTGAATCCTTCCGGCCTGCATGCCTACGACGGCCACATCAGCGCGAGTGATCCGGCGCAGCGAAAAGCCGAGTGCGAGACAGCATTTGTGCCGGTTGCGAAACTGCGCGAACGCTTGAGTGCTCTCGGCATGTCCGGCAGGAGCCTGGTGGCGGGCGGGACGCCGACGTTCCCGTTCCACGCGCGGCGAACTTCCGTGGAATGCTCTCCCGGCACGTGCGTGCTTTGGGATTTTTCCTACAGCAGCCGGTTGGCCGACCTTGATTTTCTCCACGCCGCGCTGGTGCTGACGCGCGTCGTCAGCCGGCCGGGCCGGCAACGCCTGTGCCTCGACCTCGGCCACAAGGCCATCGCGTCGGAGAACCCGCACCCGCGAGTCTGTTTCCTGAATGCCCCGACCGCCCGCGCCGTCGCGCACAGCGAAGAACACCTCGTCGTCGAAATGGATTCGACCGACCGTTGGAAGGTCGGCGACTGTCTCTTTGGCGTTCCGTGGCACGTTTGTCCGACCGTCGCACTGCACCGCGAAGCCGTCGTCGTCGAAAACGGCCGCGCAACGGAGCGCTGGCGCATCGAAGCCCGCGATCGGCACCTGACCATTTGAATCGCATCGAGGATCGCCCCAAACTTGTGCCTTCGAAGAAGTGCGTAATGACTTCTCCATCAACTGTTTCGAACCAGCCGCAGGACGACTCCTATGAATATTCGAGATGCCTATGACGAATGGTCGCACTCTTACGACTCCGGCAGCAATGCAACGCGCGATCTGGATCAATTGGTTCTTGGCCGCGTGCTCGGCGATTTGCATTTCGAATCCATCGTCGAAGCCGGCTGCGGCACCGGGAAGAACACGGAACTACTCTCCCGGTTTGGCGGGCGGGTGCATGCCCTGGATTTCTCGGTCGGCATGCTTGCTCAGGCGAAGAAAAAACTTCGGCATCTGGCCAACGTCACTTTTTCGGTTGCCGACATCACCGGAAAATGGCCTTGCGCCGAACGGTCGGCCACGCTGGTTACATGCAACCTTATCCTGGAACATGTGAATGAGTTGGCGCCGGCGTTTTCGGAAGCCGCCCGTGTCCTGGACGAAGGAGGATTGTTCTTCATCAGCGAATTGCACCCCTTTCGACAATATGAGGGCACCGTTGCTAATTTCCGAAAGGGAGGACGAACGACCGAAATTCCTGCCTTCATTCATCACATCTCCGACTTCCTGGAAACCGCGCAAAGCTGCGGCTTCATGTTGAAGAGGCTTCAGGAGTGGTGGCACCAGAAAGACCAGGAGAAGCCGCCACGGCTGGTCTCATTTCTCTTTGCGAAAACCGCACCTCAGGAGCGCGACCTTGACCATGCATCCGGGTATTGACAGCCGAAAGGGTGGACAACAAAGCCTCAACCAAGAGGCATGCGATGACGACCGCCTTTCGAGACTCGAACGCTTCGACTGATCCTTGGTCCGAGTGACTGCTGCTGCGGCGGCACGGTAGAGATTCGAATCAAGAGCGGGTAGTCCGACGCAAGGTCGAGTGTATTCGCGACCGCGTGCTGGATGGCGCAAAGCTCGCCCCAGGAATGGTCCTCGCGGATGTCGGAGCGGGAGACGGACTGATTGCATTTGGGGCGTTCGAGCGCATCGGTCGTACCCTGCGGGCGATACTCACCGACGTATCCGCGCCCTTGCAAGGACTGCGCCGGCTGGTCGAATCGGGTCAGCTCCTCGAGCGGGACGCCATTGCTTATCTTACCGCAGTCAAACCTGATTAGCACGAGTGTGTGCTCACAACAACATCTCGAAATAGATCAGAGGATTTCCCTTGTAACTGGCGCGCCCAACTTCCCGAAAGCCACACTTGCCATAAAACGGACCCGCGCCAGCCGGAGAGTCAAACGCATCCAGCCAGATGGCGTCGGCCGGCCATTGCCTTCCGATCTCCCTTGCTTCCTCCAGGCAACGCCGGCCGATTCCCTGGCGCTGCACATCCGGCGCGACGGCCATGGAAAGCAGGTAAAGCGGCCGGTCGCAATCGGTGAAATGCTTGCGGTCGATGGCCCACGGCTTTTTCGTGGCCAGCCGAAAACTCGCGACCAGCCTGTTCTTTCGGTGCGCCACAAAGACTCTTGAGCTTCGCATGTCGAAGAGCACGCCCCTTTCGGTCGAGACACTCGACCACGGGCCTTTGCCAAAATCGGCGGTCAACTTCCCGGCCACCGCAGCGCGCAGAGCGACGATGTCCAATACATCATCGGCTGTGGCTACTTTCAACTGGAGGCGCATTCCTGACGATGATCGCTTCGGATGTTTGGATCCAAAGCGCGGATTCGCGAACCATTCATTTGAGAAGATAGAACACGTCGGTTCGCAGTTTGTTGGGGTCTTCGTTCCAATGGTCGTACACCTCCCAATTCGGGCCGGCCATCGGTCGATTGTTCGCTTTACACCATTCCCGGAGCGCGGCATGGGCCTCGCCAAGTTTTTCGTAGGGTCCGATATGCGCGACGGTGGCCACCGTGCCGCTGGGCGTGGCGGAGCATACGACTTTGCCCGCACTTTCGAATGGGGCGCTGACTCTTACGCCAGCCTCGACAGGCAATCCCTGGTCGGTGGCGAACAGGTCTTTATCGGCCTCCCCGTGATAAAGGAAGACATTGATCCCCAGATGCTTGACCTGGGGGTTGGCTTTCAGAAATTTCCACACTTCATCGAGAAGCGCGAACAGCCGCTTTACGTAATCATGCTTCTTGCCGTGGCCGCGCGCCGCCGCCAGCAACTGCGGGCCGGCGTCGAACATTCGAACGTCATAGTGCATAATTCCCTACCCAATGCCCTGTCGGCACGAACACTTGTGCGCGGTCGCGGTACGCCGAGTGCGTCCGATCTGGCAGGGCAACGCAATCCCCGCGTCCGCTGGAATGACATCCTTAGGTATACTCATCGGAGCTCGGGAAAATGACGCGTGAACTCTGGCAGTTTCAATGCGCCCTTCGCTTTCTCAAAGTCGTCTTTCGACAGAGGGCCAATGACAGCCTGATACTGGTCTCCCTTATTCGAATCTTTCGCGATGTCCAGGTAGTAAAACGAAGGGGAAACGCCGGGTTTGCCGGCAGGACGAACAGCTGCAACTATATATCGTGGATCCCACCCGACGTCTGTCACAACTGGTCCGATCCTTCCAATTGAAATCCCGCCGCCCTCGTCGCGGGAGACAGTCAATTGTTCATCGGTATCGATAGCGATGAGAATATATGGGCCAACCAATCGCTCATGGATCGCATCACCACAGCCCATCAAGAGCAAAAGCGCACACGCTCCAAGAACGATCAAGAGTTTATTGGTGAACATATTGTGGCTAACTTTGTTTATAAGACCAAGAGTTAGTATTGTCTACCGGAAGTCAACCGAGAATCAGAGCCTGTGTACTTCCTTCAACTTGGATTTGATCGCCTGTTGGCGTTCCCATGTCACGGAACCGAGGCAGGAATGAACGCTTGCCTTGTCCAAAACAAAAATGAAATCGCACTGGCATACTGTGGGGCCATCGAAACCATCCGCGCCATTGAGGCGGACATCCATTTTCTTGGGATCGCCTTGGAGCTTGTAACAAGCCAATCCATTGATTTGCAACCGGTGCGGATTATCCAGGCGTTCCTGGCCGGACAAGAGGACAAACCAGTGATCGCGGGCGAAACCCATCGGCCGGCTTTTCCAGATCTCCCACTGGTGCAGGCTCATCGCTCGGGTCTTTGCCTGACCTTGCTCATGGATGATTCGAGCGCCACCCGCTCTTTATCCGGACCGTAATCATCGGCGAAATAGCCCGCCGGCCGGGGTGACTGAAATCGGTTGGCGACAGTCGGCAGCCCCGCCCGCAACGCTTGGCGAATGACCACTGCCGGCTTCTCTTTGGTCAGAGAAACCACGTCCAATAATTCGTGTTCCAATTCGGCATCCAAATCCACAGTTCGGCGCATAAACACCATTTTGCACCTTTTCGGTGAGATGTCTACCTCGCACTCGGGCCCCTATTTCCTGGCGGCTCCAGCCAATGCAAAGGGCCGTCTTGGTAAGTTGCTCACCACCATTCCGGTCGGTCCCGACGCGTCGGGAACCGGCACGGGCGGGTGCCCGTGCTACCCACTTTTCGGACCCGGCCTAAAGAGCCAGCAGCAGCTTCTTGATTTCCTTCAGGCGCGCGGGCGCGGCTTTGCGGGTCAGGCGGGGGAACTTGCTGCCGACCATCACGTAATCACCGTGGCGGGTGAGCATCAGCCGGTCGTCTTTCACCTCGATGGCGGAGATGCCACGTTCGCCGGCGAGGATTTTTAATTCGGCAAGCTGGAGCAACAGCTCGAGGGGCGGCGGCAGCGGGCCGAAGCGGTCGCGCAGTTCCTTCTCGAGATCCTGCAACGCGGACTTGTCGGTGGCCTGGGCGAGCTTGCGGTATATCTCGATGCGCTGGCGGGCGTCGGAAATGTAGGCGAAGGGGATGAAGGCTGTCATTCGGATTTCATCTCGATTCTGTGATGCGTGATGCGTGAGCCGGCCTGTATCGGATTTTTGTTTTTGTCGGCTCCCCGAACATATATTTGATTTATTTAGTTCGGGGATGCGTGAATCGGAATCGGAGTCCGCACCTCGCTGCTCTGTCTGCGACGGCTCCGCTCCGGGGCTGAGGTCCAGGAAATCCAGGCGCACCTCGACTTCGACGCGCGGCTTGACTTTTTCGCCTTTGAGGGCGGCGACGCTCTGTTTGAGAAGCTGGCAATACAACTCGAAGCCGACGGCCATGATGTGCCCGCTTTGCTCCGAGCCGAGCAGATTTCCCGCACCGCGGATTTCCAGGTCGCGCATGGCGATTTTGAAGCCGCTGCCGAGGGTCGAGAATTGCTTGATGGCGCTCAGACGCTTGCGGGCGTCGGCCAGCAATCCCGCGTGGCGCGGCATCAGCAAATAGGCATAGGCCTGGTGCTTGTAACGCCCAACGCGCCCGCGGAGTTGATAAAGGTCGCTCAGGCCGAAGCGGTCCGCGCGGTCGATGATGATGGTGTTCGCGTTCGGGATATCGAGGCCGCTTTCGATGATGGTCGTCGAAAGCAAAACGTCCGCCTCGCCATTGACGAATTGGGTCATGACCTCTTCCAGGTCGTCGCTGTGCATCTGGCCGTGGCCGATGACGATGCGGGCGCGCGGCACGAGCGCTTGCAGTTTTTGGGCCATGGCTTCGATCGTCATTACCCGGTTGTGCAGGAAGAACACCTGGCCGCCGCGGTTCAGTTCGCGCTGGATGGCGTCGCGGATGACCCGCTCGTCGTAGGGGGTAACGATAGTTTCGACGGGCAACCGATCCTGCGGCGGCGTTTGGATCGTGCTCATGTCCCGCGCGCCGGTGAGCGCGAGGTACAGCGTGCGGGGAATGGGCGTGGCGCTGAGCGTGAGCACATCGACCAGCTTGCGAAGGAGCTTGAATTTTTCCTTGTGCCACACGCCAAATCGCTGCTCCTCGTCGATGACCACAAGACCGAGGTCTTTGAAGGCGATGTCGTCCTGGACCAGCCGGTGCGTGCCGATGACGATGTCCACCGAGCCCGCGGCCATTTCTTTGATGACGCGCTCCTGGGCGCGGCGGGTGCGGAAACGCGAAAGCAACTCGATGCGAACCGGATAATCCGCCATGCGCTCGCGGAACGTGTTGAAATGTTGCTGCGCCAGAACGGTGGTGGGCACGAGCACGGCGACTTGCTTGCCATCCATCACCGCCTTGAAAGCGGCGCGAATGCCCACTTCGGTTTTTCCGAAGCCCACATCGCCGCAGATCAGCCGGTCCATGGGTTTGGGCCGTTCCATGTCGGCCTTGGTTTCGAGAATGGCGCGCATCTGATCGGGCGTTTCCTCGAAAAGAAAGGCGGCCTCGAATTCGCGCTGCCAGGCGGCATCCGCGGCGAAGGCGTAGCCGGCCTCGGACTCGCGAGCGGCCTGGATGGCCAGCAAGTCGCTGGCGACATCGCGCGTCGCCTTCTCGGCCTGCTCCTTGGTCCTGGCCCACCGTCCGCCGCCGAGCGTGTTGAGCGGCGGACGGCCCTTGCCGGGGCCGACGTACTTGCCCACGAGGTGCGCCTCCGTGACGGGCACGTAGAGCTTCGGCGGCGGCTGATTCGGATCTTTCGCGGCATATTCGAGGACGAGGCATTCCTGGCCGGAACGCGCGGCTGCACCCGCTCCTTCGATAGGTTTGGTCCCCGCGCCGAGAGGCAGAACCTGCAAGCCGATATAGCGGCCAATGCCATGTTGCAGATGCACCACGTAATCGCCTTCGGCCAATTCCGTGAAATCAATATCGAGCGCCGAACGGGCGGCTTGCGCGTGGGCCGATTTGAGGCGGCGCGGCCGCTGGACTTTGTAGCGCCCAAAAATCTCGGCATCCGTGACGACGACGAGGCGCGCTGCATCGCAGAGGAACCCGCGCGGCAGAGATCCGCAATGCGTATGGGGGTCGGTGGCGGGTTCCGGGGTGACCGGCGATGGCGTGGAATCGTGATTCGTGAGCCGACCTATATCGGATTTTTGTTTTTGTCGGCTCCCCGAATATATATTGGTTTCATTTGGTTCGGGGATGCGTGATGCGTGACTGGGTTGCGCGGCGTCCTCGTGTGCGCTAATGGGCGGCGTGAGCTCTCCTGAATTTGTGGGATTGACGGTGGGTGATTCCAATCCGTACTCGCGCCAGATTTCGGCGAAGCGCTGGCGTTCGCCTTCGTTGTTGCAGAAAACATGCACGGCGCTGCCCTGGCGCAACCAGCGATGAAGCTGGGCGAAGAATTCGCGCCGTTGCGCTTCGGCGATTTGCGGCTCGGGCGCGCGCTCGGCCAGCGGACGGTAGGAGTCGAGGCTTTGAAATTGCAGAGAGAGGGGAGGCTCGTCCGTTTGGCCCGAGTTGGTTCCGCCGTCGGCGTGATTCGTGAGCCGACCTATTTCGGATTTTTGTTTTTGTCGGCTCCCCGAATATATGTCTGACTTATTTGGTTCGGGGATGCCCGATGCGTGAATAACATCTGCATCGTGGTCCGGCACTGGAGAGAGCCCTTGTTCCGCTGTGTTCGGTTCGTCCTCCGTGACGCCGAGAAGCGTCTTCCCTTGTGCGGCGGCCTGTTGTCCGAAATTCTCCCACGCGATGAAAAACGGATCGTCCTGGGGAATTTGCTGTGCGTATTCTGCGGCGCGCGCTTCCAACTGTTCCGGCTCGCTCAAAAGCAAAATGGTTTCCGGCGGCAAATAATCCAGCAATGTCCCGAGGCTGCGTGTTTCGGCCGGCCCGTTCTGCATTCGCTTGAGGATTCCCAATTCACCGCCGGGCGGAATGGTGACGGCCGGGATTTCCTCGCGGGAAATCTGCGTGAGCGGATCGTAGTAACGCAACGACTCCAACTCGTCGCCGAAAAATTCCAAACGCACCGGCCAGGGACTGGTGAGCGGGTAAACATCCACGATGCCGCCGCGCGCGGCGAGCTCGCCCTTTTGCGTGGCCTGTGCCTCGGGTTCGTAGCCTTGTTCTTCCAGCCATTCGACCAGATCGAGCGGGTCCATGCGGTCGCCGCGCGCGAAGGTTCGTGTGCGCTCGCCCAATGCCTCTGGGGGGAAGGTGCGCTGGAGGAGGGCCGCGATGCTGGTTACGACGAGCGTGGAGCGTGGAGCGTGGAGCGTGGGATCCGTGGCTCGTGACGCGGAGCGCAACGCCACGAGCGTTTCGAGGCGGTCGCTGATGACGTCGGCGTGCGGGAGTTTGGATTCGTGCGGAAGGATTTCCCAAGCCGGATAGAACAACGGACCAGTTGCGGCGCCTGATGAAAGACCGTCCTTCGCCTCCGCTTCCCTTGGCAAAAGTGCGAACCAAGTGGAGATGTCCTGATGAAAACTTTCCTGGGCTTTGAGTCCTTCGATAACGACGACAATCGGACGTCGCGGAAAAAGGTGCCGGATCAACACGGCGAGGAACGGCTGGGCCGCTGCGCTGACGGAAAAAGCAGACAACACTCCCCCCCTCTCCAGTCGCCGCGCCAGAGAGTGGACAGCGGGAGTATTCGAGACCCGGACGAACAATTCGCTTGCCGCCGCGATAGCCAAATCTTGCGCCAAGCAAAGCCAACGTGGCAGCTGTGGGGGCCGGCGTCAAGCAGGGCCGCTCAAATGATCAGCGATATAGAATTTGCGAACGGACCGCGTTCCAATACCATCACGTTGTTTATGGCTGAAGCAAGCGGTAAAAGATAGTCGGGTTCGACGAATCCATGTCTATTGTCATAACGATATTGGTTTGCAGGTAATCAAGCAAAGGACGCCAATTGCCCTGAATCGCCAGATTCGTGGAGTACTGCAGTTGGTAGCGGACCCCAAGCCTGCCGAAGAGAGCCAAGTAACGGCTCTGATCCGTGGAGACGGCCGCTTCCAGCAATGACTCGGTTCGAACCACCGCGACCAGGCCGGCGTGCGGGATGTAGTTGGAATAATCTGATGCATCTGGTTTCGCCGCGATTACACTTCCAATTGGCAACGGGACAAAAGCCGAATGTTGGTTCGATACAGCCAAAAAACTCAATTGCGCGATCTGTTGTGTGCCCTGCAAAACATGCCCGGGCATCAGGTGAATCTCAATCAAGAAGTTCGTGATTTGGTCTTGCAAGGAACCTGATGCAATCCCCTGCGCAGTGACAGCGAGTGTCGCGTTTGTGAACTGGCCGGCCGGCCACGGCATGTTGAATAGCAGATTCGTGACACCATCGCTTGACGCCAAGTTAATGGGCACCCCGACGCTCTGTCCGCCATACGCATTGGTGGAACCAACAGTCAATTCCAAATAATCCTGAACAATCACTGTAAAGCTTTGCGTCGCGCTCAGCGGAGGTGAGCCGTTGTCCGTGACCAGAACCGTGATTAGGTTCGTGGTCGAAGCATAAGCCCGGGTCGGAGACCAACTAAAGAGAACATTTGTGGAATCAGGCGGCCCATTGGTACTCAACCGCGCCAGCTCGCGGCTCGAATAGTTGGTGATGGAAGCGCCGAAGGGCGCTCCGGCACCAAGCTTGAACATGAGTTGGTCGCCATCCACATCCCAGGCCTGCAGTCGGATACCAAGAAATCCGTCCGGCAGGACGATCGCGTTGGAGATTGTAGCCAAGACCGGGGGCTGGTTCAGGCCATAGACGGTCAGGGTGCCGTTGATCTCCGTGATGGAGTAGTTGGCAGACGCCGCCCCACTGGCCGTGATCGAGTAAGCTCCGACGGGGCTGGAGGCGGTGGCCGTCGTGCCCAGGGTTACTGGTGTGCTCAGGCTTGCAGCGGTGTCGCCGTTGGCGAAGCCGCTGTAGCTGGCCGTGAATGTGGGCAGTGCCGCGCCAAAGACTTTGTTGGTGTCGTTGGCGGTGATGGTCAGAGGAGCCTGCAACACATTGATGAGGACATTGGTGCTGATTGACAAGAAACTAATCGTGTCCGCAGGCATAAAAGTGACCGAGAGCGTCTGGCCGGTACCGGCATTTAACACAGTGCCGGCGGCAGGCGAGTAGGCTAAAGTTCCTGGCACATTGGTTGAGTTGTGAGTCGCAGTCGCATTCAACTGCGCGGCGCCGAGCGCCGTGCCATAAACGATTTCCGCCGGCGCTGACCATGTCAGGGTCGGCGACGCTGCGCCGGTAATGTCGAGTCCCCATTCGGTGAGCATGTTGGTGCCGCCCGATTCCATGTCGGCGAGGTAGAGCGTCCATTGGCCGGCGGCATTAAGGCCGTTGAAATTCGTCAGGGAGGTCGATTGCGGCGAGATGGTGGTGACGTTCGTTGGGTCCGCGGTCCGGCCGTCCGGTTCCCAGGCTCCGGTGAGGGGCGAGCCGGCGGAGGGCGTCGTCACGTTTTGATAGACATGCACATCGCCATTGGTCGCGCCAATCAGCAAGGCGACGTCAGAGCCGCTATCCGGGTAGCCGTAGGCGTTGGCAGTAGTCTTGCCGGGACGATTAAGGAGGACGGTAAATCCATTGGAGTGGCGCAGGTACGCGTACAGGTCGCCGTTGTATTCGCCCGTGAGTTTGAGATGCACCGTTATAGCGGTGATGCTTCCGACGACAGAAGCAATGTTGCGGACGTCACTGAGGCCCGCGGCATTGCCATCGGGCACCACGCGGTTGGTGGTGAAGGTGTACGATTCGATCATCTGCGCCTGAAGGAGCGGCGGCATCACCGCTCCCAGGAGCATCAATAGGAATAGGGCTTTAAGCCGTTGCATTTGTCTTGGTTTATTGCAAGGTTTCCCCGGTTTTTCTACCGAGGAAACCCTGCGGACCATTAATCTGAGTTACGGAAACACGGACCGATAATTTCGGCTACTGGAGCCGGACGTGTCGGTGTATTGGAACGCGCCGGCGCCGTCCGCCGTCACGCTACCGCCGACAATGTCCTGCCAGTTGGCCGGAGTGAGCGAGTCTGTGTATTGCAACCGATACGTGCGTTCCGGAATTCCGCTACCACTGACGCTGAACGAGCCGTTGCCCAGATTCGTAATCATCAGGTTCTGACCCGGAGCATCGTCCACTTCAATCGCGACGGTGACAAAGCCGGTGGCGCTGCCGCCCAGACCGTCCGTGATTGTGTAAGTGAACGAATCCGCGTTCGTGAAGCCCGTTGCCGGCGCGTAGAACACCCAAGCGCCGCTTACTCGAATCGTGCCGCCGTTCGTGCTGGTTGAACCGACGCTAATGTTCAGCGAATCCCCGTCCGCGTCGCTGGCATTCGCGAGCAAGGCTGAAAGGCGGACTTTCACCCCCTGCGCCGGGAATCGCTGGATCGCATAGTTGCCGGCGACGGGCGGCGTATTGATGACCTGATTCGGTGTCAGCGAATTTGTAGCGCCGGCGAAGTTTTGATTGCCGGCATATTCGGCAACGACCGTATGAGTGCCGTGCGTGAGCGAGCTGGTGCTGTACGTTGCCGCACCGCCGGACAAGGCGCCGGAACCGGCGATGCTGCCGTCAATGCGGAAGTTAACTGTGCCGTTCGGGGCACCGACGCCGGGCGCGACCGCGCTCAGAGCCATAGTGAAGGTTACGTTTGTTCCCGGCAACGCAGGGTTGGCGGAAGACGCAACCACGCCGGCTGTGAACGATTGCGTAATCGTGAGAGTGCCTCCAACGTAAGTGAACAAGTAGTTCGTGCTCGCGGCACCGTTGGCCGTGAGGGGATAAGTGCCCGCGTTGCTCGTGGGCGTGGCCGTCGTCGTCACCGAGGCAAGCGCCGTGAGGTTGTTGGTGCCGTCGCCGTTCACAAAGCCGTTGTAGCTTGCGGTGAGTGTTGGCAAAGCTGCTCCGTAGGCCTTGCTGTTGTCATTCGCAGTCACGATGAGAGTCGCTGCGCCAATGGTCAATGTGCCGCTGGCGTAATTGATGGCATAGTTCGTTTCTACCGCGCCGCTGGCGGTGATGGCGTAAGTGCCCGCCGGGCTGGACGCCGTGGCGCTGGTGCCGAGTGTCACGGGCGTGGTGAGGCTGCTGGCGCTGTCACCGTTGACAAAGCCGCTGTAGCTGGCGGTGAATGCAGGTAGTGCCGCAGCATAGACTTTGTTCGTGCTGTTGGCCGTGATGGTTAGCGCAGCGGTAGTGACCGTCAGCGTGCCGCTGGCGTAACCGATGGCGTAGTTCGTTTCCACCGCGCCGCTGGCAGTGATCGTGTAGGTGCCAATCGGGCTGGACGCCGTGGCGCTGCTGCCGAGCGTCACCGGTGTCGTGAGGCTGCTGGCGGTGTCGCCATTGACGAAACCGCTGTAGCTGGCGGTGAAAATGGGTAGGGCAGCACCGTAAACTTTGTTCGTGTCGTTTGCCGTGATCGTAAGCGGAGCCGGCGAGACGTTAAGGGCAACGGTCGCGGTGACCGGCAGAAAACTCGTAGTGTTCGATGGCGTGAAAGTGACGGAAAGCGTTTGGCCTGAGCCTGCATTCAATACCGTGCCGAGAGGGGGTGTATAAGAGAAGGTTCCCGGCACATTCGTCGAACTATAAGCCGCTGTCGCATTCAATTGCGAGGCGCTGAGCGCCGTGCCGTAAACGATGTCCGCAGGGTTCGACCACGCCAACGTTGGCGAAGCGGCGCCAGTAATGTCGAGTCCCCATTCTGTAACCATGTTCGTGCCGCCCGAATCAGTGTCGGTGAGATAGAGCGTCCATTCTCCGGCCGCGTTAAGGCCGTTGAAATTGGTCAGCGACGTGGATTGCGCCGAAGCGTCAGTTACGTTGGTGGGGTCCACGTCGCGGCCATCCGGTTGCCAGACACCGGTGAGCGGCGAGCCGGCGGACGGCGTGATGAGGCTCTCGTAGAGGTGTATGTCGCCGTTGGTTGCGCCGGTTTGGAATGTCACGTTTAAACCGCTGTCGGCGTATCCATGCGTGTTGGAAGCTGTCCTTCCGGGACGATTGAGGAGCACAGTGAATCCACTGGAGTGCCTCAGATATCCGTAGAGGTCGCCGTTGAACTCACCTGTGATGTTGAGGCGCACCGCCAGGGACGTGACGTTGCCGATGGCAGAATTGATGGTCCTCACGTCGCTCAGGCCCGCGGCGTTGCCATCCGGAACTACACGGTTGGTGGTGAAGGTGTACGATTCGGTTGTCTGCGCCTTGAGGAGCGGCGGCATCGCCGCCCCCAGGAGCACCAATAGGGCTAATGTTCTAAGTGTGTTCATAATTTTGATGACTCTAGGTTTGTCGCGCAGGGGCGTTGTTTCGACCCGCGTCTGCGCGTCTGCGTTGCCGAATATGGATTGTCTGGTATTGATGGTCGTGGTCTTCATAAATCATGGATAGATGGAGCGATAGAATCGCGCTTGCAGGCTGTTGGTCGGAGTATCGGTGAACGTGAAACTGCCGGTTGAATCGGCCGTTGCAGCGCCCAACGACAGCCAACCAGGCATTCCAAGGTTAGTGGTGTATTGAATCGTGTAAGGGCGCGCGACTATTCCTTGGAACCGGATGAAGGAAGCATTATTGCCGAGGTTCGTAATCGTCGCGATGTTTTGTGATTGCGCGAGATCAATGATAATGGCGACCGAAACCGATCCGGTGGCCTGCAGCCCGTAACCGTCCGCGATCACATAGGAGAAGTTGTCCGAGTTGGTGAATCCCGGCGGCGGCGTGTAAAACACCCAGTTGTTGGAGGCTATAACCGCCCCGCCTCCCACGCTCGTCGGAACTACGGAAGTGAGCGTCAAGATGTCGTTGTCGGGATCGGTGTCGCTGGCCAACAAAGCGGCGGTTCGGATTTTCACGCCGGATGCTTGGTAACGCGGTAGGTTGATGTTTGCGGCGACCGGCTCACTGTTGATGCTTTGGTTCGGACTGAGGATATTGGTGCTGCCGAGGAAATTGCCGTCACCTGGGTATTGGGCGGTAATCGTATGCATGCCGTGCGAAAGCGAATTGGTGCTCAGGTTGGCAATGCCGTTGGCTAAAGTGACGGGAGAACCCAGCGGAGCGCCATCGGCCAGAAATTGCGCCGTGCCCGTCGGTGTTCCACTACCGGGCGCAACTGCGGTCAACGTGGCGCTGAAAGTCACGTTCGAGCCGGTCGGCGACGGATTGGCTGAGGATGAGACAGCGTTGATCGTGCTGGCTTGCGTAATCGTGAGTTGGCCATTGACGAAACTGAAACTGTAATTCGAAGCACTCAGCGTTCCGTTGGTGACGACAATCGAATATGGGCTACCCGCCACCGTGCTTGTGGCTGTGGCCGGAGTACTGAAGCTCGGACTGCCAGTGACGGACGAATTCAAAGTATCACCGTTGACGAAACTGGTGATGGTCGCGGTCAACACCAGATTGATCGCGCCATAAGCCCTGGTTTTGTTGTCCGCTGTGACTGTCAAAACCGCCTGTGCCACAGTGAATGATTGGTCCACTGGCGCCGCCGCCAGGTAATTCGTGTTACCCGGCTGGCTGGCGCGTACGGTCACGGTTCCGGCTCCCGTGATGGCGGTGGTATTGCCCGAAACGCTGGCCCGGCCGGACACGATGCTGAATGTGATTGGCAAACCAGAGGAGGCGCTCGCGTTTACGGTGAAAGGCGCGACGCCGTAAGTTTGGTTCGACAAAGAACCGAACGTGATGGTCTGGCTGCCTTGCGCGACGCCGAAACTTGAACTCACAGCGCTGGTCAAGCCGCTCGCGCTCGCGGTCAGTTGTTTGTTGCCGGCGGAATCAATTTCCAGGTTGGCGAACGCGACGGTTCCATTTCCGGCGGCAGTTCCGATGTCGAGATTCGCCGTGCCTAGCAGGGTACCGGAACCCGAGGTGAGCGCGATGGTCACGGGTTGACTTGCGGCCAGGCCGGCCTGGGAATTATTGCCGTAAGCATCCTGCGTGACGACCACGGGTTGGACGCCAAGTATTGAACCAACCGTCGCGGAACCGGGCTGCGTAGAGAACGCCAGACGCGTGTCCGCCGCCGGATTTATAAAAACGCTGCTCGAAGTTGTGCCCGTCAGGCCGCCGCTGTTGAAATCAATGCTGATTGTGCCGGCCACGTTGTGCGCCAGATTGACAAACGCCGCAACGCCGCCGTTGGCCGTGACATTCACCGCGCCCAGCAAATTTCCAGAGCTGCTGCCTGCGTCGCGCGAAGCCGTGACTACAGTGCTGTTGTTGGTGGCGCACAGATTTCCGAATTGGTCTTCGAGGAGAATCACCGGCTGTTGCGCGAACGGCGCGCCTGCCGACCCGACCGCTGAAGGTTGCGTTTGAATGACGAGCTGGCTCGCCGGCGCCGCACCTACCGCAATGGCGGTGGAAGTGTCCATGGAAAGACCGTTGGCCGTGAAATCAATCGTGATTGTTTCGGCGATTTGATAGCTCAAGTTGGTGAACGTCACCACACCATTGACCGCTGTGAAAGTTTGCGTCCCCAATAAGCTGCCCGAGCCCTGATCTATCGAAGCCGTTAGGACCGTCGAATTGTCCGTTTTGCGCAAGTTTCCAAATTGATCCTGGATTTGAATCAACGGCTGCTGGTCAAAGCTTATTCCCGCCGTCGCCGTCGCCGAGGGGTCCGTCACGACATTCACTTGACTCGCCGCCCCCGCACTAACAACGATATTGCCGGAAGTTTTCGAAGTTAGCCCGGACGCGCCGAAAGTGATCGTGTTGGTTTGCGCGGTTTGATAAATCATGCCGGTGAACGCCGCCACGCCACCCACCGCCGTCACGGACCCGTTAACGGAATTCGTGTCCGTTCCTGATGATGTCGCCGTCACAATATCCGTATTGTCCGCAGTGTTAATGTTTCCGAATTGATCCTGGATTTGAACCACCGGCTGTTGCGGGAACGTAACCCCCGCCGTAACGGCGGAAGATGGGGCGGTCGCTAGGGCAAGTTTGACGGCTGTGCCGACAACTTCCGCGAGAAATCCCCAACCGGTCGAGTTGGTCGTAACGCCTTGAATAACCGCCGTTCCAGTGTCAAGGAGATTGCCGCTGGCCAGTGGCGTGCCTGCCGAAGGACGGACGCGGATATTTTGCCACGTCAACGAACAAGTCACTCCGCCGCTGCTTGCGGACGTGACCGTGAAAGTCAGGTTGGTCGTGGTAACTGTGGTCATCGCGGCGGAGATTCCACTGGCGGCGCCATTGATGTTCAGCGAATTTGCGCCGCTGCCGGCGATGCGCGTGATAAGAACCGTCGGCTGGGTCACGTTCGTATCAAAAATGAATCCGGCGGGCACTTTCAAAATTATCGTTCCTGCGCCGACATATCCGCTTTCAATTTCGGTATAAACCGGCCCCGTCAAACTTGTGTAAGTATTGGTTGTGGTGTCGGCGGAAATGGATGAGCCGCCCGTCGCAGGATTCAGTAATGCGCCGGGACCAAACCCGACCACGAACCAGCCAACGTCCACCTGATCCGAAGCGTTGTTGCGATCCAGCGTCAATTGTGTGCCGCTCGTTAGCGCCAACGTTTCCGAGCCAACACCCAATACATTTCCGGGGGAAGGCGACCGCCCGGTATTTTGTCCGCCTGCGGGTTGAACCGAGGCAAACGCTGCGGCGCGGTTGGTATTGAAATTGATGAGCGCAATATTTGTTTCTGCAACGCCATTCGCGAAATTTACCGTGCCACTCTGCACTACGGACCCATCGTTGAGTTGCACGGCCTGCCACTCAATTTCCGAAACGTTGTCCGGCGCGCCGGAAATGTTGCGGTCAAATGTCAAGGTGCTAGCCCCGATCAATTGCGCCCGCAACATCCGCGCGCCGATACTCGTGCCGGAACCGGAAGTGCGGTAACCCGTCAGCAGGAAAGTGTTGTTGGTGTTGACCGGTGAGGTCAGTGTTGCGGTCACCAGCAAGTTGGTTCCGATCATGTTCGTCACGGAGCCCTTTTGGACATTAATGCTCGCCGGATGTTGGAACTCAATCACCTGCCAGGAGATGACCGGATAAGAAACCGGCAGACTCGGAATCGCGCCGGCGCGGAATTGAAGATTGGTCGTGGAAGTTATTTCTCCGACAACTGGGTCGGTATCATCGAAATTGAGCGCCGTGAGTTCCGGGGTTTTCGATCACGTCACGAAAGCCTGATTCGTCGCCGAAAGTGCCGTCAAAGGAACATTGAGAACGGTGTTGGTCTGGCTGAGTTCGCCGCGCTGCACCCGGACCCCGGCGGAATACTCAACCACATACCACTGGATGTTCATGGTGGAGGTATCCGTCGTCGTGCGGACGAATGCCACGGAGTTGGAGGACGCGATGCTCCCTCGAACCATCGAGCCTCCGGGCAGGCCGCTGTTGTGGCGCGTATTAAAAATGAGAAATGCGTTCGTGGGATTGACCGCCGTTCCCAGCGTCACGGTGTTCGTGCCGTTGCCGGAACTGGTCAACGTGCCGCTCTGCACCCCTTTGATCGCCGCCTGCGCTGCGGAACTGAAAATCAAATTCACATTGTTTCCCGACTGGCTAATGGCAAAACTTCCCGCCCCGAGGGAATTTTGAAACGAGGAGGTGTTGAGATTGAATGCGGCGGCATTAAACCCCGTGATGCCGCCGCTCGCGCTCGCAATCGTCCAAACGTAAGTGGCCGTGTTGTCGAAATTGGTCAGCAATCCGGTCGCGTTGGCCGGGGTGAGCGAGGCGATATTGAGGTTGAACTTGCTGGCGGGGGTCGCGTTGATGTTCAGCGTTCCTGAGATATTCATCCAGTCCCAGCCGGAACTGCCGCCCGCGCTTCCTGTGGGATTGTTTATTGCCCAAGCGTAATTTCCACCGGCGGCCCAGTTCTGCGCGCTGCTGCTCAAAGTCCCTGGCGCGGCGCTGCCGGGCGCAGTGGTACTGCCGCTCGCACCAGCGACGGTGCCAACCGTGCCGCTGCCAGACAACGTCGCGCCGGCACTCATCGTCACCGCGCTGTTGGCCGAACTGCCGTTGACCTGCAAATTTCCCACACTGACCGTCGTCGCTCCCGTGTAGGTGTTGGTTCCGCTGAAAGTCTGCGTCCCGCTGCCGACCTTGGTGAACGCGCCGGTCCCGCTGATGGCGCCTAAAAAATTCGCCGTGCCGGCATTTCCCGCCGTCAATGTGCCGCTGCCCAAGGTCACGCTTCCCGCGCCGGCCAGCGACGCGACGGACTGATTGAAATTAGTCAGGTTGAAAACCGCGCCGTTGCTGACAACCAGAGGCGACGAGCTGGCGACCCGTGAACTTGCGCCGAGTTGCAACGTGCCGGCCGCGACGGTCGTCGTGTTCGTGTAGGTGTTCGCACCGGTAAAAAACAACGTGCCGGTTCCAGCTTTGGTGAAACCGCCGCTGCCGCTGATGACGCATGAATTGGTGGTGGAAAGATTGTTGCCTCCCGCCGTGAGAAATCCATTGCCGAGGGTGACTTTGCCGGCCGCCGTCGAAGCGAGGGAGCCGATGGTTGCATTGAAGCCATTCAAATCGAAAGTTCCACTCGTGGAGGTGATGACGATTGGATCAAGACCGGAAATCCCCCCGTTTCCGCCCAAGCGCAACGTGCCCTTGGTGATGGCCGTCGTGTTGGTATAACTATTGTTGCCGACCAAAACCAAAATGCCTGATCCATTTTTGGTCAACGCCCCCGCGCCGCTGATGATGCCGTTCAGCGTATTAGTGAAACCAGTTCCGCAGTTGAACGTGGCCGTTCCCGAATTCAAGAAAATGTTTCGTGCGGAAGCAAACGAAGCCGTCGTCGTCAAGGTCGCAGTGGCGGAAAACGTGACCGGGCCGTTCGAAGAGCCGAGCTCATAGTCGGAATTGATCGTGATTGTCCCGGCGCTGTTCGTCGTGCCGCCCAAATAAGTATTGGTGCCAGTCAATGCCAGAGTCTTCGTCCCGATTTTGCTTAACGCGCCCGGACCGCCGATGGGGCCTGAGAGGGTGAGCGTCGTGCCACCGACGTTGAAAGTTCCGCCATTTGTGCCGAGGGTAATCGCGCGCGCGGAAGTCAGAGTGGCGCTCGTCGTCAGCGTACCGCCATTGAGCGTGAGCACGTTCGTGGCGTTCCCCAGTCCGGTGGCAGCCGCGATGCTGATGGCTCCAGCGTTGATTGTGGTGCCGCCGGTGTATGTGTTCACCCCGCTCAAAGTCATCGTCGAAGAGCCGGCTTTGATCAGGCCGCCTGTGCCGCTTAGCACCCCGGAAAAAGTCGTGGCGGCGGTGTTGTTGACCGTCATCGTGCCGCCGCCCAACGTCACGTTGCCAGCGCCGGCGAGTGAGAGAATGGATTCATTGTAACCGTTCAAATCCAAAGTTCCGCCAGCATTGATCGTGACGGCAGCCGCGCTGCTGAGACTTCCAGACGCACCGAACTGAACGGTTCCGCCGTTAATCGTGGTCGTTCCACTGTAAGAATTTGCCCCGCCCAACGAGAGCAGCCCGGTTCCGTTCTTGACGAACTCACCTATGCCACTCCCGAGCACACCGTTGAGGATAATGGAACCGTTGTTGGTGAACGTAGTTTGCGAGCTGGAGTTGATGATATTCGCCTCCAAATCAAGCGTGCCCGCGTCACAGCCAAAAATGGAGTCCGCCGCGAGCGTGATAGTTCCGCTCCAGGAATTGCTGCCGCTGATGTTGCGAATCGCGCCGCTGCTGGCAATGCCGGTTCCGTTGAGGCTCAGAGTTTTACCCGCAATGCTAATGCCGCCCTGCAATTGCAACGCGGCGCCGCTGGCCACCGTTGCGCCGGCAGAAGTGCCGCCGAGCGCCGAGCCGTTTTGAATGTTGAGAGCACCGGAGCTAATCGTGGTTAGGCCCGTGTAAGTGTTGGTTCCGGTCAAAAAATTTGTTCCCGTGCCGGTCTTGGTGAAGCCACCAGCTCCACTAAGAATGCCGCTGATGGCGCAGTTGAAACCGCCGCTGACCGTCAGCAGATTCCCGGCGTTGGTGATACTGCCGTTTAAAGTCAGATTATTGGACGCTGCGTTCCAGGTCTGGCTTGCACCCAGCGTGATTGGGTTACTGACGACCTGGAGATTTGTGCTGTTGTTAGTCATCCCACCAGAGCCGATAGTCAGCAAGTTTCCTACGAGCACGAAGGCGCCTGCGGTGTTCGTGAAGGTGAGCGAACTGATGCTCCAAGCGGCATCCACGTAGGGCGAAAGTTGGTTGGTCCCGGCCAGAACAACTGATGCCGTCCCGTTGTTGGCAGGTGCAATGCCGCCGACCCAATTTGCGCCGGTACTCCAATTGGCATCAATTCCCCCGCCGTTCCACGTAAAGCTCGTGCCCAGGCACTGGACACAAGTGTCCATCGTCAAAAGCAGCATGAGGCCGGTTTTCCAAAAAGGAAAATGCCATTTCCCATTTTGGCCACGCCCAAACAGAACACCACAAAAGGTGCTTTTGACCATTGCAAATGCGAACTGCAACACCGCTGAGTTGTTGTTCTTTCTTGAATTACCTCCCAAAGATCGATCGACCGCAGTCGAGGAATCTCTGGAGAGAGGCAAATTGAGAAGCAATTACAGCGCCAACCTCCCGGAAACATGATCCGAGAGAGGAGTTGCGTTCTTAGGGACCGTATTCCTCCACTACAATCCGACCAATCTTGCCCGAACGTTAGACTTGCTGGGATAGCAGAGTCGCGCGCTGGGGGGTCATCTCGAAACGAACCCTCGGTCGTAAACGGGCAGGCCGTCGTATTTCTGGTGGAGGTCGAGGGCAAAAGTGTCCACGGAGTATTTCGCGGAGTCCGAATCAGCGGCGAGCCGGGCGCGGACGTCCTGTATCTGTTTGTCGAGATCTTTGATCTGGTCCTTGGCCTGGCTCGAGGTTTGGTTCCACTGTTGTTCCTGCTGAAAGTAGGCTTCTCCGCGCAGGCCGTTGCGGGAAGAGGCGTGTTTGGCGGCCGAATCGGCGCGCTTGTCCGCGTCGGCCTGCTGGGCCGAAAGCTTCGAGAGTTGATCTTCGAGATCCTTCAACTGTGCCGTGAGCCGTTCGAATTCGGCGAACTGCCGGGCCGGAGGATGCTTGAGGATGATCCGGGTGTGCTCCTTTGCCGCACCGTTGCCGCCCTCGGCTGAAGTAGCCGAAGTTTCGACACTCGCTTCGAGCGTCCATCCCATGGCGTTGGTGCCGACGACCGGCCCGGTAACGTGGACCCACGCGCCGAGCGGACGTTGGCCCTCCTTCTTGGCCCACCAGTGGAAGAGCGGTGTCAAATCAACGGTTTGGCTATTGACGCTGCGTTTGGGGTCCTGGAGAGGCGAGGCGCGCAACGCAAAACCCGCGATGAGGATGACACCACAAATGAGGTGTGCTCGAATTCGCATGCGCGTCATTCGTAGCATAAATGGTCGGCCTACGCCACTTCCAACTCCGGTTTGGCGCACTCCAATCCCCAATAGTGCGTGATGGATTCGAAGAGGTGCTCAACCGCCCGATAATTCATCGGCTTGACCATGTAGGCGTTGGCTCCCAATTCGTAAGCGCTGTTGATATCCTCAGGGTTGGCCGAGGACGAAACGATGATGACGGGGATGCGGCGTAGCGGGTGGCTTTCGCCTTTCACCCATTCCAGAACCTCGAACCCGCTTTTGCGCGGCATTCTGATGTCCATCACGAGCAATTTGGGAAGCGGGTGGGCCTCGCGGTCGGCATATTTGCCATCGCCGCGCAAATACTGAATGGCTTCGAAGCCGTCGGTGACGACCTGGAGCGGGCTCTGGATTTCGGCCTTCTTGAAGGCACGCTTGACCAGGAAAATGTCGTTCAGGTCGTCTTCGACGAGCAAGACAGTAAACTGCTGGTTAACCATATACGTTCCTAAACCATTACCATGTAAAACCTAACCGAGTCGCGCGAAATTGCCAATTCCGGTATGGGGTAAGGACCCCAGATGCGGTTTTACATCGCGCGCGCGCGCTGATAAAACGAGGATGTGCTGAGCGATGCGGCCATTTGGAAATCCTTGAACGCGGCGAACCGGCTGACCTTGATTGCCGGCCCGTGCGTGATCGAGGGCGAAGACCTGTGCATGAGGGTGGCTTTGACGCTGAAAAAAATCTGCGGCAAGCTGCGTATTTTCTACGTGTTCAAAGCCAGCTACGACAAAGCCAACCGCACTTCGGCCAGTTCGTTTCGCGGCCCGGGCATGGAAGCTGGCCTGGAAGTGCTGGCAAAGGTCCGGGCCCGGGCGCAGGTGCCCGTGTTGACGGATGTTCATACGGAGGCCCAGGCCAGCGAGGCCGCCAGCGTGGCGGACGTGCTGCAAATCCCGGCGTTTCTCTGCCGGCAAACGGACTTGATCGCGGCGGCCGTTCGAACCGGCCGGATCGTCAATTTGAAAAAAGGCCAGTTTCTTTCGCCGGCGGAAATGGGCCAGGTGGCGGCCAAGGCCGAGAACGCGGGCGGCAAGAAGTTGCTGCTGACCGAGCGCGGCACGACGTTCGGCTACAACAATCTGGTGGCGGACATGCGGTCGATTCCGATTATGCGGCGGCTGGGTTATCCGGTGATTTTCGATGCGACGCATTCGGTGCAGTTGCCCGGGGGAAGCGGCGAGAAGTCGGGGGGCCAGCGCGAATTCGCGCCGGTGCTAGCCCGCAGCGCGCTTGCGGCGGGCGCCAATGGAATTTTCATCGAGACCCATCCGGACCCCGCGCGGGCCTTGAGCGACGGGCCGAACATGATTCCCCTCGCAGAAATGGCGGCGCTGCTCAAGAGCCTGTCGAAGGTGTGGCGCGCGGTGAGATAAGTGAGTCGATGCGTGCGAAGACAAATGTTTGGAGTGTGTGTTGCCTGGTAGCGGCGTCTACATTGAAGAACGCGTCCGAAAAATGGGTAGCGCGGGCGACTCGCCCGCCCCGGTTCCCGACGCGTCGGGACCGACCGGAAGTAAGGAAAGCTACTTTGCGAAGGGAATGTTTTCATTTGATTGAACCGTCACTTCCGTTCCGTCCGGCGAGTCGCCGGACGGGACAGGCGGGTCGCCTGTGCTACCTGAAAAATAGTGACGCCGCATCGGCGCTGGCTCTGGCTATGATGCTTTTCGCTCTGCCAGTGCGCGCGCAGGACCAGCAGCCGCCGCCACAACAGCAACACGGCCTGGTGCTGAATCATTTCACTGCCGCTCCCGAACATTACGGTCCCCCGCATGAGGCGCAGATGAAGTCGCTGCTCGAGGGAGCGCGAGCCGAGCAACAGCCGGGCAACCGGTATTTGGTGGACGAAGCGAAGTTGCAGACCTTCCGCGAGGACGGCGGCACGAACATGATCATCGAGGCCCCGCAATGTGTCTATGAGCAATCCTTGCGCACGGTCAATTCCTCCGGTCCCATTCGAATGGAGACGGATGGCGGAAAATTCTTGATCTCCGGCGAAGGATTCCTGTGGCAGCAGACCAATTCCAGCCTGATTATCTCGAACCGCGTGCATACCGTGGTGCATCCGGATCTCTTGGAGACGGGGACGGCACCTGCGCGCACGAACGCATCCCCGCAGCAAGCGAAGGACATCGAAATCTTTTCCCATCATTTCGAGTACGACACGAATTCGGGCCTGGGCATTTACAGCGGGGACGTCCGCGTGACGGGGACGAACCTGGCCATGACCGGAGGGACGCTCACGTTCAAACTGCCCATGGGCGGAAGCGCCCCGGGCGAGGTGCCCGTCCACAGCGCGCTGCAAACCATCACGGCGGAAAACAATGTGGCGGGCGATTATTCCGGAATCCATGCATCGGGCGAGCGGGCGGTTTACTCTGCGGAGAACGGCTTGGCGCGATTGACCGGTCACGCT
>Ga0073928_10003417_pt1 | contig 25159 bp, 32 predicted proteins | sample PaiPotPPA55metaG_FD_76969 | JGI IMG/M metagenome (GOLD analysis project Ga0073928, IMG submission 76969) | Iron sulfur acid spring bacterial and archeal communities from Banff, Canada, to study Microbial Dark Matter (Phase II) - Paint Pots PPA... ...
GAGATCGGGCTCCTCGAGCCACGCCGCGTAGAGATGCGCCTCGAGGTGGTTCACCCCGATGTAGGGGAGGCCGGCGACGAGGGCGAGGGCCTTGGCCGCGCTGACGCCGACGAGCAGCGCCCCGGCCAGCCCGGGGCCGCGGCAGGCCGCGACCGCGGCCAGGTCGGAGAGCTCGGTGGCGGCCTCGCCGAGCGCCTCGGCGATCACGGGCCCGATGAGCTCGAGGTGGGCCCGGCTGGCGAGCTCGGGGACGACGCCGCCGAAGCGCGCGTGCAGGTCGACCTGGCTGGAGACGACCGAGGACCGGACCTCCCGGCCGTCGACGACCACCGCGGCCGCCGTCTCGTCGCAGGACGTCTCGATGCCGAGGACCGGGGCCGGCCGCTCGGCGCCCGTCACCACCGCCGGTCCTCGTAGCGGGTCTCGCCGGGGATGTTGCGCTCGAGGGCCGCCAGCAGCGCCGAGTAGTCGGGGCCGTCGACGTCGTGGGCCCACATCACGAGCGCGTCCTCGTTGGTCTCCTGGTAGTAGTTCTTGCGCACGCCGACCGGCGAGTACCCGAACTGGCGGTAGAGCTCCTGGGCGCCCCGGTTCGAGAGCCGGACCTCGAGCGTCATGTTGCGGGCGCCTCGGGCGAGCGCCTCGCGGGTCAGCACCAGGAGCAGCCGGGTGCCGATCTTCTGGCGGTGCCGGGCCGGGTCGACCGCGATCGTCGTCACGTGCGCGTCCTGGCCGGTCAGCATGATGCCGGCGTAGCCGACCACGTCGCGGCCGACCCGGGCGACAAAGTAGGCGCGCGAGCCGCGCAGGGCCAGCTCGGAGAGGAAGAGGGAGTGGCTCCACGGCCGCGGGTACACGAGGGCCTCGATGCGCAGGATCGACCGGAGGTGCCGGCGCCGCATGGGCAGCACGTGCACGACGAGCGGCTCGGTGACCGTCATCGCCGCTGCCCCCACGCCAGCTCGGCGTCGCTCGCCCGCAGGTACATCGGCTGCACCGACCACGACGACGTGAACTCCTCCCGCTCGATCCGCCCCGTCGCCAGCTCGACGAGCGCGGTCGCGCTCGGCACCTCGAACTCGGGCCCCGCCTCCTCGGCCCGGTCGAGCGACGCGAACTGGGACCGGTTCGGCTCGACGCCGTCGCCGGCCAGCAGCACCTCCTCCGCGCCGGCTTCGAGCTCGGCGACCAGGTCGGCGGCCGGCCCGACCGCGTAGTCCGAGACCCGCTGCACCCCGCCCGGCACCGGCCGGTACCGGGCGTGGAAGACCTCGCGGCGGCGGGCGTCGAGGACGACCGCGATGAGCCGCCCCGCGTGGCGCAGCGGGTAGGCGACCAGGTCCGGGCTCGGGACCGCGACGACCGGGATCCGCAGTGTCTGGGCCATCACCTTCGCCGTCGTCACGCCGACCCGCAGCCCGGTGAACAGGCCGGGGCCGATGCCGACCGCCACCGCGGCCAGCTGCTCGAGCCGGACCCGGGTCTGCTCGCAGAGGTAGGCGATCGCCGGCGCCAGCTGCTCGGCGTGACGGCGCCGCCCGACGAGCCGGATCTCGCCCCGGACCCGCCCGTCGTCGCCGAGCGCGACCGCGACCTGCGGGGTGGCGGTGTCGATGGCGAGGACCAGCATCAGCCCGCTCCGACCACCGCCGCGAGCGCGTCTTGGCGCGCGACCCAGGACCGCCCGCGCGGCGCGAGGGCGAGGGTGCGGTGCTCGAGCGCGTCGGCGTCGGGGCCCGCGGCCAGGCGCACCTCGAGGTGCTCCGGCGCCAGGTACGCGACCGCGACGTCGCCCCACTCGACGGCGAGCACGGCGTCGTCGGCGAGGTCCTCGAGCCCGAGGTCGAGGAGCTCCTGGGCCCGGTCGAGCCGGTAGAGGTCGACGTGGACGAGCCGGACCCGGCCCTCGTACTCGCGGGCGAGCGTGAACGTCGGGCTCACGATTCCGTCCGGCACCCCGAGCCCCTCGGCGAGGCCCTGCACGAACGTGGTCTTGCCCGCGCCGAGGTCGCCCGCGACGACGAGCACGTCACCGGGTCGGACCACAGCCGCCAGGGCTCGGCCGACGCCGCGGGTCTCCGTCGGGGAGCGGGTGAGGAGGGCGAGGTCGTTCACGCGGGCTGGGGACGGGCGAGCGCCCGCTTCACGAGCACGAAGTCGGCCCGGGCCTGGGCGAGCGCGGCGCCGCCGGTGCGCAGCACCGCCGCGGGATGCAGCGTCGGGATGAGCACCGCGGCGCCGTCCCGGTAGGGGACCTCGCGGCCGCGGAGCTTGGTGATCCCCTCCTTGGTGTCGAGCAGGAGCCGGGTGGCGAAGTTGCCGAGGGTGACGACGACCCGGGGCGCGAGGAAGTCGAGCTGGGCCTCGAGGTACGGGCGGCAGGCGTCGATCTCGGGCGGCAGCGGGTCCCGGTTCCCGGGCGGCCGGCACTTGACGACGTTGCAGATATAGACGTCGTCGCGGTGCAGCCCCATGCCCTCGATGAGCTTGGTCAGGAGCTGGCCGGCCCGCCCGACGAACGGGATGCCCTGCTTGTCCTCCTCGGCGCCCGGCCCCTCCCCGACGAAGACGAGGTCGGCGTGCTCGTTGCCGACGCCGAACACCACTTGGGTGCGGCCCTCGGCCAACGGGCACTTCGTGCACGTCGACGCCTCGGCCGCCAGCTCGGCGAAGGAACCCCAGGCCGGCGACGGCTCGAGGATCGTCATAGGGGGTCAATCATCGTCCCCGCCGACCGCGTCCCGCACCGCCGCCGCCACCACCTCGGTGGCGGCGACCCGCAGCCGATCGAGATGGGCCTCCACGGCGCCGGTCGCGAGGGCGACGGCGAGGTCGCCGTCGTGGCGGGTGTGGCTCGGGTGCAGCGCCCGGGCGAGCCCGTGGTGCGCGCTCTGGGCGACGAGCCAGCAGTCGCGCTTCGTCAGCTCGGCGTCGGTCGCCACGACGACGAGCGTCGTGTTGGGCTGCTCGGGCAGCTCGTCGGGGAACGGCTCGGCGTCAGGGCCGGCCCGGGAGCCAGCCAGCACCCGGCCGTCCTCGCCGAGGACGTCGCCGAGCGCGTTCACGACCGCCAGCGCGCCCACGGTGGCGTCGCCGACGCGCGCGCTCGCCGACCCGAGGCCGCCGGGGACGGCGTGCTCGGCGCCGCGCCACTTCCCGACGGTGGCGCCCCGCCCGGCGCCGACCCGGCCGGTGATCAGGGGCGGCCCGGCTGCGGCGTCGGCGGCGGCCCGGCCGTGCTCGCCGCGGGGGCGCTCGGCGCCCGACTCGACCAGGTCGTAGATGGCGGCCGTGGGCACGATCGGGACCACGCCGCCCCGGGTCGTGAGGCCCCGCCCCCGCTCGGCGAGCCAGTCCATGACGCCGTCGGCGGCCGCGAGCCCGAACGCGGAGCCGCCCGCCAGCACGACCGCGTCGACGGTGTCGATCGTCCGGTCCGGCTGCAGGAGGTCGAGGTCGCGCGTCGCCGGCGCGCCGCCGCGCACCTCGCCCGCCGCGGTCGTTCCCGGCGGGACGAGGACCACGGTCACGCCGGTGCCGGTCCCGGTCCAGTGCCCGACCAGCACGCCGGGCACGTCGGTGATCGCGCCCGTCACGCGGCCCCGGCGGTGGCCGGCAGCGCACCCACCTCGCGGGCGAAGTCGAGCAGCAGCCGCTCGAAGTCGGTCGTCCGCTCCAGCATGATCATGTGGCCCGCGCCCGGGAGCATCTCGAGCCGGGCGTCGGGGATGAGCTCGGCCAGCCGTCGCGACTCGGCCGGCGGCGTGATCACGTCGGCGGTGCCGCCGATGACGAGCGTCGGGACGCGCAGGGACGGCAATTCGGCGGTGAGGTCGAGCCCGAGGAGGGCGGCGGTGGCGTCGCGGGCGGTCGACGGGTCACAGCCGGCCAGCATCTGGCGGTTGAGCTCGACGTGGCTGGGCACCGGCTGCCGGCCGAACCCGACCCGCGCCACGAGGGTCCCGACGTCGGGACGCGAGGCGAGCCGGCCCACGTCGACGGCGCCGGTCACCCGCTCGGCGAGGCAACGGAGCCGACGAGACGCCGACACGCTGGTCTTGGCGAGCGTCGACAGCAGCACGATGCCGGCGACGCGCGCCCGCACGACGTCGGGGTAGCGGAGCGCGAACGCCTGGGTCGCGACGCCGCCCATCGAGTGACCGACGACGACCGCGCCGCGGAGGTCCAGCTCGTCGAGGATGACCCGCAGGTCGGCGGCCAGGTTGTCGACCGAGTGGCCGCTCGATCCCGCCAGGGAGTCGCCGTGGCCGCGGTGGTCGAAGGCGATCACCTGCACCCCGGCGGCCGGCAGCTCCTGGAACTGCTTGACCCAGACCCGGGAGCTGATTGTCACGCCGTGCGAGAAGACGATCGGGGGCCCCTGCCCGCGGGTCACCGTGTACGCGGTGCCGCCGTCGTGGGTGGGGAACCGGTACGTCTCGTCGACCTCCAGGTTCCCGAGCAACCCCGCGTCGGGGTCGGGTCGGTTCCGCAGCGAGCGCAGCAGCGCCCGCTCGCCGGCGTAGCCGGCCGCGGCAGCGCCGGCCGCGATCCCGGCCGCCACGCCGAGGGTCGCGAGCGCGCGCCGGGATGCGCTCACCCGAGGTACCGCCTCGGCACGCGGGGGCCGATGCCGGTCACGATCTCGTAGGCGATGGTGCCGAGCCGCGCCGCCCACTCCTCGGCCGTGATGGCCTCGTCACCTTGGGCGCCGAGCAGCACCACCTCGTCGCCGACGTCGACCGCGGCGTCACCGACGTCGACCATGAGCTGGTCCATCGTCACCGCGCCCGCGATGGGGTGGCGCCGGCCGCCGATCAGCACCTCGCCGCCGGCGAGGCCGAGGTTGCGGGGGACGCCGTCGGCGTAGCCGACCGGGACCGTCGCGACGCGGCCGGCGGCCGGCATGGTGTAGCGGAGGCCGTAAGAGATGCCGGCGCCGGCCGGCAGCTCCTTCACGTACGTGACTCGGGCCCGCAGCGACAGCGCGGGCACGAGCTCGACCCGGTCTGCAACCCCGGGTCCGGGCGCGACGCCGTATAACGCGATGCCCACCCGGACCAGGTCGAAGCGGGCGTCGGGGAAGGCGAGCAGCGCGGCCGAGTTGGCGGCGTGCACGACCCGCGGTCGCGCCGTCGCGCCGTCGAGGGTGTCGAGGAGGCGCTGGAACTCGTCGAGCTGGGCTCGGGTCTCGGGCCGGTCGGGCTCGTCGGCGACCGCGCAGTGGGTGCAGATCCCCTCCAGGTCGAGCTCGGGGCGGGCGGCGACCGCCTCGACGAGCGAGCGGGCGCGGGCGGGCGGGCACCCGACGCGGTGCATCCCGGTGTCGACCTTGAGGTGGACCGGGAGCGGCTCGTCGCGGGCGGCGTCGGCGACCGCCTTGGCCAGCGCCTCGATGCCCTGCTCGGTGTAGACGACCGGGGTCAGGCCGGCCGCCACGACCGCGCTCGCCGCCTCCGGCGGCGGCTCCGAGAGCACGAGCACCGGTGCGTCGAGCCCCGCGTCGCGCAACGCCGAGCCTTCCTCGACGAGCGCGACGCCGAGCCAGGTCGCCCCGGCGTCGAGCGCGGCTCGGGCGACCGGCACCGCGCCGTGCCCGTAGGCGTCGGCCTTCACGACCGCGAGCAGCCCCGCCGGCGCCGCGAGCGCGGCGAGCTGACGCACGTTGGCGCGGACCGCGTCGAGGTCCACCTCGCCCCAGGTGGGGCGGAAGTGGGGCTCGGTCGCGGTCACGAGCGGGCGCCGGCCGGGGTGAGAGCGTGCAACGCGCGCGGCAGGGCCACGATCAGATCGCTGGCGATGAGGCCAGTATGCCCGGCGACGTCGGCGGCCCGGCCGTGCACGAAGGCGCCGGCGGCCGCGGCCGCGAAGGGGTCGAGCCCGCGGGCCAGCAGCCCGCCGATGATCCCGGTGAGCACGTCGCCGCTGCCGGCGGTGGCGAGCTCGGCGCCGCCGGTCGGGTTGATGACGGCGCGCCCGACCGGGTCGGCCACGACGGTGGCCGGCCCCTTGAGCAGCGCGACGCAGCCGGACGCAGCAGCGAGGCGCCGCGCCGCGTCCACGCGGTCGGGCCCGACCGGCTCGCCGGTGAGGCGGGCGTACTCGCCCTCGTGAGGGGTGAGCACGGTCGGCGCCGGCCGGTCGCGAAGCGCCGGGGCGTCGCCGGCGAAGGCGTTCATGCCGTCGGCGTCGAGGACCAGCGGCACCGGGATCTTGGCCACCAGCTCGCGGACCGCGGCTCGGGCGGAGTCGGACGGGCCGAGACCGGGTCCGATGGCGGCGGCGTGGAACCGCTCGAGGCTGGCCGGCAGGTCGCCGAGGCCGGCCAGGTCGCCGTCGTCGTTGGCGGGGAGCGCCTTCGTGATGACCTCCGAGCCGCCGCCGCGGGCGGCGGCGTCGGTGCCCGGCACCGCACACCAGACGATCCCGGCGCCGGCGCGCAGGCCGGCCCGGCTCACGAAGGTCGGTGCGCCCGTCATCCCGCCGGAGCCGCCGACGACCAGCAGGCCGGCCTTCCACTTGTTGGTGTCCGGGGGCCGCTCGCTGCCCGCCAGCCAGGCGCTGACGTCGTCGTCCTCGAGCAGGGCCAGCGCCGGGGCCCCGACGTCGATGCCGATGTCGGCCACCGTCACCGCGCCGGCGTGGGTGCGGCCGGGCTCGAAGCAGAGCCCCGGCTTGCGGGCCGCGAACGTCGTGGTCGCGGTCGCCTCCACGGCCGGCCCGGCGGCGGCGCCGGTGTGGCCGTCGATCCCGGATGGGATGTCGACCGCCACGGTGAGCTGCGACGCGCTGGCCGCGGCGACGTCGGCCGCCGCGCCGTCGAGGGCGCCGCGGAAGCCGGTCCCGTACATGGCGTCGACGAGGACGTCGGCCCGGGCCAGCGATCGGGCGAGCACCTCCGGGGCCGGCGGCGGGTCGAGCGCCACGACGTCGACGCGCATCCCCCAGCCGGCGAGGATCCGAGCCGTCACGAGCCCGTCGCCGCCGTTGTTGCCCTTGCCGCAGACGACCGTGGCCCGCTGCCCGTAGACGCCGTCGAGTCGGCGGCGCACCTCCCAGGCGACCGCGCGACCGGCCCGGTCCATGAGCACCTCGACCGGCGTGCCGGCGGCGATGGTGCGCCGGTCGGCGGCGGCCATCTCGGTGGGGGTGAGGATCGGTTGCATGCTCAGCCGACGGCTATGGCCACCGCCAGCGCCGTGCTGTCGGTGTGGGTGAGCGACAGGTGCCAGTCGCGGACCCCCCGCTCGTCGGCGAGCTCGGCGGCGCGCCCATGGAGGGCGACGCGGGGGGCGCCGCCCTTCTGGCGGACGACCTCCACGTCGCGCAGCTTGAACTTCCAGAGCCCGACGCCGAGCGCCTTCATGACCGCCTCCTTGGCGCCGAAGCGGGCGGCGAGGCTCTTGGCCGGGTCCTTCTGCCGGTAGGCGTAGGCGCGCTCGTCGTCGCTGAAGAGACGCTCGCCCAACCGCTCGCCGCGGCGCTCCATCGCGAGCCGGAACCGCGGCACCTCGACCAGGTCGGTGCCGAGGCCGACGATGCGGGCGCCGACGTCGGTGCCCGGCGCGTCGATCACGACTTTCGCCACCGGTCGGCGAGGACGTACACCGGCTCGGTGAGCAGCTCGATGACCGGCATCTCGGCCAGCAGCGAGTCGTCGAAGCGGGTCTCGGTCTCGGTGACGGCGTCCTTCAGCGCGCTGTAGCGGCCCTGGTACCCCTCGAGCACGCCCCGCATCGCCTCCGCGCTCAGGTGGTCCACGAACGTGACGTGCAGCAGCGTGATGCCGACCGTCTCGTTGTGCTTGACCTCGGGCACGATGATCAGCGTGCGGTCGTCGGCGCGGCCCCGCACCGCGGTGACCTCCCGCTGGTTGGCGACCCGGTGCTTCGTGCCGCGGAGTCGAGGGTCGGCGTCGGTGCGGGACGGGAGCGTCGCGGCCGCGCCGCCCTTGTCGATGACGTGCACCGTCGCCTGGTCGGCGCTGACGTCGCCCTCGACCCGGTAGCGGGTGTAGCCGTTGACGGTCTGGACCGCCGGGTCGAGCTCGGCGAGGGTGCGCAGGGCCCGGTAGCTGAGCCCGTCGCGCGGGGCGCCGGACGCCAGCACCTCCCGGACCAGCGGGACGCGCAGCAGGGTCTCGTCGGAGCGGGAGATGCCGACCGTGACCGTCTTGGCCTGGTGCTTGATCGCGTCGACGGGACGGGTCAGCTCCTCGATGCCCCGGGTGAGCGCGGCGGTGAGGTCCTGCACGACGACGCTCGGCGTGCCGAGCACGCCGTGCTCCACCTCGTAGGCGTCGAGTGGCACCGTGCCCGCCGCGTACCGGAGCAGCGACGACACGCGCGTGGCGGTGCTCGCCTCCAGCGTCCCGTCGTACTGGCCGACCCGCAGGCCGTCGAGGAACCGCTGGGCGGGGGCGTCGAGGGCGGGCGCCAGCCGGTCGAGGAGCTGCTCGGGGACGCCAGGCGCCGCCTGCTCGATGGCGGCGCGCGATTCGCGCAGCGGCCGGGCCGAGCTGTCGATGGCCAGGGCGGCCTCGTAGCAGAACAGGTGCCCGGCCACCGTCGAGAGGACGAAGTCGAGCGCGGGGTGCACGGCCGGAACCGGGATCACCTCGACCGCGTGCAAGAACCGGGCCGCGTCGTCCTCGCTGGCGATCACGATCGGCGCGGCTCGGTGCGCCCCGTAGATCGCGACCTCCTTCGTCACGTCGTCGACGTTCGAGCCGCCCAGCCCGGCCGCGCAGACGATCACGAGGGGCTCCGACGACAGGTCGATGTGCTTCTTGTCCTCGGTGACGTCGCAGGCGATGGCCTTGTAGCAGAGCTCGGAGAGCTTGATCCGCAGCTCGCGCGCCGCCACGACGTTCCTCCCGTTCCCGACCACCGCCCAGTAGCGGCGGCTGAGGACGTGGCGCTGCGCCACGGCGGCGATGAGGGGTCGCTGCTCGACGACGGCCCGCATCGCCTCCGGCACCGCGCGCAGCGCCGCGACGAGCTCGGCGGCGCGGGGCGACATCAGGCCGATCTCGGCCGCCAGCGCCAAGGCGAGCAGGTGACCGGCCGCGATCTGCGCGTAGAAGGCCTTCGTCGAGGCGACGCTCATCTCGACGTCGCGCCCGTCCGAGGTGTAGAGGACGGCGTCGGACTTGTCGACCAGGTCGCTGTTGCGCCGGTTGACGATCGCCACGACGGTGGCGCCCCGGGCCCGGGTCAGGTCGACGGTGCGGTTGGTGTCGGTGGTCGTCCCGCTCTGGCTGATCGCCACCACGAGGGTGTCGCGCATGTCGTCCCGGAGCCCGAAGCCGGACAGCTCGGTGGCGTGCTGGGCCTCGACGACGAGCCGGCCCTCGACGGCGTCCGCGATCGCGAACGCCACGCCCTGCCCGGCGACGGCGGCGGTGCCCTGGCCGATGACCACCACCCGCTCGATGACGCCGTCGCGCAGCTTGGCAACGAGGTCGGGCGGGAGGGTCTCCGGCCCGAGCGCGACGCGCGGGTTTCCGCCCTCGTCGACGATCTTGCCGCGCAGCGTCTTGCGGAACGAGTCGGGGGCCTCCGAGATCTCCTTCAGGAGATAGTGGGGGAACGGGCCGCGGTCGATGTCTCGGGTCGTGATCTGGGCCGCCTGCAGCTCGCCGTCCCCGACCGGCAGCGGCGTCCCGTCGTACGCGCACCGGGTGATCCCATCCAGCGTCCCCGCCGCCGCGCCGTCGACGACGACGACCTGGCCTCGGCTCGCGGTCGGCCGCTCGGGGTCGGCCGGGGTCTCGCCGTCCAGCCGGAGGTAGGTGCTGGTCTCCTCGACGAGCCCGTACGGCTCACTGGCCACGATGAACGCGTCCTCGGCCAGCCCGACGTACAGCGCCTGCCCGCTCCCCCGCAGGGCGAGGAACAGCTCGTCGGGCTGCTCGGCCAGCGTGGCCGCCACCGCGACCGACCCCTGGAGCGCGGCGGCGGTGGTGCGGAAGGCGTCGAGGGGCGGCTCCGCCTCGGCCCGGCGGTGCGCGGTGAGGACCGGGATGACCTTGGCGTCGGTGGTGATCTCGGGCGGCAGCCGGAGATCGTCGCGGGCGATGAGGTCGGCGTAGTTGTCGACGTCGCCGTTGAGCGCCGCGGCCACGTAGGGCTCGTCGCGGCCGGGCTCGTCGCTGGCGAGGGGGTGGGCGTTGGCCTCCGAGATGATCCCGACGCTCGCCCAGCGGGTGTGGCCGAGGAGCGTGACCTCGGCGGTGTCCCCGGCCAGCGCGTCGTGGAGGAGCTCGTCGGCGCGGATCGCGGCCCGCAGCTGGCGCGTGTTGTCGCCCAGCTCGCCGATCTCGGCCGCCGCCTTGTACACGAAGGCGAGCGTGTCGCCGGGCGTTCGCACGGAGCCCGATCCGAAGAGCGGGTCGGCCGCCCGGGCGTCGACCCGGGCCCGGATGGTGGGGTCGTCGAGGTCGAGGGAGTGGCCGCGGACGAGGAGGTGGATGCCGGCCGAGTCGCGGCCCCGGACCTCGAGCCGGTCGAGCGCTGACAGCGCCATCTGGACGGTCGTGAACGCCTCGAGGGCGGCGACCGACGGGCGGGGGCCGACCAGGTCCGCCACCGCGCGCGCGTTGCGCAGCCGGTCGCGTCGGATCGCCCACAGCGGGTCCCGCAGTCCCAGCAGCGCCGCGTTCAGCGCCTCGAAGTCGACGCCGGCCGCCGGCCCGTCACCGGCGTCGAGGCGCGCCTCGAGCGAAGCGACGACGGTCGCGGCCTGCTCGGCGCGCTCGTCCAAGGCCTGGGCGCCGCCCGGGTCGTCGAGGAGCGCGCGCACGCCCGGCACGCCATGCAGCGCCGCGTCGACGTCGGCCAGCGCGGCGGCCGCCTTCTCGAGCGGCTGCAGCGCACCGTCCCAGTCAGTGAGCAGTTCGGCGGCGCGGTCGATCGCGTCGAGGAGCAGCGCGATGTCGGGGGGTCGGCGCGTCGCGCGACGGCGAACCACGCCGATGATGCCGCACATCTGCGACCAGCCTATGCGGGCGCGGGGGCGCCGCAGGCTCGTTGCACGGAGCCGACGAGGCGATCCGCGATCAACTCCGCCTGCTCGACGCTCGGCGCCTCGACCATGACGCGGACGACCGCCTCGGTGCCGGACGGGCGCACCAGCACCCGGCCGTCGGGCCCGAGATCACTCTCGACCGCCGCCGCTTCCTCCCAGAACTGGCCGGCGCCGTCGAGCGCGGCACGGTCGCGCACCGGGACGTTGCGGAGCACCTGCGGGAAGCGCTGCATAACACCGGAGAGCAGCGACAGCGAGTGGCCGGTGCCCTGCACGACGTCGAGGAGCATGGCGCCGGTGAGGGCGCCGTCGCCGGTCTGCTCGTGGTCCCGGAAGATGATGTGGCCGGACTGCTCACCGCCAAGCGAGAGGTCGCGACGCTCGAGCTCGTCGAGGACGTAGCGGTCACCGACCGGTACCTCCACGAACGAGAGGTCGTGGCTCTCGAGGCACTTGCGGAGGCCGAGGTTCGACATGACGGTCGCGACGACCGCCCGGTGCTTGAGGTGGTCGCGCTCGGCGAGGTCGAGCGCGCAGATGGCCATGATCTGGTCGCCGTCGACGATTCCACCGCGCTCGTCCACGGCGATGACCCGGTCGGCGTCGCCGTCGAAGGCAAGGCCGGCCCGAGCGCCGGACGACACGACCGCGTCCTGGAGCTGGCTCGTGTCGGTGGACCCGCAGTTGGCGTTGATGTTCGTCCCGTCGGGGCTGGCGTTGAGCACGTCGACCTTGGCCCCGAGCTCGCGGAAGATCTTCGGCGCGGTGCGGAAGCCGGCGCCGTTGCCGCAGTCGAGCACGATCCGGAGGTCTTCGAGGGTCCGGCCCTCGAGGGCGGCGACGATGTGCCCGACGTACTCGTCGACCACGTCGCGAGTCGGCTGCGCCAGGCCGACGTGGGCCCCGCCCGGGCCGGGCTGCGGCGTCTGGTCGGCGAGCTCGCGCAGCTCGGCCTCGACGCGCTGCTCGAGCGCCTCGCTCAGCTTCTGGCCGCCGGGCGAGAAGAGCTTCACGCCGTTGTCCTGGAACGGGTTGTGGCTGGCCGAGATGACCGCCGCCGGCGCGCCTTGGCGGACGGCGAGGAACGCGACGGTCGGCGTCGGGACGACCCCCACCTGGATCACGTCGGCACCCTCGGCGCAGATGCCGGCGACGAGCGCGGCCTCGATCATCGGGCCCGACCGACGGGTGTCGCGTCCCACGATGAACGGGTGCTCGGTGCCGAGCACCCGCGCCGCGGCGCGGCCGATCGCCGTGACCAGCTCCGGGGTCAGCTCGCGGTTCGCCACCCCCCGGATACCGTCGGTTCCAAAGCGAAGAGTCACGGCTCGCGTCGCGGCGCCGCGCGGCTCAGCACTACCGCTTCGAGTACTGGGGCGCCTTGCGGGCCTTCTTCAGGCCGTACTTGCGCCGTTCCTTCTCGCGCGCGTCGCGCACGAGCAGCCCCGCCTTCTTCAGCTGGGGCCGGAGCTCGTCGTCGAGCGTCACGAGGGCGCGGGCGATTCCCAGCCGCAGCGCGCCGGCCTGCCCGCTGACGCCGCCGCCGCCGATCGTGGCGTCCACGTCGTAGACGTCGGCGGTCTGGGTCAGCCGGAGGGCCTCGGTGGCCCGCTGCACGTGGGTGAGGATCGTGAAGTAGCGCTCGATCGGCCGCCCGTTGATGACCACCTTCCCGGTGCCGGGGCGGAGCCGGACGCGCGCCACCGACTCCTTGCGGCGACCGGTCGTCTGGATCAGCGGCTTCGGCATGGTGGCGTCTCCGTCAGGCCCGAGCGCGGCTCGAGGTGAGGGCGCGCGGCTGGGGCCGCTGCGCGGCGTGCGGATGGGTGGGGCCGGGGTAGACGCGGAGGCGGCGCAGCAGCTGGCGTCCGAGTGGCCCCTTCGGCAGCATCCCGCGCACGGCGCGCCGGACGACCTGGCTCGGGTCGCGGCCGAGGAGCCGCTCGAGGCTCTCGCTGCGGATCGCGCCCGGGTAGCCGGAGTGCCGCCAGTACCGCTTGGACTGCGCCTTGCGGGGCCCGATGTCGAGCCGGCCGGCGTTCACGACGATCACGTGGTCGCCGACGTCGGCGTGCGGCGCCCAGGTGGTCTTGTGCTTGCCGCGCAGCAGCGTCGCGACCTCGGTGGAGAGGCGGCCGAGGACGGCGCCGTCGGCGTCGATGACGTGCCAGGCGCGGTCGAGATCGGCAGGTTTGGGCTGGAAGGTGCGCACAGTCCCCGCTTGGTGGGGTTCGGCGGTCGCTCGACGGCAGGAGGGCCCGTGAACGTGGGATGGAATCTTACCGACGGTGACGGGGAGTGGGCAATCCACCGCCCTCGTCCCCATTACCCTCTAGGCGTGACCACGGCGGTGTCGCCCACCTGGCTCGACCCCAGGCGACGCCCGGCCGCCGAGCGGGCCCTGGACGTGCTCACCGACGCCGGCCTGGACCCGATCGTCGACATGGTGCTCCTCGCCGCCGACGGCGTCTACGAGGCCCGGTCCCACGACGGCGCAGTGCGCTTCCGCCGCCACGACGGCGGGTTCGAGGTGCTCGCGGTCGAGGGCCAGGACCCGCTCGCCGACCGGTCGGCGGACAAGTTCTGCCCCCTGGCCAACGAGCGGGCCCACCCGCACCCGCGCCGGACCGAGAACGCCTACCCGGACGCGTTCGAGCAGGTCGCGCAGCTCTTCGACCACCCGGCCGCGCCCGACCTGTGCGTGATCCATGCCGCCGACCACAACTGGGAAGACCAGGGAGGACACCGCGGTGAGCACGGGTCGCTCGGGATCGTGCAGGCCCGGGCGCCGCTGGTCCTGGCCGGCCGGGGCGTGCGGGCCGAGGGCCTGATGCCACGGCGCGCCCGACTGGTCGACGTGGCACCCACGATCCTCGCCCTGCTGGGCGCGCCGCCCGACGAGAACGGGCTTCACCTGCGAGGCCAAGACGGCGTCGTGCGCGACGACGCGCTCGACCTCTCGGCCGGGCACCCGCGGCACGTCGTGGCGTTCCTGTTCGACGGGACGAACGCCAACGTGCTCTACGACATGGCCGCCCGCGGCGAGGCGCCCAACGTCGCCCGGCTCATCGACGGTGGCGTCGCGTACGGGCACGGCGCCCTCGCCGGGCTGCCGACCGTCACCCTCGCCAACCACACCTCGATCCTCACCGGTCGGCTGCCCGGGCACCACGGCGTGCTCCACAACGCGTGGTTCGACCGGAGGACCGGCGAGCAGGTGATCACGAACTCGTCGGCGACCTGGCCGTGGTGCATGCAGCACGTCTTCGACGGCGTCGACTCCGTACACACCGCCCTCCGCCGCCACCGGCCCGACGCCTTCACCGCCTCGGTCGACGAGCCCTGCGATCTCGGGGCGTCCTGGTCGACCTTCGACGCCTTCCGCCGGGGCGAGGTCCCCACGCCGGGGTCGAAGGAGGGCCTGCCGAACACCACCGAGCGGTTCGTCCGCCCCAACAAGGACTACCGCTGGTCGACGGTCATCGACCACGCCGGCGTCGAGCAGGCGACCGGCATCCTGGCCGGGGAGTTCCGCGGCGAGACGTTCCCTGTCCCCACCTTCTTGTTCTGCAACTTCACGCTCACCGACGCCGCCATGCACGCCGGCGGCCCGTACTCCGAGATCGCCGCCGCCTCGGTGCGCGACACCGACGGGCGCATGGGCGCGATCCTCCGGGCGGTCGAGGAGGCCGGCCTCGCCGACGACACCGCCTTCGTGCTGGTCGCCGACCACGGCATGGAGGAGAACGACCCCGACATCACCGGCGACTGGGACGTGAACCTGCGCGACGAGGGGCTCGCCTTCCGAGACGAGGGCTACGGGTTCCTGTACCTCGACGAGCGCTGACGCGGCCGCGTCAGCCGTCGTAGCCCACCTCCCAGAGGCACAGCCCGTGCGCGGGCGCGAGGTGCGGGGCGAGGGCTCGGTCCTTCGATGCCAGGACGCCGAGCATCTCCCCCGGCCGTCGGCGGCCGGCCCCGGCCTCGACGAGCGTGCCGACGATCGAGCGCACCATCTGCCAGCAGAAGGCGCGGGCTCGGATCTCGTACGAGAGGACGTCGGGCTCCGGCACCGACCAGCTCGACTCGAACACCCGTCGCACCGTCGACGCGCCCGGGGGTCGCCGGCAGAAGGCGGCGAAGTCGTGCTCGCCGACGAAGGGGTCGGCGGCGAGCCGCAGCATGGCCAGGTCGAGCGGGTCGGGCACCCACCACGCGTACCGGGCCAGGAACGGGTCGGGTTCGGGCCGGTTCACGATCGTGTAGCGGTAGCTGCGCCAGCCCGCGGAGCGGCGGGCGTCGAAGTCGTCGGCGACGACGTCGGCCTGGCGCACGACGACCTCGGGCGCGGTGAGACCGTTCACCGACCGGGCCAGCCGGCTGACGTCGGCGGCCGCCGGCACGTCGAGGCTCACGACCTGGCCCCGGGCGTGCACGCCCTTGTCGGTGCGGCCCGCGCAGGCGAGCACGAGCCGGGCAGGATCGACGCGCAGCACGGTGGCGAGCGCCTCGATGAGCACGCCGGCGACGGTGCGGACCTCGGGCTGGGCCGCGAAGCCGTGGAAGTGGGTCCCGTCGTAGGCGACGACGAGCTTCACCCGGACCTGGTCGGTCCGGGGGAACGACGCCGAGGGCCCGGCGTCGTTCGAGCTCACACCAGCTCGATACGCGCCATCGGCGCGCTGTCCCCGGGCCGAGGGCCGAGCTTCAGGATCCGCAGGTACCCGCCCGGCCGCTCGCCGTACCGGGGGGCGATCTCGGTGAAGAGCTTGTACGTCACGCGCTTGTCGTGGAGCTTGGCGACGACCTGGCGGCGGTCGTGGACGGTGCCGCGGCGGGCCTTGGTGATGAGCCGCTCCGCGTACGGGCGCAGCGCCTTCGCCTTCGCCTCGGTGGTCACGATGGCCTCGGCCTCGAAGAGGTGCGCGGCCAGGTTGGCGAGCAGCAGCCGCTGGTGCGCGGGGTCCCTCCCGAGCCGGGGGCCTTTCGTCGGCGTCGGCACGTTCCCTTACTCCTTCACGCGCAGCGACAGGCCCCGCTCGTCGAGCTTCTGGAGGACCTCCTCCAGGGACTTCGAGCCGAAGTTCGTGATCGCCAGGAGGTCGTCCTCGCTCTTCTGGACCAGCTGCCCGATGGTGTCGACCCGGGCCCGCTTGAGGCAGTTCCGCGGCCGCTCGGACAGGTCCAGCTCCTCGATCGGCAGCTCGAGGTCCGGGGACGCCGCCGTCGCCGGCGAGACCTCCCCCAACTCGAGGCCCTGGGGCGCGTCGGACAGGCTCGCCACCAGCCCGACCAGGCTCTTGAGCGTCTCGCCGGCCGAGGCGAGTGCCTCACGGGGCGAGATCGAGCCGTCGGTCTCGATCTCGATGGTCAGCTTGTCGTAGTTCGTGGCCTGCTCGACCCGGGTCGGCTCGATCGAGAACGCCACCCGCCGGACCGGCGAGAAGATGGCGTCGACGGGGATCACGCCGATGGTCGCGGTGCGCTTGTTCCGCTCCGCCGAGAGGTAGCCCCGGCCCTGCTCGACGGTGAGGTCGATGGCGAGGCGGCCCTTGGCGTTGACGCTGGCGACGTGGAGGTCCGGGTTCAGGATCTCGATGTCGGCGGTGGTCTGGATGTCACGGGCGACGACGTCGCCCGGCCCCCGCTTGTCGAGCCGGAGCGTGACCGGCTCGGCGCTCGAGCTCCGGAGCACCAGGTCCTTGATGTTCAGGATCAGGTCGGTGACGTCTTCCTTCACGCCCGGGATGGTGTCGAACTCGTGCAGTGCCTCGTCGAAGCGCACCTGCGAGACGGCGGCGCCGGGGATCGACGAGAGGAGGGTCCGGCGGAGGCTGTTCCCGAGGGTGTGGCCGAACCCGGGCTCGAGCGGCGAGATGACGAAGGACTGGGTGTTGCCCTCCGCCTCGCCGGCCTCGACCTCGGGTCGTTGGATGATCAGCATGGTTTCTCTTCCAGGGGGATGGTGGCCCGCCACGGCGGGCCGGTTTGCTTACTTGGAGTAGAGCTCGACGATGAGCTGCTCGCGCACCGGCACGTCGATCTGCTCGCGGAGGGGCGCGCCGCGGACGGTCGCCTCCAGCTTGTCGGCGTTCACGTCGAGCCAGGCCGGGACGGCGTGGTCGAGGGTGTCGAGGTTGTGGCGGATGATGATGTTGCTCCTGGCCTTCGGCCCGAGGCCGATCACGTCGCCCTCGCGGACCTGGTACGAGGGGATCGTGACCCGCTTGCCGTTCACGAGGACGTGGCCGTGGCGGACCAGCTGGCGGGCCTGGTTCCGGCTCGCCGCGAAGCTGGTGCGGAACACCGTGTTGTCGAGCCGCTGCTCGAGCATGCGGAGCAGGTTCTCGCCGGTGATGCCGGCCTGGCGGTTCGCCTCCTCGTAGAGGTTGCGGAACTGCTGCTCGAACACGCCGTAGATGCGGCGGGCCTTCTGCTTCTCGCGGAGCTGGAGCAGGTACTCGCTCTCCCGGATCCGGCCCCGGCCGTGCTCACCGGGCGGGTAGGGCTTGCGCTCGACCGGGCACTTCAGGGAGTCGCACTTGGCGCCCTTCAGGAACAGCTTCATGCGCTCGCGGCGGCACAGCTTGCAGACCGCGCCGGTGTAGCGGGCCATCAGACCCGCCGCCGCTTGGGCTGGCGGCAGCCGTTGTGCGGGATCGGGGTCACGTCCTTGATGCCGACCACCTCGATGCCGGTGTTCTGGATGGTCCGGATGGCGGTCTCCCGCCCCGAGCCGGGACCCTTGACGAGGACATCCACCTTGCGGACGCCGTGCTCCATCGCCCGGCGCGCCACCGTCTCGGCGGCCAGCTGGGCCGCGAACGGGGTGCTCTTCCGGGAGCCCTTGAAGCCCACGTTGCCCGACGACGCCCAGGCGAGCGCGTTCCCCTGCTGGTCGGTGATCGTGATGATGGTGTTGTTGAACGACGACTTGATGTGCGCGACGCCGTAGGCGACGTTCTTGCGCTCGCGTCGCTTCGGCCGTCGGCCGCCCGCAGCCGGCTTCGCCATTACTTCCTCGCCTTCTTCTTGCCGGCCACGGTCTTCTTCGGGCCCTTGCGGGTCCGGGCGTTGGTGCGGGTCCGCTGGCCGTGGACGGGCAGGCCCCGACGGTGCCGGATGCCCTCGTAGCTGCCGATCTCGACCTTGCGCTTGATGTTGGCGGCGACCTCGCGCCGGAGGTCGCCCTCGACCTTGAGGTTCCCGTCGATGAACGAGCGCAGCTTGGCGACCTCGTCGTCGGTGAGGTCCCGGACCCGGGTGTCGCTGTTCAGGCCCGCCTGCTGGCAGACCAGCTGGGCGGTCGGACGCCCGATCCCGAAGATGTAGGTGAGCGAGATCTCGAGCCGCTTCTCGCGGGGGATGTCGACGCCGGCGATTCGAGCCACGGATCAGCCCTGCCGCTGCTTGTGGCGCGGGTTCTCGCAGATGACCCGCACCACGCCATGGCGGCGGATCACCTTGCACTTCTCGCACATCTTCTTGACGGATGGTCGGACCTTCACCGTGGTTCCTCGGTCACTTGTAGCGGTAGGTGATGCGGCCGCGGCTCAGGTCGTACGGCGTCAGCTCGACCTGAACTCGGTCGCCCGGGAGGATCCGGATGTAGTGCATCCGCATCTTCCCGGAGATGTGGGCGAGCACCCGGTGCCCGTTCTCGAGCTCGACCCGGAACATGGCGTTGGGGAGCGGCTCCACCACTGTCCCCTCGACCAGGATCGTGTCGTCTTTGGGCTTGGCCAGGGCCTCCACCACCTCATCGTCTCGGGTCCCTCGTCGGTGTGCGGGCGCGCGAAGAACCCGAGAACTCGCGCGGAGCCCAACCAGGCTACCGGATCGCCGGCCGCGGTCCCACCCGGCGGTCGCCGAGCCGGGCGCGAAACGCGCCCCGCGCCGCAGCGAACGCCTGTTCGCCGACGCCGACGCGGCCCCGCGCTGGCTACCCGGGCCGGGTGAGCACCTCGGGGCCGTGCTCGGTGATCGCGATCGTGTGCTCGAAGTGGGCCGACCGGCGGTGGTCCCGGGTCACGACCGCCCAGCCGTCGCGCAGCACCTCGGTCTCGGGCCCGCCGGCGTTGACCATCGGCTCGATGGCCAGCACCAGGCCCTCCTTCAGCTTCAGGCCCCGGCCCGGGGGGCCGTAGTTCGGCACCTGGGGCTCCTCGTGCATGGCGGTGCCGATCCCGTGCCCGACGTACTCGCGGACGACGGTGAAGCCGGCGCCGGTCGCCACCTCCTCGACCGCGGCGCCGATGTCACCGAGCCGCTCCCCCTCCCGGACGTGACCGATCCCCGCCTCGAGGGAGGTCCGGGTGACCTCGATGAGCCGCTTCGACTCGTCGTCGATGTCGCCGACCGGGACCGTCACCGCCGCGTCGGCGTGCCAGCCCTCGACGATGGCGCCGCAGTCGATGGAGAGGATGTCGCCCTCCTCGAGGACGACCTCGTCGCTCGGGATGCCGTGGACGATGACGTCGTTCGGGGACGTGCAGACCACGGCTGGGAAGCCGTGGTAGCCGAGGAAGTTCGAGCGGGCGCCCCGGCGCTCGAGCACGTCCCGGGCCACCGCGTCGACGTCGGCGGTGGTGGCGCCGGGCTTGGCGGCCCGGATGCACTCCTCGTGCATCTCGGCGACGATGACGCCGGCCCGGCGCATGAGCGCGATCTGCTCGGGCGACTTGCGGGTGATCACAGCGCCCGGGACCCGGCGTCGAAGTAGGAGTCGACGAGCTCGACGAGCCGCTTGAAGACCTCCTCGGTCTCGTCGCTGGCGTCGACATGGGCGAGGATCCCGGCCCGCCGGTAGTGCTGGATGACGGGCAGCGTCTTCATCTCGTAGAGCTCGAGGCGCCGCATGACCGCCTCGGGGGTGTCGTCCTCGCGCTGGACGACCTCGTGGCCGCAGACGTCGCAGGTCCAGTTGTGCTCGGGCGGGTTGTCGACGTGGTAGTTCGCGCCGCAGTTCGAGCAGACGCGGCGGCCCGCGATCCGCTGGAGCACGACCTCGGTGGGGACGTCGAGGTCGACGGCGAGGTCGAGCGGGCAGCCGTCGAGGATCTTGTCGAGCTCGGCGGCCTGCTGCCGGGTGCGGGGGAAGCCGTCGAGCACGAACCCGTGCTGGGCCCGGTCGTCGATCGCCAGCTGCTCCCGGACGAGGCCGATGACGATGTCATCGGGGACGAGGAAGCCGCGGTCGATGTAGCCCTTGGCCTCGCGACCGAGCTCGGTGCCGGCCGCGGCGGCGTCCCGGAACAGGTCCCCCGTCGACAGACGGAAGATCCGGTAGTGCTCCTCAAGCCGGACCGCCTGGGTTCCCTTGCCGGCACCCTGCTTCCCGAGCAAGACGAGTCGCGGGCCTCGGGGCTCGGTCGCCGCGTCAGGCAAGGAAGCCTTCGTAGTTGCGCATCATCAGCTGGCTGTCGATCTGCTTCATCGTCTCGAGCGCGACCCCGACCGTGATGAGCAGCGCAGTGCCCCCGAAGGGGAACTGACTGATGTTCCAGAGCGCGAAGACGAGCAGCGGCGCGATGGCGATGACGGCGAGGAACAGCGAGCCGGGCAGCGTGATCCGGTTCAGCGTCTTGGCCAGGTACCGCTCGGTCGGCGGACCGGGTCGGATGCCCGGGATGAACCCGCCCTGCTTGCGGATGATGTCGGCCTGCTGCTGGGGGTTGAACGCGATCGCGGTGTAGAAGTACGCGAAGAAGATGATGAGGATCGTGTAGAAGAGGATGTAGAACCAGCTCTGGCGCGCCACCAGGTTGTTGTTGATCCACTGCTGGACCCCGTGCCCGCTGTTGCCGAGCGCCGACGCGATCAGGGCCGGGAAGGCCAGGATCGAGCTGGCGAAGATGACCGGGATCACCCCGGACTGGTTCACCTTGAGCGGGATGTAGGTGCTCTGGCCGCCGTACATCCGGCGGCCGACCACCCGTTTGGCGAACTGGACTGGGATGCGGCGCTGCCCCAGCTCGACGAAGACGATCCCGACGATCATCGCCACGCCGATGAGCAGGATCGTGAAGAACTGGAACTTGCTGCCCTGGCTGTAGATGGAGCCGCCCTGGGACGGCAGGCGCGACACGACCGAGGCGAAGATCAGGATCGACATGCCGTTGCCGATCCCCCGTTGGGAGATCAGCTCCCCGAGCCACATCACGAGCGCGGTGCCGGCGGTCCAGACCAGGACGATGAGCGCGGCTCGCGGGGTGTCGAAGTGGGGGATGAAGTCGATGCCCTTCGGGAGGCTGGCGCTGAGCCCGAACAGGCCACCGTTGCCGGCGTGGAGGGCGAACACGAACCCGGTGGACTGCACCAGCGCCAGCCCGATGGTCAGGTACCGGGTCCACTGGGTGATCTTCTTCTGACCGGTCTGGCCCTCGTTCTGCCACTCCTCGAGCTTCGGGATCACCACGCCGAGCAGCTGCATGATGATCGACGCCGTGATGTACGGCATGATCCCGAGGAAGAAGATGGCGACGTTGGTGATGGCGCCGCCCGAGAAGAGGTCGAGGAAGCCGACGACGCCGCTGTTCTTCGTCGAGTCCTGAAGGTGCTTGATCGCCTTGAAGTCGACGTAGGGGACGGGCAGGTGGGCGCCGATCCGGTACACCGCCACGATGAGCAGCGTGAACAGGATCTTGTTCCGGAGGTCGGGGACCCGGAACATGTTCCGGAGCCGGGAGAGCATGCGGGAGGCCTCCTGAGCCGTCGGCGGCGGACAGCCTACCGATTGGTGAGGGCGTTCCCGCGAGCGGCGGGACGACGGTCACCCCACGGGGGCGGCAAGACCTCGGCCTGACCGCCCGCCGCTTCGATCGCTCGGCGCGCCGCGTCCGAGAACGCGTGGGCGCGCACGGTGAGCGTCCTCGTCAGCTCCCCGCGTCCGAGCACCTTGACGAGGCCGCGCTTGGCGATCAGCCCGCGGCCGCGCAGCACGTCGGGGTCGACCGTCGCGCCGGCATCGAAGCGCTCGAGCGCGTCGAGGTTGATGACGACGTACTCGACGCGGAACGGGTTCTTGAAGCCCTTGGCCTTCGGAGTGCGGCGCGCCATCGGGGTCTGACCGCCCTCGAAGCCCGGCTTCACGGTGTCACGCGCGCCCTGGCCCTTCATGCCGCGGCCGGCGGTCTTGCCGCCCTTGCCCGCGATGCCGCGGCCGACCCGCCGGCGGGGCCGCTTCGAGCCCGCGGGCGGCTTCAGGTCGTGAAGCTTGATCGGCACCTCAGCCCACCTCCTCCACCGTCACAAGGTGCGGAACGCGCTCCACCATGCCCCGGATCTCGGGCCGGTCGGGGTGCTCGACGGTGTGGCGGATCCGCCGCAGCCCGAGCGCCCGCAGCGTCCCGCGCTGCTTGGGCTTGACGCCGATCGCCGAGCGGACCTGGGTGATGCGCAGCGTGGTGGCCATCACTTCACCTCGGTGGGCTCGTGCTTCGGCGCTTGCCGTTCCCGGTAGGCGCGCAGCATCCCGACCGTGCTGACTTCCTCGTCCGTCTTGCCGCGCAGGCGGGCGACGGCCTCGGGTCGCTTCAGCGCCTGGAGGCCCTGGATGGTGGCACGGGAGACGTTGATGGCGTTCGAGGAGCCGAGCGACTTGGCGAGCACGTCATGGACGCCCGCGGCCTCGAGGATGGCGCGGGCGGCGCCGCCCGCGATCACGCCGGTGCCGGGGGCGGCCGGCTTCAGGAGCACGCGCGCGGCGTCGTGGGAGCCGAGGATCACGTGGGTGATCGTCGAGCCCGCCAGCGGGACCTTGAACAGCCGCTTCTTGGCCTCCTCCATGCCCTTCTGGATCGCGGCCGGGACCTCCTTCGCCTTGCCGTAGCCGAGGCCCACGTTGCCGTCGCCGTCGCCGACCACGACGAGCGCGGTGAACGAGAACCGGCGTCCGCCCTTCACGACTTTGGCGACCCGGTTGATCGCGATCACCCGCTCCTCGAGCTGGCCGTCTGCCATTACCGCACCTGCTTTCGAGCGCTCGTGGGGAGCCGCGCCGCGCTCACAGCGCCAGCCCTGCTTCGCGGGCGCCGTCGGCGACGGCAGCGACCCGACCGTGGTACCGGAACCCGCCCCGGTCGAACACGACGTTTTCGATCCCGGCCGCCTTCGCGCGCTCGCCGAGGCGCTGACCGACCGCCTTCGCGGCGTCGACGGTCGCCGTCGTGCCGGCCCGGGTGTCGGACTCCATCGTCGACGCCGCCACCAGTGTGTGGCCGTGGACGTCGTCGATGAGCTGGGCGTACACGTGGCGGCTGGACCGGAAGACGGACAGGCGCGGCCGTGCCGCGGTGCCGCGGACCTTCTTGCGCACCCGCAGGTGGCGATGGTGGCGGGCCTTGAGCTTCTGGTGCATCGTCGTCCTTACTTCGCCGACTTGCCGGCCTTGCGCTGGACGCGCTCGCCGGCGTATCGAATGCCCTTGCCCTTGTAGGGCTCGGGCTTGCGGATCTTGCGGATGTCAGCCGCCACCTGGCCCACCAGCTGCTTGTCGCAGCCGCGCACGATGATGCGCGTCGGCTGGGGCAGCTCGAAGGTGACCCCGTCGGGCGCCTCGAACGGCACCGGGTGCGAGAAGCCGACCTGCAGCTCGAGGCGGCTCGGGCCCTGGCCGAGGGCCCGGTAGCCGACGCCGACGATCTCGAGCTCCTTCGAGAACCCCTCCGAGACGCCGACGACCATGTTGTTGACGAGGGACCGGACGAGGCCGTGGAGGGCCCGGTTCTCCCGTTCGTCGTCGGGGCGTGTGACGACGAGCTGGTCGCCGTCGCGGGCGATCGTGATCTGGGTCGGAGTGTGGCGCGCCAGCTCGCCACGGGGGCCCTTCACCGCGACGTGGCCCGGCTCGACGGACACGTCGACGCCGCTCGGGATCGGGATGGGCGCTTTGCCGACTCGGGACACTTCGTGCTCCTACCAGACGTGGCAGAGGACCTCGCCGCCGACCCGGCGCTGGCGCGCCTCGCGGTCGGTCAGGAGCCCCTGGTTGGTCGAGAGGACGGCGATCCCCATCCCGCCGAGGACGCGCGGGACCTCGGCCGCCTTCGAGTAGACGCGCAGGCCCGGCTTCGAGACCCGGCGCAGCCCCGAGATCGTGCGCTCCCGGTCTTGGGTGTACTTCATGACGATGCGCAGCTTGTGGCCCGGCCGGGCGGCGTCGTCCTCGACCGCGAAGTCCTCGAGGTAGCCCTCGCGGACCAGGAGGCTCGCCAGCGCCACCTTGACCTTCGAGGACGGCATCACGACCTCGTCGTGGAACGCGACGTTGGCGTTCCGGATCCGGGTGAGCATGTCGGCGATGGGATCGGTCATCGTCATCGGCTCACCCCCTCACCACGATGCCTTGGTCACGCCGGGGATCTCCCCGTTGTGGGCCATGTCCCGGAAGCAGATCCGACAGAGCCCGAACTTGCGGTACACGGAGCGCGCGCGGCCGCAGCGTCGGCAGCGGGTGTAGGCGCGCACCGCGAACTTGGGCTTGCGCTGCTGCTTCTGGAGAAGTGCCTTCTTGGCCAACTGATTGCCCTCCTACGAGGCTGAGTCACGACGGAACGGGAACCCGAGCGCGCGCAGCAGCGCACGCCCGCCGTCGTCGGTGGTGGCGGTGGTCACGATCGTGATGTCCATGCCGCGGACGGTGTCGATCTTGTCGTAGTCGATCTCGGGGAAGATCAGCTGCTCGGTGACGCCGAACGTGTAGTTGCCGCGGCCGTCGAAGGAGTCGGCGCTCATGCCACGGAAGTCGCGGATGCGGGGGATGGCCAAGCTGACCAGCCGGTCGTAGAACTCCCACATCCGGTCGCCGCGCAGCGTCACCTTCGCGCCGATCGGGTTGCCGGCCCGGAGCTTGAACCCGGCGATCGACTTCTTGGCCTTCGTGACCAGGGGCCGCTGGCCGGTGATCGTGGTGAGGTCGGCGACCGCCCCGTCGAGCAGCGACGACTGCTGGGTGGCGCCGCCGACGCCGCAGTTCAGGACGATCTTCTCGAGGCGCGGCACCTCCATCACGTTCGTGAGCCCCAGCTCGCGCTGCAACTGCGGCCGCAGCTCGGCGTCGTAGCGGGCCTTGAGGCGGGGCGCCTCCCGCACCGGGCTCATCAGAGGTCCTTCCCGCACTTCTTGCAGACCC
>Ga0073928_10003418_pt1 | contig 25155 bp, 21 predicted proteins | sample PaiPotPPA55metaG_FD_76969 | JGI IMG/M metagenome (GOLD analysis project Ga0073928, IMG submission 76969) | Iron sulfur acid spring bacterial and archeal communities from Banff, Canada, to study Microbial Dark Matter (Phase II) - Paint Pots PPA... ...
ACTTTGTAATCCAGCGAGTGCACGTTAGAAACGGTGAATGGCTGGCCGACCTGCGCATCTTTCGAGCTGAGCGCTTGGTCCATCGTACCTACCAGCTGAGTTCCGGGCGAGATCTGGGCGGCCGCGAGCGTAGGAACCAGAGCCAAGGCCGTCGCGGCGACGATAGCGGTGCTAAAATTGCGGGTCATATGTGATGTACTCCTCATACAGCGAGAACGTCTTCGCGGGGGCAGATGGTTCAGTGCCTTGGCCAAACATGCAGAAAATACTAGCGAGCGCAAGGTAGCCCTGGCACCCGAGAGCGCCTCTGCTTGAGCGCGACCTTGTCCGACCCTACCCCAGGCCCCACAACTGTGTCGCGGCCTGCATCAAGCGTTTTCGGGGAGCAATCGCGGGCGAGCGCACCCGCCGCGATTCCTTAAGCAGCCTGACCTGGTAACGCTCCCACAGGCGGAGGTTGTCCCGCTGCAATCGATCGGCGAGTCGTATTTCATCCACGGTGTCCATGATCTCAAACGGAAGATCCAGGAGCGCATCTTCGCCTGGCTTCAATGTCTTTTGAACTAGTGTGAGCGGGTCCGGGATGCTTTGATCTTCTGCTGCACTTGCGTAAAGATGTTGCAGTACCGACATGAATGATATGGAACCATTATATCTTCGAGCTTCCTCGTTTACATTAATGGTCGCCTTTCCGTCAGTAATTACTGAAAGAAAATCACGCAAGATCCACGCATCGTCTTGACCAGCCGGGTACGGACGTACGTTCACGTTGTCTAGCCCAAATATGTTGGCGAAGCAATCTGCGAGCCGGGCATATTCGAAACAACAGGACCACCAGTCGAAGGTCAGGTGACCATTGTTCAGAATCTTTTGGAAATAAGAGTCGAATCCGTGATAGATCCAATGTTTGACGAGCTCTGCATAAAGAGATTCCACGTAGCGATGTTGGTCACGCACATATAAGATGATGCGACAATTATAACCGCACAACCGTACTAAAGCAGCCAGTCGCTCCAGCGTCTTCGGAACGTTGTACAGCAATTCGAAGTTTTCGGAACTGAGGACGGCGCTCGTGAGATCGCTGCGCCGTAGCTGGTCGAGAAGAGCATCTAACGGTTCATTATTCGGCTCGTCGCGCGCGAGCTTTGTAGCAGCCGAGTGGTGCGCGGAAAGGGCGTCGTGTTCACCGCTCCCTCCTGGCAGCGGCACAAAGATTCCCACGCTGGCCAACTCGGAGCACTTAGCCCGGAGCATCGCTTGGATTGCGGTCGTTCCCGTCCTGTGCGTACCAATATGAAGATAGACAATTTTTTTCGGCGTGCCTAACTGCGCTTCCACGCCTACGATGTTTCTTTTCAGTGAGGACTTTCCCTAAAGGGATCGCTCAACGAAGGCACGAGCCCACATAAGGCCATACCCAGCCGCGCAGTGTCGGGGCCGAATCAAGCACGTCTTTCGCCTGCTCTCCCCGAAGCAGGATGACGTGGCACTCCTGGCAACAATTGCGCTCGGTTTCAGCGTCGGCTTGTTGACCGGTTCTACGGGCATCGGCGGTGGCTCGTTGCTTGCTCCCGCGCTGATCATTTTAAATGTTAACCCGTTCATTTCGGTCGGAACCGACCTCTTCGTAAGCGCCTTGACTAAAGCCGTCGGTGCATATGTTCACCACAGATCCGGGACACTCTATCGCGAAATTCTCCCTGCACTATGCATCGGCGGGTGCGTTGGCGCGCTCGCCGGAGCGGCTGGGCTCACGCTTTTTAAGGATGGCGTAGACCCCATCGTCGCCCAGAAAGTGTTGCGGCGAGCAATTGGTGTTGTGCTCTTCATGTGCGCAATTGCAATGGCGCTCCCAGTCGCGCGGCGTTTTTGCAGGGAGCGGCGTGCTCCGCTTCCTGCAACAGGCGTCGCAGGAAGCCTTATTGGCCTCATTACCACAGTGACTGGCATCGGAGTCGGCTCTTTAAGCGTTCCAACTTTGCAGTTTCTTACGCAAGGAAGCTCGATGCCCGCGATCGTCGGTTCCAGTCTCGTGTTCGGCATGGTCGTCACGCTCATTGGTGCCGGCGCACACGCTACGATGCATAACATTGACTATCGGTTAGGCGCGATACTACTCCTTGGAGCTGTCCCCGGCGTTGCATTAGGCGGCTTCGTGTCCATTCGTGCGGCCGCACTGTTACGGCGCATCGTCATCGTCTTGCTCGTTGCTTCGGGCCTGAGGCTCGTTATCTGAAGTCGTCGGCCATGAAGCTAGCGGATCAAGTTCGCGCGCGATTTCGACTGCAAAATAAAGACTGCTTCAGCGTATTCGTTCATCATGCGTAGACTCGCTGGAGTTGTGTTACCTGTGCAACGTAGGTGGTGAGCTTTTGCACGCATTCGTCGATTGAATTTAGGTCGGTGTCGACCAATAAGTCCGGCGTTAATGGTGCCTCGTAGGGCGCGGAAATGCCCGTGAATTGCTTCACATCTCCCAGCTCCGCCCGCGCGTACAGCCCTTTTGGGTCCCGTGCTCTGCACGTCGCCAAGTCCGCTCGTATATACACTTCATGAAAATGTCGGTCAGCGGCGCGGCGCGCCATGAGCCGGTCGCTTGCCAGCGGTGAGATAAATGCCGCGATCACGATCATTCCCGCTTCGGCAAAGAGCGCCGCGACCTCGCTGACGCGACGAATGTTCTCTGTTCGGTCAGGCTGCGCGAATCCCAAATCACTATTGAGACCAGAGCGTACGTCGTCGCCATCGAGCACGAAAACACTTGCCCCACGATTGAAAAGTTGCCGTTCCAACGCCATTGCAAGAGTTGACTTACCCGCTGCGGAGAGGCCGGTCATCCAAATTACCGCGCCGTCATGAGCGTTGCGGACGGCCCGCTCTGCTGGGGTAACCAAATGGTCCGAGGGATAGAGATCTTTGGGATGCGCAGCTGCCGTGACCGCGGACACGTAGCCGCAACCTACGACCTCGAAACCGGTCGTCAGCACAAACAGCGAAGCACTGGGCACCGTGTCGTGCGTATCGGTCGGCAGAAGCGCACGGCTGCGCACTTCAATTTCGATCAGTGCATATTGGGAGATCGAGGATTCCTGATGCGCGTTGAACGACGCGGTGTCGACCGTCTTTTCGATGTTTACTATGGTCAGCGGAGCGACGATTGCACCAAACCGAGCCTGAAGCTTTTGTCCGGCGAACGGAGCCGCCTCGTGCAACCAGATGCAAACGGCGTGAAACGAATAAACCAGCGGCGGCGCATCCGCAGCATGCGTGATCATGTCCCCGCGATCAGTATAGATCGGGTCCTCGAACGTAATCCCGATGGAAGCGCCGGCTAGCGCGAACGTCTCCGGCTCAGCGTGCCACCGTTCGATGCTACGTACCTTCGTCGCTATTTTGGAAGGCAGGATAAGAACGGTGTCACCCACGTCCAGTCTTCCTGAACTCAATCTTCCCACAGCGACACGTTGCTCATCAAATCGATAAACGTCTTGAACCCGCAATCGTAACGGCTCATCTTTTTCGTACCGCGGGATTGCAAACTTTGAAAGCCCATCCATCAATGTGGCGCCCGTGTACCAAGGCATGTAGGAGGAATGAGCTAGTAGGTTCTCACCTTCGCGCGCTGAGGTCGGGATCGTCGCCACAACGTGAAGCCCGATAGCGTCGAGCAGTTTTCGTGCTGCATGCGAGACTCTCTCAAAAGGAGCACGCTCATACCCGATTGAGTCCATCTTGTTTATGACGACAACCACTTCTTGAAAACCCAAAAGCCTTAAGACGTGTGCGTGCCTTTGCGTTTGTTCACCAATTCCTTCGATCACGTCAATCACGAGCACCGCGCCCTGGGCGTCTGAGGCGCCGCTGAGCATGTTCCGAATAAACTCGCGGTGACCCGGCGCATCGATGATCTCGAAAAGCCGTCCGGCATATGAGAACCAGACGCGTGTCGTATCGATCGTCACCGATTGGTCTCGCTCGGCTTGCAATGAATCAAGGGCAAATGACCACTCGATCGGCAAGCCACGTCGAGCGCTACTCCTCCGCAGTTCCTCGAATTTGGCGCTTGGCAGGTTCTTCGTTTCGTGCAAGAGCCTGCCGATCAACGTGGACTTCCCGTGATCCACGTGTCCAACAAACACGATCCGCAAGCGGTTTTCGTTACGGTGCGAAGTCACATATATCCCGATACACGCAGACGTTCGAAAGCGTCCTCTTCTTCATTATCCATCGTACGGCCAGCACGTTCCGGTTCGCGAGTAGCCTCCAATTCCGCAATGATTTCTTCAAGCGACGAAGCGTTGCTCTCGATCGAGAGAGTAATGTTCTTTTCACCTAAGGAACGGTAGCGGCGCCCATTGCGAGCGAGATAAAGCGGGTTGAACGGGATGCGCTCACGCGCATGATATCGCCAGATATCGATCTCGGTCCAATGCAGCAACGGATGAATGCGAAGATGCATGCCGTGCGGAACCTCGGTCATATAGTGATCCCAGGGTTCAGGCGGCTGCTGGCGGACGTTCCAATCGCCGTGAAGAGATCGCCGGCTGAAGACTCGCTCTTTGGCTCGCGTCGCTTGCTCGTCGCGGCGAATACCAACGATGACGCCGCGGTAGCTCTCACGGTCGAGCAACGCTTTGAGTCCTTCCGTCTTACGTGCTGCCGCCCTTGCAGCAGGAGGCAGGCTTTGGTCTACTGCAGCTTCAGACGGGCAGCGTTCAACGCGTAAATCTAAGCGCCAAGCCGCGGCAATCTCGTCACGGAACCTATAGACCTCCGGCAGTTCCATTTCCGTATCCAACTGCACGACCGGAAATGGAACCCGACCTAGAAATGCTTTTCGGGCGAGCCACAATAGCGCAGTGCTGTCCTTCCCGACCGACCAGAGCATGCACAGCGGTTCGATGCAACGATGCGCCTCGCGCAAAACATATACGGTACGAGATTCGAGCTCCTCCAGATCGCTCATAGATGCCCCGGGTAAGGCCATTAGCGAGCGCGATTACTCGCGTGCACGCGAATCCCCTGGCACCAACGTGCTGGAAGAATATGGCGGCGAGCAATGAAAGTGATAGTGGCGATGCAGCGCTTAAACGGTTGAGTACCGCAATGATACCATTGTTCAAAGAGCGCGTGGTCAAAGGCTAGTTGATGACAACGCGTGAGGATGTGGCGATTCTCTATCGAGAACTTTTCGGGCGAGAACCGGAATCAGAAACGGCGATTGCTTCGAAAGTTGGCAGGCCATTGCTTGAGGTGCTGGTGGAATGCCTCCACTCACAAGAGTTTTCGACGCGTACTCGCGCAGCCACGTCAAACGATATCGTTACATTATATCGCGAGCTGTTGGGCCGTGACCCCGAATATGCTCCTCCCGAGCGATATCGAACGTTGATCGACATTGTGATCCAGCTCGCGCGTTCGGATGAGTTTATGCAACGCGTGCGAGCGGTCTCAGAAGCAGATGTCGTTCGCTTGTATACGGAAATGCTGGGTTACGCGCCGGCCGAGCAAGAGATCAACAACGCCAAGCGAAAAGCCATGATCGATGTTGCGATAGAAACTGCCAAACGCGCGGCCAGCGAGCAAGCGTTCATCTTCAACCACGTTTCGTCGCGCTCCATTCGAGATCTTCACACTATCTTTTTTCCAGACTTGACGTGCTTACCCGAATGGTATGACGAGCTCGCAAGGGTGCTCAACGGGCGCCGAACGAGCATAATAGAACTAGCCTCCTATATTCGCGACATGTCGCTCACCCGAGAAAAAACCGGCGCTCGCAAAAATTCCAACGTCGCGAGGGACATTCCTAAGCTAAAAAACCTTGAAAAATTCACCGTGCTGATTCAGGCTCGTAACGGCGGCTATTGGCTAGACCCTATAGTCGATTTCTATGCTGATCTAGGAATCACCGTCGCATTTGCCGTGGATGCGTCGACTGTGGGCCTCACAAAGGATATACTGTCGAAGAAGGGCGCCACATTGATCGATGATGTTGCGGCAGAGATTGATACAGAATGGACATTATTGCTTGAGGAAAACGAAGTTCCGTCAGCCGCGCTGCTAGAGTTCGTGGACGCAGCGGTAGAATGTTCAAACGACCATATCTGGGGCTTCCCACGGATTCGCTGCAGATATGATTCCCAAAGCGAGGAGTTGGAGTACTCGCAGTTTCTTACAAGATTTATTGAGGCCGGCGAGCTGCAATGGAGATTGTTTGCAAATGCAAACAACGTGTGGCCGATTTTGAGCGAGCCGCCTTCGGGCAGCTACCGCTCTGCGCCTATCGATGCGAGCCTGATGGACCTCACTTGGGTTGCACTGGGTATGGCCGAACGTTTCCAGTTTTTTCAATCCAGCGCAGACGGCTCTGCCGATAGAAAGCGCCATGTTTTTAAAACCTTTTACGAGGCTGTTCCGGAAAACTGGCACATGTTCACGACGGTCGGTAGCCGAAGATACACGGCTCTTGCGAAAGGCATCGCTGCGGCCAAGGGAGCGTAGCGGAAGTACCGCCTGCGTGCCGCGAAGCCGGAACCGGTAACGGTGAGCCAACCTTTAGGCGAAAGGGCAATTTCTGGAAGCTAACCGCATCCTCGGCGCGCAAACAATCGCAGCTGCACCGCGTTATGCTGAGAGTTTCCGCCTAGCCGATCCTTACAAACACGTGGTCGTCGATGATTTTTTCGCTCGGCCATTTGCGATCGGCTTGTCGCGTCTGTTTCCAAGCTCCGTTAAAGAAAATACGACGATCGCACAGGGCGCCGATTCCTCTGAGCTAGAGGGTGGGCATGACTCCTTGGAGGTCGCGGGTGAAAAGCTAGACCGCTACCTGGAAGCTCCTGCTTTCCTGGATTGGGTTTCCATTGTCAGTGGCATACAAGGACTCGTATACGAAGCGGATTCGTCGGCAGTGCGCTTGGAGGAGGCCTTTCATGGCCAAAGCCTCATGCCATATGCGGGATTTGGTTTTCATCCAAAAACGCACAAAAGGCGCAGACTCAAAATGATCGTGTTTCTCAATGAAACCTGGAAGGCCGAGTGGCGTGGCGCTGTCAGGCTGTATTCGAATCCACCCGACGGACGTGAGGAGCGTCAGGCAACCGTCCTGCCGGCCTTTAATCGCTGCGTGCTCCTTGAAACCGGTGAAACGCGCTGGCAGGGATTCGATACAATAAGTCTACCTGAAGAAAAGCGAGCGCTGTCTCGCAAGGCGCTTATCGTCAGTTTTTATACCAATCAACCGTCGCTCGACCGCTCACCAGCGACCCCTTCGCTGCCGCGTATCAACAGGCTTCGACGAGAAATCAATGACCTGATAGAGCTAAATCAGCGGCTTGAGGCCGGAAGAGCGTCCGCCGTTCTCAGAATGCAGGTTGACAACTCCACCGCGACCGCTCCTTGCATTCCAATTCTCGGCTACGCAACGATCGTCGACGTAGCGTCGGGGCTGTACGAGGATGGATGGATGGCTCAAACGCTCGTATTTTCCGTCGAGGCTGTACGCCGGGCAACGGGTTTCACCCTTAAAGCTCAAGTGCCCCAACACTTGCCACCGAACACGACGCTCGAAATTTTTAAAGACGAACGACTTCTTTGTTCGCGTACGATTCAATCGGCGACGGAACTGGATCTCTGGTGCCCGTTCGCTTTGGAAGCAAAGGAAACCACTGTTTTCCGTATCGCGCTATCACAGTGGTTTGTCCCAACGGAGCTTGATCTGTCGCAAGACGTGCGCCATTTAACTCTACTCCGGCCGACGATAGTTTTCGAGCATTGACGAAGCAGAGAATTGCGGTAAGCGGGCTCATCGCTACGCAGCCGATGGCGGGCCTCGCCTGGCACACCCTCAATTACATTTGTGGACTCTTGGAACTCGGTCACGATGTCTTATTCCTTGAAGACATCATTCACCACGGCCCCCCGCCGGGCACGGCTGGAACGCCGACGACCACAGCAGCGTGCCGGTTCTTGGAAAGAGTGCTGGCACAATGCGGTCGGCCAGTTATGTACTCCTACTTCTCGAAATGGGACAATCGCTTTTACGGTGCCGATCGTGCGGACGTCAATCGCTTCCTAAAGACGGCTGATGCAATGCTCTGCGTTACGGCAAACGCTCGGTTTCCCGAAGATAGATTGCGGCCGAAAAGGGTCGTTGCCATAGACACGGATCCCGTGTTTACGCAGCTGCGAATGCTTCACCATCCCGAATTTCTAGAATACTATTTGTCGTACGACTTTGTGGCGACTTTTGGGAAGTTGATCGGCGGCTCGAAGTGCGACCTTCCTACACATGGGCTAAGTTGGATTCCGACCCATCAGCCGGTGTCGCTGCGCCAATGGCCGCCTCTGTCGCCAAGGAAGGGCAATACATTCAGTACGGTCACTTCCTGGAACCATGCGTCGGGACATTTCCGCTTTAAAGGGCAGAACTATCGCCGCGCAAAGGATTGCGAATGGCTGAAGATGCTCGACCTTCCGCGCCGGATTCCGTGGAACATGGAGATGGCCATCGACATCGCTGACGTGCGAAGTAATTGGGAGCCTGGAATGCCTTTTACCGCTGCCGAGGTTTTCCGCGATAGGGGATGGCATTTGCGAAATCCGTGCCCTCGAAATTTCTCGGCCTACCACCAATTCATTGCGCAGTGTGCCGGCGAGTTTAGTGTCGCAAGTGATCAGTATGTGCGCCTTCTCTCAGGCTGGTTCAGCGATCGGAGCGCCCTTTTTTTGGCGACGGGCAAGCCGGTCGTGACTCAAGAAACGGGCTTCTCGGAGTGGCTTCCTACGGGAGACGGGCTTTTCAGTTTTACCACAGTGGAAGAAGCAGCCTCTGCGCTCAACGAAATAGCGCATCGATATGAATACCATGCGAAAGCGGCCCGTCGTATTGCCGAAGAATATTTTGAGGCAAAAAAAGTTATATCCGACTTGCTCGAGCGCGTTTTATGAAAACGCGCTGAGGTCGCTACTTAAGTATTAGAACTACGCTTGCGGTAGGCGTTTGTCTAACTGTCGACCTCCGCCGATATGGCGAACGTATCCGCGGCCCGCATTGCCGGCCAAAATCGCAGCCAGGAATCCACGGTTTTTATATTCCGCCGACGCTTGCCGCTCAACTTCCATTGACGTCTTCTCCCCCAAAGGATCTAAGGCAGAATAAGATCCAAGTAGCCGATAGTCTTGGAGTCGCCGTACGCCTGGGTTGAATGAGAATCCATGCCAAGTCCCCCATTCTCCCAAATCAGCAGCGGGGTGCACTAATCGGAAGGCGACATCATCGGCAAAAAGCGTGTATTCTGAGATGGGAACGCCGTGCGTATCGTTGAGTGCACGCAACACCACCTGTAGAATTTCCGAATTTGTCTGCAATATTCGCAGAGATTGTTCTATGAAGCCCGGCGCGATGAATTCCCAGTCGTCCTCACAATGAAAGATAAACTCTGTTTGCACGCACTGATATGCTCTGTCAATGGCCGCAATTTGGCCGAGCCGCCGCCCAGTTGCCATCCAGTCGAAACGGTGTTGACGATAGCGCCCTTCCAGTTCGCGATTTTGCTTCGCGTCGCCATCTTCGATGATAATTACCTTGCGAAGCGGGTACGTGTTGTAACGCAAAAAGCTATCGAGCATACGTGTTAAGAGATCTTGCCGACCACAGCTTGTGATGACCGCCGTAACTCCGCTCGAATCGTCCTGCGCAGTAGTTGCGGCGGGAGGCGGAAATAACTGGTACGCGCCAACTAGTTGCACTCCATGTTCTGCCCGAAGACATTCGAAGAGTTCATCCACAAAGGCCCATGCGTCTTCTTGCATGACAAGGTGGTGGGTAAGTAAGCCGAGGGGTTCATCCGCCGGCAATTGACCCTGCCTGCGCGCGGCGAAACCCTCCGTCAATAGTTTGCTGACACTGCTCGGTCCGATGAAACGCCGGGCCGACCAGTCGATGATATCAATCTCTGCGTTCACTTCAAAGACGTGTTCGAGGCGGGGTGTTAACGGCAACCCGGCCGAAAGGCCCAAATACCCGAGCTCCGGTAGTAACGCCTTGAATGGCACGGAAAGCGCATGGAACGGAGGCACAAACACACGTTGCCACGAGTTTGGTCCAAAGGTGTGATCGAGCGAACGCTGCCCGAGAAGCGCATCTTGCTTGAGCGCTGCCATCGGTCGCCCGTCTCCAAATTCGCCATACGAATAGGAGTGATGTCCCCAACCATGCTGCCACACGCAGCACTGCGCGGCAGAGAGCAACTTGACCAATGAGCCATCCGCGCTCTCGGGTATGACTGCTAACGCAGGCACTAAGCGTCGATGGCGCGCAACCTCAAGAAGCCGCCGAAGCTGCGGTGTGTCTGAAGTGGCGTCGTCGTCGCGCCACCACACCTTGGGCCGCATTTCTGCGGCAGCCCACGCCTCGAGTTCTGTCGCAAGCGAGTACGGCAAATGCACGCGTTCGGATATATCCTGCACCGAGATACAGTTCCTTGCCGCGCTGCAAAAGATCGGATCAAAGTGTCGAAGCACTCCGGAAAAAGATATGCCCCCCTCCAAGGACTGAAGTAGTTTGGATCGCGGTCAGCTCAAGCTTATCGGAATTTCGATGATTAAGAACAGTGCCGATATTCTCGAGGCATTTGTGCGCCATAATTTGCGGTTTTTAGATGGCTTGTTCATTATCGATAATAATTCATCGGATGACACGCGCTCAATCCTTGACGCGCTAATTGCAGAAGGGTTGCCGGTACGGTGTTATGACGATCCCGAGTTCGCGTACTATCAATCAGCGCGTATGACCAAGTTTTGCGATTTCGTCAACGAACTGAGTGCACCGGACTTCATAATTCCAATCGATGATGATGAATTTGTTAAGTGCGATTCCAGAAGTGTCTTGGAAGATGCTCTTTTAAGCCTGCATGAGGACGAATATGGTATTAGCCCGTGGCAGACCTATGTACCGAACGCATCGGTAAACCCAAGCGGCAATCCGCTTGTGCACATCACGCGTCGCCGCCGCGTTGAATCGCCGCAGTATTTTAAAGTTTGGATTCCAAAGGCACTCGTGCTTTCGGATGGCTTTCTTATTGAGCAAGGGAATCACTCAATAGCACTTGGGAATGGCCCTCCCGCTGCGCACCGTATACTGCCACGCGTTGCAATTGCCCATTTCCCCGTCCGAGCGCCGTCGCAAATCGTTAGCAAAGCGGTACTCGGGTGGCTTTCGTATCTCGCGCGCGGTGACACGCACCTTCACGAGTATGGCTACCACTGGCGGACGCTGTATGAGAGATTACTCAAAAATGAGGATGTAACTTGGGAAGATGCCTCGGAGATTGCGTTGAACTATGCCCGTTCAGATGAAATGCCACGTCTAACACAGTCTGATTGCCTCGAGGATCCAATCGAGGCGGACGCTCTCCGTTACACGCCGAAAGCGCTGCCCACTCCTTTTGTATCAGTCGTTCGGGAGTTTGAGCGGATGATATCCCAACAAAACCATGGAGCTTAAAATTAACGGTCTGAAATTAACGCGACCACCCACGCGGCTTGTGATGGTAGGTAGCCTGAGCGCCTTATTTTTGATCACCGCCTCGTCAAATATTGCCGCTGCCGTTGTCCGGCCCGCTTTGGGTGTGAAGCCGTCCGTTCCCGATGCAATGCTTCCCGTTGGCACGACTAAGTGGACCGCCTACGCAGCTTCAGGCCCAGTCCCCACCATCGTAGTCGGAGCCGGGCCGGGCGGTTCAAATGCCTTTGTTGTAACCGGGACTGGCCGGGCGCTCCAATCAACGGAAGTCTGGCTCGCACCGGCATATGCCGTGCCGGTAACGCCCGGGCAACTCATTACGGCTACGATCTGGGTCGACCAAACGAATGTCCTCGCTTCACCAAACCAACCCTATTTTGCGGTCTCTGACTCCACGTATAAGCGAACTCTTGGTTACGTCTACCCCCCTCCGGGGCAAGCGGGAACGGTTTCGATAAGGTTTGCCGTGCCGGCTGGAATCACACATATCGGTCTGCTATACGATTATGGAAATCAAGTTTTGGCAAACGGGGCAACCATCAAAATTGCAAATCCGAGCATTTCAGTCACGGGATCACAGCACGCGAGCGAGTAAGTCGCCGACCACTTTCTTTGCCTCGAAGTGTTGCTCCGCGAGATGCCTGGCCGCACGGGAATGGCGCGCATAGTCGTGATGTATCTCATTAAGCGCCGACACCGCTTCGTCTGCGTCTAGGAAACCGAAAAGCCCCTGACCCGTCGGCAGCCAGTCGGAAAAGCCAGTTTCCTGCGTAACAACCGGCCTGCCCTTCGCTAAGAAGAGAGCACTTCGGTCGCTGAACCAACCTGACGGGATCCCGGCGTATTGCTCCTTCGCCACGGTGAATTCGCCCGCCACATTTCCGACAAATCGTTTGTACCGTTCGGTCGTGAGTGATACTTCCACCGGATCCCAAAAGCGCCAACCCCTGTCTCGGAACGCGTATTGCACGGAAGGCGGCATGATCGGCTGACCTTCGGGTCGAGTTCTTTGCGTCTCGATCGCGATGCTCATTTCCCATGGCACGCGTCGCGCGACGTCGACAACTCTAAGCCATTGGGCATCCTTTGCGTATCGATAAACGCGACCCTGAAATTCGCAATACTCTTCACGGTCATCTTGCGACCAGCCTGAAAGCGTCGTGAACGCTTCTGAAGTGGCCGCCCCTTCATATTTCCACTGACGCAGTGAAACAGGCTGATTTGTAGGTATCCACTCGATTCCGTGCGTCGGAACGCAACATCCTTGCGTACCGATCAACTTCCCAAAGGTCGCTGCGCCGTCAAATTGCTTGTAATATTCTAAGAAAGCGGGGTCGCGATTCATGCGAAACTGAGTGCAGACCGGATCGGTATCGATCACGAGCAGTTTGCGTGGTCGCGGCAGCTCCTCCTTAATGGGCGTGATCCCAGAAACGCAGATCATAAGGTCGGCCTTTTTAAGTAAAGCCTTAAGGTCGTCAAGGTCGAGGCCGTAATACCGATCATCCCACTTGGAATAATAACAATAAGGCACGGGTCGCTCGCACGCGCCCAGCGCATCTTCCAAGAATCGACGCCCGTAGGTAACGTCGACGTTTAGCGTTACCGGGTTGTAAGGCTCGTGGAGGAGATCTTCGACGAACCATACATCATGGCCCAGTTCCAGTAAGCCGTGAACATAGTTAAGCGGGTGCCAAGCAAAACCCGCCAACTGCGATGCTACGAGATACCCGCTGACAACGACCGTTAGTTTTTTCAAGAATCTACGGCGTCATGCTCGAACGTTATTCGCGGCATATGTAAGGCTATATTTCGGCGGTCGGCACCGATGCCAAATTCCTTTGGGACAAAGGTCGAACAATACACCGTAAACTCAGCGGTTAAGCCCCGCTCCAAAGTGAACGGGCAGAAGGCGTCGAGCTCCTCGCCGCGACGCAGAGGCGTAGTGAAAATCAGAGTGTTTGAGGCATAAATCTTCAGTTCGGCATCGAGAGCCAACTGCTCGGGAACAGGGGCGTTGATCGAGAACCCCACAACACGCCTCAGCGCTCGCACGCCGAAGTGAAACACGCCGGCGGTCCAGCCGTCGGAATACAGTCCTCGGGTTTCTCCGACCGACTCGACGTACCCCAGCACAGGAACGGTTGGAGTGGCGCTTTCGTGCGCAGGCAGAATCGTGCCAAGCAGTACCGCGCTATCTTGATTCGCCGTTAGCCGTTCTCGCAGCTCGACTAACTCATTGCGCTCGCGGGCGATCGTTTGCAGCGCATCGATCTGTGCGGCGGAAAGCGTTGTCCCCTCGTGAACCCAAGACGGTAACTCTCGCGGAACATAGGACATCGCCTCCCGCTCGGGTCGTTCCCGCGTATAAAAGTTTACGGCGAGCGATTTGCAAGACGCTCTCTCTGCTGATTTTGGGAGGGCAATCGGCTGAAAACCATACCACGAATCTGCGCCTGTTTCAAAGAGCACACAGCGGTTAAATCTCGGGGCGTATGATTTGTCGGCATCGTCCCTTGGAACCGACGCGCTCGAGTACATTTCGATGGAACCGCCCCAGGCATCGTCCCACGTTTCAGTGAGAAATACGATCAAGTGGAGTCGCCGTTGATAGTGCGTCTTGGGATGGTAACTGAAACCAACACGCGGCGGAACTCCGAGACCGCCGAAAGCTTCGTTGATGCTCGCGCCGAAGGCGTCAGCATAATAGGTCAAACCCTTGATCGTCGTGACCTGCGTTGCCCAATCTGAGAACTGCTCGGAAGCGAAAAATTGATCCAGTGCTTCGTACTGCGGACTAACGTCCCGTAAGTTTTTAGGATGGACTTCGTAAGAGCGTCGCTCCTCGAACTCCACATCGCGCCTCTCAAGGCTCGGGAAGTCGTGCGCTAACTTTTGAGCAAAGGTTTCCTCGAAGAAACCATCGACCAAGACATGTTTGAAGGGAATTTCGGAAAAAAATTGCCCGCGAAGAGATTGGCCGTTCGCAACCGTTTCCGCCGATAAGATGTTGGTCACGCGGTCCTATCGGCTAAGCGCCAGCGACGCTGGATTTGAACCGGGCGTTTCCGCTGCCGAGCAACGCGGTCGTTTTCGGAGTCCTGCGAACAAAACTCCTTTTCGCGGATGCGGCGACGAGGGAGCAAATGAACGCCTGAGCGAATGCCCGGCCGACCAGCAAAGGACATTAGGCCGCTTACGCAATGATTGATCTGGGCGCTGCGTATTCGAATAAACGTGTTGTCGTCTTTGGTGCCTCCGGTTTCATCGGCGCGCACTTAGTGAAGATGGCGTTGCCGCTTGCTCGCAGCGTCGTCGCATTTGCAAAACGCAACGCCGTTGGGACACGGCACGTCCCGGAAGGCGCGGAAATCATAAGCGGCGATATTCGCTCCGAGATGGACGTGCGGCAAGCGTGTTTGCGCGCCGACGTGGTCTTCGTGCTCGCAGGGCGAAGCGGCGCGGTCGAAAGCTTGGAGGACCCTCTTACTGATCTCCTGGTCAATTGCGGAGGTCTACTGAACATCTTACACGTGCTTCAATCACGCGGATGCGAGGTGCGTACGGTGTTTCCCGGTTCTCGTCTGGAGTATGGCAAACCTGAGCATAGTCCGACATCAGAAGACGATGCTCTCCTGCCGCTGGAGCCATATGGCCTGCACAGAATCTTTTGCGAACAATACTTGGAGTTTTACGCACGCCGCTTCGGTATGAAGTATGCCGTCGCACGGCTGACGAATGTCTATGGCCCGCGGGAAGGACCGCCGTCTGTCGGTTTCAATCTGCTGAACTCTTGGATCAGCCGCGCAGTAGCGGGCGGCACTCTGGAAATTTATGGCAACGGCAAACAGTTGCGTGATTACATCTTTGTCGAAGACGCGGTGCGGCTTTTGCTGTTGTTGGGAGCGGTTGAGGAAAACACGATCGTCAACGGCGGTTCCGGGGAAGGTCGCCCCCTAAAAGACGTGGCCAAGTTAGTTGTGAAGCTAGCTGGATCTGGCCGGATAGAACACGTGCCTTGGCCGCAGTCCGCGCTGCAGATCGAGACGGGTGACTTTGTCGCGGACGTTTCGCGCGCTCGTGTCCTTGGCTGGCAACCGACAACCGAACTTGAGACAGGTATCGAGTTTACCGTTGAATGTGAGCGAAGCTTCGTCGCTGAATCGTCGAGTCGCGCCGGCGGCTCGTCTAAAGGCCGCCTCTTTATCTAGCACGCGCATTGAGGACCACGATTACGCCCGCTTCACAGTCCGCAGCCCGTTGCGTCGCCTGCGGTTCATCGAGTGAGCCACGAAGAAAGCATCTTATTACAGGGCTTACCATTACTTCGTGCCGACGTTGCGACTTCGTCATAGGAGAATCGTCTATTGAAGAAGGCTTGAAGCAATATGGTGACATCGACGTGGCGAATTACATGGGTTCGCTCGGAGTGATGCGCCTTGAGGAAGCAATATCCCACGTCCAGATGGTGATGCACTCTTCGCCGCCCCTGTTCAATTGGCTTGACGTCGGTTGTGGAATCGGAAGCGTACTGGTCAAAGCGAAAGCGGACGGCTTCACTGTCCTGGGGATCGAACCGGATCCGACTGCTAAAAGAATCGCTATTGAGGCCACCGGGGCACCCATTCTAGATAAATTCAATGACAATACGATTACAAACAATAGTCAGGGCGTCATTTCGATGCTGGACTTCCTTGAACACGTAGCGCCGAGCGACCTTGAGGCGACAGCGAATCTCGTAAGAAGGAAACTTGTTAACGATGGACTCTGGCTTATTAAAGTGCCTTCCACGGACGGGTTGTTTTACATGGCAGCCAATGCCGCCGCCGCATTGATACCGTCTCTAGTCGCTGATATCATCAACCGTCTGTGGATGGCGAATTACGAATTTCCACACCGCGTTTACTTTAATGAACGTAACCTGCGAACATTTTTGAAACGGCATGGCTTTGGCATTGCCGCCGTCCGTTACACTGCGGCGATGCCGACAGGGACCATTCTGAAGCGCCTACGTATGAATAAAACATTATCTCCGGCAAAGGCAATGCTCGTGGCGCCGATAGCATTCGTTATGAATTTGGTTGAAACAGCCAGAAAACGCTCTGACTCCTTGGTTGTCCTGGCGCGGAAAAACGACTCGCCAACGGGGTGAAAGGGTCGAGATCAGGTTGCGCCGTGAAGCCGCTCTTTATCTTGCTGGGCCGCCGTTAGCCGTTCGTGAAAGCGTCTCCCGAGGTATGGAGAGGTAGACCATTCTTTTGTTTTCGCGGCGCCCGAGCGTAACTGTTTCGAGAATGATACCGCAAACTGCGCTTAGGAAAGCGAGCAACATCATGCCGGTCGTGAGAACGGCCGTGGGTATGCGGAATACGAGGCCGGTCGATCTCCATTCGACGAATAGTTGCCAGCCGAGAAATGACGATGTTAGGGCGAGTAAGACGAATATGATGCCAAAGAAGAACCCAGGCCGTTCTGTCTGAAGCAGCCTAAATATTAGCCAGACGATTCGGATGCCGTCCTGAACCGTATTCAGCTTACTGCTTGAGTTCGCACCGCGCTCTCGGTACTCCACGGGCATCTCGTCAATAGGCATCTTTAATTCAAGGGCGTGAACCGTAATCTCAGTCTCAATCTCGAAGCCTTTGGCTAGACATGGAAACGACTTGACGAAACGGGCGGAAAGCACTTTGAGGCCTGAAAGCATGTCGGTTACACGAGCGCCGAAGATCGTGCCGGTCAGCGCCGTCAGCAACCAGTTTCCAAACCTGTGGCCGCGACGATACGCTTCTGGGCGCGAAACTCTCCGTCCGTTGACAAAATCTAAATCACGGCGGGCGATGGCTCGAACCATCGGAAGCGCTGCAGCTGCGTTATACGTGTTGTCACCATCGACGATCACGTATACATCCGCGTCAATATCGGCGAACATCCGCCGAACAACATGCCCCTTACCTTGCAGGCGTTCATTCCGAACGATAGCGCCCGCCGCAAGCGCATTGTTTACCGTGTTGTCGGTGGAGTTGTTGTCGTAGACGAAGATTTCAGCATCCGGAAAGACGGCAGCAAAATCTCGTATCACCTGAGAGATGGTTGTTTCTTCGTTGTAGCATGGCACGAGAACTGCGACCCGCAAAGAACCCCAATCTAACTCGCGGTTCATGGAGCCGCTTTACCGCCTTTCTTCCAGGCGCTGACTAAAAATAATGGTAAAACGTTCATGCGGAGCGGCGAACACCTCTGGGCTATACGTACAAAACCCTGGTCCACTAGGGTCCGCTCTACACTGTAAGCTGTGTGATAGTGGTCCTCAGGCTTGGTTTTACCCATCACTTTCCTGAGAGCAACGTACAACATGCTTTCTGTTGGCAGCGAGGTAAAGAGAAACCCATGCGGTTTAAGCCATTCCCGGATGCGCGCCATGGGCTCTTCAAGGCTTCTAAAGTGTTCAAGAACGTCCGCCGCGATTATGGCATCAAATGGAGCTGTCGACAACGACATCGTTAAAATGTTTCCCTGAACGACTCTTGCATTCCCGAGGTTGAAATCACGCGCGATCTTCTCTGCTTCGAATGTGTCCAAGTCTATAGAAACTACCGATTTGAAAAGCCGAGAAAGCGTCGGTAAGAAAACGCCGCCTCCGCCGCCGAAATCTAGGCACACCTCTCGAGAAACGTCAAGTAACTCTATCAGTTCCTTTATCAGCTTCAGCCTGAGCCAAAAATATTTCCGAACAAACCTGTTCGCGCTAAAATAAAGAGTCATGCGTTCATCGCCACCGATATTAGAGCCGCGCGTTATGTTTCCCAAATAGTCAGGCGGAATCTCAACAAACGTCGTCTTCTGCGAACTCGTGAACCCTTCGTGCTCATTCATATTAATCGATCACCTCTGCCGCCGATGGATGACGGCCTTGAACTATTGAGGGCTTGAACCAGCTCCGATGTGGGTCTATTTCGCGGTCCAGCATGATAGCGCTCATCGCTTCGGATCGCGGCCATTCGTTGATGGGTTCTGTGATGGGCATAGTGTTTTAAGGGGACGCGAGGACGCCGATAAGCACCACGGAGTATCGATTCGTATCCTGGTTAATCCCCACGTCGTTTGGAACAAACGAAAAGCTTGGCAGGAGTTCTACACGAGCTACGTGGGGCCGGCGGATCCAGACCGGGACCGAAGCCCAAATCGTCGCCATCTTCCCTGGCGCCAGGCTGCGGGCTCGCGCAACAGTCTTCCCGTCGATGCGTACAGTTAGTTGTTGCAAGGGTGCGCGAGGCACCTGCGGTATATAAACAGTAAACGCGATGCGATTCGCTCCGAGCGGGATCGAAAGTTCAAATTCGGCACTCGCTCCGAGGAGACAACAGGTCGCTGGGCTGCTTGGGAAAACGCCTTTAACGGTGTGCAGGTCCTTCGCTCGAATCCCGGCCGGAAGACGAGTACCGCGGGGTAATGCCGCGAGCGCGGGCTCAGCACGCCGCGGCGTCAGCGTTACGACCTTGTACGGAAAATCACTGTGCTTATCGCGCAGTATTTCAACGGTCGCCGTTTTGACACCCAAGCCCGAAAACGCGATACTTTTATAGGCGTCGCTTCCGAGCATGACGAGCTTGACCTTCCCGTACTGACGGAGGGCCTGCTGTAGCTGACTTCTATCGAAAGCCGGCACACGTCCCTCGGTAAGGTAGATAAAAGGCCACAAACCGCCCCATTCCCAAAAAACGTGCGCCGTCTTGTCATGTCTCGCGAGAGCCATTTGCGGGTACCGCGAAATGATATCAGAATAAAGGCCGGTACCACCATCGTGGAGCAACTTCGCGAGCGCGGCGGTTGTCGCCGAAGCATTAAGTAGCACGCACATTGCCGCGGTTGCTAGTATCGCCTGAGTAATCCATCGATAGCGGAATCGCGTCAATAGTATCGTCGCTGCAACCGCCGCAGTCACATAGAGCATTGGAACGATCGCGACTAAGTCGTGTCCTCCGAGCCGCGATCCAAAAGGTGTTGCGAACGCTACGAAGCTGGCTGTAGCTAAACCCACCAATGCGAACGCTCGTCCTGATGGGCTGTACCGATGTGCGTACCGCACAGCGAGTAGGGGCAGTGCTAAAAGTACGATCGTTTTTACGACCTGCCCGTAATCTATACGCTTTAGCCCCCAGAAGGTTAGCCATTCCCACTCGCCGGTGCAAACGAGCCACATCTGCCAAAGGACCGATAGCGCTCGATCGAAGTAAGACGGCTGCGGCGAATTAACGTGCAGCGAGTTGATGATTCCATGTATCCAAGGGATGCCGTTTTGGAAACCAAGTGTGCCTAGTATCAGGCCGTAGCCGAGCACGTACGGCAGCATGCCGACGGCGAGGCCGCCGACGAGGCAGGCAAAAAGGCGCCGCCTATCGTGTGCCGCGGCATCGAGAAGAACAAACAGCGCTATCCCCGGAATCGCGAATAGAAAAACGAAATACCCGAAAGCCGACAGCCCGAGAAGTATGCCTGCGATAAGACACCCTAGGCTAGTCCGTCGAGTGTACAATACATAGAGCGCCGCGAGGGTGAAGAAAACGGGGAAGGCAGTGATGTTCGCTTGTGTTCTCAGGGGAAGCAGGAAGGCGGGGTCGGTCGCCAAGGCGAGAAGTGCGACGCCAGCGGCGATCAGTGATTGAGTTGTGTAGCGAAGGAGCAACATAGCGGACAGCACGGTCGCTAGGCCGAGACAAAGATGCGCGAGGCGAATCGAAATGATCGTTCCCCCGAGAAAAAAGTAAAACGGGAACGTAGCGTACGTAGGATAACTCCCCGCGTACAGGCCTGACAGTATTGGAAGTCGCCCAAACAACAGGTTTCCGGGCAAGGTCCCGACGATGGACGTGGGCGAGGCCGGGTCCGCCATGTGCACGACTAGGAAGTCCGGGTCAACCGCATCCATATAGAGCCCTGGCTCACGAATCGCAATTAATCCGAACATCACGTAAAATGCGAGCCCTGCGACCACGACCCAGAAACCCAACGATCTGAACATTTCTCGCCACGCCAAGCGGCCGTTTACAGCAGGATCTTCTTCCAACTCATCGACCCCCTGGCCTAAAAGGCGAGCGTGCGCCGTCGCAATTCTTGCTCGGCCCTCCGTCTTTGCACCGGAACCTTAGCGCCTACGTGGGCCATTCCTTGCAACGTTTATCCTAAAATATTTCGAAAAAATCAAACGCGAGGATTTTGTGAGCCAGCTTGAAAAAGGCGTGCACTCACAGTTAACTGCAGCATACGAGCGGCTACATCTCAGTGGCTCGTCCCGCCTGGAGTAGAATAAGAGATGGCGAAGCGTTTTTCGGGGCGTCGATAAGGAATCTCGACGATGGATCAGGAACAGTACTTCAATCGGATTTCCGATGAATATGATCGTGGAGTGCGTCCGCTCAAGAAGGTTTACGACCAGGTCGCCGCTTCGCTTAACCCAATGATCGAGGACGCTACAGTTTTAGACGTGGGCAATGGCGGCCAGTTTCCCTACAATACCCGGCTTCCAAAAAAAATCATAGCGATGGATGTGGCGAAAGCAATGCTTGATAAAATTGTTGACCCAAACGTCACAAAAGTCGTTGATGACGCACGCAGCATGGACTCAATACCTGACTCCTCGATCGACGTAATTATATTCCAGTGGGTACTGCACCATATTACTGGAGATACTCTACGCGAAAACGGCTTAGCGCTTCGCAAAGTTTTGGAAGCGTCAATGCGCAAACTTAAACCTGGCGGTCTGCTTGCTGTGACCGAGACAGTGCTTAATGAAGCCATGTATACCGTTCAGAATATACTATACCCCGCCACTCGAAGGGTACTGAAATCATCGGGCAGATCTATGATCGCATTCTTTACGCGTTCAGTTCTGGTTGATGCCATTTCTGGTTCTTGCGGCATAGCCAAGGGCGATGTGAGGGTATCGGACCTTGATTTCGACGGCTGGATCGACCCGCTTGTCGGCAGCTATCCGGGGATCGTAAGAATTCCCTACTGGCTAAACCCCACGAGATTCGTCATGTTCATGGCACGGAAGTCGCCATGTGAATAGGAGTCTGTCCATTGGCTTTGTATCTATTGACGCGCCCGGGCTGTGAAGAATTGGCCTATTTTGCATCCCACGGTCGAAGTTGTTCTAGCCGACTTGCGATGTGCTCTGCGAAAAATTTCCGGCCGTACGCACTCGGATGCAGATCTTCATTGCTGTACAAGGGTCGGACGAAGGGGCTCGCTTCATACATTCGCACCGCAGGATACAGGTTCAGAACCGGCGGCCCAATTGTTTGCAATTCCCTCATGAGGAGACGTTCTACGGTGAGGTAGTCCGAATCGAAGACGGCTAAATTCTGAGTTTCGTAGAGCTGTTCTAATGGAGTCGCTTCGTTGGACGCCGGTATAACGACAAACATGCTTTTTAGCGCTGTTCCCTTCAGGCCCTCGACGGTTTTTGCCTCTACATCGTGAAATAAGCTGCCCCAATTCGGATCGGGCTGAAACGTCCCCAGATCGAACGAGTTGGCGAAAATTAAAACGAAATCGATGTTGCTGGGGGCGATAAGTTCTTTCGCCAACGATGGCTGTCCGCGCAAGCCGCCCACCGCAAGCATGCTAAAGACCCGTGGTACCCGCCCCGCCGCTCTAAGCGCGCCGTCTCTGAGCAGCTGTTCTTCGATATGGGCGCCGATGGATTGACGTTCGTCGTCCGTGAACCAGACAAATGAATTTCCGATTATCAGAATCCGGTATTCCCGACGATGCGGTTGCAGTTTTAAAAGCGAGGTGGACTCCATGAAGCCGCGCAGGCTGTCGTGATTAAATCGATCGATCTTTACGATGCGTTTGTGGCCGCTATCGGCAACGTAGAGGGTACCGTGATCGAACGCGATTCCCATAGGCCCATGCAGGACCGGTGGCGTGGCAGTTTGCCAGGCGTTCCCGAGAACCGCGTCCTCGCGGGGAATGCCGTTTAGGTAAGTAAGAAAGCCATTATTTTCGAAGTATTTGACAGCATCGCTACGAAGATCTGTGAAGAACACGCCGCGTCCACTGCCTTCTGCGGCCAGCGAGTACGGAATGCCGAGCTCCAGCCCTCCGGCAATCGGCGGCGGGAACGTTTGCGAGCTGTAAAATGAGGGTACGCGTTTTGTTTCATTCGTGTGGGGGTTGTAAAACACTAACCCACCCACATCCGAGATTATGATTTGGCCTGACGGTCCAATCGAAAGACCGGTAAGCCGCTTGTCGACGACGATGGGCAGGGTCGTGATGAAACCGGCCGTGTCAATCTTGCGAATGCCAGCCGAAAAATCAGCGACATAAAGAGCCCCGTCCGAAGCGATCGCTAATTGCCGAGGATAGGAAAGCGTAGCGTCACTCCGAAAACCGTCTTTAGTACCGATCACACCGCACTTGCCAGCATATGTTGATACGATACCTCTGCTGATCAATCGGATGCAGTGATTGTACGTATCGGCGACATAGATGCGCCCGTCCCCTGCGACCGCAATACCTGAAGGACGATTGAATTGGGCTTGAGGTGCAGGGCCATCTTTGTAGCCTGGTGTCACCCATAAGCCGGAGCGGATTACCGGCCCACTGCCGGCTAATGTCGCGACGAATCCATTCGCGCGCACAACACGAATACGCTGCGCCGCTGCATCGGCAATGTAGAGGTTGCCGCTGGAGTCGATCGCCAGAGCGCTCGGCAGTATGAATTCGGCGGACGCGCGAGGGCCATCTACAATTCCCGCGCGGCCATTGCCGGCGAAATTTGACACTCGAGCAATGGCTCCATTGGGTGGCCCTAGCCCCCGAGCATCTGTCGTAACGCTGACCAATGCAAGCAGCACGCAAGCGACAACCAAAGCCGATAAGTTACGCATAACCGAAAATCATTGCTCCTATAAAAAATCCTTATGCCATGAATAACTTCGCTCCCTTCACAGCGTCGGCGAACGTGGAAAAGCCGCCTGTTCAAGCGAAGGAACAGATTGTCACGCTCTGGTAAGGCATGACCGAGACATGACTATAACGACCCGGGAGAGAGAATGGCTACCAAGTACGAATTTCGTTTCGTTGATGTTGCTGAAACGGACTGGCAAGATAAAATGAATCAACTCGGAACCGAAGGGTTTTGCATCGTTGCCTCGATCGGCGGCGTCGGTTTATCTGCTCGAACCGCCACAGGATGGCTGATATTGCAACGCCCGTGCTGAGACCAGCGCGGTGCGCTTTGAGTCTTGTCGTCGTAGCGCTCGCTGTTTCCCTAGGCGGCTGCGCGAGGTCGCGCGGCGAACCTTCGCAGCGCACGGCTGCGGTCAAGGAGGCGGCGCCCGCGGTATCGACGCCACTACTTTATCCCGGAGGCATTGTCCCACCTCCGGACGCCGCCCGCGCAATAAAACTTGGGATATATGCCGCGACAACTCGCGTTGAGTGCTGCTTCCTCAGAAAAAAGGCTACCCTCGTGTTCAACAACCCAACCCCAACAAGCACGGTAACCCTCAAAGTGATCGTTCCGAGAGCAAAACCGTTCCTCCAGGCACCCGAACGGATAGCTCTTAAACTGAACGGAATTCCCTCAGGCACACGAGAGGCCGTCCCAGGGTTAGACAATGTGAGCTTCACCGTACCCCCTGCACTAAGGAACAAGACCAACCTCAAGGCTGATCTGTCGATGTCCATTATGTTCGTGCCCAAGCAGATCGGATATAATTCCGACACTCGTGAGTTGAGCGTCATCCTTGTGAGCGTTAGTTACACTAGGTAAGGCCCATCAGCTTCGGTTAACCATCCGCTAGGGGCGCGGCTTTCGAGGGACCAGAGCCAGTCACTCGACTGTGTCGAGATCCTTCGACCGCCGCGTACCCTGCGCCGATCAAGGCCCACCAGATCACGCCAACTTTGGGATAAAAAAGAACGTAATCAACAAGCTGGTGGAGCGACATCCCGATTATCGCGGCCAGCAGCCCAATGGCGAATTCATGCTTACGAGCTCTGGCGAACGTCCACATCGGGAGTGCCAAGATCAAAATCAGAGCCCCGAAACCAAGAAGACCGGTTTCTGCAAGGTATTGAAAATAGATGCTGTTCGCGTGCGTGCGAACGCCGGGATCGCCAACTTGCGAAATGCGAAGCTCGTAGTTTCCCGGTCCGATGCCGATAATCGGCGACTCGCGCCACAATAGATACGCGCCGTGCCACAGGTCAGCGCGGGTACCTAAGCCCCCGTTGAAACCACCACTATTTGAGGTGCCGAAGATACGCGACTGAATTGGAGCTGCGCTACCGTTCGCAAACTGCACGGTAGCGAGCGAAAAAAGCGCAACGAAGAGGAAGCCAAGGCCGAAAAAAAACCGTGCTTTCCATTGCGGTTTGTAGAAAAAGACGAATAGAACCGATGCGCTCACTAGCAAGCCGAAAATCGTACCACGCGAGAAGGTAACGGCCGCAATGATGCAGCCGAATGTAACGACACCAAGCTGAAAGTAGCGCGCTCGTGAGTTCAGCGCGCGCGCAAACAGTACCGGCAAGGCAATGCCAAGGAATCCGCCGAGCTGATTGGGACCTTCAAGTGGTCCCGCGATCCGCGGCACACTGTGCTGGAGGATGAA
>Ga0073928_10003419_pt1 | contig 25153 bp, 15 predicted proteins | sample PaiPotPPA55metaG_FD_76969 | JGI IMG/M metagenome (GOLD analysis project Ga0073928, IMG submission 76969) | Iron sulfur acid spring bacterial and archeal communities from Banff, Canada, to study Microbial Dark Matter (Phase II) - Paint Pots PPA... ...
CACGATTGCGCCGACGAATGCTTTCGCATCGCCGAAGAGCATCAGCGTTTTGTCGAGGTAGTAGAGGGGATTGTCGATCCCCGCGAAGCCCGGGCTCATGCTGCGCTTGACCACCATCACCGTCCGAGCCTTGTCCACGTCGAGAATCGGCATGCCGAAGATTGGGCTGCTGGCCTCATTACGTGCGGCTGGGTTCGTCACATCATTCGCGCCGATCACCAGCGCCACGTCCGTCTGCGGAAATTCCGGATTGATTTCGTCCATGTCGAGCAGCTTGTCGTACGGAATGTCCGCCTCGGCCAGCAGGACGTTCATGTGTCCCGGCATGCGCCCCGCCACGGGATGAATCCCAAACTTCACATCAACGCCGCGTTTCGATAGCGCGTCGTAAAGTTCGCGCACCTTGTGCTGCGCCTGCGCCACCGCCATCCCGTAACCCGGAACGATCACCACCCTATTCGCGGCCCCAAGAATCACCGCGGCTTCTTCGGCCGATGCGCTGCGCACCGTGCGCGCTTCGCCGCCAGCCGTCGCAACAGAGGTTTGTTCCTGTCCGAACGCGCCGAACAGAACGTTCGAAAACGACCGGTTCATCGCTTTCGACATGTTCACCGACAGAATGAACCCGGAAGCGCCATCGAGCGCGCCCGCGATGATCAACAGCTTGCTATTAAGGACAAATCCCATCGCCGCGGCCGAAAGTCCCGCGTAAGAATTCAGCAACGAAATCACGGTCGGCATGTCCGCGCCGCCAATCGGAATAATCATCAGCACGCCGAACAGTAGCGGAATTCCCACAATCAGGGGAAAAAGAAGCGCGTGAGCGGGATGCATCACTAGGAAGACCGCCACTCCAACAGCCACCGCGAGCAGCGACAAATTTACGAGGTTCTGCCCCTTATATGTGATCGGACGTTGTGGTAATAATTCCTGAAGTTTTCCAGCCGCCATTAGGCTGCCCGTAAATGTCAGCGAACCGAGGATCACCTCCATCGACAGCACCGACATGGTGAATCGCGGCACTGCCGGCGTGCGCAGATAAAATTCTGAAGTGCCAACGAGCGTCACGCAAAGCGCGCCGAACGCGTGGCTGAGCGCGGTCCGCTGCGGAACGGCAGTCATCTGAACTTTTCCCAGCGGAACGCCGATGACCGTTCCCAGCACGAGGCCTATCGCGATCCACTTGTAGTCGACGATCCCTCTGTTCAGCAGCGTTCCAACGATCGCCACCGCCATGCCAATTTCGCCGGCCCACACTCCGCGCCGCGCCGACGCGGGCGAGTTCATCCACTTGAGCGACAAAATAAAAAGTACCGTTGCGGCGAGGTAGGTGAGCTCGATCGCTGTCCCAGTGCCGAAAAAAGAGTTCATGATTTCGGAGAACGGCTGGTCTTGAACATTTTCAGCATGCGGTCGGTAATCATGAATCCGCCCACGATGTTGCTGGTGGCCGCCACAATCGCGATCGTGCCCAGCACGGTCGCAAGCTTGCTCTTTCCTTCTCCCGCCATGATGATCGCGCCCACCACGGCAATCGCGTCGAGCGCGTTCGTCAGCGACATCAGCGGCGTGTGCAGCAGCGGCGAAATCCGCCGGATCACCTCAAAACCAATGAAGCCCGCAAGCACGAACACGTAAAGGCTGGTAATTAAATCCGCGTTCATTTCGCTTTTCCCTCCATGGGCCCGTTCGGCAGCGCCGGCAGCGAGAAAAACTCGCGAACCCGCGCGTTCACCACTTCTCCGCCCCGCGTCACAAGCGTGCTGCGAATGATCTCGTCGCTCAAATCGAGATTGAGTTTTCCCTCATGCACCAGGTGCAGCAAAAACGCGCTCACGTTTCGCGCGTACATTTGGCTCGCGTGATACGGCACCGTGCTGGCCAGGTTGATCGCCCCGATAATCGTCACGCCATGTTCCACCACGGTTTCCCCGGTTTTCGTCGACTCGCAGTTCCCCCCCCGCTCCGACGCAAGGTCCACAATTACCGACCCGGGTGCCATTCCCGCCACCATTTCTCGCGTCACCAGCACCGGCGACTTCTTACCGGGAATCACCGCCGCCGTAATTACCACGTCGTGGTCCGCCACAACCCGTCCCAGCAGCTCGCGCTGCTTTGTGTAAAACGCGTCATCCTGCGCGCGCGCATATCCGCTCGCGTCCTGCGCATCTTTCGCTTCGATCGCAAGCTCCACAAACCGCCCGCCAAGGCTGTGCACCTGCTCCTTGGCCGCCGGACGCATGTCGTAGGCAGACGTCACCGCGCCAAGCCGCCGCGCCGTTGCAATCGCTTGCAATCCTGCCACGCCCGCTCCAATTATCAGAACGCGCCCCGGCGTGATCGTTCCCGCCGCCGTCGTCAACATCGGAAAAATTCGCGGCAGAGTATTCGCGGCGATCAAAACCGCCTTGTAACCGCAGATCGTTCCCATCGACGACAGCGCGTCCATGCTCTGCGCCCGCGTTGTTCGTGGCATCAGCTCCACCGCGAACGCGCTTACGCCCGTCGCCGCCAGTGCTTGAATCGTCCGCAATTCCCCGAGCGGCCGCTGAAATCCAATCAGTACCTGCTGGCGCCGCATCAGAGGAAGATCGGCGTCGCCCGTTCTATCGTTCGAGCCGTGGCACAGCACTTGCACCACAATATCCGCCGCACGAAAGACTTCCGCCCGCTCGCCGAGAATTTTTGCGCCCTTGCTGACGTAGTCCGCATCCGGATAGCCCGCCTCCGCTCCCGCGCGCGCTTCCACCACTACTTCGAGCCCCGCTTTCGCAAGATTTGCTATCACTGCCGGCACAAGCGCCACGCGCCGTTCCCCGGGGAAGCTCTCGCGCGGCACTCCAACAATCATGAACGCGCCTCCACACTCATCTCCGATTCGGGCGTAATCATAAACGCCCGCCGCTTTGGTTATGGCGAATGACTACTGGCTGAAAGCGACGTTCAATCCCGTCGAAAAAACTAAATCGTTCGCCTTCGTTCCCGGGATCGGCGGGTCGGATACGTAACGGTCGCTGATCGTCAATTGCCAGCCTAGCCATTTGTTGATTTTGGTGACGGCTCCCGTATCGAGCGACATCCGGTATTCGCCCGTGTTGCTCAAATCAGGGTAAAAATAAAAGTGCTCGGTGAAAACGGTCGACTTGCCAAGCTTGTGAATGAAATCTTCACCCAGCGTCACGCCGGCGAGATTTCTCGTCACACCCGGCGTCGCGCCGCTGCCGCTGTAGCTTTCCCGCGTGTAGTTGCCGCCGGCCAGGACATCGAACGTGGTGTTCGCGTTGTTTATCGCGTGCAAGCCCAGGCCGCCGCTGTAGATCGCGCGAACGTTCAAGTCTTGCAATTGGTCGTGCGCGAAATCTCCACCCACAAAAGCGAAAACGTGCTTCGTCAAATTCCGGTCGTACCGCGCGCCCGCCAGAATCGAGTTGGCGGTTACCCCGCCGCTGGGCCGGCCGTCGTTCGCGTAAAGCGAAGAGAGATAAAGCGCGACGTGATCCGACAGCGTCTTGCGGTCTGCAAGAAATGCGGTATTCAGATTTGTTGCCTCGCTATTCCCGCGCGCAAACGCCAGACCGATGTTCACGCCGCCCTTCCACGCCTCGATCAGGCTCGGGTGCAGGCTCTTTTCGTATCCAGCTTGATCCTCGATGGATCGCACAACGGAAATCTGTGCAAACGGTACTCTGACATCGCCGCCAGAGCCCGTATGTATCACGATTTCTGTATCGGTCGACGTGATCGTTCCGCTTACCGTTTTCTTGTCGGGCGTCATCACGTACAGAGCCTTCTCGGTCGTCAACTCTTTCACCGCAGACCACTGTAATTTGACGTCTCCGGCGTAATCCGTCTTAAGCGTCAATTGCTTTCCATCGGCGCCGGTCACGGTTCCGGTGAGGCGATCGCCGTTTTTCATCGTCACCGTATCAGCGCTCGCCATTGGAGCGACTGTGACGCAAACCGCTAAGAATAAGACCATCAAAATTGCCTTCATAATTCCCCCTCGACTTCTTTGGCTGGGGAGCCGCTCCGAGTGTAGCAACATTTTTCGCTGCGCTCATTTCATATCGCTGCGAAAAAAATAAATGTAGGATAGGGGGTGATGCCTCGGCGGTTCGTTCTTCTTCTGTGGATGTCGGTTCTAGCAGCGCCCATTAGCGCGCGCGCCTGCACTTGCTCTCCATCGCCGCCCGGCCGGTGCCCCGGTTTGCAAAAAGACGAAGCCGTTTTCCTCGGCACCGTTATAGAAACCGAAATTCTGCGCGTCCAGGCGCAGCCGCAGGCCAACGCGGACCCAACTCATGCAGCTGACGCCGCCGCGTCTAGCGACACTAGCGCGGCGCCAACGCCTGTCACACGTTATCATTTCCGCGTCGACGAAAATTTTGCCGGCGCTGCTCTACCTGAGATCGACATTTTCTCCGGCGGAGACGATGCCGACTGCGCCTTCCGCTTCCGCAAAGGCGCTCAATACGTCGTTTTCCCGCACAGATCTGACGACGCGCGCCTGTTCGCCACGATTTGCGGCGGCACTCGCCTCGCAGCCGAAGCCCAGGCGCTTCTTCCTCAACTACGCGCTATGCGCAGTGGCCAGCGCGTTGCCTCGGTCTTCGGCGTCCTTCGCCGCGCCGATCCACCGATGCTCGGGCCGCCCGACAACGATGCCAACGATCCTGATGCCAACTTCAACAGTGCCTCTCCGGGCGATCCGCCCGGTTCTGCAAACGGTGCTCTCCCGAATATTCCGCTCAAGCTCCGTTCGCGCCTCGACCGCTTCGCCACCAGCACCGACGACAACGGCGTCTATTCCTTCTACAACGTGCACGCCGGCGAGTACACCTTCACCGCGACCATGCCCGCGCGCACCCAGTTGTCCTTGAAAACTCTTCCCGGCGCGCTCCCGCCACTCAAGCTGCCCGGCGGCGCTTGCTACGAGTACGACATTGACGCGCTGCCCACCGGACACATTCGCGGCAGCGTCCTCGGCCCCGATGGGAAACCGTTGGCGTTGGCAGCCGTCGAACTTTATCGCGCGGGACACTACGACGAATCTCGTTCGGGACTCTGGAGCTTTCAAGGTGCGAAGGGCGTGTTTGATTTCGATCACGTAGGCCCGGGCGAATACGTCCTGGTTTTTAATCGCCTGAATCGCATGGACCCCAACGCTCCCTTCCCGCGCTCGTTTTATCCCGGCACCACTGATTCGACCCAAGCCGAACCCATCGCGCTCAAAGACGGCCAGCAATTGCTTCACGTAAACATCAAGCTCGGCGGCCCATTTCCAACCCGCAACCTTCGCGTGCGCTTGAAGTGGAACGGCGCGCCACCCCCTGGCAGCGTCGTCGTTTTGGCCAAAGCAGTCCACGGAATCAATCCCGCCGTGCGCAAAATTTCAGAGGGTCTCTACGAAATGACGCTGCTTCAGGACGCGCTTTACAACGTATCCGCATTCGAGGAGCTGTCCCCCTCACACGCTCTTCCACGCGCACCCCAGCGCGCAAACCCACGTTCAACAAAGCTTCGCAAAGCTTCAAACGCTCCCGGGCTCGATTGCGCAACACCCGCACGGCTCGAAACGCCCCCTGTCGAAGTGGACGGCTCGGCCGACTCGGAAGAGGAAATCACCCTCACGTTCGTCAATCCACTATGTGCGGAATTGACTGTGCCGAATTGAATCCATAGCACTCTCCGCACCCCACCGTTCAAATTTAAATTGCGCTCGCATTTCGTCGCGCCAATGATTTACTCTGTCGAAAGAGTCTGGTGTGTCGTTCCTTGCAGGCCGCGATAAAAGGATAGTCCTTCAATGATCTCTGGTAGAACTCCGTACATCTTCTCGAAATCTCAAATTGTCCTGGTATTTCTAGCCTTGATTCTTTTCTCATCCACACTCGTTCCCCTCACCGCCGCCGCACAAACTGCCGACGAACACGCAAACGCCGTGCAGGTTCAAATCCGAAACGTTAATTACCATTTCACGGACACCCTCTCGGCCTACGTCAAGACTTTAAGAGGAGAGGTCGTTCCCACGGGCGAGAATAAATTTCCAACTCTCGACGACAAGAATTCTTACGACATCCGAGTCACCTCTGCAGAAATGGTGATCGCTGCGGATTCGCTCGCGAAGGTCCTCGATTCCTACGTCTTCGCCACCCACGGCTCCCCGCTGAAAGACGTTTCCATGTCGGTCGATAAAGGACGCCTCAAAATTAAGGGCAAGCTTCACGATAAAGGAGACGCTCCCTTCGAAACGTCCGGCAGCTTGAGTCCCACTCCCGACGGAAAAATTCGCCTCCACGCCGAGAAAATCAGGGCCCTTCATCTTCCGGTGAAAGGACTGATGGACGCTCTCGGCATCGACCTGGCCAGCTTAATCAAAGAGGGCAAAATGCCGGGAATCTCCGCCGATGGCGACGATATGATCATGGACCTCGGCCTGGTCCTTCCGCCGCCGCACATTCAAGGAAACATCACCGCCATTCGCATCGAAGGCCAGAACCTCCTGGAAGTCATGGGCGATCCCGCAAAGACGCAGCTCAAGCGCGTGCCGGCCGCGAACTATATGGCCTATTGGGGCAACCAGCTTCGCTTCGGCAAACTGACCATGACGGACGCGGATATGATCCTGATCGACATGAATCCCGAGGATCCATTCGATTTCGATCTCGATCATTACAAGGACCAGCTCGTCCCCGGCTATTCAAAATTCACCCCAACCTTCGGCCTGCGCGTCTACATGAAAGACTTCGGCAAAGTGCATCCCGCCGCGCCGGCTAAAACGGAAACGAAGAAGTAGAAAAGCTCTCGCGAGAAAAGGAGAACCGGATGCAGTGGATCGAGTTTCACGACCAGCCCTGGTTCCCACGATCCTTTCGCGACGGCGTCACCGACGCCCTTCAGTTCATCATGAATCTTGGCGGCGTCTACGATCCCATAGTTCCGCGCCTCAACAGCGCGCTGGAATCCGCCGGCGCGCATCGAATCGTTGACTTATGCTCCGGTGCAGGTGGCCCGTGGCTCCGCATTCAACCAATTCTCGAACGACAAAAGCATCAGGCCGTCGATGTCTATTTAACGGACAAGTATCCGAACGTCGTCACGCTCAAAGAAGTGCGTCAGGCCTCGCACGGAAAGATAAATTATTCCGCCGACTCCATTGACGCCGCTAGTCTGCCGCCGCAGCTCCACGGCTTCCGCACCATTTTCAGTTCCTACCATCACTTCGATTCCCAGCAAGCCGCGGCGATTCTTCTCAACGCCGTTAACAACGGCCAGGGCGTCGGCATCTTCGAAGCTGCAAAATGCCATCCCCTCACAATTTTTCTCGTCATCCTGATGCCCTTAATGTCGCTGTTCGTAACTCCCTTCATTCGTCCCTTCCGTCTTTCGCGTCTCTTCTGGACTTACATCATTCCAGTCATCCCCTTCGTCTTGTACTACGACGGCGTCGTGTCCTGCCTGCGCGCCTACTCAACCTCCACTCTCTTGCGCCTCACGCGCAACCTACCCGCTCAGAATTATCAGTGGCAGATCGGCGAAGAGAGCCGCGTCCTGCACGTCCTCCCGATCACCTACCTGATCGGTTTCCCCCGCGCGCAAAACGCAAAATCGGCCTGAGCGCCACACCGGCTTGCCTTCGCCGCGTTCCCAAAAAAAGTTTGGATGTTTAGGACTGAAGTCGATGGCGCAGGATTTCTACGGCGCGCAAAGAGTGCATCGCGCCGCTCGATCAAGCCGTCGTACAGTTCACGCTCCCCACCGTATTGGCCCAAACAGACAAGTAGACTCCAACGAAGAGGCGCTGCCGAGGTGCACTAAGCGACTTGGGTGTTGCGAGCGAATGGAATAGAGGGATTCAGTCTCGGGTGGGCTGGCCTTCGCTCCGTAGAGTGTCGAAAAAAGGCTAACCGAGTTCTATCGCGGCGGCCGCGCTAGCCTTTCCAGACGTACCTTCCGCAGGGACAGGAGACTGTATCAGCGGGGTGTTTCTTTTCGAGTGGTTGGCGGCAGACGGGACAACTTCTTTGACACATATTTCACCTGTTTTTTCTCTAGCGAATGGGCATATCTAGCGAAATTGGTTGCAACTCAGATTGCTGCCCTTGGCATCTTGGACGGAAGCTTAGTTCAATACTGCGCTCAACGCCATCCGGTGAAGTCCTGACTTAGGGCCGGGCTAACGCCTGAACGGAATGTTAAAGATAGCCCAAATCTGCCCCCATCTAGAAACGGAGGCGGTGGCGGGTGGGTCACCGGGAGTTTATCCCGAGCATAGCCGAGGGACAGCGCATCGTCCGCACACTCACACGGATTCAATTCCAAGCGCGCACGAAAAACCGGAGGGTGCCGCATTCTTGCGGTTCTTGCAAGGGCGCGGGGTTTCGCGCTCCTCCCACTCCCGATTAAGTCCATCGCATGTTCTAGACCAAAGATGGGTACGTAAGGACAGCTGTACTTTCTTTGGCACCGAGGACAGTTTCAATTCTCGGCCGGCATGCTAACCTGATTCCGGCGCATGCTTCTCAGCGCCGCCGCGCTTTTTCCCGCGAGTGAATCGCAGCCGAAGTAAAAAATTAAAAAAAAGAAGGGCGAAACTGAAATGGTAGACGGAACACTCGATTGTGGAGACTCCCAGTTCTCCGGTGAGGAGCTTGCCTGCCGCATCGCGTCTCTTGGCGGTCCTGCCCGCCGCGCAGGCGGGAGCTTGCGGAATAAGTCAGCCGTTCGTCACCCCTCTTCAATCGAGAACAGCATTTCTAATCGCAACATTGCGCGATTAGAAACCCGCTTAAGCCCTGCAAAATCACTGGGAGTTGGACGTCTAATCGCCACAAACGACGACATGGCCAAGGTCGTCCTCCTGACCGGCCAACGGGAGCCGAAGGATCTGCTTTGTTCTCGCTTCCGCTTGCAGCGTCTTTCTCAAATTTCAAATTCTCAAATCTCAAATTCGCATTTTCTGCTGCCCTGCCACCTAGGATCACCCCAGCACGATCAGGATGTTGTGCTCGGCGCCGTCGTCGGTGAGCGGGATGTTTGCGGAGCCTTCGAGGAGCTTGCCGTCGATTTTCGTAAGGGCGACGCCGCGCATCACGTTGGCGGGGTTTTCGACGCGGATTTTGTACACTGCGGAGTGGTAGCGGAACGTGATCGAGTAGCCGTTCCAGCTGCGCGGGATGCAGGGATCGATCGAGAACGTCATGCCGTGCATGCGGAAGCCCAGAATCGATTCCATGCCGGCGCGATAGAGCCAGCCCGAAGAACCCGTGTACCAGGTCCACCCGCCGCGGCCCACGTGCGGATTCTCCGCGTAAACGTCGCCGGCCAGAACGTAGGGCTCCACTTTGTAGCGCTGCACTCCGGAGCGCGTGGCGGAACGGTAGATGGGATTCAGCATGCGGAACAGCTCGCTGGCCTTGTCGCCGTCGCCGAGCGCCGCGAAGGCGATCACCGTCCAAACGGCGGCGTGCGTATATTGGCCGCCATTCTCGCGGATTCCGGGGACGTAGCCCTTGATGTAGCCAGGATCGAGCGGCGTGTTGTCGAAGGGCGGCGTGAGCAGCAGGATCAGGCCGCTGCGGCGGTCCACCAGCTTTTGATCCACGGCGGCCATGGCGCGCGCCGCGCGGCCCGGTTCACCAGCTCCGCTGATTACCGCCCAGGATTGCGCGATCGAGTCGATCTGGCATTCCTGATTGGTCGACGAGCCCAGCGGCGTGCCGTCGTCGAAATACGCGCGGCGATACCATTCGCCGTCCCAGCCTTCGCGCTCGAGCGACGCTTTCAGCGCGGTCACATGCAGGCGCCAATTTTCGGCGCGCTTGTGTTCGCCGCGCGCGTCGGCGATTTTCGCGAAGTTCAGCAGAATCACGTGCAGGAACCAGGCGAGCCACACGCTTTCGCCCTTGCCCAGCATTCCGACGCGGTTCATCCCGTCGTTCCAATCGCCCGTGCCCATCAGCGGAAGGCCGTGGACGCCGACGTTGAGGCTGCGATCGATTGCGCGCGCGCAATGCTCGAAAAGCGTGGCGCGCTGCTCGGAGACGCGCGGCTCGAAGTAGTTCTCGTTTTGTCCTTCGGCGAGCTGATCGCCTTCGAGGAACGGAACTTGCTCGTCGAGAATTTTGTTGTCGCCCGTGATTTCGAGGAAATAGCCGACGGCGTACGGCAGCCAGAGCAAATCGTCGGACATACGCGTGCGGATGCCGCGTCCGCCGGGCGGATGCCACCAGTGCTGCACGTCGCCTTCGATGAACTGGCGCGAGGCGGCGAGCAGGATATGCCCGCGCGCGAGATCGCGTCCGGCGACGACCAGCGCCATCACGTCTTGCAGCTGGTCGCGAAAGCCGTATGCGCCGCTGGCCTGGTAAAACGCGGTGCGCGCCCAGACGCGGCAGGAAAGCGTTTGATAGAGCAGCCAGCGGTTGAGCAGCAGGTCCATCGCGGGATCGGGCGTGCTGAATTCCACCGTGTCGAGCAGATCGTTCCATTGCGTGGTCACTTCGCGCAGCGCGGCGTCGAGATCGATTCCGCGATAGCGGGTGAGCAGCTCGCGCGCTCGCACGCGATTTTCCGCCTGGCCGAGGAAAAAAACGATTTCCACGCGCGCGCCGGGACGCAACTCAACCGAAGTTTGCAGCGCGGCGCACGGATCGAGTCCTGCGCCCACTTTGCCGGCGAGCGGCCCGCCGCGCTCGACCGCCGCGGGCGCGTCGATCGTGCGGTTGCGGCCGAGGAATTCTTTGCGGTCCCCCGTGAACGATCCGGTGGACCCAGTGGTCGATGTCGTCTGGCGCGTGCTGAGGCCTGCGAACGCGATGCGGCCGGCGAACTCGCCGGTCCACGCGCTGTGCGCGAAAATCGCGCCGGTCGATTGATCGAGTTCGGTGCCGAGATAGGGCGCCGAAGCGGTGCGCGAATTTCCGAGCACCCATTCCGTGTACGACGTGATGGAAAGCCGCCGCGTCCGGCCCGAATCGTTCCGCAAGACGAGCCGCGAGATTTTGATGGGGTCTTTCGCGGGCACGAACTGAAGCAAGTCGTGAACGATTCCTTGCATAGTAAGTTCGAAGCGCGAGTAGCCCTGTCCGTGGCGCGCGACGTATGTTTCGTTTTCCAGGCGAATCGGCGACGCCGTGGGACTCCAGAATTCGCCGGTGCTTTCGTCGCGAATGTAAATCGCCTCGCCGGGCGGGTCGGTGACGGGATCGTTCGACCACGGCGTGAGCTGGTTCTCGTGGGCGTTCAGCGACCAGGTGTAGCCCGCTCCCGATTCGGAGGCGAGGAATCCGAACGACGGATTCGCGATCACGTTGATCCACGGCTGCGGGGTGCGCGTGCCCTCGCTGAGAATGGTGACGTATTCGCGTCCGTTGTTCGCGAAACCGCCGAGGCCGTTAAAAAAGCTGAGGTCGGCCGGCACGGCGCTGCGGCTGCGAATTTCGTCGTCCGAGCGCGAGCGTGCCGCGCGCGCAGGCCCCGGATCGCTGCGTTGCGCGCGAGTGACTTGTTCGGCCAGCGTTCCATGCTGGCTGACGATTACGGCTCGCGCGATGCTTTGCAGCATGGTTCGCACCGGCAGCGCCATCTGGTCGCCGCGCAGCAGGAAAATGGCGCCGCGCCCGTCGCTTGGCTCCGACGGAATCCGGAGCTGATTGCCGCGCACCAGACTCGCAAGCGAAGTTTGAAGATCCTGCGCATAGGAGGGCGGCGTGTCGTTCACGATTACCAGGTCCACGGGCAACTGCTTCATGCGCCAGTATTCATGCGCGCGCAGAAGCTGGCGGATGATGTCGATGTCCTCGTCTTCGTCGATCATCGCCAGAGCGATGGGCAAGTCGCCGGAAATTCCCTGCGCCCAGAGCGGGCCGAGTTCGAGAGGCGTGCGGTTGAGTATCTCGGAAGGCGGGCGCAGCGCGGGATCGGCGTAGAGAACCGCATTTGCGAGGCGCTGGAACAAATGCGCTTCGTCGGGGCCAATTCCGAGGTGATGAAGTTGAATCTGCGCTTGCGTCCAGGCGAGAACGAGAATGCGTTCGAAGGTTGCCGCGTCGCGGTATTTATCCGCCAGATTGATGGCGGCCTCGCGCGATGACGAAACGATCGTCGAAAAAACAACGCGCGCCGTCTTGCCGGGGGGAATGCGCACCGTGCGCCGGAGGCTGAAGATCGGATCGAGCACGGAACCGACGGCGCCCGAGAGAGGCGTTCCGTCCACGATCGAAGAGGGCTCGCGAAGAGTGTGGCCGCGTCCGATGAACTGCGTGCGGCCGGTCTCGAATTCGAGCTCGCCGATGGTTTCCGCGTCGGCAACGACAACGTGAGCCGCCCAGACGGGTTTGTCGACGTCGGACTGCTTGCGGCGAGTGGCCAGAAGCGCGCCGAGATCGGAAACAAATTCAGTCTCGACGAAGAGCTTGGCAAACGCCGGATGCGCGGCGTCGGCCGCCGGAGGCGTGAGGCAAACTTCGGCGTACGAGGTGATCTGAATTTCGCGTGTGCGAATCCCCTGGTTGGTGATGGAAACGCGCCGCATTTCGGCGTCGTCTTCGGACGAAACGACTACTTCCAGCGTGGTCTGAAGCGAGCGGTCGCGCCGGATTATTTCGGCGCGGTCCTCGTAAAAAGTGGCTTCGTAACTGTCCGCTTCGACACCAGTGGGCTGGTAGCCGGCCGACCAGACGGCGTTCGACTGCATGTCGCGGAGATAGATGTAAGAACCCCAGCAATCCAGCGTGACGTCTTCACGCCATCGCGTGACCGCGTTCTCACCACAACGGCTGTAGCCCGACCCTGCCGCCGTGAGCATCACCGCGTAGTGGCCGTTGGAAAGCAGCTGCGTGCGCGGAGTCACATCGTGCGGCGTGGTGAACTGCCGCTGAACCGGCGGAACGAGTTCCCGGATATGCGCGGCAGCGGAAACTTCCTCGGCGCGAGGCCGCGCTACCAGAACATCTCTCGGCGTGCGCTCCTGCAAAAGAAGCTCGGTGGCTTGAACGATGGGCTCGGCGTGAAAGCGTTTGCACATCGCGTCATCGTTGAGCACGTCGGCAAGCGCCACCAGCAGCATTCCCTGATGGTGCGCCAGGTAAGCGAACACCACCGCGACATCCTTGCCTTCCGGCACGCGGCCGGGAGTGTAATCCAGCGCTTCGTAAAATCCGTACGCGCCCTTTCCTCCAGCGTCCTCAATTCGCTCGAAATTCTTTGCGGCCGCGGCGGGATCGTACATGGCCGCGAGTCCGGTGGCATAAGGCGCGATCACGACTTCCTCACTAAGGCCGCGCTTCAGCCCCAATCCGGGCACGCCGAATCCCGTGTACTGGTAGGTGAGATCGGAATCGCGCGCGTTGTACGCGGATTCCGATACGCCCCATGGCACGTGGCGCTCCGCTCCGTATTCGATCTGGCGCCGAACAACCAACTGCGCCGTTTGCCTCAGCAGGCTTCCAGCGGGCGCGCGCATCACGAGCGCGGGCATCAGGTACTCGAACATCGAGCCCGACCAGGACACCAACGCGGAGCCGCGATCTACTGGAGTAAGCGCGCGGCCCAGCCGAAACCAATTCGCAACAGGAATATCGCCCTTTGCGATGGCGATAAAACTGGCGAGCCGCGCTTCAGATGCGAGCATGTCGTAATATGAAGGGTCGACGACGCCTTCGGAAACGCGGTAGCCCAGAGACAACAGCTTTCTGCTCTTGTTAAACAAGAAAGTGAAATCCATGGCATAAAACATTTTTTCCGCAGTTTTTGCCAGCGCCGAAATCCTTTCCACAAGCGCTCTCGCTTCTCCCGCCGATTGGCGGAACGCGCGAATCAATGCGTCGATATGCGCAAGTGTGTCCAGGTTCGACATGGACTCCGCGCGAAGCCGAACCCGCAAGTCCTGAAGTTGGTGGAGCGCGGTATCGAGACGGGCAGGAGCGTCCGCCAGCCCAGGAACATTTCCGAACAGCGGTTCGATTACAGTCCATTCGAGCGCGTACTTGGGAGAATGTTCGGCGATGGCGAGAACTTCTTTCGCGTCGAGGCCCAGCCACGGAATCAGGATCTTTGCAGTGCGGAAATGATTCTCCATGCATGTTCTGGCGGCCTCGGCCCAAACAAGGATTTCGGAGCCGGGAAGATCGCCTCTCTCGAGCGCGAACGTCTGAGCGATATCGGCCACGGTCTGAGTGCGCTCCAAGAGATGGACGAGGCGCGCACCGAGAAGCAAAGGATCGCTGGGAAGCGGTTCGAACAATGACTCCAGGGCTTCAATCGCGTTTGCGAGCTGCTTGCGGCTGACGATTTGCGTGCGCCGCGTGGTGCCAAGGCGCGCCAGCGCTTCGCGAAGCAACTGAATCGAATCGTCCAAACCGGCCAGCAGCCGCGAGCCCAAAAAGAATTTCGAGTTCAACTCGCGGCATCCATTCGCCAGAGCCAGCAGGTGACCGGCGAGGTTGCCGCTATCGACCGTGGAAACGTACTTTGGTTCGAGCGGATGCAAATCGTTCGTGGCGTACCAATTATAAAGATGGCCGCGAAACGACTCGAGGTGGCCCATCGTCGAAAACGTATCTTCCAGGCGGCCTATCGCTTCGGATGCGCCGAGCCAGCCAAAATCGTGCGCGGACAGCACGGACAGCAGATACAGGCCGATGTTGGTGGGCGAAGTCCGATGAGCGATCACCGGCTTCGGATCTTGCTGAAAATTGTCGGGAGGCAACGCGTGATCGGCGGGGGTAACGAAGGTCTCAAAGAACCGCCAGGTTCGCCGGGAAATCAGCCTCAGAGTTCGCCGATCGCGAGCTGACAGGGGTTCGTTGCGCGATGCTTTCGGCGCGCGGCTGATCCATTGCGCCACCGCGGGAGCCGCTGCCCAGAGGATGATGAACGGAGCGGCAGCTCCGACGGAATGATGCCTGACCAAAAGTACGGCGGCGAACGCCGCCAAAGCCAACAAAACGCCGCCGATCATGCGGCGGTACATCCCAGGGAGTTTTGTGTCGACCGCGTATTTGGACTGCGCCGCTGTGACCCATTCAAGCAAATGTTTGTGCGTGATGAAAATTCTCAGAAGCGTGCGCAGAATTGCGTCCGACATCAGCCACGCCTGATAGGCCAGGAATATAATAGTCAATCCGATCTGAGTCGCGCTCGACGCAAAATCAGAGGCGAGAGACCGAAAATAACTTCTCTTCGAGATGCCGCGGCTTCGGGGATTGAGTTCGATCAGCACGGGCAACAGAGCGGGAATCGCGAGGATGGCGACGATAAATCGCGTCCACATCCAGCCGGACGAAGGGGTCAGCAACCACCCCGCAAGTAATGTTAGAAGAGCGGCGGGCGCAAATAAGCTGCGGCGCAGATTATCGAGCATCTTCCAGCGGCCAATCGCGGGAATCGAAAATCGCCGGTGTTCCGTCGATTGGGACGCACACGGCCCGCGCCCGAAAACCCAGGGCAGAAGTTGCCAGTCGCCGCGAGCCCAACGATGTTGCCGCTGCGCCGACGCTTCCACGTGCATTGGAAATTCGTCGAACAACTCAATGTCGGTTGCCAATCCAGTCCGGGCGAAAATGCCTTCAAACAAGTCGTGACTAAGCATTGCGTTCTCCGGCACTTTTCCTGCAAGCGCCGCTTCAAACGCGTCGATATCGTAGATGCCCTTTCCGGTGTAGGAACCTTCGCGAAACAAATCCTGATAGACATCGGAAACGGCCGCCGCGTAGGTATCGATTCCACTAGGGCCGGAAAAGATTTTCTGGAATAACGATGCTTCGTGGTCGGTCGGAAGCGAGGGCATCACGCGAGGCTGCACCACACCGTAACCTTCCACGACGCGACCGGCTTCCGCGGAAAACTCGGGCCGATTCAGGGGATGAGCCATCGTCCCGATCAATTCGTAAGCCGCGCCGCGAGGGAGCTTCGTATCGGCATCGAGCGTGATAACAAATCGCACGCCGGCCGGCGCTTCCGGAGGGCGCCCGCCGAGCGGAAGAAAAGTGGTTTCCGTGGACTCGCGAAGCAGTTGGTTCAGTTCATGCAGCTTCCCTCGTTTGCGCTCCCATCCCATCCACTTCCCTTCCGACTCGTTCCACGTCCGCCGCCGGTGGAAAAGTAGAAAGCGAATGCCGCCATCTGGAGTGGGGCCATACACGTGATTTAATCGCGCAATTCCGTCCGCGGCAGCCGCGAGCAGATCATCGTCACCCGGGACGCTCTCGCTGAGCGCATCCTTCCAGTCCGAGAGCAGCGCGAAATGCAGAATGCCGTCAGGATTCGCCAGGTAATGAATCTCGAGATTACCGACCAGTTGTTCGATTTCGCGTTTGCTGGTAAGCAGCGTGGGGACGGCCACCAGCGTTCGCAAGTTCTCCGGCACGCCGTCGGGAAGTTCGATGCGGGGAAGCGTTCGCGGTTCGAGCAGGTCCGTCACGGCGCGATTGACTAGCGCAATGGCAAGCTCTGACGCGGGAATTACCGCGAGCAATCCCAGCACCAGAAGCCCCTTCACGCCTACGCCTGCTTCGCCGTCGTGCACCAGCGGGAACGCTAAAATCAGCGCGGTCAACGCGAAAATGGTTCCCAGATAACCGGGTACGGCACTCTTCACATACCAACGCAGAAACTGCCGCCTCGGCGATACGCGAAAGGCCAGTTCGCGTTCGAATTCGATGCGGCCGCGCGAGACGAGGTAGTAGCCCGGATCCGTTTTCCGGTCGGGAAAGCCGTTGCTGTTACGGCTATCGGAGCGCGCCTGCCGCACGCGCTGCACCACGCGCTGAGCGATTTCCACTTCCGAATAACGCGAGCCGCGCGAAAGATTCTCGATTGCGTGGCGGTAAGAATCGCGAGTGGCGAAATCCATCTGTGCGAAGTTCGTCTCGGCGGCGAATAGTTCGTCCACGATGCTGACGCTTTCGAAAAAGTCCGCCCAGTCGACGGCGGACAGCAACCGCATGCTGTCGATGATGTTGCGGACGGTGACGTTCATCGAGGCTTGCTGCTGGTGCTCGACGCGGACGATTTCGTCGGCGGTGGTGTTCTGCGCCTTGAGGCGCTCATCGAGCCAAAGCAGGATCGGGCGTACATTCGGATGCAAATCCCGCAAGCGCTGCAACAGCTCTACGGCGAATGCGGTTGCCAATGGGCCTTCGCCGGATTGGCCGAGAACGGACTCCGGCGACACTTCCGATTCGCTCTTCGATGCAAGCAGCCGGTCAGCAAGCTCATCCGCCTCGTCTCGCGCCGCCCGGCTGCGCACGATCCTCTCGACGAGCCTGCGGAGATTTTCAATCAGCACGACACGCAAAGTGATCGGGAGGGCCCACAACTCGCCGATCGTGAGCGGTTGCAGCCGCTGATAGGCCTTCACGAAACGCCGCAAGACATCAAGATCGAGGCGGCTGTCCGTGTGCGCCACGAAAGCCCACGCAACGCCGAACACGCGCGGGTAGCCCGTGAACGGGCCATTGGAAAGTTTCGGGAGCTTTCGATAGAAGCCGGTGGGCAAATCGTCGCGGATTTCGCGGAGCTGCTCTTCGACGATGAAAAAATTGTCGATCAGCCACTCGGCAGCGGGCGTGATGGCCGTATCCTGTTTCACGGCCTTGGCTAGAACCCGGTAGGACTCCAGAAGTACGCGGCCGTTTTCCGCCGCGCGCGGGGTGAGAAAGCGAACGCGGCCCGTTTTTTCCGCCACGGAGTCGGAAGCAGCCAGACTCTCGGCGTGCTGTTCCAGCCGCTCGACGCTGAAGAGTTCCGCGCGAATCGGATCGTCGGTCTCCTCAAAAACGCTCGAGTTCGAAACGAGGAGAGGGTTCATCGGTTCTCAGTCCCGGCGGTAAAAATCGGATTCTCCTGTTTTGGCGGCCGATGGCCTGTTCGCGTCCGCAGCGAAGCATGCAATCCGCGGAGGCGAATCGCCGGGCCCAACCAGGTAAGGTACACAGTTGCGAAGAGAAACGCGGGGCTTTTCGCCGCAGTAGGTAAGATACTCCGACTTCAGTCGATCGGTTCTTTTTTCTTCAGCAAAAAACGCACCGTCATTCCGACGACTGCAACTATCAGAAGGATATGAACATAACCGTGCAGGAACGAGGGCGTGGCAATCGCCAGCAACCAAAGACTGAGGAAAATTGTCGAAACTGTCCAAAGCATGGCGCTCCCCTCTCAGATTTGTTTCCGGCCACCCGGCTAACAAGAAGCGTTTTGCATGTTCTGCGTAGCAACGCGAGTTTAGGAGGATGTGACGTTTCAGTCTATCGGGGGCATCCTGTAAGCTATCTCGGGGAATCACTGTATGCCTCAGCGGCCTCGCTGGAGTGATCGCGGATGGCGCCAATTTCTTTCATCGTTTCCGAGAGCGTCGTCACGACTTTATCGCCATTGCGAGCTCCAATCCGCTCGGCAGCTTTCGGCGCCGCCCCTGTAAAATTCCAAAGCCCGACAATAATGTTGGCTCGACCGTGACTTTCCTTCAATTTCTCAAACAGCGAACGAGTGCGGCTTAAGGAACAGGGTGGCAGGGCCGAGATACAAACCACGAGCGGACTGCGATTGACCGCGCCCTTTTCGAAACCGCTAGTTCCATCCGCCGCGAGGACTTTCGTTCGGTAGCCAGCTTTGGATGCGAACTGAGCGAGCATGATGCCCACAATCTCGTCGCCCTCATCCTGAGCGGGAACCACCAGTGCCTCATACGCGGCGGTACTGGCGGCGACTCGCTCCGGCTTCTTTTTAGGCTCGGATTCGTTGGCGGAATCCGCGGTTGCGGAAGCGAATTCGTCACCGAGTTCTTCGACAAGTTCACGGGTGTTCTGGTAAAGGTAAGCCAGCTGGCTCTCATCGATGTGCCGGCGGTCGCGGTCGTGCTTGGCCAGGATCAACATCGGAATCAAAACGGATTCATAGAGATCTTCGATGGAGGATTCCTTTACGTGAGCTTCTGCAATTTCGCGCGCTTCCTCCGGATCGCTGGCCAAAAGCCGCTGGTAGATTTTCGCGTCCTGTGGCAACACGGTCTCATCGCCGAAAAGTACGGTGAGGAATTCCAATTTAGGAGTGTGCTTTCCGAATGCGACCAGGCAAACCGTCAAGGGAGTAGAAAGCAGCAGGCCGACTGGCCCCCATACTACGGTCCAGAATATCGCGGCGATCAAAATGGCGAGCGACGTGATGCCTGTTTGGGAGCCGTACAGCATCGGCTCAACGAAATTGGCCGTCGATAGTTCAAGGACAACGAACATTGCCAGGACCAATAACGGGCGCTTCCAATCATCGAACGCGCCCAGCGCTAGAAGTAAGGGCAATATGCCACCGACCAGGGGACCCAAATAGGGAATGTATCGGAAGAGACCTGCCAGGACGCCCCATAGAACTGGATTTGGAACTCCAATGAAGTGCAATCCGAGCCCGACGAGGCACCCGTAGGAAACATTCACCAGCGATTGCAGAAGAAGGTAACGGCTTACGCGTTTTGTGGCGTCGTCCAGAGCGCGTGTCGTACTGCTTAAGTGGCCCTGGCCGGCCAGTCGCAGCAACCGGTTGCGCAAGCTTTCGCGGTTTATTAGCATGAAAATCGCGAATACGACCACGACTCCGCCGGTTCCGACGGGTCCGAGAAGCGGACCCAGCAAGCTGGTCAGCATCGAAAAAGGATCCGATTGCGTCTGCACCACAACCGGCATGGGACGAGAGCGCTGATGGGCAGCGGAATTTGCCGGTTGGGCCGGAGCGGCGGCGGCTGATATTTCGCTGCCCAGTTCGTTCACCGTTCCTGTGGCCTTGCTGATTCGCCCGTCTCTCATGGAGCGAACCACCGAGAGCTTGTCTTTAATATTTTCCTTGTAGTCCGGAATCTTGTCGGCCACGTCGAGAAGTTGATGGGTCACAACCCACGCAAGAGCTGCCGTAGACGAGATGAACAGAACGGAGACCACACCGACGGCAACCACCCGTCCGATGTGGATCTTTTCAAGCCATGTGACGACCGGGTTAAGTATGAAAGCGATCAGGACAGCCAACGCCAGCGGCACCAGTATGGACCTGGCAAAATAGAGCGCGGCCACTGAAAGGATTGTCGCGATTAGGGTGAGTACGGGAGTAGTGCGCGCGGTGTCAAACGATGCCATCTTTGGTCAGGCGCGACTGAGATGCTTCAAGCCGTGCGCCTAACGGCATTTTCTTGCGCGTTCTGGGGACCAGCCGGGAAATCGTTCCACTGTTTAAAGCGCTTTCGCTCGTCTCGCCGTGCCTGACTAACCATCCATTCCACGTCGGTCGGCCGGCACGGTGAAGCAATGACGTCAAACGCCCCGAGGCGCATCGCTTCGAGATATCCATCCCAATCGGAATCGGGAAAGGTGACCACCACGCGCGCGGCGGATCTTAGCGATCGCGTGACGCTTAAAACATCGCGGTAGTCGCCGTCAGTCAAGTGCCTGTCGCAGAACACCAAGGCCACGTTTTCCTTTGCGATCAGCTCCCGGCACTCGCGCACCGTGGACGTGCAAATCGGATCGAGGCCATCCCGATGCAGGACCGATGTCAGCATTCGACGGCCTTCCAGATCAGCGGACGCGACAACGATGGGCCAAGGATTCGTCACGGGAACCTCTCGTTTGCAAGTCATACGCTCTATACATGCGGCGTAACTTGGTGACGGTAAATATAGATGCCCCTTACCACTGCGGAAATCCGAAGGTACCCTTAGATAAGTGGGTATTTCACTGTAGGGCCGCCGACCGCCGTAAGTAACGCGGGAGCTCTTTTTTACGCGCTTCCCTGTATTAAGCCACCTCCGTGATTGTGGTTCCATGGCTGTATTGAGCGAAGGGGCGGCGTTGCACATGAGCCCTGCGTTCGGAGGAGAAAAGGCCATGAATTGGGACCGAATCGAAGGCAAGTGGAAACAGTCCAAAGGAAAGTTTCGTGAAAAATGGGGCAAGCTGACCGATGACGACCTCGATGTAATTGGCGGAAAGCGGGACCAGCTCGTTGGCCGCCTACAAGAACGCTATGGCCTTGCGAAAGACGAAGCCGAGAAGCAAGCAGACGCGTTCGTGACAGCTCTCTCGGACGGTGACGCGGAAGTTAAGAGCGCTAAGGCCGGTAATCGCCGGTAGAGATTTGCGCCACCAGGTACCGTGACGAGTTGGGTCAAAAATAAGACCCCGGGATATGAGCGACTATCTCGGGGTCTATTTTTATGTAGGACGTAAACGAAACGAGTTAAGCCGCGCTCGAAACGGGCGCCGCCGCTATTTTCTCCGCGCAAGGTACGCACAAGCGCGCCCACGGCAGTGCGTTAAGGCGAGCATCCGGTATTTCATCAGCGCAAAATTCACAGATTCCGTATTGCCCGGATTTCATACGCTGGAGCGCTGCTTCAATCTCGGCGATGGTTTGGCGTTCGCGCTCGAGCGTCGCGATCGCCAGGTCCTTTGCGAAGCTATGTGTGGCAAACGCCGCTTCATCATCAGGTTCCCGGTCGACGGAGACGTCGCCTAATCGATCGTTCAGTCGCGAGGATAGCTCCTCTTTCTTCGCCAGCAATACGCTTTCAAATCCCTGGTATTTTCGGTTGCGAACTCTGGGTTTAGTTGTCGACATGTGTGAAAGCACCTGCCTTTTCATTGTGGATTTCTCCTTTGGGCGATGGACGACCGGCGCGCTGCACTGCCCGCCTGCGCCAATCCGGCGTTGCAAATCGTCAAAACGGTCCGATACTACCCTTTCGGAGATTGCTCGCCATCCCATTCACTCTGTACCTCCCGTAATTTTTGGCTGTAGGTCACGCGCCGCAGTCTGAACGTCACTCGGTCGCAGGGTGCCGCTGGGCCGCCCCAAAATATCCAACGTAAGGCCCGGTAGTGGGTAGCTCGGTCGAGGTTACAGCATTCAGCCGATGGCTCGTTCTTGTCCGTCCCGGTAACGTGGGGTATCCATCCTTTCGCGCTTTAAGCGAACGGAAATCGATTTTATCTGGGGAGAGTTACCAATGGCCACGAACGAGAGCACGCTCAAGGAAATCTACATCGACGAGTTGAAGGATCTGTTCGACAGCGAGAATCAACTGGTTAAAGCTATCCCGAAAATGGCGAAGGCCGCCAATTCACCCGATCTGCGAGCAGGATTCGAAGAGCATCTCGAGCAGACCCGGAATCACGTATCGAGACTCGAACAGATTCTCGAAGCGCTTGGCGAAAGTCCCAAGGGCAAAAAGTGCAAGGGCATGCAAGGCATCGTAACCGAAGGAAGCGAGCTCATTGAAGAAGGACATGAAGGCGCCGTTGGCGACTCAGCGTTGATCGGAGCCGCGCAGCGTGTCGAACATTACGAAATCGCTGCATACGGGGTAGTTAAAGCCTTTGCTGAGCTGTTGGGCGAGCAAGAAGCCGTCTCGCTGCTTACCGAAACGTTGAACGAAGAAAAAGAAACGGACGAAAAATTGAGTGAATTGGCCGAAGAGATCAACAAAGAAGCCGCTCAGGCGGGTGTAATGGGCGAGGAATCCGGGATGCCCAAGCTCCGCAAGAAAGCCAAGGCAGCAGGCGCCTAAATCGCACCAAACTGCACGCAGCACGCGCCTCGCGCAACCGGGCGATGCGCGTGCTGTTTTTTCTTGGGGACCCCTAACTGCCCTTAACATGCGCGTTTTGACACGCCGGAAGCCCAATTTCGAGGTTCGGTGAACGCTGATTTGCGAAAGTTGCTGGTGGCCAGGGGCAGCTTCCAAGTCGGTCAAACTGCAAAGGCCCGCGAGGACCGCCGTGTGCAGTCACTCCCTGTGGGACGAGGCCACCAGCTGTGCGTGTCGCATCAGTCCAAAGAATATCCCTGCGCCTCTAAAATGGAATGAGGCAAATCCTGTAGAAACGAGCGCGGCGTACCCCTGTCCGTCTGCGCCCCTCCCGCGCCGTAGTCGAGAGCGATGGGCGAGGGCGTTGGTGTATAGTTTTTCGACGAGGAATCATGCATCGGAGATTTCGCGCCGGGATTCTCGGCGCCACCGGAACGGTCGGCCAGCGCTTCATTCAAATGCTGGAGCGCCACCCGCAATTTGAAATCACCGCGCTCGCGGCTTCGGATCGCTCCCAAGGGAAATCCTACGCGGACGCCTGCGCGTGGCGCTTGCCGGGCGAGATGCCGGCGCTCGCCACGCAGCTTCGCGTCCACGCCCCGCGCCCACCGCTCGATTGCGATCTGATTTTTTCGAGCCTGCCGGCGGACATCGCGAAGTCCGCGGAAGAAGAATTCGCGCTCGCAGGCTATCCGGTGATCAGCAACTCCTCCTCCTGGCGCATGGCGCCCGACGTGCCGCTCCTCATCCCCGAAGTCAATCACGACCACTTGCACCTGCTCGAAACGCAGCGCGCGAACCGCAAATTCGCGCCGGGCGGCTTCATCGTCACCAATCCAAATTGCTCCACAATCATGCTGGCCCTTGCGCTCGCCCCTCTCCACGCGCGTTTCGGCGTCACTGCCGCCGTCGCCACCACCATGCAGGCGCTCTCGGGCGCGGGCTACCCGGGCGTCGCTTCGCTTGACGCCACCGACAACGTTCTGCCCTTCATCGAGGGCGAAGAAGAAAAAATCGAGCGCGAAGCCGTTAAAATCCTAGGCCGCATGAACGGCACCCAGGTCGAACACGCCACTTTTCCCATGAGCGCGCAATGCAATCGCGTCAATGTTTCCGACGGGCACATGGCCTCAGTACGCGTAAAGTTGGCTCGCGCGGCCAGCATCCAAGAAATTCGCCATACCCTCTCGTCATTCACCGGACGCCCGCAGGAATTGCACCTTCACACCGCGCCCGAGCGCCCCATCATCGTCCGCGACGAGCGCGACCGCCCTCAACCGCGCCTCGATCGCGACGCCGGCGCCGGAATGAGCGTCACCATCGGCCGCGTCGCCCCCGACAGCGTCCTCGATTTCCGCTTCGTCGCGCTGAGCCACAACACGATTCGCGGCGCCGCAGGCGCAGCGATCCTCAACGCCGAACTCCTCGCCGCGCAAGGCCACTTCGCCCCGCTCGCCGCGCGAGCGAGGTAATAAGACTGAAGCCCGCGTGCGGGCCCCATGTCAATCGGTACAGAGATTTGAAGTAGCGTTTTACTTGCCCGGTTTAACGTCATTTTTGCGCCAGGGAATGTACACCTGATTCTGGAAATTCGTGCGGAGCATCAAGCGCGGCGGGCGCGGATGGCCCAGGCGCGGGCGGGAAGAGTGATCGAGCCGTCGAGGGCGGCGGGGAGACTGGCCTTCAGGCGGTCGCGGATCGCGGCGTGAATGGGGGGCGGCCGCGTGGGAAGGTAATTTGGGGCCGAGCCCTGGCGGGTGGAAAAGGGTTCCCAGTAATCATCGAAACTTTCGAAGCGGGTGGTGATTTCGAGCGCATAAAGCTCCGGGTTGTCGAATTGGGCGGCGAAGAAGGCGTCGCGGAGGCCAGCGGCTTTACAGATGGGGAAGCGGCGACCTTGGTCGAAGCTGGCGGCTTCGGGATCGACCACGAGCGCGGCGTCCCAGAAGACACGCAGGAAACGCGCGCCATCGGAATAATCCCACACGAAGCATGCAACGGTGCCGCCGGGACGCGTGACGCGGCGAAATTCGGCGAGAGCGCGGGCGGGATTGGGGATGAAATTGAGGCCGAGGCCGCAGACGGTAACGTCGAAAGATTCGGCGGGAAAAGGGAGAGCCATCGCGTCGGCGAGCGCGTAGGAGATGCGCGGGTGAGCGCGGTTCATGCGGGCGAAGCTGACTTGTGTTGGGGCGCGGTCCACGGCTGCGACCAGGGCGGGAGAGCATTGCGAGGCGATGGTGTGGGATAGGATGCCGCTGCCGCAGCAGACGTCGAGGACGCGTTGAGCGCCGGGGAGGCGGAGCCAGTTGAGGAATTCTTGCGCGAGGAGGACGCTCCAGCGGCCCATAAAAGTGTCGTAGGCGGGGCCGGAGGTCCATTGGTCGAGTTTGGGAGATTCGAGCGACATTGAAATTCCGGCGAAGTCAGATTCGAATTCGCTTCCGGTAAGCCGTTTTATTTCTTCTAACTTGTTGAAAAATTTGGCTGGGAGGCCTGGACTCGAACCAGGATAATCAGATCCAGAATCTGATGTACTGCCAATTGTACGACCTCCCAGCGGAAGGCAGGACACAACAAAAA
>Ga0073928_10003420_pt1 | contig 25149 bp, 18 predicted proteins | sample PaiPotPPA55metaG_FD_76969 | JGI IMG/M metagenome (GOLD analysis project Ga0073928, IMG submission 76969) | Iron sulfur acid spring bacterial and archeal communities from Banff, Canada, to study Microbial Dark Matter (Phase II) - Paint Pots PPA... ...
GCAGCCGGCGTCGATCAGGTAGGCGCCGACCACTGTAAAGGTGACGACCAGCCCGCCCAGCGCCGGCCCGGCGACCGACGCTACTTGAAACGCGCTGCTGTTCCAAGTCGTGGCATTGGAGAATACCTCGGCGGGGACGATCTGCGGCAGCAGCGCCGACCGCGCCGGCCATCCGATCGCCTGGCCCGTCGCGGCCAAGCCCAGCAACAGATAGAGCGACCAGACGGGGGAATCAGCGCGCGTGACCGCCGCCAGCGCCAGCGAACAGAGAAAGGCGAAGAGCTGGCTGGCCATCACGATCCGCCGGCGGTCGAACCGATCGGCCAGGTGGCCGGCGGGCAGCGCCAGCAGGATGACCGGCAACGCCTGCACGCCCCCAACCAGCCCCAGCGCCAGCGCCCCGCGCGAGCCGGACCCCATCTTCTGAAAGATCTGCCACTGCACGGCCACGCTCTGCACCTGCTGGCCAAGCACGGAAATCACCCATCCCGCGCAGTAGAACCAGTAGTCGGGGATGCGCAGGGCGGCATAAGGGTCATGGCCGGCGGACTCCGACCCGCCGGGCATCTCGCGGTCGAGCTGCTCTTCGGTCGGCGCCGCCGATGCGGGCCGCTGCGGGTCGGGAGGCTCGCTCACGCTGCACTCTACTTTTGCTTCTGCGCCAGCAGGTATGCCAGCAGATCGTTGAAGTCCCGCGGAGGGATCACTTCACCAAAGTTGCTGGGCATCAGCGACAGCTTCGATTCGACGCGTCTCGCGATCTTCGACTTGGGAATGGAAATCTCCTTGCCGGTGGAATCGACGATCACCAGCACCTGCCCCTCCTCGCGCCGCGGAATGCCCGCCAAGACGTTCTGGTCGTCAAGCACGAACGTGCTATAGCGGAATGCGGCGTCGACATTGCGGCTGGGATCGAGGATGTCCTCGCACAGTCGCGGCACGCCGCGGACGCCGATGCCGTCGAGCTGCGGTCCGACCCGCGCCCCCTGCCCGACGATCGTATGACATACCGCGCAAGTCTTCTGAAACAACAGCTTGCCGCGGTCGGCCGAGGCGTTTAAGGGACTGAAGGCGGCAGCCCGGTCGTCGATCAGCTTCTGAAGCTGGGCGTCGGCGGCGGGTAGGCCCTGGGTGAGGCGCTTGATGCGCTCGTCCAGGTTGTCGATCTTGGCGACGCCGAGCCGCTCCAGCACATTGGGGTCCTGAAGCAGACGGGCCAACGCCTTGCCCTGCTGGATGGCATCGAGCAGCGCCTCCGCCCCACCGTTGCTGGCGGCGAGCGCCTTGGCGAATGCAAGCTGGAGCTTCTGCGGGGAGGTTTGGACGGCTTCGACCAACGCCGATGACGCGCCGGGCGAATTAACGGGGCCCAATGCATCGGCCGCCGCCAGCCGGGCCTCGTCGGGCGCGGCCCCATCGCGAACGACGCGGGCAAACGCGTCGACGTGAGAAGCGGCGCCCAGCACCGCCAGCGCCCGTGCGGCGGCGGCGCGGGTTTCGGCGTCGGCGGCGTCGTTCGTCAGTATCTTCTCGACCGCGCCAGTCTGTGGCGTGAGGCGCAGCGATTCCACGATCTTCAGCGCCCCTTGCAACTGCGGACCGGCCGCGGGGATGCGGACCACCGGCGGATCGAAGCGGCCGAACGCCAGCCAGGCATAGGCGGTGGCATCGTCCCCGTCGGTCGCCTCGAAATACGCTTGCCGGCCGGCGCACTTGTCGAGCTCCCAGGTCACTTTGCGCGCGATATCGTTCCGGGGCGGAAGCGCACGGGCGATCTCCTCGCCCGTTTTGGCGTCCACCAGCCGAACGAAGTTCTTGTCCGGCCACCTCTCGGGCGGCGGTCCATTGTGTCCGGCCAAGAAGAACGAGACCGCCGGGGGGACCGTGAAGACTTTCGATCGCGCGATACCGGTCAGCGTCTCGGCGTGCACGTTGCTCGAGAGGAATGGCGACGACGGATTGTTATCCGCCGAGATCCGCATTTGCACCCCCCACGGGTTGCGCACCTCGGAGGAACCGGCAAGCGGGTGACACGTCCATGCGCCCAGATCGTCGGTCCCTTGCGCCAGCAGCGAGGCCGCCAGACTGCTGCCCCACGACCGGACCGCCTCGCCCGGCGCCGCGCCGCGCTGGGCCAGTCCCTCCAGCATTGAATTGAACAGCGCCATTTGCAGGTCCAGGTCGTCGGCAAATCTTGAGGTAACGAAAGTCGCGAGGGAATCCATCTGTCCCGGCGGCACGTATCGCGCGATCTGGCGCAGGTAGCGCATCATCGCCTCGCGATTCTCCTTACCGCTCTGAACGCGATGGAGCAGAAACGCGGCCGCGTCGGGCGTGGGCGCGCCGGTCGCCACATCGGCCAGGTCGCGATCGTCCCGTTCGCTCAAAGGGGCGGCGGCGAGCTGCGCGCCGACGTCGTGTCCGAGCAACTGGTCGCGAAGGGCGATGCGCACGCCGTAGGTGAGGAAGGGATCGTTGTCGCTGCGATTGCGGAGATCGAGCAGCGGGCGGATGTTATCGAATGCCGGATGGCGGCCGAGCGCCTCCGCGGCCAGTCGACGGACCGCAGGGTCGGCATCCTTGAGGCCGCCGAGCGCCAGCTCGCGGTCCGCGGTCTGCCAGTCGCGCATTTCGCCAAGCATCCGCATCGCGTGGATGCGGACGATCGCGCGCTGATCGGCGGCTGCCGACGTCAGCATCGGCTGACCTAGCGCGCCCAGCCGATAAAGCACCCACATCCCGTGGACTTTCTGGAATGGATTGGCGGTCGCTTCGACTACGGCCTTCAACGGCCCAGCCGCCGGCTGGCCGATGACGTCGGCCAGTCGATTCATCGCCATCATCCGGATCGTGAGATTCGGGCTGGCCAGATCGTCGATGAGCTGCCCAATACTCGCCCGGGTCAGGTCAAACTTCTCCGTGGGCACTGCAGTAGCACCGCTGCCCTTGTAAACGATCCGCCAAATGCGGCCGCGCTGCTTGTCGCGGCCGGGATGGTGCAGGTCCACCTCGTAGTGCCCGATGATCCGGTTGTAAAAGTCCGACACATACAGCGCCCCGTCCGGCCCCAGCTTGATGTTCACCGGACGGAACCAGCCGTCATCAGTCACGACGAAGTCCGGCGCGTCGTCGGCATGAAACCCGGAGCCGCGCGGCATCAGCCTCGCGTCGTTGATCCGATTCGTCACCACGTTCCCCACGAACATCCGGTTGCGGTACTCCGGCGGGAACTGCTCCGCCACGTAATCGCACAGCCCCGCGATCGCGGTCGACCCATACATGTGGTCGCAGATTTCGGGCGTGAAGCCCAGGCCGTCATCCGGCTTGCCGAAGCTGGGGTGATAGCTTTGGCGGATGAGCAGCGTGATCGGCATCGTCTCGCAGTCGCTGGAAAAGAGGTTTCCCAGCGGGTCGAAGCAGAGGCCGAATGGGTTGACCTGGCCGTGGGTGAAGTGCTCGATGTGCGACCCGTCCCGCCGGAAGCGGTAGGTGTTGCCCGAGTTCATGGTGATTTGTGACCCGTCGGAGGCTTTGACGGTCGAGGTATTGCGGAAGCCGTGGACGGCGTAGACCCACCCGTCGAACCCTTCGGTGAAGGAGCCGGTCATTCCGTGGGTGTCATCGTGGGCGTAGGTGCCGAGCAGGACCTCTCGCTTGTCGGCATGGCCGGTCCCGCGCGTGTCGGTCATCTTCCAGATGTATGGGATACTGTAGATGATCGCGGCGTTGTCGCCCTGCGGGAGCACGCCGATCGGGATGTTCAAATTGTCGGCGAACGTCGTGATCTTCCGCGCTTTGCCGGTCTCGTCGAAGTCTTCGAGGATTTTGACGGTGTCGCGGGTCCTGGCCCCTTCGGGGGCGGGGAAGGGATACTCGACGGTGTCGGTGACCCATAGCCGGCCGCGATCGTCGAAGGCGATGTTGATCGGCTTGTGAATCTCGGGCTCGGAGGCGACGAGCTGCACTTCAAAGCCCGGCGGCACGTGCAGCGCTTCGCGCTCCTCCTCGGGCGTTTTGGGCGGCGCCGGCACGACCAACTCGGCCGCCGGCAGCAGCCCTCCCCACGAGATTGCCGCGAAGCACGCCCCCACGGAGAGAATCAGTTTCCACCGCATCCGTTTCACTCCCGACTGGACCCGCCCCCAGTTGTGTAGGCGGATTATCCAGAATCGTTGCCGCCGGCCAATGGGTGAGAACGGATTGGGCGCAAGAGGGAACGGATTTGCAACGTGGCTTTTCACTCCGCACGCGGCGTGGTATCAGGGCTGCCTCATCCACGGGTGGGTCGCCCGTGCCACGAGAATGCCAAAGAAGCTGACGATGCTGAATACGATCCGTGGATCGTTGATTGACGGGTTCTACCCCAACGGGTGGGACCTCGAGCGGATTGACCGGTGCTGCCAACTGGGGCTGAAGAAGGTAACCACGCCGGCGCGGCACTGGAGCCGGGAGTTCAAGCCGGTGCCGGTCGCGGACGTGGCGGAGCTGGACTGGCGGATGGGCAACGCGATCGCCGATCAAATCGAACAGACGCGCGCCGATGGAACGGGGCTGGCCATCATTTTGCCGGTCGGACCGATGGGCATGTATAAGCGAGTCGTCGAGCGGCTGCGGCGCGGCCGCACGAGGGCGGACCACGTCCACACGTTCAACATGGATGAATGGTCGGACGCCGACGGCAACACCATGCCCGGCGACCAGCCGGGCGGGTTTGAGCACGCCATGGGCGAGGCACTCTTCGGGCCTCTGGGTCGATTCACGGTGCCGCCGGCGCAGAGGAACTTCGCGACCAGGCGCAACCTGCCAACCTATCTCCGCAAAATCCCCGAGTTGCGCTCGCGGGGGGCCAGGCTGGTGACGGTCTACGGCATCGGCCGGGCGTGTCACGTCGCGTTCTGGGAACCGCAACTCGCCGCCGAATACTCGGCCGGCGCCTGGAAACGTCAGCCCCATCGCCTGGGCATCGCGCTGCACCCGCTGACAATCGAGCAGAATGCGCTGCACAGTTTCAACAGCCGCTTCACTCTGGTCCCCTGCTTCGCCAACTCGATCGGCCCAAGCCTGTTTCTCGCCAGTGACTGGTGCATCGGCGGCGCCGACGGCGCCTATCCCGATCGCGGGGCGATGTGGCAGGGGATGAGCCTGTGCGTCACGCTACAGTACGGGCCTTCGACGTGGGTCCCCCCGAGCCGGATGCCGACGCTTCCCGGCCGGCTTTTCTTCCTTCGCGAATTGGGCGGCCCGTTGCTGCCGGAGGCGCATTAGACTCCGCGGCGACAGGACAGGGTCGAATTTGCGCTTAACCAGCGAATGTTTGTATCGCTTTCCCGAAGGAGCGATCGTGCGGACCTACCGTACCTAAATAAGAGAGCAGGATCGTAGGAAACTCGTCAACGACGTGTAGGCGAAAAGCGGCGTTACGGAGGGAGGGACCGCGCCCCTCTTTCCGTGGGCCAGCCAGTGGCGGTATTTCCGAATCGAGCCAGCTTGGGCAATAAGTGTCTGACTGACTGAAGGCGAAAAAAGATCTACCACCTTGTCCATGCGTGTTTCGCGGCAGATGTCGGCGAACCACGCTTGCATGTTCAGCCCAAATTGTGCGCTTGGATGGATCGCTCCAATGAGATGGCCCGCTTGTGCTACCACGTGGTCGCGCAGTACGGCCTCAAAAGTCGCGTATAAGAACAGGACCGCCTGGTCATCGATCAGCTCTTGAGCGGTGTCAAGCGGATTGGGCATCTTCTTTCGAGGTGAGCATTCGCCGAACAGGCGCGAAGTGCACCGCTCCCCTAACCCTGGGCAGGCGACTCATTGCGTTAGCGGTCTGAGAACCCGGTCCCAAAGAACCTCGGGGCCGAGTGCAAGAATCTGGCTGCGGCCGGAGTCTGACCATGCCCAACCCTCCGCGACGTTGCTGAAGAGTGGGCGGCTGATTTCTGTCTCCAGCTCAGTACCGAGACTCTCGGTGGTTTTTACAACCGGTCCTCCCGCCTCAACCCAAACGAGCACCTCGCGCCCCAACCGGCTCCTGACATCAACTCGCCCGCGCGCACCTACCATAAAAATTCCACGCGGCACAAATCGCACCGCCGGCAGACCGGGGACGGAAACGTCAAGCGATCGAAGGTTGTAGACGCCGGTGGGTTCTTCCGATAGCTCGACCTGCATTTCGGAGAACACAGCATCCGGGCGCCGCTCGGCGATCCAGTGCCGGATGTCTTCATAAAGGCCGTCCACGCGGCCACGGTAGGCGTTAACTTCCTCGTTAATTCTCGTGGCTGCAAGCATGTGGTAACCTCGTTATTCAGTTTACCTGCTCGGTACAGAGGCTTCCATCAAACGTAGAGGGAATTGAATCCCGCGTTCTATCAGCCGGATTTCCGCCAACTGCCGGACGAAGGTTTTCGCCAGAGCCACGCCCCAACCTGTGACAGAGCCTGAGGGAAGTGAATGATCGATGGACCGTCGGACATGGTGCGGATCGGAGAAGTGGCCGCTGGCGCGGGAATTGTCGGCGCGCTGTATGCGACCTTTGTGCCGGGCAGCGGGATCTGGTGCCCGGTGGTGACCCGCGGCACGGCCGGCGGAAGACCGCGCGTGGCGCTGACCTTCGATGACGGGCCGCTGCCCGGATCAACCGACCGGATCCTGGACATCCTGGCGGAACAGGGCGTGAAAGCCGTTTTCTTCGTGATCGGCCGCCCTGCCGAACAGCATCCCGACCTGGTTCGGCGCATCCACGATGAAGGGCACCTGGTCGCGAATCACACCTACCATCACCCCACCCACGGGTGGGCGCGCGGGCTGCGCTTCTGGCGGCGACAGATTGAGCGGACCGATGCCGTGGTCGAGCGCGCGATCGGCCTTCGCCCGCGTTTCTTTCGCCCCCCGATGGGCATCAAGAGCTTCGTCACCGCGCGAGCGGCCCGGGGGCACGCCGTCATCGGCTGGACCCGCCGGGGCTTCGACGGCGTCGCCACCACACCCCAGCGCGTCGTCGCCCGGCTGGCGCCGCGCGCCCGGGCGGGCGAGATCCTCCTGCTGCACGACGGCATCAGCCCCCAGAGCCGCCGCGATCCGACAGTGACGATCGAGGCCCTGCGGCCGCTGATCCAGGAACTGCGCGCCCGTGGCTTGGACCCCGTCCGGCTCGACGAGTTGACCGGCCTCCAACCCTACCGCGAACTAAAAGCGCCGCCGGCGGTCGAATAGGCATGCCTATGACCCGGCTGAGTCAGCGGATGGCGATGTAGTCGGCCGAGTTAATGGCGCAGAAGCATCAGCCGACGGCGGCTTTTCACTCGCCTCCTGCTCGTCCGCATCATCGGTTTTCGGCTTACGCGGCTGACGGGTCAGATGCACGACGATATCCTTCTGTCGCCATCGGTTGTCAGGGTGAGACGGATCCAACGGTTGCTCGCTGCCGCCGTCGTCCACGCCGTCTTCGCCGACGCTGTAGACGACCGGGTTATCGCCCGGGCGGTGGCGCAACCGCGAGCCAGCCGTCATCGGGTCGGCGGGGATCGCCGGAAGATAGTTGGGCACGAGATCATCGAGCTTTGGCGGGAATCGACCATCATGCTCGGTCGAGTACCAACGGGCCCCGAGGGCGACGGCTGTCAGTCGCTTATCGGTTAGCGCCCGAAAGTCCTGCAGCACCGCTTTATCCCAAGCATGCATCATCATGCCGAAAATGGTGAGCATGAAATGGCGGGCGCTGGCGAGTCGATCGAAGTCGGGGAGCAGCTTCAGTTTCGCCTCGGCGGCCGGCCAGTCGGGCAATTGGGCGGCGTTCGTCACCTTCGTGGCTAACTCGAGCATGGTCCGGCCATCAGCGTAAAGCATGGGGCTGAGGAGATAGCCACCCACTGGACGCGGCGGCGAAGCAGACCCGCCGGCGACCGTCGCATTGAACTTTCCGTTTGCGAATTCAATCGCCATCTCGGCCAGCATCATTCGCTCGTACTGGAGAGCGTACCGCTGTCCCTCGCGCTGGGGCGTATCCTCAAGCAGATCGGCAATCAACCGCCGGGCCTGTTCGACGGACGCAGGCTGGCCGCCCGTATTTCGCGAAGAGCCGACCCGCAGGTCCGGCGCGATCTTCTGAAGCGTATCGCATGTCCGCTCCCCGATTCCGATGCCGACCAGGTGGCCGACTATACCCGGCTGGCGGTACACCGCACGATTGAGCGCCAGCATCTGCCGAAGCCGCGCGACGGCCTCGGCGTCGTCGCCGCGCTGGTGCGCGTCCATTGCCGCAGCGCTTAACACTCTCGCAACGGTGCGTTGCTGGTTCAGGTCGGGCAACGACATCAGCGCCGGCAAGCTCCTAATTGTTAGGTCCCACGCGGGCTGGCCGGTCTTGCGCGCCGCCACCTCGGCGTGAGCAAGCGTCATCCGATTCGCGCCGACGACGTTCCGCAGCATGGCAAGTTCGCGATCCGTCAGCGGGAACTCCACCTCACCCACATCGGGGCGGTACAATGGGTTGCCGGTACTGACCAGGTCCAGCGCCGCGGCCGCCGCCCGCCACTCGGGCACGGGGTTGTTGGGATCGTTCGTGGCCGCGTGGTTAAAGTCGTCCATCAGGACAGGCTCGCCCGCCTGCTGAAGGCGCTGAACTGCCGCAATGAATCGCCGCCGCTCCACGTTCCTCCAGAGCACATGGCCAAGCACCAGCAGCAGAACGACAATCAGCGCGATGAGGCTGATGGCCCTGCCGGACTGACGTCGGGGCCGCGGGTTGAGAGTAGTCGTGATTTGGGGCGGTGGGCTTGACATGAGTGGACCTCACTTCGCGCCTCCATTGGATCGCCAAAGCGTCGGAAAGCCAAAGAGAAATGAAAGAATCTCTCATAACCGGTCGCCTCGCGATGAATCGACGGTCATATCCGCACCCACGGTGCGGCACGGACCGGCTCCAACCCTTGCCCCCTTCCGCTCATCTCCCTACCCTTCTCGGCCATGAGCATCTTGGTGAATAGCCAGACGAAGGTGATCTGCCAGGGGATTACCGGTTCGGCGGGGGCGTTTCATACGAAGCAGTGCCTGGCGTACGGGACGAAAATGGTCGGCGGGGTGACTCCTGGCAAGGGCGGGACGAAGGACGCCAACGGGCTGCCCGTGTTCGACACGGTTCGACAGGCAGTCGAGGCGACGCGCGCCGAGGCGACGATGATCTTTGTGCCGCCGCCCTTCGCGGCCGACGCGATCATGGAGGCGGCGGACGCCGGCATCAAGGCGATCGTCGCCATCACCGAGGGCATTCCCGTGCTCGACATGGTGAAGGTGAAGGCGTTCATCAAGGACCGGCCTGAGTCCCTGCTGATCGGCCCCAACTGCCCCGGCGTCATCACGCCCGGCGAGTGCAAGATCGGGATCATGCCCGGCTACATCCACACGCCGCGATCCAAAGCCAAAACGGGCAAGGCCGCCGGCATCATCAGCCGCAGCGGCACGCTGACCTACGAGGCCGTCTGGCAATGCTCGACCCGCGGCGTCGGACAGAGCACCTGCGTCGGCATTGGCGGCGACCCGGTCAAAGGCCTCAACTTCATTGACCTGCTCGATCGCTTCAACAACGACCCGCAGACCGATGCCATTATCCTGATCGGCGAGATCGGCGGCAGCGATGAAGAGGCGGCCGCCGCGTTCGTGAAGAAGAACATCAGGAAGCCGGTGGTTGCGTTCATCGCCGGCCGCACCGCACCGCCAGGCAGGCGGATGGGCCACGCCGGCGCCATCATCAGCGGCGGCGAGGGATCCGCCGACTCCAAAATCGCCGCGCTTCGCAGCGCAGGCATCACCGTCGCCGAAAGCCCCGCAGCCCTCGGCGAAGCAACCGCGAAAGTGCTCGGCGTCGCAAGCGCGGCCGCGTGATCACTCGGGTCATTTCCCCTCCACCAATTCATAAAACCCCTGCCCATCTCGCTTGAGATGGCCTTTCTCGGCGAGTTCTTCCCAAATCTCGCGGCCGAAGCCGGCGGGGGGTTGGATGGAGACGACCTGCTCTTTTCCCCCGCCGCTCATCGGGCCGCGGCCCAGACGAGAGTCATCGTCCAGGCGGGTCAGCTTGAGACGCTTCTTGAACGCCTTGAGCGCCTTCCTCAGTTTTTCCTCGCTGCTGGGCATACGGACCTCCACGCGGATTATACCATTTGTTCATCTTCCCTTTATGATCCGCGGCAGGAGTTGCTCTGATGGCCGCCAACTGCATCGGATTCGGGAGGCAGGTTTTTAGTCTGGCGATTCGCTTGGCGTGTGCGAGCTGTTTGGCGGGTTGCGGAAATGGAGGCCGCGACGTCGTGGGCCAGCACGCCGCGCCCGCGTCTCAGCAACCGCCGCTGGTCACGGGCCGGTCGATCGAGCCGCATCCCGAGGCGTCGCAGGACGTCGGCAGCATCCCCTTTAACATGGTCCTCAGCCCCGACGGCAAGTACGCCGTGACCACTGACCAGGGCTATCGCCAAGCGCTCTGGTCGATCCGCACCAGCGATGGGAAAGGCATCTCGCACGTCGAATATCCGCGGACGAGGATGAACCCGCGCAACGGGCTGTATTACGGCCTGGCGATCGCACCCGACGGCACCGTATACGCGGCACAGGGCGCCAATGATTCGATCGCCGTCCTCCACATGGACGAGGCGGGCACCCTGTCGCGCCAGCGCGAGTTCGACACCCGTGGCGGCGACTTTCCCGCCGGACTTGCTCTCGATCAGCAGGGGCGGCTGTACGTCGCGAACAACGACCCGATCCACGCCGAGGGCCTCGCCTTTGATACGCCGGGGAGCATCGCGATCTACGACGCGGCCCAGGGGCGGGAACTCGGGCGGTACGAATTTGCCGACAGTTTCGGCGGAACGTCGAACTTTCCTCTGGCCCTCGCGGCGCTGCCGGACGGGACCAAGCTGTATGTGACCAGCCAGCGGGATTCGGCCGTGTACGTGCTGAACGCCTCCGATCCGGCTCACCCGAATCTGATCTCGAAGATCGCGACCGGCGCGCATCCGATCGAGCTTCTGCTGGACAAAGGGCAATCGCGGCTGTTCGTCGCCAACGCGCACAGCGACACAATCTCGATGATCGACACGCAGTCCGACAAGGTCGGGCGCACGATCCTGTTGCGGCCCGAGATAGTACGCGACGTGGCCGGCGCGACGCCTACCGGCCTGGCGATGTCGCCAGACCAGAAGACGCTGTATGCGACGCTCGGCGACATGAACGCGGTGGCGGTGATCGATGCCGAACATCTCGAGCTGCTCGGCTATCTGCCAGCCGGCTGGTACCCGACAGCGGTCGCCGCCGCGCCCGACAATCGCCGGCTGCTGGTGGTCAATGCCAAGGGCATCGCCGGCCGGCATCCCAACCCGCCGCCGTCGACGCAACACTTCCAGCCGCCGATCAGTATGCTCGAGGGAAATGTCATCTCGATCGCGGTCCCGTCGCGACAGGATCTGGCGGCTCAGACCCAGCGCGTGCTGGAGCTGGCCCGGCTGACGCCGCGGCAGATGAAGCGGGCCAACCCGCTGGCCGCGATCGGGCTGAAGGCCGGCAAGATCACGCACGTGATCTACATCGTTAAGGAAAACCGCACCTACGACCAGGTGCTGGGCGACCTGCCGCAAGGTAACGGCGACCCATCCCGCTGCATCTTCGGCAGGCAGGTGACGCCCAACCAACACGCCCTGGCCGAGCGGTTCGTCCTCCTGGACAACTTTTACGACTGCGGCGAAGTCAGCGGTGACGGGTGGACGTGGAGCACGCAGGGGCAGGCCAACGAATATATTGTCCGAAACGTCCCCTACTCCTACAGTGACCGCGGGCGCAACTACGACTACGAAGGGACCGTCAACGACTACCCCGCCGGCGGCTTTCCCGCCAAGGGCCCCGACGGCAAGCCGCTCTCGGACGACCCCAGATATCGCAACGGCGCTCCGCCTATCCCCGACGTCGGCGAGGCCCCCGGCGGCCACATTTGGGACATGGCCCGCAAGACCGGCCTGAGCTATCGCAATTACGCCTTCTTCTATTCCGATGCGATCCGCAACAAGAACGTCATCGTCGTTCCCGACAATTATCCCGACTCGTCGGGCCTCCAGCCCGGCGGTCACGATCTGGACGGGATCAGCGACGTCGACTTCCGCCGCTTCGATCTCGATTACCCCGACAGCGATGGCCCGCTTCGCCTGGCTGACCAGACGCACGACCCCAAATTCCTCCGCCCGCGCCACGCCTATGGGAAGCACCAGGCGACCAGCCGGTTTGCCGAGTGGAAGCACGAGTTCGACCAGATGCTGGCCAAGGATCCCTCCGGCAGCGCGGTACCCGCATTCATGACCGTGCGGTTCTGCACCGACCACACGATGGGGACCAATCCCGGCCACCACGCCCCGGCATCGATGGTGGCCGACAACGATTACGCCGTCGGACAACTCGTCGAGACGATCAGCCACAGTCCGATCTGGAAATCGACCGCGATCTTCATCATCGAGGACGACGCCCAGAACGGCCCCGACCACGTCGACGCGCACCGCTCGACCTGTTACGTCATCAGTCCATGGATCGTACCCCATACGATCGACCACTCCTTCCAGAACACGGTGAGCGTGATCCGGACGATAGAGCTGCTGCTCGGATTGCCTTCGATGTGTCAATACGACGCCACGGCCGACCCGATCCTCGACTGGGGCGCCAGGCCGTCAAATGTCGAGCCATACGATGCGATCCTCCCGGACGCGAAAGTCCTGCGGCAAATCAACGGCGAAACCAGCCCGAAAGAGCCGATCAGCCCCGAGCAGCGGTCGATGATGGAGGAGTCCAGCCGGATGGACTTCGCCCACGCCGACCGCGCGCCCGCCGACCGCTTGAACGAGATCATCTGGAAGAGCATAAAGGGGGCGGATTCGGTGATGCCCCCGACGCCGCACGGCCCGCCGCCGACCGTGCCGCGCCAAGGGAAGAAGGACGATGACGACTGAGCTGTGGCACTGTTCTTTGTAGCACAGATCCTTGCGGCACGGCCGCCCTCGGCTGTGTTTTGTGTGGCACAGCCGCCCTCGGCTGTGTTTTGTGTGGCACAGCCGCCCTCGGCTGTGTTCGACCGAAGGTCGAAATCAAGCGGTGGATTTCCGCCTTCGGCGGAACACAGCCGAGGGCGGCTGTGCCACAACTAGACTCCACTTGATCGTGGGGCGGCAGCCCCAGCCGCGGCGCTATTCTCCCCGGGTACTTTGTTCAACCGGGCCAACCGAACCGCAAGAGCTTCTCTCACTTTCTCAACCGCCGGCGTCCTCTCCCCCATCACCTCCCGCATCGACGTGACCGCCCGCCCCGCCAACCCACACGGCACGATCAGGTCAAAATATCGCAGATCGGTTTCGATGTTGAGCGCCAGCCCGTGAAGGGAAACCCCGCGCTTGATGCGGACGCCGATGGCGCAGATTTTGGCATCCCGTCCGGCGTGGCGCGTCCAGACGCCGACGGCCGACGGGTCCGCATGGGCCTCGATGCCGAACTCGGCCAACGTCGCGATCACCGCCCGCTCCAGGGCATGCACGTACCCGCCGACTGACAGGCGGTGGTCATTGAGCCGCAGGATCGGATACACGACGAGCTGGCCGGGGCCGTGGAACGTGATATCGCCCCCGCGGTCGCTCTGAACGACTTCGACGCCGAGCTTCGCCAATTGCTCGTCCGACGCGATCAGATGCCGGTCCACTCCGGCCCTGCGGCCGAACGTGATCACCGGCGGATGCTCGACAAAGAGGACGCGCTCCTCACCCCCGGCCAGGACCTGCGCGTGGGCCTCTTCCTGAATCAGCCAGGCATCGCGGTAGCCCACGCGGCCCAGAATGCTAATCAGCATGTCCGATCATAGACTCCGACAGGCGCGGACCGAGATCGTCTGGCATCGCCACCGGCAGTCTGCTTATGATCCGCAGCCACAATGGATCTCCCGCCGTCCACCGACGACTCCAGCCCGGCGCTATCACAATCCGGACGGCCGCCGCCGAGTTGGCTGCGCGGCGTGGTGCGGGCCCTTCGCCATCGCAACTACCGCCTGTTTTTTGCCGGCCAGATCGTCAGCCTGTGCGGAACGTTCCTCACGCAAACGGCGATGGTCTACCTGGTCTATCGCCAGACCAACAGCGGCACGCTGCTGGGCGCGACCGCATTCGCCGGACAGGTGCCGTCGTTCGTCCTGGCGCCGTTTGCGGGCGTCTGGGTAGACCGCCTCAACCGCCAGCGGCTCATCATCGCGACGCAAACGCTCGCCATGGTCCAGTCGTTCGCGCTGGCGGCGCTCGCTCACTTCTTCGCGGGCCAGACCAACATCCTCGTGCCCGGCCTCATTTCCCTGGCTTTCGCGCAGGGACTGATCAACGCCTTCGACATGCCATGTCGGCAGGCATTCCTGGTGGAGATGGTTGATAGCCGCGAGGACCTGGCCAATGGCATCGCGCTGAATTCGACGATGGTCCATGCCGCCCGCCTCGTCGGACCATCGGTGGCGGGATTGCTCATTCACTTCGTCGGCGCGAGTCTCTGTTTTCTCCTGGACGGCATCAGCTACATCGGCGTGATCGCCGCGCTCTTGGCGATGCGCCTTCGGCCGGCGAAGCCCAGGCCGCCGAGCGGCAGCGTGCTCGACGAGCTGCGCGAGGGCTTCGGATATGTCTGGGGCTTCGCCCCGATGCGGGCCGTGCTGGTGCTGATGGCCCTGTTCAGCCTCACCGGCATGCCGGCCTTTTCCCTCCTGCTGGTCGTCTTCGCCAAGGCCCTGACTCCCAATCGATACGATGAGACGTTCGGGTTTCTGATGGGCGCATCCGCGCTGGGCGCGCTGATCGGTGCGATCTACCTCGCGGCCCGCAGGTCGGTCGTCGGCCTGGGCCGGCTCATCGCGATCATGGGCGTCTGCTTCGGCGCCGTGCTGATCGGGTTCTCCTTCTCCAGATACCTCTGGCTGTCGATGCTGATTGTCCCGCTGGCCGGGTGTTCGATGCTCATCGTCTTCGCCTCGGCCAATACGCTGCTCCAGACGCTCACCGAAGACGAGAAGCGCGGGCGGGTGATGAGCTTCTTCACGATGGCGTTCGTCGGCATGACGCCGTGGGGCAACCTTCTGGCCGGCCGCGTGTCCGACGCCCTGGGCGGCAATTACCTCGGCGCCTCGCGCACGCTCCAGATCGCCGGCGCCATCTGCATCGCCGCGGCGACGAGCTTCGCCTTCAAGCTGCCGGCCCTTCGAAAGGTCGTACGGGCCGTCTACGTCCGCAAGGGGATCCTCCCCCGCGAAGTCGCCAGCGGCCTTCAGGCCGCCACCGAAATGGTCAGCGGGAGCGAGCAGCAGTAGTCTGCCTATGCCGGTTCCAGCGCCCAATCGATGTTCAGCTCATCGCACAAGCTGGAGATGTTCTGCCGCAGTTGGCTCAGCGACGTGGTCCTTGGCACCGACAGGATCAACTCCATCTCGAACATCGGCGCGCCGGTATACGGGGCCGGCCTGAGCCGCGTATCGAGGCTCTCGATGTTCACCTGAAGTCCGCGAAGCAGATGGGCGACGCGGTGGACCAGCCCCGGCTGGTCCAACCCGGTCCCGGTGAGCCTGAACGGCAGCGCGGCGCCGGACGCGGGGGCGTGCTGCGCCTCGCGCAGCTCGGCGTGCAGCGCCGTCTGCCGCGACAAGTCCGGCATTTCCTGCCGCAGCTGGCCAAACACCTCCTCGGCCCCGCCCACCAGCACCATGATGGCAAACTGCCCGCGCAGGTTCACCATCCGGCTGTCTTCGATGTTCCCGCCGCGGTCAAAGATGAACTGCGAGACTTCATCCACCAACCCCGGCCGGTCCGCCCCGATCGCCGTCAATATCGCGTGCGGCATGGTCCGCCTCAGGATACCGCACGCAGACGGCCGAATACAGCAGGCAATTGGTGGGATTCTGGAGGTTCGCCGCCGGTACCAATAATCATTATGGACCACATGGACCACGTTCCCGGCGCTGTCCCTCATGGACTGTGGCGCTTGTTTGCGGGAGATTGGAACGTGGCACGGCCGACTCGGCCGTGGTCCAACGGGTTCCATTGCCGGTTGATGGGTCCCGATTACATCGGGATGAAAAGCACGGTAGCGACACCGGGTTTTCCAAAATCGTCCACCAACCGGCGGTGACGGACTTACGCCGACGGCCGAGCGGTCCCTGCGCGCCGGGAGTGAGGGCCTCGCCACAAGCGAGCGTGGGACGCCACAAATCGCATCCCCTGATCCGCCAGCGCCCGGTAGGCGGCGTGCAGAAGCTCCGTCAGTTCCACCAGGCTGTCACCGGGCGTGAACAGCCGAATCGACAGATTGTCGAGCGTCCGCGATGTCGTTCCGCCGGCGCCCAGCCCCGTCGCCCTCTGGGTCAGCGGGTATTGGAGGCCCGTGCCCCACTGGGTTTGGGTTCGCGGCCGATGGAGATGACCATCTGTTGATTCCAGTGAACAGATATGTAAATTGAAGCACATCTCGTCAGGGAGGTGGGGTGTGAAATATGCATCGATCGCCGCCTTAACGTGGCTGGCTGCCACGGCTGGTTCGGCGTTTCCCGCCAACGTCACCGGTGCCGTCCCCGATCACCGTTACGACATGAACAGCGTCCCGCCGCCGGGGCAGCAAGGCTATGTCTTCTATGGAACCGGCGCGACGCCCGGCCACAACATTACTTCTTCAACCGCGGTCGGCATCTCGAGCGGCACGCTGGCCAGCCCGGTCAATTATGTGACGATCGATACAACCGGCGATCAGTTCTTCGGCAGCGCCGATGCCGGCAACACCCAAATCACCGTCGCGGGCTCGACCGTCGCGACCGGCATGGCCTATCGGACGCCCAGCAGCGGCTACTCCGCCCCATTGGCGACGATCATGCTGGGTTCCAGCACGCCCAGCATCTTCCGCCTGGGCGTGTTGACGGAGAATTCCGCCGGGACTGCCAACGGCCTGTGGTGGCCCACCGTCACCGGTGTGAATGGCGACGTCGCCGGCCCCACCCGCGGCAACCAGCCGCCGCATAACGACATCGACTTGTACTACGTCCTGGGCGCCAAGCCCGGCGACGTGATCCCGGTTTCCGGCACGCGCCTGCCCGACGCCACCAACGTCGCCATCGGCGGGTTCACCTTCGACCTGCCGCTCCCCGGCGACACCAACCTCGACGGAAAGGTCGATTTCACCGACCTCGTCACCCTCGCGCGCAACTACGGCGCCGCGCTAAACCCCGCACAGCTCGGCTGGTACCAGGGAGACTTCAATGGCGACGGCAAGGTTGGGTTCGACGACCTGATCATTCTCGCCCGCCACTACGGCCAGACCATCGACAATCTCCCCGTCCCGCAGTTCGCGGCAGACTTTCACGTCGATTTAGCCCGGGCCTTCGCCGCGGTCCCCGAGCCTTCCGCCGCGGCTCTACTCATCGCCGCCGTCCTGTGCGGGACGCGCAGGACCAGCCGTTCACCGGCTTGACTGCGACAGCCGATCATTTGCGGCTCAACCATTGCCACACCCAGAAAGTCGCCGTCACCAGCAGCTTGCCCGCATCAGTCATGACCAGACTCCACCAGACGCATCCACCGGCCGCAAAACGCCCAGCCCGCCAGGCCAAACCAGCGCGCCGCTGCCGTTCCAGGGAGCCAATCGCCTGGCGCCAGTCGATCGCTGGGACCGTCTCCGCATGGCGAGCAAACCGCGTTGATCCCGCAAATCAGTTCGCGCTCCATTGCTACCGCTGCGATCGCAGTTGCTCTTGATGAATCCCGTCGATGCACAGCTGCAGGTCAAACCGCTCCGCCGCGTCGCGGGAAACGCCAAGGGCCTCGCCGTAGGCGCGCTCCGCCTTCTCTAATTCCCCATTAATCCAGTAGCAGCGGGGTTCCCACCCGGCGTCCCGGACATTTGCGCCGCACACGCGCGCGGCACGGGAGATCGGGCAGCGGGCGGCCATACGCAGGAGTCGAATCATGTCTATCTAATCAAAATCGTCGAAAAGGGGCCGAAGCCACAGCGCAGAGGCGGGGAGTCTAAAGAACAAGCGACGGCCGGCCGTCGCGGCCCGGCCGGTCATGGAACGGCTGGAGCGCCGTCGGCTGCTGGCCGCCACCATCCTGCCGTCCGGCTACATTCTGGATTCCTTTCCCTTTGGAACGAATGACACCGGTGCCAACCCAACCAGCGTAGTGGCCGACGCCGGCGGGGATCTGTTCGGAACCACATCCCAGGGCGGTGCCTTTGGCAATGGCACTGTGTTCGAGATCGCCCACGGCACCAGCGCGATTCAGACTCTCGCGTCGTTCGAGATTCGCACCGGAAGTCGCTCTGACGTAACGGTGGACGGCAGCGGGAACCTTTACGGCACGACGTCCGGCGGCGGCGCCTCTGGTTACGGCACCGTGTTCGAGATCGCTCATGGCGCCAGCACGATCCAGACCCTCGCCTCGTTCAACGGGTCCAACGGTGCCGGCGTCACGCTGGACGCCAGCGGGAATCTCTACGGCACGACAGTCAATACGGTGTTCGAGATCGCCCACGGCACCGGCACCGTTCAAACCCTCGCCTCGTTCAGCAACACCGCTTTCCCCAGTTTTGGCGCATTCCCCTCAGGTCTAACGCTGGATGCCACCGGGAACCTGTACGCCACCACTGCGGAAGGCGGTTCGGGTCCCAATGCCTTTGGCGACGGCACAGTGTTCGAGATCGTTCACGGCAGCGGAACGATCCAGATCCTCGCCTCGTTCAGCGTCCCGTCTGACGGCAAGTCGAACGTCACGCTGGACGCCAGTGGGAACCTCTACGGCACCACCTATGTCCGTAGCGGGGTTGGCAGCAATAGCGGGACCGATAGCAGCTTAGGAGGCTCTTTCACTGTTGACGGCACGGTATTCGAGCTTGCCCACGGCGTCAGCACCATCCAGACCCTCGCCTCGTTCAACAACGAGTACCCCTCTGGCGGCGTGACCTTGGACTCCAGCGGCAACCTGTACGGCACGACCTCCGCCTATGACCCTGCCCCCGGCGCGGTGTTCAAACTCTCTCCGCCCCCACCCGTGGTTTTAAAAGACTCCCGGACCCTTATTCTTTACCCCTATTCTTTAAAAGACTCCCGGACCCTTATTCTTCCCCGGACCCTTATTCTTCCTCCCGGACCCTTATTCTTCCTTTGGAGGCAATCATGGCTAGCTCATCTTCTCATCTTCGGCGTCCGACGAAATCCGACCGGCATCAGGCGATTGACGCACGCAGGCGTGCAACACCACGGCGCCAGATCATGCTGGAGACATTGGAAGCCCGCACGCTCCTCAGCACTGCGACCGTAACCGACAACGCCGACAGCGGGCCCGGTTCGTTGCGGGATGCCATCGCCAACGCCGCCAGCGGCGACATGATCGTCTTCGCCGACAGCCTGAAGAATCAGACCATCACCCTGACCAGCGGCCAGTTGGCCGTCTATAAGAGCCTGGACATCGAAGGGCCGGGCGCTACGGGCCTGACCCTCAGCGGCAACGGCGCCAGCCGCGTGTTTTACCTCTATGGCGGCCGGAAAGTGACCATCGCCGGGCTGACCATTACCGACGGCATGGCCCCATCTGGCGGCGGAATCCTGGAGACCACCACCGGCGGCTCACTGACGGTAAACAACTGCGCGTTCACCAACAATCAGGCCGTTGATGACGGGAGCTTCAACAACGGCCTTGGTGGTGCAATTGAGAGCGCGCGCGGAGCGCTCAACGTTTCCAATTCCGCCTTCAGCAACAACACGGGCGACTCCTTCTCCGGTGGCGCCATCGATCTCGGCTTTAGCAACACGGCCCCGGCGACGATCAGTGACAGCACCTTCACCGGTAACCAGGTGACGTCCCCGGGTAACGCCTTCGGAGGCGCCATCGGCGAGTCCTATCCCCAGACGATGCGCTCAACCCTCAGCATAACGCGGTGCAGCTTCACCGATAACACGGCAAGCACCACGGGGGGCTCTCAAGCGGTTGGTGGCGCCATCGGTGTGTTTAATACGGCCACGATCAGCGACAGTACGTTCTCCGGCAACGTGGCGAGCGGCGGGGACGCTGGCGGCTTCATCGCCGGCGGCGGCGCGGTCGCGACGGGCTATTGGACCAACTCCGCCGGCCATTCCCCGGCGTTTACCCTCACCGTGACGGGATGCACGATCACGGGCAACTCCGCCCTCGGCGCTCCCGGCGCCGATGGCGTGAAGACGTTCGGCCGGGCCGTGGGCGGCGGAATATACGACAGCGGCGGCACCGCGGGTGCGAAAGTCACTTTAATCGTTCGAGACTCGACCGTCTCGGGCAACAAGGCCGTTGGCGGGGCCTTGGACCCAAATGCCAATCCGCCCCAGAAACTTTCGACAGCGTTTAGCCTCTCGAGCGAGGGCGGCGGCATTTACTCCTCCGGACCCCTGACTGTTACTGACAGCACCATCTCGGGCAACCAGGTCATCGGCGGCGCCGGGTCGGCGAACTACCCGGGCCTGGTCGGGGCGGGTGGAGGCATCATCCTTTCCAATTATGTCAGCGCTAATGGCGTGGTCGGCAATACTGCCACGGGCACTGTGAGCGGCTGTACGATTGATGATAACACCGCCACCGGCGGCGCCGGTGGCCCAGGAACGGCCGGTGGGGATGGCGTCGGCGGCGGCATCGATGTTGCATTCGGTGCGCCCCTCACCGTCACGAATACCACCGTAGCTCACAACCAGGCTACCGGCGGGGGCGGGCCGGGAGTCGACGGAGTCGGTGGTGGGATCGACGTCGGCACTGCCGTGATCCTTGGTAAAAGCACCGACTCCAGCACGCTGAAGCTTACCAACTGCACAATCAGCGGGAACGTGGCCGGTGCGGCACCGGGGGGGCCGACAATGGCGGCCCGACAAAGACCATCGCCCTGTTGCCCGGCAGCCCGGCCATCGACGCCGGGTGCAATGCATTGGCCGTCGGGTCTGACGGCAAGCCTCTCGCCACCGATCAGCGCGGCTATTACCGCGTGTTCAATGCAACGGTGGACATCGGGGCGTTCGAGTCGGGTTCGACCGCCCTGCTGCCCGGCGACGCCGATGCGGATGGGAAAGTCGACTTCGCCGACCTCGTGATCCTGGCCCGCAACTATGGCAAGACCAACGCCACCTGGGCCGACGGCGATTTTGACTCGGACGGGAAGGTGGACTTCAACGATTTTCTCATCCTCGCCCGGAACTATAGCCGCACGGTCTCGCTGGCCACCGCGCCGGCGGGGATCAAACCGTGAGGCACGGATGGAGGCTTGCCGCCGAAACAAATGCTTCGGTTTGGGCCGGTGAGTTGGGCAAGAGCGGCGACGTCTCGCGCAATAATGTGATAAAAATAGTCGAAAAGGGCGCGAAAATGCGCTAAAGTGCGCTATCATGCGACATGGGATCCACGATACGGCAAGCTCATTCTCCCCAGACTGACACGTGCGACTCGACCGTTGCGTGGGTATGCTCAGCCGGGATTCATGGAGCCGGCCCCGCTCGACATCGAGGACTTTGCGGCGCTCGTCGAGTACCTGCGGCGTGCCGGTCGAATTGGTCCCCATGAAACACCGCGATTGACCCGTCTGGCCGGCGGGGTGTCGAACCGGACCGTCCGGCTCGAGCGCGACGGCGGCGAAGTATGGGTCCTCAAGCAAGCACTGGAACGGCTGCGCGTGCGCGTCGACTGGCGCAGCGACCCCCGGCGGATCGAGCGGGAAGCGCTGGGGATGCGAAGGCTGGCCGAGATCGCCCCGCCGGGCACGATCATGCCGCTGGTTTTCGTCGATCCGGGGCATCACCTGCTGGCGATGGGCGCCGTCCCCGAGCCGCACGAGAATTGGAAGGCGATGCTGCTGTCCGGCCGGGTGGACGACGATCACGTGGCCCAATTCGCCGACTTGCTGGCGGCCATTCACATTGCCGGCTACCGCGGCCGCGGGCAGTTCGCCGCCGAGTTCGATGACCGCAGTCATTTCGAATCGCTCCGGCTGGAGCCGTATTACCTGTACTCTGCCGACCGCATGCCGGCGGTTGCCCCGTTTCTGCGGGATCTGGTGGAGGCGACGCGGGCCACGCGCTATACGCTGGTTCACGGCGACTACAGTCCCAAGAACGTGCTGGTCCACGCCGGCCGGCTCGTGCTGCTCGATCACGAGGTCATCCATTTCGGCGACGGTGCCTTCGACCTGGGGTTCGCATTCACTCACCTGCTCAGTAAAGCCAACCACTTGCATTCCCTGCGCGACCGGTTCGCCGGCGCGGCCCGGCTCTTCTGGGAACGGTATCACCAGCAAGTTCGAGGCGAGCCCTGGTCGGCGGCGCTGGGGCCGCGGGCCTGCCGGCACACGCTGGCCTGTTTGCTGGCGCGATGCATCGGGCGCTCGCCGCTGGAATACCTCAAGCCCGAAGGCGCCGCCGCCCAGGCCAACGCCGCGTCGCTGATGATGGACGACCCGCCAACTCAGGTGACCGAGTTGATCGAACAATTCGTGTGGCGGCTGGGAAAGGGATGAGCCAGGACGGAGATCACATGCCCTGCATCGAGAAGCTGGAAGCGCTGGAAATCCTGGATAGCCGCGGACGGCCGACGGTCGCCGCGACCTGCACCCTCCGCGGCGGCGCGCGGGCCAGCGCGTCCGTCCCGTCGGGCGCGTCGACCGGCAAGGCCGAGGCCCTGGAGCTTCGCGACGGAGACCCGCGCCGATATGGCGGCCTCGGATGTCGGCGCGCGGTCGCTCATGTCAATCATGAACTGAACGGCGCTCTGGCCGGGGGCGACTTCCGTGGCCAGGACGATCTCGACGCGGCGATGCTTCAGCTCGACGGCACGCCGAACAAATCGCGGTTGGGCGCCAATGCCATCCTCGCGGTTTCGCTCGCCTTCGCCCGGGCTGCGGCCGACCAGCGCGACGTTCCGCTCTTTCGGCATTTCGCCGACCTGCTGGGGCACCCGACGGAATTCCTGCCGCGACTTACGGTGAATCTGTTCAGCGGCGGCACGCACGCAGGCGGGCAGGTGCCGATCCAGGACGTGCTGGTCGTGCCGGTCTGGGCTGCCAGCATCGATGAATCATTGGCGACTGTCTACGCGATCTACCAGGCGGCGGCTGATCTGACGCGCCGGAAATATGGCTGCCGTCCATTGGTTGCCGACGAGGGTGGGCTGGCCCCGCCCTTCGAGAATGCCGAAGCAATGCTGGCCGACGCCGTCGACGCGATCCGCGCCGCCGGATTTGAACCCCGGCGTGAGGTTGCTCTGGCCGTGGACGTGGCTTCCAGCCATTTCTATCAGGACGAGCGCTACCACCTCGGCGACGAGCCACTCACCAGCCGCCAGATGATCGATCGCGTCCGTCAATGGGTGGAGATGTATCCAATTCTCAGCGTTGAGGACGGACTCGCCGAGGACGACTGGGAGAACTGGCCCGCGCTTCGGGGCGCGCTGGCGGGCCGGGCGCTTACGCTGGGAGATGACCTCTTGTGTACCAATCCCCGGCGGATCGCGCGGGCGGCGCGGAGCAGTTCGGCCGACGCGCTGCTGCTGAAGGTGAACCAGATCGGGACTCTCTCGGAGGCCGCCGACGCCTGCCGGTTGGCCCGCTCGCACGGCTGGGCCGTTACCGTAAGCGCCCGCAGCGGGGAGACCGAAGACGACTGGCTTGCGGACCTGGCGGTGGGCTGGGGCGCCGAGTTCATCAAGGTCGGGTCCATCACTCGTTCCGAGCGGCTGGCGAAGTACAACCGACTCTTGGCCATCGAGGCCGAAACCGGTTTGCCCCTCGCTCCACTTCGTCGTTAAATCGGCCCCGCAAAAAAATCTGCGCATGGGACTTGACGTCCGAGCGATGTTAGGTTAATGTTCTTTCAAACAGCCGCCAAACGGTCCAGGACCAGCCGGCTGGAAAGGAGTCGCGCCATGGGTAAGGAGACCCCAGAGGACGTGCTGGCGGGGCTGACGCCCAACGTCGGGCTGGCCTACAGCGCCGTGGAACGGCAGATTGAAGAAGACCCGACGCTCATTCCGACGTCGGCTTCGGAACTTTTGGTCGAGCCCGCTGTGCTCGACCCTTGTGAGGTCCAGGCCCTTCTGGACGGGCTGGCCGCTCAATTAACTGAGACGGAACTCCTCCCCGCCTGTCTGGGCAATGGCGGGGAGAGCGGGGCTTGGGCCCCGCAAACGCACGGAGTCGGCAATGAACCTTACCCCTCGTCAGTTGGATGTGCTGGTCGCCATTCGAAACTACCGGCACTTGCATGGCTATTCCCCCACCATGCAGGAGTTGGCCGATCAACTCGGCACCAGCAAGGTCACGATCTTCGAGCACGTCGGCGCGCTGGAAAAAAAGCGCGTGCTGCGCCGCGACAAGCACAAGGCTCGCTCTTTGGAGATCATCGCGGATGAGAAGCTCCCTGACGAAGAGCGTCCCACCAAGCTCCCGCTGCTGGGCACCATCGCCGCCGGTTCCCCCATCGAAGCCGTCGAAAACCGCGAGGAACTGGACCTGGAACAGTTGTTCCAATCCAAAGCCGGCGTATATGTCCTGCGCGTCCGCGGCGACAGCATGATCGAAGACCACCTGTGCGACGGCGACTATGTCGTCATCGAGCGCCGCGAGACGGCGCGCAACGGCGAGCAGGTGGTGGCACTACTCGACACCGGCGAGGCCACGCTCAAGCGATTTTATAAGGAAGGCCACAAGATCCGCCTCCAGCCGGCCAACCGGGCCATGGACCCGCGGGTCATCGACGCCAACAAGTGCAAGGTCCAGGGCGTCGTCATTGGCGTGCTGCGCAGCTACGCCTGAACTGCTCCATTGCAGGAAGGAGGAACCCATGTCCCCTGTTCCGCAACAACGGAAGCCTGCCGCGCCCGCGGCGGCACGACCCCCCAACGCCCGAGCTTCTGCCGCACCCACGTCGCCCAAGCCCGAGCCGGAGATCCTGTTTCAGAGATACTTCAAGTCCCTTGGGCCTCGGACCTATGCCGCCCCAGGGCCATCGCATTTAGGCTAACACGGCCCGTAGCAAGAACTCCCGGCTCCAGCCGCAGCACTGCTGCTTGAGGCGAATCCCGGCCTTGAGGTCCTTCCCGTTCTTGTTTTTTAGCTCGC
>Ga0073928_10003421_pt1 | contig 25136 bp, 18 predicted proteins | sample PaiPotPPA55metaG_FD_76969 | JGI IMG/M metagenome (GOLD analysis project Ga0073928, IMG submission 76969) | Iron sulfur acid spring bacterial and archeal communities from Banff, Canada, to study Microbial Dark Matter (Phase II) - Paint Pots PPA... ...
CATCGGGGAGCGTCTGGACCTGCAACTTTACGAACGGCAGTGTCCAGGAACAAGCGGTTTGGGATGCTTCACAATCCTGCAGCAATGGAGTTTGCACCACATCGAGCTTTACGCCAAGCCCAATATACACCCAATGCTCAGACTTGGCGGGGAACAAGAACTCCATTACGTCCGGAGCCCCAGTGGGGATCGGCGCCCAACCGATTCTTCTGGAAAATCAATAGACCAAACTCGTTAGGGAGTCTGCACACGGGCCGGCTCCTTACCTTCACCGCCCGAGTGCTCACCCGATTCAACAATCGTGAGGCTGAGTTCAGTTTTGCCCTTCTCAGTCTTGCCCTTCAAAGACTTCGGGCTCCAGCGCGAGTGGATGGACGCGGAACCCACGGGTGCAGCGCTTTCAATCCCCGTCTTTCTGGCTCTAAGGACAGGACTGGTGTAGATCGAGGATTGCACCGCACCGTTTACGAACAGTACGACCGAATACTGCAAAGACTCCTCGCGATCACCAGCACAAGAAGCCGATAATGTCAGGACAGTGCTCGTCTTTGGAGGAACAATATCGACAGTTACCGGCGGCTCCTGGTGTTCCACATCTTCTATGAATTTCACCTCGGGCACTACCCTTGCCTGCCAGAACGTATCGTCGACAACGGTTTTGCCGGAAGGACCCTCCCTGCACGATGCTTTCCCAAGCCATCCAGCAGCCGAAACCGTGGTTGCGGTCTTGGACAGCTCGACATTCGCCGCGTTGCGTGTGCTGGGTGACGAGTGTGCTTCGGTCCAATCTATGAAATGATAACCAGCGATCCGGACATTCCTGAACCGGGGGCCGTTTGGAAGCGTGGGCGTCTTTCGCTCAACCACATGCCTACGATCCTGGCAGGACGCGTTGTGAAAATCGAATATTACCTGGTGCAGATTCAATGACCTCTCGGCTGGGCAATACTCGGTTAAGGTGGCACTGACCCGGTACTTCACCGAGCTGCTCGCGACGGCAGAAGCTTCGGCTTTGTCCTGACCCAGCAGTTGACCCACAGCAGAAGGCGCCGCTGCGATCAGAACTGCTGCCAAGGGCAGAAGCAAACGCAATTCAAGATAACGTTCGAATTGAACCAAGCCTTTCACTGATTCGGGTCTCAAACTAACGCGGCTTAGAGGCACGCCTGGAACTGATCTGGCAGCGAAACGAGAGATGCGTCAGTTCGCCGCCCCCGCGCTCAGCTCGCCGAAAATGACGAGTTCGGTCTGAGTTCCGACGTAAACCTTGCCATTGATGACGGTCGGAACAGAGAACTTCGTTCCTGGCGCAAGCACATCCCGCGTTCCCTGTTGACTGCTTCCATACAGCGGTTTAGCAACATTTGTCGCCTGGTACGCCCGGAGGACGGCGGCAGGCCCGCCTTTGGGAAGGCCGCCAGTGTCCTGGATCACCCATACGATTCCGTGCGTGCTTCCGTTCGCCGATATCGAGGGCGTAGCCCCCGGAAATGCAAAGGTGGTGGTCGATTGTGCAACCGGGGTAGTGGAGAGCAGTCCGCTGGTTAGGCTGTAGGCGCTTAGTGTGCCAGCCGAGCCGGCGTAGTAAACCAAGCCGTTCCAATACGCGGGGCTGCTCCAGAAACCATTTGAGCTTGATGTGACCGTCTGGATGTTATTGTTCGTGGTGGACGAATAGCCTCCCATGTTATCGCGATTGACGACGAAGATCATTCCTTCCTTGCCGGCTCCAATAATTTCATCAGGGTAGGAACCGGTCTGTGTCGGCACGATCATCCCGCCGCCCGAGCCCACGTCAAGATCGTTTGTGCTGAGGTAAGCCTGATTAAAGGGCGTAAAATAGTCGGCCACGGAGAGACCGTTAGGCCCAGTCGGAGTTAGCCTGAGGAAGCTGTCACCGTAATCGCTCCCGCCGGTGTTAGCATCGAACGTTCCATCACCCGTCATCACGTAGATGTTGCCTTCAATATCGGCCGCGAACCCACTGCCCGAGTTCCAGATTCCGCCTCTCTTGCCATTGGCTGTGTCGTTGTAAACAGCCACCTGCTGCAGGTTTTGGGCGTTGTAGCCCATGATCCAGCCATGCCAGGGAGCATATGCGAACGTGCCCCAACCCATATAAACGATTCCGTTGGACAATAGCAGGGCTGTCCTCTGGCTTTCGTGGATCGCTGAAAATGTGACCTTACCGCCGACACTGCCGCCTCCAGTCCCGGAGACCGAAGCCTGAATTACGACTGGGCCACCAAATTTCTCGGCCCCGGTGGTGATGTCCAGAGCATGGAGGCGTTGAATCCAGGTTCCACTTTCCGCAGTGAAGGCCACCACATAAAGCGTCCCGCTAAGGCCGTCGATGACGGGGGTCCCGGTGATACCAATGACTGGGCTGATGCCTGAGCACGCGCCCGTGGCGCCGCAAGGCACCGCACTTCCCCCATTTAGAATAAGACTCACCTGCCAGAGAGGCGTGGTCGTGAGACCATCCGCATCGAAGGCGTATACGCTGTCATTCTCGGTGGCGACATAGACGACATTGTGTGCGCCCTGTCCTGGGATAGTAACGCCATAAACATACAGCGGTTGCGCGTAGATCTGGCCGTCTACTGGGTATGTGAACAGTTTGCCGAATTGTTTCGGATTTACGTTGGCAGGAGTCAGAATGGTTTCGGCAAGATTCTGACCTGTTCGCTGGTTATCGTTGTGCCAGGTCAATACACCCGTGTAGGTCTGCGCTTGCACCGGTGCCAGGCTCATGACCGCTAGGACGATAGCAATGGTCGAGAGGGCGACACCTGGAATACTGTGCACGTAGAATTTCTTGCTCATTTTTTGTGTCCACCTGATTAGCGTTTGATGTTAAGAACCTAAGTGCTGCCTCGCCTCTTCTCGCACCGGCTGGATCACATCGGTCGAGACCGCCTCAGTATTGCGATAACGTCGATTCTTGAAGGAACGGTAACTTTGCAACCATCCGAACGGGGCGTAGCAGTATACAAATGTTGTGAACCGGTCCAGAGCCCGCAAACCGCGAAACAGCGTCTCGTCGCAGAATCGTTCCGCGGGACCTGGGACGTCGGAATCTGGGGCGGCGGAAGCATTCTTTTGGGACTGCGGATAGCGGGGCCATGCACCGCTGGATTGCTCCCGCCAATAGCATACGTAGCGCCGGATTTTGCGCCTCAGGCGAGACGATAAAACTTCCGGGCATTCCTTGGAGCGTAGAATCTTTCCACCCTTAACCTGGTTGTGGTGAGAGCCCTCGTAGATGGGCGAGGGGTCGAAACCCTGCAAAGAGGTCATTCGAGGATCAAAAGGTAATCCGAGAAATTTACAGACTCCCGTCATGACTACGGCCGGATCCTGAATCATTTCCTCATACTGAATTTCGTGTACCGGAACGTTTTGCCTCAAGAGGGCATCTCTCCCCAGCTTGAGCTTGTAATTGCCGATCACCGCTCTGTGCAAAATGCCAGGTTTCGAAAAAAAGGAGGAGCCGGTGCGAGCGCGGACCATGCTACGGCAAATGTCGGACAGATCTCTCCAGATGACAATAAACCGGGCTTCCGGAAACCGCTGCGAGAGGCTTGGCAGACAATCGTAGTAGTTCGGCGACTTTTCTCCCATCAACGCAGGACCAGCATACTCTTTCCAGACCGCCATCGAGCCGGTGCGAAGATCCGGAACCGCGGCGGGAATTCTCTCCGGCCGAATGTTGTGGCGCGAAAAAGCAGAATTCCAAAACTCCCACCTGGCCAGCCAATCAGGGTTGCTGCCCTTGCGCGAAAAAAGTGGCTGCAGCAGGAACAGATCGGCCTCGTACATGAGGGCGATCTGCGGGTGCTGGTTCAGCAAACTGTAAAGCAGTGAAGTTCCGGATCGCCACATGCCAACCACGATGAGCGGTCCGGAAGAAGAATCAGCGGACATAGGAGATTCGTCTTTCATCAATTATCAGTCCGCAATTGTCAGTCCGCGTCGACCATTTCAGGAGCGGCTTGCCGGACCACTCGAGAGGCGATCCAGGGATAGGTAATGGCCAAGCCCTGCTCCAGCCGGATGGACGGCTCCCATCCCAAGATTTTGCGCAGAAGCGTGTTGTCGCTGTTGCGGCCGCGCACCCCTTGCGGTCCAAGGAGGTTATGACGTTTCCTGATTCGTTTGCCGGCAATTCCGCCGACCAGATCCACCAACCCGTTAATTGTCACTAATTCATCCGTCCCCAGGTTGAGGGCATCGCGGTATTCGGAAGCCATAATGCGAATCAACCCTTCCACGCAGTCGTCCACATACATGAACGAGCGGGTCTGCTCGCCGTCGCCCCAGACCTCGATCTCAGTTCCGTTGTCAGCGAGGGCGACTTTGCGGCTGATAGCTGCGGGCGCCTTCTCTTTTCCACCTTCATACGTGCCCAGGGGCCCATAGACATTGTGGAAGCGAACGATGCGGGTCTCAAAACCGTAGTCCCTGTAGTAGTAGTGGCAGAGCTCTTCGGCAAAGAGTTTCTCCCAACCATAACCCGGCTCGGGATCGGCGGGATAGGCATCCGACTCAGACAGCGGCCTAACGTCGGCCTCTTTCTGCTTGGCCTGGTTGTAAACGCAGGCGGAGGAAGAAAACAGAAAACGTCCCACACCGTTCTGCCGACTGGCTTCCAGCATCTGCGCGTTGATGAGAATGTTGTTGCGGCTGATATCGGCATGGAAAGCGGTGATGTAACCAATGCCGCCCATATCGGCTGCGAGGTTGTAGACCTCGTCGACACCCCCGCGAGTAGCAAGCAGGCAGTTCTCGAACTTCCGCAGGTCCAAAATCTCGAATTGATCGGCTGCGCTGGATTCATACTCCGGATACTTGATATCAGCCCCACGCACCCAATGTCCGTCCGCCTTCAATCTCTTCACCAGATGATGCCCAATGAAACCTCCCGCCCCGGTTACCAATATCCGTTTCTGTTTGTTCATGTGGTTGTAATTCTCCTAGTTGTGGTCTGAAACTTTGGCTCAACTTTCTATGATAGTTCTTGCTTCACCGAAGAAGGGCTAGTCGCATTCCCGATGGATCGATGAAACATCCGCGGCACAACATCTTCTACGCAAACTGCCCACACAAACTTCGAGCCATTGACGAAATATCTGCGCCACAAGCGTTCCGGCTCAATCACCAAGCGGAAGAACCACTCGAACCCATGTTCACACATCCATTCGGGCGCTCGCTTCAGGCGTCCGCAGCTCATGTCGAAGGCTGCTCCGACCCCTAGCATGACCGGGACTTGAATCCTGTCTCTGTGCTCGTACATCCATTTCTCCTGCTTGGGAGTGCTGAGACCCACCCAGAGGATGTCGGGGGCAGCGGCTGCTACGATGGCTTGCACCTCGGCTTCCTCGTCCTCGGTTAAGGGACGAAAGGGTGGACAATACGTACCCGCGATTTGAATGCGGTGGCGCTCCTGCAAGCTCCTGGCGACCAGATCGGCGACTCCAGGCGCCCCCCCGTAAAAAAAATGGCGATACTTGGAACCTGTTTCGCGACAGAAGGTTTCGAACAGCTCCGGCCCGCAGGCTCGCCTCTTCATCTGCTGGTGGCCGCGCCAGCGGCCGATCCAAACCAGCGGCATACCGTCGGCAACTACCAAGTCCGCATCGTCGAGTACCTTCCGAAATTGCGGATCTTCCCTCGATATTGAGACGCCATGCATGCCTGTTACAGCTACGTAGCGTGCGCGGTCCCGTTCGCGAATCCACTGTTCGAGGATCTGAATGACTTCCGGGATCTGCACTGAATTCACCCGGACGCCCAGTACGCGAAAACTGGGAATGTCTGGCGCACGGTTGGCTCGAAGATTAGCGGGCTCGGTCTTCAACATGTTCATTTTGGAACGAGAATGCTCAAATTGCAAAAAGAAGCGTGACTCCTATCGGCGATATGGCTCCGCCCTCTGAGTCACATCGCGCAGAAAAGGCCGAACCCCTGACAGCGTGGCCTTTCCCCGCTACTAAGGGCTTGTTTTTGAGTCAGACACGAACCCATTGTTTTGGGGAGGGTACTGCAAAGGTGAACACAGGTTATGCGGCATTGAGAATTGCTGCAAGAGGTCAAAGGCCCTAGTAACGAAAGTCTCTATTGCGTCCTGCGTAAACCTAGAAGTGCCGATGCAATGCCCACCTCCGGGAGGTTTAGAGACTAAAATCTCTATTGGAAAGGCCGGCTACAGACTGGTTTTTCTCGAAAATCACGCATGGGCAATAAGCGCGTCCAAAGAGCTATGGTCGCGGATCGGAATGTCAAAGGGTGGTTGCTCAGCAAAGAGCGCCAAGCCCAAGCCCCGCAGGTAATCGCAGACCTCCTTTGGGTTGACTCCGAGATTGGGATGAACGTCGAAGAACACGACAATGCCCCGGTTTCTAGAAATGGTTTCTCGTGCTCCCCTCAAGACGTGCATGTCCGCGCCCTCAACGTCGATCTTGATAGCATCAATGGGTCGCTCGAACCGAACCTCCTCCAATAGGTCGTCCAGACGCCGCGTCTGAACTTCAATGGTCCCCTTTTCCCTCTGCGGTTTTCCGGCCAGCAGGGTATGGAACCCGCTCTTTTCTCCCAGATGCAGCTGAGCGACCCCGTTCGCGTCGCTCAAAGCCAGTTCGTAAAGATCGATATTGCGATATTCGTTCTTCGCGATACTCCTTCTGATCCACCGGCAATTTTCCGGGTGCGGCTCGAACGCCAGCACACGTCCTTGAGGCCCGACCAGCCGAGACGCCAGTAATGAGAAATCGCCTTTGTTGCATCCCACATCTACGAAGGTCGCGCCGGGCCGCAAGAATTGCTTGAATGCCTGGTGTTTCGACAGTTCATAACAGCCTAGCGCGCGCTGCATCATCATTCGAGATTCTTTAATGTTAAGATAAATCCGGCCTCCCTCGAACTTGTAGGGGTAGTAGAAGTCGGGCACAACACTTGACCAGACGGGGTACGTTTTCAACAGCAGAGATTTGCACTTTTTTAGCATCGCCACTCGGAACTCCAGATGTCGTTGTAATTCCCTGATTTACAGTCTGCCGGAATGCACCGGCACACGATGGTAGCCGTTGCTTGCTTGGTTTCCGCCTGCTCCAAATACCTTGTGCCAGTCACGCTCCTCAGGATACGCTTTTACCAAGCTGCGGAACCCCTGCCACCGAGCCTGGCTTTCGGCTTCGTGTTGATTCCCTTCCGCGCCAACGAACAGGGGGAAGTGCGACTTGGGATGGGGCCGTAGCCGCATCTTGGCGCTGCTTGACATGGAAGAACGCCCTTCATACGATGATTCGCGACCAGCAGCCAAGTCATCGTGCAGCACCCAGGGACCGCTTGAGCTTCTGGCTGGGGACCGAACGCACTCGCTTGACGCAAAGAAACGCTGGAGGATTCTCTGAAGATCGTACTGGTTCACAACACCTACCAGCAACCCGGAGGAGAAGACGTAGTTTTTGAGCAGGAATGCAAAATGCTCGAAAGCGCCGGGCACCAAGTGATTAAGTACTGCCGAAGTAACTGGGAGGTGGACTCTTACCGCGGCGTACGGCGCATCGGTCTTGCTAAGAGAACGGTTTGGGCGTCGGACACGCCGCGGGAATTCCTGCAGGTGCTGCGGCATGAGAAACCCGATGTTGTCCACGTGCATAACACGTTCGTTATGATCTCTCCCTCCATCTACTCGGCGTGCTCCGAGGCGAAGGTGCCAGTGGTGCAGACCCTGCACAACTACCGCTTGCTTTGCCCGGCTGCCACGTTCTTTCGCGACGGTAAGGTTTGCGAAGAGTGTCTTGAGGGTTCGCTATGGAGCGGTGTACGGCACGCTTGTTACCGCCAGTCGTACTCGGCTTCAGCGGTGGTCGCTCTCATGCTCGCTTCTCATCGTCTGCGAGACACCTGGAAACGAGAAATCTCGTGCTTTGTCGCCCTCAGTGAATTCGCCCGCAACAAATTCGTGGAAGGAGGGTTGCCCAAGGAGAAGATCTTTGTCAAGCCCAACTTCGTTTCTCCCGACCCGAGCGCCCGTACCGGCAACGGGGACTACGCTTTGTTCGTGGGGCGGCTTTCACCGAAGAAACGTGTGCACACGGTGTTGAACGCCTGGAAGCGCCTTACCCTCTCCATCCCCATCCTTATCATTGGCGGTAACCCGGATGATCGGGAGCGATTGGCGGCACAGGCGGCCAGCGATGGCCTTGCCAACGTTGACTTCAAAGGCCACTTGCCGCGCGAGCAAACTCTGGCGGCTATTAACAATGCCCGCTTCCTGGTCTTTGCCAGCGAATGGTACGAGAATTTTCCAGTTACCCTGGTTGAATCTTTTGCCTGTAGCACCCCGGTAATCTGCAGCCGGATGGGAGTCATGCAGGAGATCGTCGCTGACCGTAGAACCGGGCTCCATTTCACTCCAGCTGATCCTGACGACCTGGCTCGCAAGGTGGAATGGGCCTGGACGCACAGCGACGAGATGTGTGCCATGGGGAGAGAAGCCCGCAGAGAATACGAAACCAAATACACTGCGGAGAAGAATTATCCCATCCTGATCGAAATCTACAAGCGAGCCATGTCCAGCCCCTGATTTGATCGCCCTCGAAGTTGGGCAGTGGATTTAACTTCAGCAAACGCCGCGCCTGGGACGTGGCCACGTCTTGGCACATCCTAGGCGCGGTTGTTTTGTCTCAGTTGATGGTTATCTGAACCTGGGCTGACCACTGGAGTTGGCTCTGTGGTCCGAACGCACCGGTCACAGTTATAACGGTTTTCCCCGCCGGAGCGCCCGCTCCGACCGCGACCGTGAGGACCGAGGTCGCAGAACTAACCCCATTCGGGGTTACCGGATTGGTCGCAAAACTACAAGTCGTGTCGGCCGGCAGCCCGCTGCAGGAAAGATTTACAGGCTGATTAAACTGCCCGAACGGCGCGACTGTTACGGTTGTGGTTTTCTGCGATCCTGGATTGATCTTGAGGGCTGTGGGCGAAGCTGCAACCGTGAAATACGGACCAAAACCGGTCAGGGAAATCGTTTGCGGACTGTTGAGTGCGTTGTCGGTGAGCACGAGTGTCGCAGTCCGCTTGCCATAGTTGACCGGAGTGAAGGTGATACTGATCGAACAAGTCACGTCCACTCCCAGTAGTGCGGGAAGAGTGCCGCAGGTGTTGGTCTCGGCAAAGTCTTGCGGATCATTGCCGCCAAAACTCACATTGCTCAGGCTTAGATCGGCGCCGCCAGAACTGGCGATGGAGACTATCTTCGCAGGACTGGTTGTGCCGATCGGATACGCGCTGAAATTGGATGGTGGAGTGTAGCTGACGGCTGGTGACAACTGGACCCAGCGAATGCGATTGTTGCCCGCGTCTGCGATGTACAGGTTTCCTTGACCGTCAACCACGAGCCCGTCGTTGGAAATCTTTGCCGCCGTGGCCGGGCCGCCATCTCCAGAGTATCCTCCTAGGCCGCCTTGGGCGTAGTCCCCGGCGACGGTTCCGATGGTGTAGGTAGCAGCATCCACGCGCTGCACGACATTGTAGTTCCCACCACCGATGAACAGGTCACCCGCGGGGTCCAAAGATATCTCGAGCGGATGCCAAAGACTGGCACTTAGCGCCGGGCCACCATCTCCGCTCAGTGTGAACGCCCCGTTTAACGCCCAAGCGTAAATGTAGCCCGTGCTGGCGGTTATGCGACGGATCGAGTTGTCATATTGATCGTCAATGTACACGTTACCGGCGCTGTCCACAGCGACGCCCGAGGGATGGTCAAGATGGGCTAGGGTGGCCAAGCCGCCATTGCCTCCCTTGCCGGCAATGCCGACTCCTGCAATGGTGGTGATGATCCCAGTGGAGGAGTTCACCTCACGAACCCGGTGGACGTTGTAATCGGCAATGTAGAGGTTCCCGGCGCTGTCCAGAGTGATGGCAAGGGGATCCGAAAATGTGGCTCCGGTTGCCGCCCCATTGTCTCCGCACGGGTTGGCCGGGTTGCCAAGAGGGCACGACTTGCCGTTCCCCGCATAGGTGGTGATCGTCTGAGTAGTCGCGTTCACCTTTCGAATCACGAGGTTCCCCGCATCGGCGATGAACAGATCTCCAGCCGCATCCAGCGCCACTCCGGTTGGTCCGTCAAGAGTGGCATTAATGGCCAATCCAGTGTCACCTGTATAGCCTGCGATCCCGGTACCGGCCACCGTGGTAATTGTCAGAGTCTTAGCGTTGACGAAGCGAACACGGTTGTTGGCCGTATCCGCAATGTAGAGATTGCCGTTCGCATCCTCCGCTACGTTGAAGGGATTGGCGAGAATCGCATTTGTTGCCGCCCCCCCATCGTTGCCCGTACCGCCGCCGGCAATGGTTGAGATATTGCCGCCGCTTACAAACTGACGCACGCGCTGATTTCCCTTATCCGCGACGATAAGATTTCCGGAACCATCCAGGAAAATGCTCGTTGGGAAGTTCAACTCCGCGCTGGTGGCCGCGCTGCCGTCACCGGCAAAGCCCTGCGCCCCGGTGCCTGCTACAGTGCTAATCACTTGAGTCGTGGCACTGACGAAGCGAACTTTGTTGTCGTTAGTATCGGCGATGTAAAGGTTAGTCGAGGAGTCGACAAAAATAGACATCGGCATGGTCAAGCGAGCCACGGTCGCCAGCCCACCGTCCCCGCAAGGGGCCTGCAGGGCCAACGGGTTGAGGCAAATGGCGCCCGTGCCAGCGACCGTCGTGATGGTCGCGCCTCCGGCGGGTATCATGCGAACCCTGTTGTCTCCTGTGTCCGCGATGTACAGATTTCCCGCGCTGTCTAAGGCCACGCTCTGCGGATAATTCAGAGTTGGCCCTATCGGCGAACCACCATCCCCGCAAGCACCGGTCGCTTTGGCACACGGGACTCCGTTGCCGGCATACGTGGTGATGATCCCAGTTGAAGCAGTTATTTTCCGGATGCGATTGTCGAAGGCGTCAGCCACGTAGATATTTCCGGCGCTATCGACAGCCACTCCCAATGGAAAGTTAAACTCCCCGCTCGTGGCTGGCCCACCGTCGCCGCACGCGCTGGTCGACGGTTCGCATCTGATGCCGTTCCCGGCCACGGTCGTGATATTACCACTCGTGTCCACCTTGCGAATTCTGGGGGCGCCGAAGTCGGCGATATAGATGTTTCCCTTGCTGTCAATGGTTAATCCGCTTGGCAGCGCCAAAATCGCCGAGCTCGCGGGGCCGCCGTCGCCGCCGTAACCTTCTACGCCGGTCCCCGCAAATGTCTTGACGGTGCCGCCAGTCAGCTCAAAGACATAAGTGGAGTAAGGAGCGGCGATGTAAGTGTTTCCAGAGGCGTCTCGAATCGCTGCGGTCGGCCCTGGCAGATCGACACTCAGCGCCGAGCCGCCAGCAGTTCCTCCGCCCGCGTAAGTGTTAATGATATTCTGCGCAAGCGCTTGTGACGCCATGAGAAGCAGGCAAAGCACGCAAGCGGCGATCGCCGCGAAGTAGGAAATCGGGCACCTGCTGACGTGGGCACTTACCGCGCTGGAGACTGCTGAGTCGCGAACGTTCACAGTACTACCTCCACAAGAATTTTGATTGTCAGGAGACTTCCGGGGCATACACACCCGGTCTGAGTGTTCATGGAAGACAAGTGATACCGGGCCTATGCCCCAGAGTAGCCAAGCCGGGACAAAATATTGCCGGCGCATCTTTGCACTAATTGAGCCTGGGTTTCGGTGAATTTTTCGCGCCAGCCCTCAACCGCCCCGCTGCCAATGAAGCGGCCTTTGGCGGACGCTCTTACGGGATTTTTCTTTTCCTGATCGCGCATCTTTTGTACGGAGTTGTTGGCCACCGCGCGCTGGATCACTTCCGGCGTGACTCGGACTTCAAGAAACTCCATCATCTTGCCCAAAGAAAGTTCCGGCTCGCGGCGCATTTCGTCAAAGCGCACCAGAAGAATCTGCGCGCGCGCATCATCTTTGGCTTTGACCCAGGAATCCACGTGCGCCGTCCAGGAGCCGAAAGGATTTACCGTGCCGCGCAGAAATCGCTGCAGAAACATGTCGAAATCGTCGCCCGCCAGGCCCAGCGCTTTCTGATAAGCAAACTCTGACAACGCGACGTCACGGGCATCGCGCACGAGGTAAATGGCTTTCTTGTATTCCGTGCGATAGGGCTCATGCGTCTTGATCAACCGGCCTTGATGGGGAAGCACTGGCGATGCCTTGTCTTGCTTGCCGATGTCGGGAACAACCTTATCGACGTGGTTGAACGATGGGGACTGGCCTAGAAGAATTTCAAACAGCATGAACCTTAGCCATGTATTCCCGGACCTGGGATAGGAGGCAACAAAAACGTCCGATGGAATTAGGCTGCGATGTCGAATCCAAGCCAACGGCTTGTGTACCGGACTCTTGGCAATCCTGTGGCGAACTTTGCGCAGTGTGGGCACGTTTTTCCTCTAACTAAGTCGGGGCAGTTGGTTCTTGCAGAGATACAAAGATGGCTGCTAAAGGCAACTCCACTAACTCGAAGCTAAGGCGGGGGCTGTTGTCGACAACTGCAACAGGCGAATGCTGATCACGACCAGCCCAATCAGCATCATGTAAGGGGCGTCCGGACGTCCGCCGAAGGTCGCGTTGAACATCCCATTAATAAAGAGATTGATGAAGGCGGCAAGGCAGCCAACCGCCAGGTACCGGAGCTCAGGAGAAGCTGCAATACGAATGGTTCGCAACAGATTCCTCACGATCACAAATTGCATCATCAGAATGAGGCTCAGACCGATTATCCCGTTATTGTACATAGCCTCGATCAAACTATTGTGCATGTGAGTGCTAGCGAAGGGAGTATCCGGGTGTGCGACAGCGATGAAGCGGGAGGCATTGAAGCCGTGACCAATGATGGGTTTCTGAAGAATGAAAGGCGCCACGAACGCCCACAAATCGGTCCTGCCGGTAAAGCTAGAGCCCACTTCCAGTTGGGAGTAGTTCGCCATGTAATCGGCAAGCGGGGTGAACTTAAGGGCGAGCGCCAGCATGACAACCGCCACTCCGGTGAAGATCACGACCGCCTTGAAGCGCTTTTGCAGCCCGTAGAATAGGATTCCGGCGAAGATTCCCGCGATGATCCCGGTTTTGCCGCCCGCAGCCACCATGAGGATCAGAGCCACTGCACCGACGAAGAGGGGCCACCTGCGCCTTCCAGGCGAATAGAGCATCAGGCACAAAATCGCCAATAGTCCTGCGATTCCCGAGATCGCTGTCGGAGCTTCCCGGAAGCGCTGCTCTAGCGCGCCTGAGCCGTATTCTCCCAGCGGGTCGGCCTCAAAGATGGATCGCAACGTGGGCGCGAGAACAAGAACGACGAATCCGCAGACCGTCACATTCAGGAAGTCCCGGAGGCCGTCCATTCCAGAGATCTGCTGGGAGCAAATGTGAACCACAAGCACCACTAATATCAGCTTGAATGCCCAAGCAATCGAGAAGGCGGGATTAGGCGCATACGCACAGGACACAACGCTGACTAGAGTTATCCAGCTAACCCACTTGTAGTCTCCCTGAAATAGGCCCCTTAGCGATTGCGGATATTTCAAAACTATGATGAGGAGCCCAAGGAGCGCCACAAACCAAAGGACGGCCTGGTCATACGCTTGAGAGGCAAAACCCGATCCACTCGCGATATCGCTGCGATATGAAAATACCTCCTCCGAGACCAGCAATCCCCACCAAACCACAAAGATAAGCCACTTTGCCGGCTGACGGGTTGCCCTTCCGTAGGCGGCCGCAAACACCAGCAAGCCAAAGAAGACTAGAGCGCACAGGACGACTGTGGCCGTGTTTGAATCTGCCACGAACTTGCTCGTCGTGGCTAATAAAGCCATGGTGCCAAAAGCGACACTAGCCAGCGCTGCGATCGTGCTAAGGCTGAAGTGTGATTTCACCGGGACTAGGAGCTGTGTGGGTGTTAGTCTCATCTTCAAGTTTTACGTCAAGGTAGCGATAGCTCCGCGAGAGCGAACGGCCTAGCTGGCTCCTGAGCCTTTCAGAACTGCCGGAATGGTCTTGACCAGAATTTGGAAGTCCAGCCAAAGCGACCAACGGTCGATATACTGCAGATCCAACTCCATCCACTGTTCGAAAGGAATGGAATTCCTTCCCCGAACCTGCCAAAGACAGGTTATCCCTGGCCGTATGCTAAAGCGGCGGCGCTGCCAGTCTTCGTTGAATCCCTCGTAGTCACGCACCGCCATGGGCCTGGGACCGACCAGGCTCATATCGCCCTTCAACACGTTAAATAGCTGCGGCAGTTCATCGATACTTGTACTTCGGAGAAACTTTCCGATCGTGGTGATGCGCGGATCGTTCCTAATCTTAAATACAGGTCCGCTAACTTCATTCAAATGTTCAATCTCTTTCATCCTGCTTTCGGCGTCCGCGGTCATGGTGCGAAACTTGTAAATCTTAAATCTGCGTTTGTTCAAGCCAAGTCTCTCTTGCATGAAGAAGACCGGCCCAGGAGAAGTCAACTTGATCAGCACTGCCGTGATCAAGAAGAGCGGAGAGAAAAAGACAACGAGAATCAAGGAGGCTGTGAAATCCACCACCCACTTGATGATGGCTTGCCAACCGGCGACGATTGTGCCCGTGCTGTGCGTGATGTGAGAATCGCCTTCGAAATCCTCGGCCTTGGAGCGAGCTCGCTTCAAGTCGAAGATATTAGAAACCACACGCAACAATATTCCCTGCTCTTCACACAGTTCAGCGATTTCGGTTGCATAAGAATGCAGGGAACGGAGGGGCAGAGTCACTACGACTTCGTCGACCACATTGGAGCGCAGGAAACTCCGCAATCCTGCAAAATCGCAAGTAAGCGAATAACCCTCCTGATTAAGTTTTCGCAACCCTGGCCATTCTTCGTCGACGAAGGCGAGGATGCGGTAGCCGAGCCACGGGCTGAGTTCGACCTTACGTGCGAACTGGATAGCCGCGTCGTTGCTACCGACAACGACTACATTGCGCAAGTTTTTTCCTTTGATCCGTATCTGCCGGAGCACAAGACGCACTCCAAGTCTACCAGCCACGGTAATGAAAGTAAGCGAAGTCCAGAACACCCCCCCGAACATGTAATTAATCATCGTCACGTGGAATGCAAGAGCGATCCCGTACATCAGCAATGTTCCCAAAGAAGTTGCCTTGACGATGTCGACGACCTCATCCCTCTGGCGCGAGAGACGCCTTGATTCGTACATGTCGAAGATTCGAAAAACTTGATGCCATAAGAGCAAAATGCTCGAGAAAATAATGAGATTCTGAATCTTGATTCTCAAGGCGAGGAACTCGACCAAGGATAGCCTGGTACTGAAGATGTGGGAGACCGTAATAGTAGCGAGTCCAAAGCAGAGAAGGACTGTGGCCATGTCGAACAGCTTTACTAAATTCGAGAACGTTTTGCGGTGATCGTTACCCACCTCGGATAACCTCCAAACCTGCCGTGAAGTTTCAATTGGCGGATCACAATGACACTGCAATTCGCACTCGGGTTGCCCTTAATACCGGAAAGGATGCGAGTGCGAACGAACTAACGGAGAATCTTGTTTGCGGCCGAAAATAACCGCTACTGGCTTGCCTGGAACCGATCTCTCGACCGGCTTCATGCGACTACTTCCCGACGACCAAGAGTAGGTCGGGGCTATCTCGGACCCTCGGTGGGGGAATTCGTTTGCTCAGCAACCACTCCCGGCGCGGCATGTGAGTGATTTCCATTGTTGCCGTTCCCGTTGCTGTTGCTGTTGCCGTTGCCGTTTCCGTTCCCATTGCCGTTGTGGCCATTGCTCGCCTTCCGACTGTAGCCTTTTCTCCGCGGAACCGCCGCCAGCACGGGAATATTCAACTCCGACATAACCTCAGATGGCGTCCGCAATGACGGATCGAGGTACTCCATGGTAAAGACGGCGCCCGCACTCAGGGTGGCAGCGAGCAGGATGCCTACTAAGCCATACCGCCATCGATCAGATGTGGGCAGGGCCGGCACCGTGGGAGTCTCTATGATGGACACATTCAGAATGCGTTGCTCGTCCAACGCGTCCGCCATTCGTGCTTCCTCACGCTTGTGCAGATAAAGCAAATAGTTATCTTCATCCGCCTTGGCGGTCCGCGCCAGATCGCGCTGGGTAAGATCCTTCTGCTCCAATTGCCGGGCGTTTTCCTGGTACATGCTCACGATCGATTGAGTGGCGGCTTCTCGAGCCTCCATCCCGCTGTAATCGGCCTTAGCCTTGGCCAACTCCGTATCAATCCAACCGTAGGTAGGATTCTGGTCGGTGACTTTATCGCGCAGCGGTTTGCTCTCTTCGTCGGCGATAGAGGCTCGGGTGTCCGCTATTTGCTTATCCACCTCTTGCACCAGACGGTAAGTTGGCTGGTATTTGGTCAGCAACTCGGTGCGCTTCAGCTCCAAAGTGAGCAAGGCGCTCTTGAGTTGCTGAAGAACCGTGGCGTCGTCAGACTCTTTGACCTGCGTGGTGAGACGCTCGGGAGTGCTGCCCGATTGTCTTTCAAGATCTTGGATGCGCTTCTGCGTGGAAGCCAAATCGGCCCGCGTCTGCTGCAAGCTGGCGTTGAAATCGTTGAGTTTCTGCAGCGTGATGTCCCTGGCCAACAGAGGCGCGACTCCACCTTTTTCCTGAGCAAACTGCCGGAGCTGGTTCTCCGCCCGATCGAGATCCTGGCGGTACAGCTCGGTCTCCTGCTCAAAGAATTTCACCTGGCCAGGTGGACGGTGAACCTCAAGATGTTTCTGAATGTACGTACTGGCCAGGGTCGATATGACTTTTGCCGCAAGTTTAGGATCGCTCGATGCGTAACTGACGCTGATCAAATCACTTTTTCTTACCGGCTCGACTTTCAGGCTTGAGTGCAGCAGCTCCACCGCTTTGGCGATCTTCTGGTCTTCGGTACGTCGAAATAACCAGGCCGAGAAACTCTTGCCTCGCTGCAATCCGCAGCTCATCACAGTCTGGCGCAGTACGTCATCGCTCTCGATGATGGCGACCTCGGAGTTCAGCTGCGCTTCCGTGACTTCGTCGCGAGCCTGCACCGGCATGCTCTGCTCCGATGACACCACTGGATCAACGCGCTCGCGTTTCACCAAAATCTTGGTTTGGGCAACATACTCCCCAGGCATCAGCAGGATGGCCAGTACCGTGCCCAGCAGGACTCCCCCAAAGCACAAAGTCACGACACGTTTGTGACGAAAACCGATGGCTATAACGTCCCGCAGAGTAAAAGCGAATGCCCCGGTGCTCTGAGCTGGATTAGAGTCATAATTTGTCATTTTAGTCTCCTCGCGGCAACTTCCCGGACGGATCTCCGATGGCGTTACGGGGCAATCTGCCCGTACGCGCCTACGCCTGAATTCGGTATAAAGGGCTTGATCTTGGACAGCGCGTTCTTTGGCACGAATAGCTGGTCTCCCGGACGCAACATAGGATCTTCTCCGAGATCGCCTTGCTTCAGCATGTGTTTTACATTGAAAATCTTCGCCGAGAGCCACTGGTCGTTGACGCGCCGGAACAACAATACCTGCGAGTGTTTGGCGTCTCCGTTAAAGCCGCCAGCGATGGCGATGGCTTCTGTCAGGGTTAGATTTCCGCGAAGCTCATATTTTCCAGGATGGTTCAACTGCCCATTTGCTGTAAAGTACGGCCTCTCGAAATCCTTCAGCACTACCGAAATAAGGGGATCGTTCAGGATCTTGTCATACGCCTTCCCTAAAGTCTGCGTGAGCTCTGGCACGGTTTGGCCGGCAACGTGAATATCGCCAACCCCCTTCAAAGTGATGAAACCGTCGGGCTGAACGGTGACCACCTGATTAAACTCGGGGCTCAGTTCGAAGTTAACCTCGAACGTATCGGCGGCGCGGATGCTGTAACGCGGGTTCCGTGGCTGAAATTGGGCATCGCTCTTAGTCTCCACGGCAGAGGAGGTAGTTGTGGCTGCGCTGACGGCCATTGGTTGCGGAGCGCTTTGCGCCCCACTCAACACTGCGCTCGGCAGCAGTAAAACGCTTACCCTTACTAGCGTCCATTTCATCATGAGCATATCCTCCCCCACCTATGCAGGTGGTCGAGCTTTATTCCGTCTGCGGTATTCCATTTGCGGCATGCAGCGCAAGCCACAAAATCGTCTCACCCTATTTTGGCTTGAAGCTCCCCGAGTGAACTCTGAAGCCAGATATGGCTCCGCCCTCTGAGTCACATGTCCCTCAAGAAAAGGCGAAGAGAGACTGGCAACACGAATGGATATTGCTTCCACTCGATTACCGGTAGTTTCAATCCAGAACAAGTTGGCTTGCGCCTAACGGGGGGAGCCACCACGCCAGAGTCGCTCCGAGGCGCGTGTCGATTGACTGTTGCGAAGGTTATACAGGAATGTAAATTGTTACAAGGGGTCATATGGCCTCATAACTAAAGTCTTATCTCTCTGCGGATCCAATTAGAGACTAAAGTCATGGAGTCGCGGCACAAGTATTTTCACCTGATTCACGCCGACGTTTGGCTCAAAACCAATCCGAATCGGCCCCCGCTTAGCGATTCAGTGGCCTTTCGGGCCAGGTTCCGAAAGATGCTCTTTCAGCCTCGCCGCCACCAGGTTCACGTTCGGCTCGGTGAACATCGAGGGATGGTTTCCTGGAATCCGATGAAAATCGATGCCGCCTTGAACCAGATCTTTCCAGCCGAGTGCAAAATCGAAATAAGCGCCCTTCGGCCAGTCGGTGGACTGGAACAGCACCATCTTGCCAGGGTAAGCCTGCGGCTCATACCGGTGAAAAGCACGGTAGACAAGGGCATCGCCGTTGGGCATCTTGTCCGCTCCACTGTCTCCCCGATCGGAGGACAACTGCCAAATGGTCCTTTTCAGTTTGCGCCGTGCTTCCTCCAAGCGATCGAGGATGTACGCCGACCCTGCCCGCATATCAAAACGAACCATGTTGGCCAGGTGATATTTGATCCTGCCGGTGTAACGGCCGTCCCGAAGAGGGTTCTTGTAGAAGGCATGGTTGTGCCCATCGAACATGGCGAGCAACGCGATTTTTTTCCCTTGCAGCTGGAGTTGCCGTGCCATCTCATAGGCGACAGCGGCGTTCATGCAAAGCCCGGCGAGCAAATATGGTCCGTGCGGTTGTACCTCACGCATAGCCTGGACAAGAAAGGAAGCAACGTCCTCGATGCGGCACGGCGTCGGCAGTTTGATCGCGTCGGAAAATGGAATATCGAGGCCTAGGAACGGCTGGTCGAGTCCCAACTTTTGAGCGAGAAGCCGGAATCGCGGGCCGCCGCGAACCCAAAATAAAGGGAGCTGAGATCCTTTTGGTTGAATCTCGACGATGGCTCGCGCCCGTAAACTTTGATCGGGACTTCGCAGCCCGTCTGCCATCAATTTAATGGTGGGTGCCTGGAATACGAAGGCAAGCGAGAGAGCCCGGCCGAATTCCTTCTTAATGCAATAGAGCAGCTTGGCTGCGAGCAGCGAATGTCCGCCCAGGTCGAAGAAGTTATCGTCGCGACCGATCCGTTCAAGCTTCAGCAAGTCGGCACAAATGCTCGCCAGCGCCGTCTCCACCTCTCCCTGCGGCGCTTCATATCCATGCACCGCGTAGGCGTCTGCTCCCAGCGCCGGCAGCGCCTTGCGGTCCAGCTTCCCATTGGGCGTCAGCGGCAGCGACTCCAGTCGCACAAACCCCGCTGGCACCATATACTCCGGCAATCTCGCCCTCAGGTGGGCCCGCAGCATATCGACGGTCACGGAGGCGTCCCGTTGGCTCGTCTGCACGCCCGTGTAGTACGCCGCCAGTCGCTTGTCCCCAGGCGTGTCCTCGCGCGCGATGACCACCGCTTCGCGTACCGCCGGGTGCTCCGCTAACTGCGCTTCGATTTCTCCCAGCTCGATCCGGAATCCGCGCACCTTCACCTGGAAGTCGTTCCGTCCCAGAAACTCAATCGTTCCGTCGTTCAACCATCTCCCCAAATCACCTGTCCGGTACATCCGCGCGCCAGCTTGTTCCACAAATGGATCCTTCAGAAACCGTTCCGCCGTCAACTCCGGCTGATTCAGATACCCTCGCGCCACCCCCGCACCTCCGATGTGCAGTTCCCCCACCACTCCCACGGGCACTGGCTCCCCGTGATCATCAAGAATGTAGATCCGGGTGTTCGATATCGGCCGGCCAATCGGTATGCTCCGCGCCTTTTCGGACACAACGGTAATCTCGTGGGTTGTAGCGAAGGTCGTGGTTTCAGTCGGGCCATAGCCGTTGAGCAGGTGCTGGGGATGTTTGCCCTGTAGCACCCGGGCAATTACTCGTGGATCAAGCGCATCACCTCCGACAATCAGATATCGCAGGGTCGAAAACTCTTCCGCCAATGCATCGGCATACTGGTTGAACAAACCCACCGTAAGCCACAAAACGGTTACCCTGTGCTTCTTCAGTGCTTGTCCGAACCGCACGGGATCAAGCAACACCGATTGGCCAATCACGACGATGCGTCCGCCATTGAGCAGCGGCGCCCACACTTCCATGGTCGCAGCATCAAATGCCGGATTAGAGGCGAAAGCTACCCGATCGCTCGCCTCGAACTTTGCGTAATTGTTATTCAACGCCAGCCGTTCAATCGCTCGATGCGGTACCATGACTCCCTTGGGTTGGCCGGTGGAGCCTGAGGTGTAAATGATGTAAGCGAGGTGTTCGGGGGTGAGGCCCATGACGGCGCGATCCAGGTTACTCTCCGGTTGACCGCTCCACGCACGAGCAGCCTTGAGATCAAGCACCGGAAGTCTTTCGCTGATTCCTACGAACCGTCCCGCAAGATGTCCTTGCGTCAGCAGCGCTACCGGGGCGCTGTCCTCCAGCATGTACCTCAACCGCTCCACCGGATAGGCCGGATCCAGCGGTACGTACGCTCCCCCAGCCTTCAACACCGCAAGCAGACCCACCACTGTCTCGAGGCTGCGCTCCATGCAGATCGCCACACGCTCGTCCGGTCTTACCCCCAACTCCCGCAAATAGTGCGCCAGCTGATTCGCACGAACGTTCAGTTCGGCATACCTCAGAGAGATTTCTTCATATGCCACCGCCACCGCCTGCGGTGTCCGCTCCACCTGCTCCTCGAACAACTCCTGAATGCACCTCTCGTTCGAATACTCGGCTTCCGTCGCGTTCCACTCCTCCACTATCAAACGCCGTTCCCGCTCCGGCAGAATTGGGATGTGACTGATGCGCGCTCCCGGATCCCTCACCACGGCCTGCAAAAGAGTCTGCCAGCATTCCACGAACCTCGCGATGGTCGCAGCGTCAAAGAGATCCGTACTGTAGATCATGCGTCCAAACAACCCATCGCTTCGGTCGTCCAGTACGAAACACAGGTCAAATTTCGACGTGCCTGTCTCGACGTCAATCGGGGTCAGGTTCCATCCCGGCTCGAGTTCTGATAGAGAGGGTTCCAGAGACATGAGCACACGGAATAAGGGGTTGCGGCTGCGATCACGCGCGAGATGAAGCTCTTTTAATACCTGGTCCAGGGGCACTCCATCATTGGATAGGGCCTCGATGGTGGTCTTGCGCACCCGATTGAGCAGCTCGCGAAAAGTAGGCTCTCCCGTGAGGTCTGTGCGCAGAACCACGGTATTCAGAAACAAGCCCAACAATTTTTCGGTTCCGGGATAGTCGCGGCCAGCGGTGATACTTCCCACAACGATGTCTTCCTGGCCAGAGACACGGTAGAGCAGCGTATCGAGAGCCGCTAGAAGAGTCATGAACAAGGTCACGCCTTGCTGCCGGCTCAAGCGACGGAGATCCTCGCTGAGTTGACGGGAGAGAGTGAAAGACCGCATGGCCCCGCGAAAAGTTTCCACAGCTGCGCGCGGTCTATCCGTGGGCAACTGCAGTACCGGTAAACTGCCGCCAAGTTGCCGGCACCAGTACTCGACTCGCCGCTTGACCGCTTCGCGATTCAGCGACTCGCGTTGCCACACTGCGTAATCGGCATACTGAAAGGGCAGTTCCGGCAGGCCACATGGTTCGGAAGAAAATAGCCCGGAAAAAGATGGTTTGGAATTGGCGAAAGCATGGTACAAGCTCACCAACTCAGGCAGGAAGACCTGATACCCCGCCGCGCCGTCAAAGATAAGATGATGACAGTTGACGAAGAGCCGATACTCTTCGTCGGCTAGACGCACAAGATGGGCACGCAGAAGCGGTAGTTTGGCCAGATCGAAGGGCTGGCGTGCATCTTCAGTAGCGAGCTGCAATGCCGCAGGGACGCGTTCCGATCCGGGGAGATTTCGCAGATCCACCACCGGCAGTTTGATCTCGAAGGACGGATGCACTACCTGCACGGGTTGGCCGTCAACGATTGCGAAGGTCGTGCGCCAAGCTTCGTGGCGCCGAATGATTTCCGTGAAGCTACGCTCCAAAGCGATCACATCGAGCCGACCCTTGCGATGCACCGTGAAAGGTTCGTTGTAAACCGGGAGCTCCGGAGCGAGCTGGGCGTGCAACCATACTTGCTGTTGAGCAAGAGTCAGCGGGATCACGGCGCCGGGCGCGCACCGGGGAATTGTCCCCGCAACGATTGCTTCTTCTGAGCGCTGTTGGAGATACTGATCCAGCAGTTTGCGCTTCTGCGACGAGATTTCGAGAGTTTCCGCCATCGCTAATGCCATTGCTCATGGACAACACTTTGCGGATCAGTCTCGGTCAGCTTCCCGGCTCCTGTGCGAGCATCTCCCCTGACCACATCCAGCAACTGGCCGTTCGTGACATACTGAACGCCGCCCCGATTGCTAACGTATTCGAGCATTTCCTTGAGTTGAGCCCACAGACCAAACTTCTCAATCTCCCAGGGATGACCGTACAAATGCCATACTCCACCCTTGCGTAGAACGCGGTCAAACTTGGCTTTGCCGAGTTCAAGCCAGTCTTGAAACTGAACCAGATCTGGAACTGACTGTAACAAAGCCCGGACAGCGCCCAGCCGAACCAAATTGCGGACGTAGTTGGACCTGCGGTGTGGATACACCTGCACGGTAGTGGGCATGGCAAAACGATCAAAGGCGCTGCTCGAAGCAAGCATCTGCGTGCTGCGGGCACCCCGATATCCGGCACGTTGGACCGCCCTCACCACCTCGGTATTGAAGCGGCCTTTGGGATAACAGAACATCGTTATTTGCATTCCCAAAATCTGTTGCAGCACGGTCTTGCATTCGCCGATTTCGCGCGTAAGCTCCTCGGGACCAAGGCCAGTAAGGATGGCGTGTGAAACCGTGTGTGCGCCGATTTCGAAACCAGCCGTCGAAAGCGTACGGAGATCATCAGCCGCGAAGAACGGATCGTGTCCCAGTCGCCCCGTCGGAGCGTAGAAAGTCCCGGGCAGCCGATTGCGGCTCAGCAACTCAGCCACTTTCAGGCCGCTGCGATCCTCGTCGTCCCAACTGGTAGTCACGAACACACGTGGCATGGCTGGCCTTCCAAAACAAACACAACACTTCTTGCAGCTGAGGAATCAAACCCTAGTCGGCATAAAGCGATGCCTGGAGATCGATACCGGGCACCTGTACCGTCGCAAGCTTGCGCCCGAACAGAACAAATGCGACGACAACATACAGGAAGTTCGCCGCAATCATGCTCCAAATCACTCCCTGCAGGCCGAAGTACCGCGTAGCCGGAATGCCGGCGAGCACCGCGACCACGCTCGCAGCCCCATTGGCTATGAACAGCGAACGCGGAGATTCCATCGCCCGCAGCAGAATCGCCGGTCCCAGGCTCGCGCTCCAAATCGTGGTCTCTAAAGCAAACAGCGGAATCAAGTACGCGGATTCCATGTACTTCCCGTTATATAAAAAGTGAAACAAGGGCTGTTTCAGCGGAATGAGCACCGCCCAGTACGCGACCGAGCCGGCGACGAACAAAAACGCAAGCCGCCGGTTGAGGGATGCAGCCGCCTGCCGCCCGTTTTGATTCTGAACTCGTGCCGCGTAGGGCAGAAACAACATCGAGAGTGCCGCGTAAGTTTGCAGCACCGGAGCGGCGAGGTTCATCAAGGCCCGGAGTTCACCCGCCGCGGCCATTCCCGAAAAACTGCTGACTAGCGGAATGTAAATGTAGTTTGGAATCCAGCCCACGACGCACGTGGCCAGCGCCCAGCGGCCATACTCCCAGTGTTTTCCCCAAGTCGGACGCAGCGTCGGACGCCCGGTCGCCGGCTCGAGCGCGGCGTGCAACTGGAAGACCATAACCACGCAGCTGACCAGGGCGGCAAAACCCATGAGCAGGAAAGCGGTGAAGGAGGAAAGCGTTCCCAGCCGGAAAAAAACGAATACTCCGCCGGTCACGAGAACACAGTAGAAAACCGAGCCGAAGGCGGCCGGACCGGGCATCAACTTCAGATAGAAGCTGCGGCGAGCCAGACCATGCACCAGAATGAACGGTGTCGCAATCGTCATGCCCGCAAGCGCGATCCCCAACACCGGTGAATGCCCCACCGCAAAGGCGACCACCGCAGCCACGGCTAAAGCCAGACACATAGCCAGCGAGAGGGCCCAGTGAATCCACAAAGTGGTTTTTAGGTACCCTCGAATGTTCTCGCGGAAGAGTGTGCCCGAAAAAACCGATAAGGGCTCCAGCAGAAGTGACTGATAGAGAAATCCAGCCAGGATGAAAAAGCTAAACGATAGAGCATAAGCGCCATACTCACGTGGAGTCAGCCAGCGCGCCAGCAGAACCCCAAGCAGGAAGTTCGACCCTGAAATAAGTCCGTAATCGACTACGGCGAGTCCGCCCTTGGCAAACCACTTGCGAAAAGTTCCAAACAGAAATCCCCGGCGGAACAAAGAGTCGTCCGCTTCGGCCGCAAGCCGTTCGGCCACGGCCGGTGCGCTCTCCTGAGTCGATCCCGATAGCTCGGAGTCTTTCGCGTCAACAGGTTCCATTGGTGCTTTCGTTGGATTCATGGGGTGAGATGGGAACGGCCTGCAAGGTCAGTTTAGCTGCAGGTCAGGTTGCCGCAAAAGCTCTCCAGCAGCAGATGGCTGCCATTGCTCCGACTGTGCGCGCTCCAGACAAAGGCGAAGCTCCGTCGCCAGAAACCG
>Ga0073928_10003422_pt1 | contig 25135 bp, 19 predicted proteins | sample PaiPotPPA55metaG_FD_76969 | JGI IMG/M metagenome (GOLD analysis project Ga0073928, IMG submission 76969) | Iron sulfur acid spring bacterial and archeal communities from Banff, Canada, to study Microbial Dark Matter (Phase II) - Paint Pots PPA... ...
GACTCCAAACATTAACGCGGTGGAACGGCGTTTGCCAGGATTGTCGGCCATGCATTGCGCCTCCAGTTGTAAACGCTCTCAAATTCACGGGCTCAAGAGAGATTCCTCCCTGCGCAAGCCGACCCATTCGCAGGAAGCGAATGGGGAGGAAAAAATCGGCTTGCTCCGCTCGGAATGACGGGGTGCTTGGCGGGGGGCATGGGGCAAAAGACCGTGGCCGGTGGGGGGCGCTTCGGGACGCTACCATTTGACATCGCGCGGGTCGTCGGGGAGCATCCAAGGACGGGAGAGGGTGCACATTTTCTGGGAGGCTTGATGGCGCGGTCAATGGTTTCAGTGGCTACGGTGGCGTTTTTGATTTTGGTTGGCGGGAGCTTGAGGCTCGCGTCTGCTCAGGAGGCCGGGCTCAAGGATGCCGGGCGCAAGGATGCGAACGTTACGCGGGCTACCTTAGACAATGGGATGCGGGTGGTGATCATTCGCGATGCGCTCGCGCCAGTGGTTACGGTGATGCAGAACTATCTGGTGGGCGGGGATGAGACGCCGGCGGGCTTTCCGGGGATGGCTCACGCGCAGGAGCATATGGCGTTTCGGGGATGCCGGGATTTGAGCGGCGATCAGATTGCAGCGATTTATGCGGAGTTAGGCGGGTTGAGCAACGCCGACACGCAGCAGAACGTTACGCAATACTTCACGACCATACCGGCGGCGGACGTGGAGCTGGCACTGCGCATTGACGCGGCTTGCATGCAGGATGTGATGGACTCTCAAGGGGAATGGGACAAGGAAAAAGGGGCCATCGAGCAGGAAGTGGCGCGAGATCTTTCGAATCCGACCTACAAGTTTATTACGCGGCTGAATGAAGACATGTTTGCCGGCACGCCGTACAGCCACGATGCGTTGGGAACCAAGCCCTCTTTCGATGCGACCACCGGAGAGATGCTGAAAAAGTTTTACACGGATTGGTATGCACCGAACAATGCGATTTTGGTGATTTCCGGGGACGTCGACCCGGAGGCGGTGCTGGCGAAAGTGAAGGAGCTGTACGGCAAGATCGAACGCCGGAATCTGCCGAAGAGGCCGGAGGTGAAGCTGCAGCCGGTGAAGTCGGAATCGTTCACTTTGGACAGTAATCTGCCGTACGCCCTTTCGTTTATTGCGTATCGCATGCCCGGGACGGACAGCCCCGATTATGCGGCGGCGCGGATCTTAAGCGATGTGCTGGCGAGTCAACGGGGAAATTTGTACGCGCTGGTGCCGCAGGGGAAGGCGCTCGCCGCGGAATTTGACATCGGCGAAACATTTCCACAAGCGAGCGTCGGATTTGGCGCGCTGGCGCTGCCTGCGGAGGCGAATGCGAGCGCGGCCACGGAAGAAATGCGCAAGATCCTGAACGAGTACGCGGCGAAGGGGGTTCCCGCGGAGCTTGTGGATGCCGCCAAGCGCGGTGAAGTGGCGGGTGCGGAGTTTGCGCGGAATTCGATTCCAGGTCTGGCGGAAAGCTGGTCACAGGCACTGGCCGTGGAGGGGCGGAACTCTCCCGACGAACTTGTCGAAGCCTTGAAGAAAGTAACCGTGGAGGACGTGAACCGCGTCGCTAAACAATATCTGGTGGAGCAGAGCGCGATTACGGCTCAGCTTAAGCCGGTGCCCTCGGGGGAAGCCGTGTCCGAAAAAGGTTTCGGCGGCAGCGAGCAGCTTACTTCTCCGCCGACCAAACCCGTCGCTTTGCCTGAGTGGGCGGCATCACATTTGCTCGCGGTGAAGACTTTCGCGATTCCGGTGACGTGGACGGACAAGACGCTGCCTAACGGGTTGCGCCTTATCGTCAAGACCGACAAGACGAGTCCTACGGTCACGGTGCTGGGAACCATCTTGCACAACGAGAAGCTGGAAGCTCCGCCGGGGAAAGACGGAGTTGGGGATGTCCTGGATGAGTTGTTTTCCTACGGGACAACGAGCCTGGACCGGCTGGCGTTTCAAAAGGCGCTCGACGATATCGCGGCGAGCGAAGCTCCGGGGCTGAATTTCTCGTTGCGGGTGTTGAAGCAGGAGTTCTCGCGAGGGGTGCAACTGCTGGCGGACAACGAATTGAATCCGGCGCTTCCCGCGGACGCGCTGGAAACCACTAAGCCGCAGATTGCGCAGTTCGCGGCGGGGAACCTGAAAAGTCCCGGGTATAGAACGGATCGAGCGGTGCTCGCGGGGTTGCTTCCAGTCAATGATCCGGTTCTGCGCGAATCGACGCCGCATACGATTTCGAGCCTCACGCTGGACGATGTAAAGAACTACTATCAAACCGCCGCGCGCCCGGACCTGACCACCATCGTGGTGATTGGAGATGTCACCTCTGAGGAAGCCAACGGCGTGATTGCGAAATGGTTTGGCGGGTGGAAGAGTTCCGGCCCGAAGCCGGAAGTGACATTGCCTCCGGTGCCGTTAAACAAGGCTTCGGCGGTGACCGTGCCCGACCCCAGCCAACTGCAGGATTCCGTGCGCCTGGCGGAGATGGTGGGGATTACGCGGTTCGATGCGGACTACTATGCGTTGCAATTGGGGAATCATGTGCTGGGAGGCGGGTTTTACGCGACGCGGTTGTATCACGACCTGCGGCAGGTGAATGGTTACGTTTATAACGTGGATGTGAAATTGGACGCGCGGAAAACACGGGCCGATTACACCGTGAGCTACGCGTGCGATCCCGTCAATGTTTCGAAGGCCAGGCAATTGGTGCAGCGCGACCTGGTGGCCATGCAGAAGGAAGACGTGACGCCGGCGGAGCTGCAACAGGCGAAGGCGCTGGTGCTGCGACAGTTGTCTTTACGAGCGGCCAGTGAGGATGATCTGGCGGGGAGCTTGCTTGGCTTTGCGGAGATGGGTCTGCCGTTGGACGAATTGAATCGGGCGGCGAGCCGCTATGCTTCGTTGGCGGCGGCGGAAGTGCGGGCGGCGTTCGCGAAATGGATCCGGCCTGAGATGTTCGTGCAGGTCGTGCGGGGGCCTGCGCCGCAGTAGCGCCTTTTAGGGCCAGAGCAATCCTGCGGAAGTCGTTTGCGTCGATCGGGGCTCTCCTATGGTTCTCGGTGTCTTACAGCGGAATTCCGCGGCGGGTTAGACGGCCTGAGAGAGTGGATGCACCGCAGGGCGAGGGACGGCGGGCGCGGCGTTAGAACTTGAATTCGATGACTTCGGTCGTTTCTTTGGGGCCAGGCTCGAAGCTGCTTTTCTGGGCGGCTTCTTCGGCGGACGCTGCGAGAAGCGGGTGTCCGCCCAGGATGCGGGTACGTTTCACGGTGCCGTCCGGGCCGATGGTCACTTCGATGCGAACGGCACCTGAGAGATTGAGTTTTTTCGCCAGCTCCGGATATTGGGGAGTCAGCAAGCGCTTGACTTGGCGCTGCTTCGCTGGGTGCGGACGATTGCGCGCCGGCACGCAGGCCGTTCGCCGCGATCGCGACCACGAATGCCACCCCTACCACCAGCGTCTTTGCGCGACCACTCACGGTTTCTTGCCTCGCCAGGTCCAGAGGTTATTTGCGTACAGGCCCATACAGAACAAGTTCGCGGGAACGAACCCGAATTGCGCGGTGCGCATCCCGATCACACAGATGATCACGCTGTTGACTGCAGCAACAATCCAGCCTTGCCACAACTTTCTACCAACCAACACGGTGGAGATTACGGTCAAGATGCAGGAGATATAGTCAAGCTTTGGCATTCTTCTCTTCTCGCTCTCGTCCCAAGAGCATCACAGGAGCCAGTCTAGGTGGGGGGAACGTCGGCCGAAAGTTGGCCCGACGGACAGGTGACGGCAATGTGGAATTAATCTTTATGATACTAATACAAAGAGTACCGGAAAAATTTCATGGCATCTGGATACGACGTGCAGCTTGAACCGTGCATGGGGTCGGCGCCGCGGGCGCAAAGAGGTAAGCGGGCTCGGCGGAGCGACCATCGCCGCTCCCTGTGACTCGTGGTACCATTTCGCTTTTGGAGGTGGATTGATGCCTCGCTACGCCAGACGTGAATTCCTCAAGACCGGACTCGCCGCCGGGGCGCTTGCCGTGACCGGAAGCCTCCCACTGAGAGCGGAGCGCCAGACTGCGACGGATTGGGTGACGCTCGGAAAATCTGAGGTGAAAGTGACGCGACTCGCGTTTGGCACCGGGAGTTTCAGCGGGCGAGTGCAGCGGGACTTGGGGCAAGAGGAGTTTACGCGGCTGGTGCGTTATGCGTATGACCGCGGCATTCGCTTCTTCGAGACCGCGGAGTCTTATGGCGACATGCACCGGATGCTCGGAGTGGCTTTGAAGGGCATTCCGCGCGATAGCTATCGGATTATGTCGAAGGTGACCACTCGGGAAGGTGTGAATCCGCAAGATAAAATCGACGAGTTGCGCAAACTCGCGAATACCGAGTATTTCGACGTGATGCTGTTGCACTGGCAACATTCCGCGACTTGGCCATCGGATACGAGCAGGTGGCAGGATGGAATTCTCGAAGCGGAATCGAAGAAGGCGGTCGTAAGTCACGGCGCTTCGGTTCACGGGCTCCCGGCGTTGCGGCAAATGCCCGGGAACAAGTGGCTCGACGTCGCCATGATCCGGATGAATCACAAGGGCACCCGAATGGACGCGGAGGATTTCAACACCGACGGACTGGGAAATGTCAGCGAAGTTGTCACCCACGTCAAGCAGGTCCGCAAAGACGGCATGGGCGTAATCAGCATGAAACTCGTGGGCGAGGGCACGTTCAACCGTGAGGACCGCCGAGCGGCGATGAGGTTCGCGTTCAGGAACGCCGGGGTTGATTGCGTTACCGTCGGCTACAAGAATACTGGGGAGATCGACGAGGCGATTGAGAATCTGAATCTGGCGCTAGCCTAGGCGGACCGCCCTCGGACGAGGAGGTGAACGGTCGGCCATTGAATGTGCAGGGTGGTGGCAGTCTTGTCAGTCTCGTAGAAAGACTTTGCTTCCGTGCAGGCGCGGTATAAGCCCGGATAAACCCCCGTAGTTTCCCACCGTTGTCACAAGTCCCATATCGCCAAGAACAGTCACTTTCACCTCGCTTTCTGTGGCCCCGCTGTAGCGGCATGATGTCGTTTTCGACAGCGGGGGTTGCGGATTGGTTACCTTGGTGCGGTTTTCGTGACTATGATGGGTCACTAGCGCGGCGGCTTTCCCAGCAGGGCTGCGGCCGCGGTTGACCCTGGGGAATTGTGTTCCGGAGGCTGACCGATGACACAACAGCGGTATGCGGCGACGCGTGCGGAAAATCGCATCGACATGAAGGTTACAGCGTTGCTTGTGGGCAAGCAGGAGAAGATGGGAGTGGAGACCGGGTTGACGGCGGATGTCAGTTCTCGCGGTGCGCGGGTGATTTCGCGGAGTGCCTGGCCGCTTGGGGAGTCGATTCTAGTATCGATACCGGGATTTCATTTCACGGCGGCGGCGCGCGTGGTCTATTGCAGCGAGTTGGCGGGCGGACAATTTGCTGTTGGCTTGGAGTTTGTGGTTGCGAGCGAGCCGTTGGAGATGACTGCGCTGGCAACTTCGGTGTGGTTCTCGCATGGTGCGCCGGTTGCGGTTGGTTGAAGAATCATCGTACTTTGTCAGTTTAGATGGTGGCAGCTGGCTCCGCGAAGCCCAAGAGGATCCTGCCTAAACGCCGTATTCTCCACAGGTTGCTGATATCCGAAAGTCAATTCCCCGAAACTTACGTTTTTCTTGAATCCTCCGTTGCTCCCGCACATCAGTTAGATGGTTGTCGAAATGTCTAAGGGGCGAGCAACATCGGGAAATGGAGAGAATCATGGCTAAGCTTACAGGTCAAGTTGCGGTGGTAACTGGCGCTTCGAAGGGTATTGGCGCGGGAATTGCCAAGGCGCTGGCGGCGGAAGGCGCGTCGGTGGTGGTGAACTATGCATCGAGCAGGGAAGGGGCGGACCGCGTGGTCGCCGCAATTACGGCCAAGGGAGGTAAGGCTGTCGCCCTGCAGGGCGATGTCTCCGAACAGGCGGACATCACGCGACTCTTCGCGGAAACCAAGAAGGCTTACGGTAAGGTAGACATCCTGGTAAACAATGCCGGCGTGTATGAATTCGCCCCGCTGGAAGGTACAACCGAAGAGCTATTTCATCGTCACTTCAATCTGAACGTTTTGGGCCTTTTGTTGACCACCAAGGAGGCGGTGAAACTGTTTGGACCCGAAGGCGGGAGCATCATTAATATTAGTTCCGGCATCAGCACGTTGCTGCCGCCCAACACTTCAATCTATTCGGCCACGAAGGCTTCTGTCGATGCCATTACTTCCATCCTCTCGAAAGAACTCGCGCCGCGCAAGATTCGCGTCAATTCCATCAACCCCGGTTTGATTGCGACCGAAGGGGTTCACACGCAAGGCAACGACGAAGGCGAGTTCCTCAAGATGATCGAGACGCAGTCGTCGCTGGGGCGCATCGGCCAGGTGGACGATATCTCGCCCGCGGCTGTGTACCTGGCTTCATCCGATTCCAAGTACATGACTGGCGAAACGGTGCGCATCACTGGAGGGATTTGAAAAGGGGAGTGGAAGCGGCCCTGTATTCTTTAGTTTTTTTCGCTGAATCGACAGCCGGGCGGGGCAAGCCCCGGGCAAGCCCCGCCCCTACAACGGAATGCTCCCTTCGCGTGGGCGACTCTCGGTCCGCGCGTAAAGTGGACAAAGGGATTGATCAACACAGCTTCTCGGGTAATTCGGCTCACCGGGAGTTAGCATAGATAAAACAAGAATGGCTGCCACAGCGCGTGGCGGCCATTTCCATTTTAAAGTTGGTCAGTTGCCTACATTTTGATCGGCGGCTGATGACTAGCGACAAGATCGGGTGCTAGCGGGAAATCGCCAGATAGGCCCAGCGAAGTAGTGTCCCTGCGACCAGAACGATCAACGCTACAGCTACTGCGTCGAGAATCCAGTCTCCTATGCCGGAGTCGAAGATGGATGGGTCTTCGGGTTGCTTGGGACCGTTCTTGTGAAAGTGAAAGAAGCTTTTTGCTGCGTTGGGGATTCGCATGATGACCTCCCTAGCAGGTCGCGGTGGAGGGGACGTTGCGGAGAATGTACTCTCCTGATCGGCTTGGTGTCCAGAAGATATCGTGTGGCGCTAGAGGTGCTTCGAAGCGGAAGCAAGGCGTTCGAGGTTAGGTCGATACTCGGGCCAAGCAGGGTTAGCGTGCTCCGCCGCTTTCGAAGTCTGTTCGCGGGTTTGGAGCATCAAAGCGGCAGCGTGTGGTTTGCTCGGATGGCGTTGCGTAGGGCGTTGTTCGGCGGTGGGGACAGCTTTGTGGCGGGTCTCACGCTGGCGTGCTTCGCGCACCTCGTCGGATGCGCTCAGGATGACGGTTCTTGAAGAAGCGATAGCGGAAGAAATCACGGGAAGATAAGAGGGACATCGCTTGGCCTTTTCGATCAAGATTCGATGGATCAAGATTGCTGCGATGGTTGTTGTCGCGGTGCTGGGAATTACTGGTGTGGTGATTGCCACGCATTGGCCGTTCACTCGGGTGTCGGTCGTTCAGGCGCTGGAGCAGACGTTTGCCAGTTCGGTGGAGGTTAAGAGCTTTCGGGTCACGTACTTTGCGCCGGGGTGCGTGATGGAAGGGGTGACCTTCCGTAGGAATGGCGACCGCGATGCGCCGGCGATTGCTAGCGTTGATAGGCTGACGATTCAGGGCAGCTATGTGGGTTTTTTTACAATTCCTAAGCGCATTCCGCGGGTGAGAGTCGAGGGCTTGCATGTGTTTGCTTCGGCGCGGAGCGAACGAGCTGGGGAGGAAGCGCAGGCCGGGGCGGGCGGGGATCAGGCGAAGGTAATCATCGGGGAGATCAATGCGGACGGGGCGGTGTTGGAGTTTGCTTCCGGGCAAGCCGGTGCTACACCGCTGAAATTCGAGATTCATAAGTTGACGGTGAATGGGGCTGGGCAGGGGCTCGAGATGGCGTTTCACGCGGCTTTGCGGAATCCGACGCCTCCTGGGGACATTCGCGCCGACGGGCGATTTGGGCCGTTGAGGCGGGATGATCCTGGGAAGACTCCGGCTTCCGGGAATTACGTGTTCGAGCATGCGGACTTGGGAGCGTTTGCGGCAGTCGGGGGGACGTTGTCCTCCGCCGGGAAGTTTGGCGGCGTGTTGGAGCAACTGGAGGTGGAGGGCAATGCAGATGTGCCGAACTTTGAGGTGGATCGCACTCACGGGCACGCGGTGCATTTGAAGACGGAATTTGCGGCGACTGTGAATGGGATGGAGGGAGATGTGGCGCTGAAGTCGGTGAACCTGGAGTTTGGGAAGACGTCCCTGATGGCGCACGGAGAGGTAGCCGGGAGGGCTGGGGCGGAAGGGAAGACGGTTACGCTAGCTGGGACGCAGCAGAAGGGTACGATTCAGGATTGGTTGTGGCTGCTGGCGAAGGCGGAGCATCCGGCGATGACGGGAGCGATGAACTTTCGCGCGCAGGCGCAGGTTCCGCCGGGGGAGCAGGACTTCATCCAGCGCGTGAACCTTCAGGGCGACTTTGTGATTGGGTCGGCGGATTTTACCAAGCCGACGACGCAGGAGGCGGTGGACAACCTGAGCCAGGTGGCCTTAGGCGGAAAGCCAAACGAGGCTCCGCCGGCAGAAGTGGCGGAAAATATGAAGGGACACGTCGAGATGAAGAATGCTATCGCGACGTTTTCGGATTTGTATTTTGGAGTACCGGGAGCGCTGGCGCACATGCATGGCACTTACGGGATCTTGACCGAGAAGATCGATCTGCATGGAAATTTGCGTGTGGATCGCAAGCTGTCCAAGGGGTCGACAGGGATCAAGGCGGCGTTGCTGAAGGTTGCGGAACCCTTTTTTAAGAAAAAGAATCAGGGAGAAATCGTACCGATCAAGATGGACGGTACGTTTGAGCATCCGTCCTATGGTCTTGAGGTGATCAAGTAGCTATACAGGCTGGGGAAGGACGAAATCAAAGCGGCTATCGGAATTAGGCGAACACGGAAAGTAGTGGTTGAGTGCGCGGATCGTGAACACTTTTTATCGTGAACATTTTTTATAACGTTACATTGTTCTGCTTTGCGGTGGGGATCGTGATTTTGTGTTGCTATGCGCCTTGGACGCCTACTCCTTCGGGCAGTCCATATACTCATGTGGCTTTGGGATACGCGCCGGTGTGGTCGGCGAAATTTGCGGGGGTACCCGGGGCTCGGGTGGATTGGAGTGGGTTCACGTTGATCGCGGGGGCGGCGGGATTTTTCTCGATCGTGATCGGGGCGGCGGCGTATTTCTTTCGGAGAAAGCGCGGGCCGGAGAAAGATTTGGACGAGTGAGCGGATTTCGCCGTGGCGACGTTTGGTTGCGAAGAGAAGCTTCTCGTCAAGACGCGTTGGCCGGGCGGAGCCCTTCGAGACTCAGGTGAACAGGCCCCGCCCCTACAAATTCAAAACCATCACTAGAGTAAGGCGCTAGGGCGTGGTTGCCACTGCTTGGATTTTTCTTTGGCGGTGGCGGAAACGTCCTTCATATACGCACCGGATTGCGTCAAGACGTGATGGAGGTCGTTGCCCAGGCTGATGAAGGTGAAGCCTTTGTCCAGGAATTCGCCTACGCGGGCGGTGCCGAAGAGGAAGAGGCCCAGGATCACTTTGTTTTTGCGGGCTTCCGCTACAAGCTTGTCGGTGGCGGCGCCAAGTTCGGGCGAGGTGTACATATCGGGGAATTTGTATTTCTCGTAGAGGCCCATGGACATGCAGAGATCGTTTTGGCCGAGGAAGAGGATGTCGACGCCTGGGACTGCGGCGATCTCAGCCATATTTTTGATGCAGTCGGCGGTTTCGACTTGCAGCGCGACGATCAGATTGTCGTTGGCTGCGCCCGCATAGCCGAGCAGACCCGCTTTGTTCATGCTGCGCTGCGGGAAATAGACCGAGCGCGTGCCTGCGGTGGGATATTTTGTGCAGCTTACGGCTTGGCGAGCTTCTTCGGCGGTGTTGATGTACGGGATGAGGACGCCGTCGGCGCCCATGTCCAGAGCTTGCTGAATGCCGGGGCGGTCGTCATAGCCGCCTACGCGGACCATGGAAGTTGCGCCACCGAGAGCGATGGAGGTCAGCATGGCGGAGAGGCGTTCGTAGTCCATAGGGCCGTGCTGCGTGTCCACCAGGAGCCAGTCATAGCCGGAGTGTGCGAGTTGCTCGGCGACCGTCGGGCTGTGGGAGTTCAGGAACAGGCCGATTTTGGGTTGGCCATCGCGGAGCTGCTTTTTAAAATTGGCGCCAGTGGTGGCGGCTTCGGACATGGAAGTCTCCTTAGAGAGAATCGAAATGACAGGAAAGAGTGTACAGGAAGGAATAAAATTTTGAGAACGACGTCAACTTAAGGGCGACACTCTGCGGATCCGGGGCGGACAGCGGAAAAAAGAGATAAGGATAACGCGAAGGCGCGTAGGGCGCGCGGAGTTTCGCAGTGGGAGGGAAGGGCAAGAGAGAGGCAGGATTTCAACACAGAGGGCACAGAGGCAGAGGCACAGAGGACACCGGGGACACAGAGAAGGCGGGGGATGTCGTTCGAGAAGGGGGTTGACCACGCTCGAAGAGAGATTGCAGCGGTCAAAATGAAACCGGCCTGGCTGCGGGACTCGCACTCAGGCCGGTTGAATTAAATGGCGGTTACGGAACCCAGATCATCGATAGGGCAGGTAGCGCCACATGTCGTTGAGGTAGCCGTTACCGGTGGTGCTGGTGGAGTCGTAGCCCTCGCCGCCGAAGAGCCAGAGCTGATGGTTGAGGTCAACCCAGTGTGTCGCGTTGCTGCGGCCGCCAGGCGTCCAGATTTCGTATGTCTTATATGGAATTAACTCGTCACCATAGACGCCGTTCTGGCCGCCGGTGTTCGAACCCTTGACCCAAGCCCAGGTGCCTGGCTGGCCTGCGGTGGAGTTTGGAGTGTAGACCCACAAGTCGTTGAGGGCGCCGTTACCATTCGTTCCTGTCGAATCCAGGCCCCACCCGCCAAAGAGCCAGAGATTTCCGCTGGTGTCGATCCAGCCGCTTGCGCCCCAACGCGACCCAGGGAGAGCGCCGGTCAGGGAGATAGGCGAACACGGAATCGCGGCGTCGCCGCCCGCCAGTCCACAGGTCCCTGCTGCGTCTGTCGTATTTGAAGCACCTACCACCGGTTGAGCCGGATAGGTGCCAGTCTGGTTTGCCATGTTTGAGCCGGCCACGAACGTCCATTGATTGCTGACGATGTTGTACATCCACAGATCGTTGAGGATACCGAATGGGGTACCGACGGAGTCTTGACCTTCGCCGCCAAAGAGCCAGAGATTTCCGTTGGCATCGGCCCACCCGACAGCTTCCTGTCGTCCGCCGGGCATATTGGTCGATGCCGCGGTTCCTTGCGCGCCGTAGATCCCATTCTGGTTGGCCTTGGTGGTATTGCCGCCAGAGACAAAGACCCAGTTGCCAGCGGTGTATTCCCAGAGATCGTTGAGTGATCCAAGGACCGCAGGAGTTTGGCCGTCGTACCCGTAACCGCCGAACAGCCAGAAATTTCCAGAGCTATCCGTCCAGGTGACGGCGTTTGTGCGGGCGCCCGGAACCAATGTACCTGAATAAACTCCCGGTTGGTCGACTGCGCCGCTGCCGCTGACCAGCACCCATGTCCCCTCGGCAGTGGTGTAATTGATGGCGGTCAACGCGCTGGTGTCGTACTTCCATAGATCATTTAGGAAATTGTTGCCGTTGGAGCCGCCAAACACCCAAAAATTTCCGGTACTGTCGGTCCAGGTGGCTGCACCCAACCGTCCTCCGGGGACCAGAGTGCCACCGCTGTATACCCCGGGCTGACCTTCATGCTGAGCGTTGGCGATGATCGCCGCGCCGTTGGTCGGGTCATAGCCTCCCACCAACTGCCACTCGCAATAATCGCCACCGATCATTACGCAGACCCACATGTCATTCATGGGAGCATTCAGCGTGTCTGCGGGACTTTTCCCGGTCAATTCCCAGCCGTTGCCACCGAAGAGAAAGAGATTGCCGAACTTGTCTGTCCAACCGGCAGCACCGTACCGCGCGCCGGGCGTATTGGTCAGAGGGTTCGGGGTTGTCGGAGGAGCGGATGTGGGAAACGCACCATATTGAGGTGTAGGGGGGACGGCTACTCCGGCTTTATTCGTGCCATCGATCCACGTCCAGTCGTTATGGGCGCAATCGACTATGATGCTTGTGATGTTCGCGGTCACCACACCTTTGTAATTCCATAATGTGCAACCCTCAGACTGACTGCTAGGCCCGTGAAAAACCGAGACTTGGAATTGGTCGTTCAGAGCTTCAGGAGTGGCGAAGGTAAACGGCCCGTTTTGCGGAACGATCAGGGTGTTGCCCAAGTTGTTTTGGAGCTCGAAACTGTTGTCGTTCAGTGGGAGGTTGATGGAGTTCGGAGGCGTGGGGGTCCGACCGGCAAGGCCGACGACCGTGCCGCCGACGCTGAAGGTAACCGCTTTGCAGTTGATGGCCACGCTGGTGACATTGGCGGTTGCCGTCCCGGAGTCGGTACCTTGAACCGTAGCGCAGGTTTGGGCCGGCGATGTGGGTTGGGAGAATACCGTCACAGCGTAGGCGGTGCTCGTGGGAAGTTGGGTTTTGAATGTGAAGGCGCCGTTTGCAGTGACGGTGTAGTTGTCGCCCTTATTGTCCTGCAGAACGAGGCCGGTGCCAACCAGGCCGGTGACGTTGCCGCCGATCGTGAAGCTGTTGACGCAAGTGATAGCAATGCCAGTTACGTTTGCCGTGGCCGTGCCGGAGCCGCTGGCGACGGCGCAGAGTTGGTTCGGACTGGTCGGCTGCGTGAGCACGGTGACGCTGTACGCGCCGGTGACGGGCGTCTTAAAGGTGTAAGAGCCGCTGGCGGGAACGGTGAGGCTATCGCCGCCATTATCCTGGAGGACCAGCCCGGAGCCGGTGAGTCCGGAGACAGTCACGCCGATGGTTGCATTGACAGCTGCGTTGGTGCAGGCAATGGCGACGGTGGTGACATTCGCGGTGGCCGTTCCGCTCCCGCCGGTGACGGCGCAGCTCTGGGCCGGACCAGTGGGTTGGGTAACGACGGTAACCAAGTAAGCGCCGCCGCTAGTGATGGACTTTGCGAAAGTGAAGGTGCCAGCCTTGGTGATGGTGAGATTGTCACCACCATTGTCCTGAAGAACTAGACCGGTGCCGGTCATGCCAGTCACTGTGCCGCCGATTGTGTAGGGCCCACTGCCCCCACCTGTCGGGCTTGCGGCTCGCGGCTGACCGCTGCAGGCGGTCAGCACAAGGGAAGCAAACAGTAGAGTCACGGCACATGGGAACTTCGAAGCGGCTTTCATAATGATGATGGCTCCTTGATATCGGCAGCTTCTTGGCTGCGACGGAAAACAAGACAATCCCTGCGATCGATCACCGAGCACACCTCCAGCACAAGTGGGCCTGGAGGGAAATCAATCGGCAGGCGCGGTACGACTGGCAACGGGACCGTACTACAGTGTTATAGTACTTCCAGTACTTACCTTACGGTGGACGTAAAATCTCCGCAATAGCTTTTCGCTCCTTGCGTGCCCACCTAAGCAATAGCCGGGCATGTTAACATCTGTTCATCGTTGCAACCGACTGGGCACACATCCAGCGTAGTGGGGGCCCGGGGGGAGTCAATCGGCGGGCGCGGTACGAACCGAAACGGGAACGTGCCGCAGAGTCTTCTCGTACGTCCGATGGTAAGTTACGCCGAACGTAGAATTCCAGCAACAACTTCTCATTCGCTGTGTTTCCACCTAAGCAATAGTCCGGCATGTTAATACCTGTGCGCGGGCTGACCGACGACTATCGGCGACGATCGGAAGTTGCCAAACGGGAATCAGGCGCACGTGGTCAGTCTCGGCCTAGACAAAGTAGTGGTGAAACGTTTCCTTCGATGGCGACTCAAATGGGACGCGCAGAAGCGGCGTCCCTACATCGTTAAAGACGAAGGGTGGCTTTAGCGGCGGTCCTTGCCGGCTGGGCTGGGGGTGGGGGGCGGTGCGGTGTAGTAGCCCTGGCGGGTTTTTACGGTTACGGCCGGGCGGGATACCTGGACTTCTACTTTGTGATAGGTGGAGGTGGAACTGGTTCCTCGAGGGACGTAGGCGAGTGTGTATTCGTGGCGGGCTTCTTCGGTGATTTGAGAATAGAGTTTTTCGATGCCAGCGCTGGTGGCGGCGTAATAGATGTCGCCGCCCGAATCGTTCGAGTAGCTGATCAAGCGGGAGAACTTGTGCTTGATGACGCTGTTGCCGACCGCCAGGCTATAGACAGAAATATTGTCGTGCAGGAGAGCCTGGAGGGAGTCCTGATAGGTGAAGTGATTGAACTGGGGGCCGTTCACGCCGTCGGAAACGACAAGAATGATTTTGCGGCGGGCCAGGCCGCGGTCGTGGAGTAACGCGGCAGCAGAATGGATGGCGTCGTCGAGGGCTTTGGTGGGGCGTGACCCGGACTTGACGGGAGCAGTTTGTCCTGGTTCGCCGACACCTAGCGGATGATCGGACGGCGCCGTGACGTAGGGCACGGGCCCCGCATTGGATGGGCCGGCCTTGTTCTGGACGCTTTTCAGATCAGCCCAGAGTTTGTCGAGGTCGCTGGTAAATGATTCGCCGGGGTAGAAGTCGAGGTCGAAGCGGCAGACCATGGCTTCGTCGTTTGCGCTGACGCCCGCGGTAATGGCCCGGAGCGTAGGAGCCATCTGAGCCGCCTCTTTGGATTTCAAGTCGTCGTCGATGAGGATGACGAGCGAAAGTGGGAAGGCTTCTGCGGTGAAGACGTCCACGGATTGTTCCACGTTGTCGTCGAATATGCGGAAGTCGGATTCCTCAAGGTCGGGGACGAGTTCGCCGAATTGATTTTTCACGGTGACGGGAAGAATGACCAGGTCGGAGTTGACCCTGATTTTGGTTTGGGCATCGCTCGGTCGGGAGGAGGGAGGTGCCGACTGGCCTTGGGAGGGCGCCTGGCTCCGCAGATCGAGTGCGGCAGGCAGAAAGGCAATGGCCAGCAGAAGAGGAATGAGCCTTCGCAGCATGGAATGAATCCCCGGATCAGTTTACTGGAAATTGCGGGGGATGGCTCAAGCTCCTGAGTCAAGGGGAGGGCGAACGTACGCTGCGCCGTGACGGAAAAGTCCCGCGGCTGGAATGGCTTGCGAAGACACGATGCGGATCGGCACGAAGATGGCGGCGCTACCCGGCGTGAAGGGCACCGCGACTTCGACGCGAGTACCTTCGGGATACTGGTTCCTGCTGCGAAAACTGATGCCGCCCTTCGACAAATCCTCGCAGACAGCGACTTCTTCCTGAAATCCCCGGCGGCGGATGCACGCCAAGACGCGCGCTTTGACCCGGGTGCGATTTCGTCGTGGAGCGACGCGACCGTCCGGAGTGTCGGGAACGTCGGGTACGACTGGAGCTACCTCCGGCTGCGCTTCGATCCAGATGGATGGCGAATCGCAGTGCGGGCAGACCCGCGCCACGCATTTTCGAATTTCAAATGATTTCAACTCCGGCTCATTGAGGTAGACGACCTCGCGCCGCTGGCAAAAGCTGCACTCCATCAAAAGTCTTGCCAGCGCTTCCTGGGCTTTATGGGGAGCAGGGAAGTCGATGTCCCAGAAGTCCGCTCGCGGGTCTACGATCGCGATGGCGTAGAGAAACCCCTCGGGCCCCTGGTCGATTTCCGCGACGATCCGAGCCCGCGCAATTTTCCAACTGTCGCCTTCACGCTGGCGACGCAGGGTTATCTCCTGGCCCGCAAAGAGTTTTTCGGCCAGCCGAACAACCGCGCCATTGCGGCTTACCAGGAGCGTTTCCGCGGATTGGGTGACCTCGAGCCCGCCGTTACCCGTCCACGAAGCTTCCACGGGCATACGAAAGCTCACACGGTCGCTTTGCCGAAGTCCTTCCGGGCGCATAGTCTCGTTTCGCTAGAGGGATAGCTACGATGGCAGCGTAACACGGGGTTTGTACGGTGCGGACGAAGGCGGTGGCTGCTTTGTCGTTCCCACTAATAGCGCCCACCAATAACGCGATAGGGCCCGTCGCTTGTGCCCCTGGCGCTGTTAATCTTTTCGCCCTGCCACGGGAGAGAACCCCTTTGTTTCAAGGCCCTTTCAGGCAAACTAAAGGCAAGGGGATTGTGCCCCTGACCATCTGTCCCTCTCATTTCCGAACTGTGAAGACTTTGAGCAACGTGATTTCTATGGACGACCGCACGATCAAGGGCCAGTCACTCAAGGCTGGCGTCCGAGACCGCCGCTACGCCATTCGCTTTCCGTTTGCGGCCGATGTTGAGATTATCGACATGGAGTCCGGTTCACGCGCGAGCGGCGTCACTTCTGACTTATCGCTTGGGGGCTGCTTTGTTTGCACCAGCAAGCCACTTGCGATTGGCACACGGGTGCGCATCACGATGATTCGGAAGAATCAGACTGTCGAAGCGCTTGCTGTCGTACGGATTCTCAAGCCGCGCATCGGCATGGGGGTCGAGTTCATCGACATGGAGCGGCCCTACGACGAAGTTCTTCGCCGGTGGATCGACCAAGTCCGCCACAACCGCTAAGTAATTCCAACTCTCGTAGTCGCGCGCCCTGTCCTTCCATGAAGGTAGGCGCCGGGCTTTAGCCCGGCAAACGTCACAACCTGCGATAAGATCATCCGATGCCGCCGGATTTTCGCTCCTCGGAATTCGATGATTTCTTGCTGTCCGTTTGGCGGCAAACCCTGGTCGATTCCGCCAAGAGTGTCGCTCTAGGCGGCAATCGTTATCCCGTCCGCCGCACCGCAAAACACAAGCTCGCCCAGGTCGATTTCGAGTTTGAAGGCGCGCCCATACGCGGCTTGGAGCAAAATCCCGAGACCAAATCGCGCTGGGCTCAGTTGGCGCGCAAGGGATCGAAGGTAATGCAGTTCCTATCGGCTGGCCGCTACGTAGCCGTCGTCTACGACGGCAAAATCACTCGCTATGGCGACAAGAAAGCTGGGATCACGAAGAGCGAATCTTAGCTTCGCAGCACCTGATCCAACAGCTGATTGACCGCACGCTGCGCCTCGAGAATCGAATAACGATGGTCCATCGCGCCAGCGAGGTCGGTATTCGCGAAAGCCATACGACCAAAGGGGGCGCTCCGCAGCGTTTCCCGCGGCGCGGGGTTTCCATCCTTCCCAAAGAAAAATCCCGGCTGCGGGCTCAGGTACGCGTGCCCCCAGCGGTTCAGCACAATCCCGGCGATATCGCGTTTCGCGTCAAAGCCTGCGCCACCGAACATCGCCGTGAACTGCTCGCGGATGAGCCGCTCGTAGTCGCGAAAAGAAGTGGTGAGCATCTCTCCCCGTCCGCGGTGTCCCTGATCTTCAGTCGACATACCCGGATAGGAGTACAAAACCTTTACCGCCAGTACTACGGGCGAGTCCGGGTTGATCTGCGCGTCGTTGTTTCCAACGAGTGCTTGCCGGCAAACATCCATGTAGTTGCCGACGCCTTCAAACCAGCGGCAGCCACTGATCCCCATTTTGTAGAGGAATCTCCAGTTGCGCAGGGCGACGTTCGCCATCATGCACGGCGAGCGATAAAATTGTGCGTATGCCGCGCGGTGTTCTTGCGGCAGATCTTGCACGATATGCTTCGTCGTCCAACTGCCCCCGGCCATCACCGCCGAGCGCGCCCTGACGCGAAACACTTTTCCATCGCGAGTGTAAGCGATCGACAAGGTCTCAGCCTTCGCCGGATCGCCGTCATGGCTCACGGAAACGGTCGTGGATGACAGACGAATCCGCGCTGGCGCGCCCGGCGAATCGAGGGTGTCGAATTTCACTGTGCCGCGGCTCACCGCATCGACGCTGGCCGGACCTTCGATCGATTGCGGAATCAACGTCTTGACCATCAGGCGCGCGATCGTCGTATTCCCGCCGGGAAACATCTGCACCGCCTCTCCCGCGCCATCATCAAACGGGTGCAGCAAGTCCGCCGCGTAATCGCAATACGCCGACAGCGCGTCGGGTCCCAGCCCGGAGCCTCCACCCTCCACCGGGGACAGAAATCCCCGAATTGTCTCCGGGCTCACGCCGAAGTGCTCTATATAATGTTGCTCCAGGGACATCGCGTCCAGTCGGCGGGAAGCGGCATCGCCTTCGTATTTAGGCAACTCGAACTTTGCCTCTTCGGCAGCTTTACCTGAGAACCAGCGTTGCAGCTCCGTTCGCGTGCCCTCCGCCACGGGTGCGCCCTGCATTTGCTTACCCACGGGATCCAGCAGCCACAACCCATCCGCGTGACCGAACTTCGCACCGAACCAAAATCCATATTGCCCGCGGCTAAGGCCTGCTGAATCGTAAGGCGTTCGTCCGAGCGCCATCCCGGGCCCCGGGCCCGCCCACTTCTGATATTGCAGCTTGGGAGTGCGCAGCCCGATCGAATCGTAAAAGCGAGCGATGAAGCTGTGGGGATAAGGAACCAGGTAGATCGCGGACCCCTGGTGAGCGATCAGCCGCTTTCCCTCAATTTCAAACTCATTTTGCTTGGCTTCACCACCGAAGATAGGATGGTTCTCTAAAATAAGAACCGACCTGCCCGGCCCGGCATGGCGCAGAAAGAACAAAGCCGCGGCGAGGCCGCTGATTCCCCCGCCCACGATCACGCAGTCGTAAATCTCTCCAGTATCGACCGTGTCCGCGGGCAGCGGGTCGTACACACGGTCGCGCATCTTGTGCCCCGCGAGCAACACTTCCAAGGTGTTGCCATTCGAGCGGCTGTACTCGCCCACGCCGCCGTAGCCGCTGAATTCGTCCGCGCCTGCCAGAAGCTCAGACGGCGCGACACCCTCAAGCAGCAACGCGCCCGACGCCAGCAGTGTCGAGCCAAGGAAATCCCGGCGGGTGATTTCAGACTTCATCCCCAGAGCGTCTTCGCCTGGTTGTCGCCTCGAATTAGACATCGTACGTTGATGGCTTAGATGATTTCAGGGCCGCGTGTCGAGCGGGTGCGTGCTCTTCTCGTAGAACTCGTTTTGCAGCTTCAGGCTCGCATCGTCGGCCTTCACCGAGCGGATCGATTCCACAATCACGCCGATCCAATTCTTCATGTTCCACTCGCCGAGTTCCTTGGTGGCCACCGATCCGTCGCCCGAATAGTGATTGGGGAACCGGGCGTACCACCAAATCCCGGTGTACAGCCCCTGCGGCAGATTTTGCCTCTTCTCGTCGGCACCAGACTCGCTGGCGGCGCGGTCGATATGCGCAAGCTCCGGATGCGAATAGAGCAAGTTCGAGCTCTCGTTCTCTCCCGCGTGATAGTCAATCCCCGTCGATTTCTTTGCCGGTCCGCCGGGCTTGCTCCGCTCGCCATCCAGCACGTACACGACGTAGTCGTGGGGCCTATCCAGTTCCCCCTGAGCGAAGTAAGGCAGCAGGTGCTCGTTGCCGCCGTGCCCATTCACGATGAGCACTTTCTTGCACCCGTTCCGCGCCATCTCGTCCGTCGTTTCCTGCAGGAGCTTCAATTGCAGTTCCATGCTGTACGCCACGGTGCCCGGCTCGTGCTTCGCCTCAAAAATCTGCCCGAAGTAATATTCGGGGAACACGATTGCGTACTCTTGCTCGACCGCGTGCAAAGAGGCATAGCGGACGTTCAACAAATCCGTTCCCAGCGGGAGGTGTGGACCATGCTTCTCCAGAATGCCGAAGGGCAACAAACAAACGCCTTTCGATTGCTGGATTCCTTGCCGGAAGTCCGCGGCAGTCAATTCTTCCCATTTGGGCGATAGCTTCGTTTGCCCATGCACACACGAACCTGCCAGAAACATCAATGCGATCGCCAAAGCTCCGCGAGGAATCATTTGGTATGGCCTCCAGGTGCGAGCGCATTCTAACGCGATAGGCTCATTTGGTCATTCTAAAATCGATTTAATACCGGCGACTGCAGGCTTTCAGGCAAAAGCTTTCCCTCGTGTGTCGCGCAGAACGGTTCGGTACAGCATTTCATGTATTTGACGACAAGATTTCATGCATCCGTTCCCAAAACCCGTACCCCCAATTTGGACATTTGCATCAGAGATGCTACAAATCTTAACGGATACCGACGAGGAAAAATGGGTGCGATGGCTGCAACGAAGCTGGAAGTGATCACGGATAGGCGAAGAGTCGAGATTCGCGAAGGACAACCTTTCCCGCGCGGTGCGATGTGGGACGGAAAGGGCGTTAACTTTGCTCTGTTCTCCGCAAACGCGACCAGGGTCGAGCTTTGTCTCTTCGACGAGGAAGGCAAGGAAGAGACCCAGCGTATCGACTTGCCGGAGTTCACCGACGAAATATGGCATGGCTATATCCCGAGGCTTGAGCCCGGCACGGTATACGGCTATCGCGTTCACGGCCCGTACGAACCGGAAAAAGGCCATCGCTTCAATCCCAATAAACTTTTACTCGATCCTTATGCGCGTGCGCATATCGGCTCTCTGACCTGGGACGATGCCTGCTTCGGCTACACCATTGGCGCAAAAGACGCTGACCTATCGTTTGACGAGCGCGATTCCGCCCCGTTCGTTCCCAAGTGCGTTGTCGTTGATCCGACGTTCGAGTGGCGCCAGGAGACGCGCCGCCATCAGGTTCCCTGGGACCGCACAGTCATCTACGAACTGCATGTTCGCGGCTACACCAAGCTTCATCCAAGAGTCCTCAAAAAGCAGCGCGGGACTTTTGCCGGACTATCGAACAAAGAAGTTATTTCTTACATCAGGTCCCTGGGCGTCACCAGCGTTGAATTGCTCCCGGTCTTCACCTTCGTCAACGATCGCCTTCTGCTCGGCAAGGGACTCACGGAGTACTGGGGCTACAACACCATCGGCTTCTTTGCTCCCGAGCCGCGTTACGCTTCGCAGCCGCGCGCCGCCCTCCAGGAATTCAAGGAAATGATCGCCCGTTTTCACGACGCGGGCCTCGAAGTCATTCTCGACGTGGTTTATAACCACACCTCCGAAGGCAACGAGATGGGGCCGACGCTATGCTTCAAAGGCATCGACAACGCTAGCTATTACCGGTTGATTCCAGACAAGCCGCGCTACTACATCAACGACACCGGCACCGGTAATACCGTGAATCTCTCGCACCCGCGCGTGATGCAAATGGTCACCGACAGCTTGCGCTACTGGGTCCAGGAAACTGAAGTCGATGGCTTCCGCTTTGATCTGGGCACCATTCTTGCCCGCGAACCCAATGGCTTCGACAACAAGAGTGGCTTTTTGAAAGCATGCAGTCAGGATCCCGTGCTCGGAACCGTCAAGCTGATTGCTGAACCCTGGGACTGCGGACCGGGTGGCTATCAAGTCGGCGAATTTCCGCCGGGCTGGGCCGAATGGAACGACAAATTTCGTGACACCATTCGTGGCTTCTGGAAAGGAGAGGACACCGCCGGCGCCGTGGCGCCGCGCCTGTGCGCCTCGGGAGACATCTTCAATCGCCACGGCCGCAAACCGTGGTCCAGCGTAAACTTCGTAACCGCGCACGACGGTTTTACGCTCAACGACCTGGTCACCTACAACGACAAACACAACGAGGCCAACGGCGAAGGCAACAAAGACGGCAGTTCCAACAACCACTCGTGGAATTGCGGCGTCGAAGGCCCCACGCACAATCAAGAAGTCTGCAAGCTGCGCGAACGCCAGATGCGCAATATTCTCGCCACGCTGTTGCTTTCCCAGGGCACGCCGATGCTGCTCGCCGGTGACGAATTCGCGCGCACCCAGCAAGGCAATAACAATGCCTACTGCCAGGACAACGAAATTAGCTGGGTCAACTGGAAGATGGCCACCAAGGGCCGCTCGCTGATTAGTTTCGTTCAGCAATTAACGGAGATTCGCCATCGCTACCCCATCCTGCGCCGCAACCGTTTCCTGACCGGCATCTTCAACGAAGAGTTGGGCATCAAGGACGTGACCTGGATTCATCCCTCAGGTAACGAAATGCAGGAAGAAAACTGGAAAACCGATCGCTGCTTCGGCATGTTGATCGACGGCCGCGCCCAACCAACCGGTGTCCGGCGCCGCGGTTCCGACGCCACGCTACTCATCGTGCTAAATAGTTTCCACGAACCGGTACCGTTCGCCATACCCAACACTATAGGCAGCGAGCACTGGTCCCTGCTCCTGGACACCAGCAACGCATCGAGCGCCTCGACGATCCAAGCCAGATCCTTCAAGTCCGGAGACAAATACGAAGTAGCAGGCCGCTCGCTACAACTCTTCGTCCTGGTACCTGATCCGCCCATCCAAGCCCCAACCTCCGTCTTGGCGACGCCCTACAGAAGGGAATAGGCGTAAGCCGGCATAATCCTACTGCGCAGCGCGAAGCTAGATCGTCCAGGGGAGCGCGGATCAGCACGTCACGCCTAGATGATCGCCAGTTTGTCAGGGGATATCGCAAACAGTATTTCGAGGAAGGCGGAATCTTTTTGACCGAAGCTCCTAAACAGGAGCTGCCAGCGAACCGGTCACCTGTCGCGCGTAACTAATGCCCGCCCAAGGATTCTCTTCCGCATTTCGGACACGCAGAAGACCACATACGCGCTGCCGACCGCAAACGTCGCGCACATCAGCCAAACCAGCCCGAACACCAGCCATGTACTCCCGCGATCGTTGTTCTGAAACAGGCGCATCAGCACGGCCGAAAAAGTGGCCAGGGCCGTCGGCATAGGGAAGGGAATAGCCCCGAGAATCAGCGTCAGTGGAAGTACTGCCATCACTCCGCGAAACCCCAAAGCGGGAACTTGCTTCTTAGCCGACCTAAGTTGTTGATCCATGGTCCGATGATAAGTTCTTGGCACGTATTCCTCCACTGGCTGTGCTGCGCTCAGTGCCCTGAAGGTTACAGCGTTTCGGTATCAAAACCCTACTTGGCCGAAACTTGATCTCTAGTTGGCGGGCCACAGTGCCTCGGTCTGTCGGCGGAACGGCCGACCGCGGAGTCTGAAACCGGGTTCGATTGCGCATAGGGAACAGCTGGCCTTTTGATATAGCGTGACGCAAACGTCAGAAACGTCGGCCAGTTTGGCGACGGAGTATGTCCGCCGCTGTGCTGGCGAAACGCGATATCGCCGTCGACGAGCGCGGTCTCGATCGGCGGAAACTCGGTCGTGCCGAGATCTTTCTTGCCCAAGAGTCTGTACACCGGACCTGCGCCAACGGCGGCCAGAAATGTGCCCTTGGCATCGACCCATCCGTCCCCTTGCGTCGCTCCGCCACCAACGAAAACGGGTCGCGGCGCGCACATCGCAATCAACTCGTGCGAATCCACCGGTAGATCATTGGGCGTCAGCGGCCCCGCATATTTCAAGAAATTGCCGTCGAACCAGTGATATTCGCCGGCACCGGCAAGGTTTCCAATCTGCTCCCCGAAATTTCGCCGATATAGTTCCGCCCCTCCCGCGCCGGATGAACTGATATACGCAATCGCAAAACGCGAATCGTACGCCATCGTGACTAGCGCGGTTTTTCCGTAGCGCGAATGGCCTTCGATCCCCACAAGGCTGGCGTCCACCGATTTGTCCGTCTCGAAATAATCGAGAGCGCGGCTCGCGCCCCAAGCCCACGCACGCAACGTGCCCCAATCCTCCACCTTGCGCGGTTGGCCCTTGTTCACCAGTCCGATGATTCCTTCGGTCAATCCATCGCCTTTGTCAGCCTGAAAGCTCGTCGGAATGATCACCGCATAGCCCCAACCCTTGGCAAGCACTTGTTGTTGCCATGTCGGACCTTTTTCGGCGGCCATTTGCGCGGCGAACGCCGGATTTCGCTTCGCTAGTGCCGCCATGAATTCCGGGCTGAAGCTAAGCTCCATCATCACGGGCACGGGCCCGGCCGCGTTAGCGGGAGTCGTCAACGTCAGATCAATGTTCACCGAAATCTGCGGAAACGACGAGTTGTCCACATGCCCGGCGAGTCTCTTGGTGATGATGGGCACGTCACCGTTCATCGCGTGCGTGGTGCTCACGATTTCCCAATTCACTTTCGGCGTGTCGCGTGGCACTCGGCCGTAAATTTCGCGGTCAAAAGCTTCCACGATCTCCGGCCGCCTCTGGTCCCACCATGTTTGCGCCGTCGTTACCCGCTTCCCATTTTTCAGAACGAGGGGATCCGGCAGCTTGATATCGGAACCCGCTTTGGATTCGTCGTAGTTCGCCGCGTTTGGGGATTTGGGATCGCCATCGGCGCCGCGGCGCAGCGAAGTGATGTGCAGCAAATCCATCATGCGCTGATGGTCCTGCTCCGCTGTCAGATGCACGGGCGCCGCCTGACCGTCAGCGCCCTGAGACGTTGCCGGATCGGCGCCGTTTTCCGCGTGCGGCAGGCTGAGCGCGAGCAAAGCCGCGCAAGTAAACCATCCGGCCTGTCGCCGATAGAACACGATTGTTCCTCGAGTCGCGAAGAAATGCATTCTGCCGAGCGCCACCGAACTTACATTTTCTGGTGCCAGGCTTCAAGTCGATTGTTGCCGCGCTCTTTCGCTTCAAAGACTTCGGAATCGATTGCTGCCGATTTGCTAGAATCTGTTCTCAACGATTGGCTGCTGGAAACCGTGCGCTGACTTGGCCGCACATTAGATGTGTCCCTGGGAAAGAGTGATGAAATTTAAGATTTCTACCCTGGCTACCTGGCGTACGTGTACCCTTCGACCCTGGCGACCACGTCTGCGTCCGCTAGCGGCAGCAGCCGCCATCCTATTGCTCAGTTTACTGCTGGAGAGTTGTCGGCCATCCGCACGCCAGCCGGTTACCGTGACCGTGGTGGATCCAGAGTGGTCGCAGCCCGACGAACTGCCCGCGGCGGAGCATGAGTCGGAGGAATTCACGAGAGAAACCGGAACCCTGGTCAAGCACCTTCCCGTTCCCGAAACCTCCCTCAGTCAGCTGGGCCTCTGGCGAAAGCTACTCCAGGAGCAGACTGTTACGAAACTCTGTTGACCGCCCAAAAATAAATGAGAAGATTCCCTCGTGAAAAGCGAGGGAATTTCTTATGGGCTTTGTGCAGGGTGAGGGCCGTACGCAGGGAACTCTTTTTCC
>Ga0073928_10003423_pt1 | contig 25122 bp, 28 predicted proteins | sample PaiPotPPA55metaG_FD_76969 | JGI IMG/M metagenome (GOLD analysis project Ga0073928, IMG submission 76969) | Iron sulfur acid spring bacterial and archeal communities from Banff, Canada, to study Microbial Dark Matter (Phase II) - Paint Pots PPA... ...
GCGCGAGTTTGTGTGTCGATTTCAAAAATGGCGCCGGTGTCTGGCGAACCAACAAAGGCCTTTCCGCCGTCGACCGTCAGCGCGATGCTCGCCGCCGAACCGATGTGCGCCAGAACTGCGAGTTGAGTGCCACCGAAGGAATCCGTCGCGGCGGGAAGCACGTCAACGGCTCCGGCGGCATAATCGGCGATGTACAGGTTTCCGGCTCGATCCAGCGCAAGACCGAGGGGTTCAGAGAGCGTAACGGTTTGTCGCGAAGCCCAACGGCCCGCGACGCTCCGAACAATGCCGGGTTCGCTCGAATCCGAACCCGCGACGCGCCGGATGGTGGAATTGAGCGTGTCGGCAATGAAGAGCGTCCCGTCCGGTGCGATCGCCATCCCGCTGCGAAGAACCATCGAGTCTAATTTTAAGTCGAACTGCGAGTTTAAGGCGCCTCCACCATCTCCGAGAAAACCGGCGACACCATTTCCAGCGGCCACTACAAGTCTTGCCGTGACAGATGGTTTCGAGGCGGCGCTGGTTGGGAGAATCGAGGGACTGGTGACGGCGAGTATTTGTTCGGGTGCGCTGGCATCAGTGAGATAGACGTTCGCTCGCGAATCCAGCGCTATCGCACGAACAGAGATGCCACTTGCCACTACCAAGGGCAAGCTGCCGTTAGCGGCCGAGAACGCCGAAGATTGATTCTGTAGGTGACCTTCCGCGTCAAGACTGCCGTCGGCGGCTGCTACGCGGGCCGAAGATCTGTGGGCGATTGCAAGTACGGAGAACACCGAAGCCATCGAAACCGCAGTCGCGCAAACTATCAGCAATCGCCGCACTCAGGTCTCCTCATGTCCACGCTTTGGATTCACATCAAGGCGTTGGGGTTGCGCGCCGCAGAACTCGAAGCGGCAATGATAGCAGCCGTAAGCGACAGGTTTCAAAGCGAATTCGCGCACAGCCAGGGGCTGTGTCGATTACTGGGCATCTGGGAGGATACATGGCACTCACATTTACACTCGTTGATACTTGGGAAGACGGAAAGCGCATCCACGTGAGCGGCACCGTCGCCGCTTCAGGGAATTACAGTACTTCCGGCGACACACTCGACCTATCACAGAACCCGGTGGTTGCCACGACGCAAGCGCCGATCCAGGGCACGGCGTGGATGGATGGGCTAGCGGGCTACGACTATGTGTTCTATCCGGGCACAGCGCTCAACAACGGGAAAGTGAAGATCTTCCAGCAGGGCGCCAGCGCTGGCGCATTTCCCGAGGTCGCGGCGGGGGCTTACCCGGGAGCGATTACGAGCGACACGATTACGTTCTACGGGATTTTCAAGAAACTCCAGTAGGTCTCGAGCGGTGAACAACTCATCTGCGAGATGTTCCAGTTGAGCTCGACCACTACAACTCGTCGTCTCTAAACTCGGTTTTCCGCGAGCAAATTATGTCGATTGAATCCTTTTCGCCGTTACCACTGAATATGTTCGGCACGTGGATCACGTTGCTTGATCCCTCAGACGTACCGCCCGGGATGTCGCCCAGTCTAGGTGACGTTGAGTTCTTCCCCGGTGGCGTACGGACGCGTCCGGGGCTTATGGCTCAGTACGGCGTGCTGGGCGGGGCACCCAAGGTCAACGGGCTGAAGACGTATGTAACGACAAACCTGGTCCAACGTCTGCTAGCCCTCGATTCCTTAGGCAACCTATATAAGGAAACATCGCCCGGTGTGCTTTCGCTGGCGGCGTCCGTTGTTGTGCCAAACATGTTTTTTTCGTCAACGACCCACTTCGGGCGGGAGTACATGGCGTTCTCGGACGGGTCGCTCGGGCAGGACCTGCCGCGTCAGTATGACGACTCGAACCTTGATCGCGTGACCCAGATCGGTCCGGCCGAGGGACCACACGTCGCCGATTCAACCGCCGCCGGCAGCATCTCGCCCGGCGCCCATCAGTGCGCGGTAGTCTTCGTCACGAGACAGGGGTATTGGACCGCGCCCTCACCGCCCATCTCATGGACCGCAGCCGGGAGCTTCAAGGTCAACGTAACGAACATTCCAACGGGCCCGTCGAACGTCGTGCAGAGGCTTCTTACGTTCACGGCTGCGGGCGGCGCTAGCTTCTATCATGTGACCGCTTCCATGGTAGTGAACGACAACACGACAACTTCCGTCACCGTTGATTTTTCCGACACGATTCTCCTCTCAGGCGTAAGCATGGATTACTTGTTCGGGCAGATCGAACTGCCGGAACAGCTTGGCGTCATCGACTATGCGGAGAGGCTTTTCTGGTGGGGCGAGCGCGCGCACATGGATAACTGGCGTAACCCCACGTTCGATGGAGGATGGGACCCTTCCGGGAACGGAAGGCCTCTCGGCTGGCAGCTAGATCCGACATTCGGGTTAGGCGGCAGCCGGGAACCGAGTGATGTCGTTTGGGGCGATGCTTACCGAATCACGGCAGACGGCGCCACCGCCGTTCGCGGGCTGATATCGCAAAACGCCATAACCGACATTGGGGGCGATCCCCTGTGCGTTAACAACACGGATTACTCTGTGCGCGCGCGCGTCAAGCGCAGCACAAATTTGACCGCTGGGACGCTGCGGGTCAATGCGTTCAGCCCAACGCAGGGGCAAATCGGCACAGGCTTGGCGGTGACCGCAGTCCAAGCAACAGCCTCATACCAAGAGTTCACAGCCGACCTGTTCGGGCCGCAAACGTCTCTCCCAAACGATCTCACCCTGCGCGTCTACGCCGACGGCACGCCCAGCCCCAGTGGTTCCTGGTTCCTGGTCGACAACATCGAAGTATTCGAAACTAGCGCCTCACAGAACGCCTCGCTGGTTCGGGCCTCGGCGACGGAACAGCCAGAGAGTTACGACGGCGTGAGCGGGATCATGAACATCGCTCTGAACGACGGGCAAGCAATTCGAGCCGCGTTCACTCTGCGAAACGGACTGTACTTTGTCAAAGAGCGAAGCACGTACGTAACGGCCACCGACGGCGTGAATGAGCCAGCACTGTGGGCCGTGGAGGAAGTATCGAACAAAGTGGGCACGCCCTCCGTGCACGGCATTGGATTCGGCGAGGAGTGGGTAGTGATCGCGGGCCGGTCGGGATTGTACCTGTTCGATGGGAGCGTGCCGATCAAAGTGTCGCAAGAAATTCAGCCCACGTGGGATTCAATCAATTGGCAGGCAGGACAGAATCTTTGGGTACAAGTGGACACACAACGCAAAAAGATCCTCGTCGGAGTACCTACTGGCAGCGCCACGCAGCCAAACCAAATCCTTGTGCTGGATTATTCGGAAGGCTTTCAGGATCCGCTGGCGGCGTTGCCGTCGTCGCTGGAGCGGTCGCGAAAGTGGGTGCCATGGCTCATCGCGGCGAATTCGTGCGGCTTGATTGAGCGGTCGACCGGTATCGCCGAGGTTTTCCTGGGTAGTAACAACTCGACCGGAAAGATCTATGCACCCATCGAGGGGCAATATTCCGACGACGGCGCGCCGATCAACTCCTACTACACGACTGCGTACCTAGCGGCCACCGGCCTCAGTGGCCGAAATCTCTTCGGCTTTCTTACGGGTTACGTTCAAGGCGCGGGCTCATTGGCATTGTCGGCGTTTTCGCCTGGAGACGTGACGCAAACTCATCTCGGCTCCTGGACGCTTGCGTCGCCCATTTCTCACGACATGGAGCAGTTCACAAACGTGCTGGGTGAGCGCGTGGCCTACCAGTTCGGCACGAACACCGTAGGATCGTGGTTCTCGTTGACGAAGCTAGTGCCGTGGGCGAAACCTGATCCCTTCGCCATCGTTCGAGGCACGAACTAGAGTTTTTTCCACCGATGCTAACCGTTCCACAAATCGAAGCGCTGCGACGCACCAATCCGCAACTCTACGAGGCGCTCAAGCGTTTGGCGGAGGCTTCACTCGGCCCGAATCAGGGCTGGAGTCTTGATGATCAGATCGCGGACGGATCGACTTACGCTCGCGTAACTTCCGGCGCGCTCACCTCAGGAAAGGTGGATCCGACAAAGTCAGGCGTCCTGATGAAGGGTTCCGTGCCGCCGACGTGGTCCGGCGCGTTCACATACGTTTCGACGACCTCAAGCATCACCTGGTCGTGGAGCGGTCTTTCGATTTATCGCGCTGACGGCACGACGAACGCTATCCCCAACGGATCGCTTGTGGTCAGCGGTCTAAGTACCGGCAGCACGTATTACTTCTACCCGTACTGGGACGACGTAAACGGAATAATCGGGTGGGTTGGCGGCGGCGCGGGGGCCCCGGCGAATGCGCAAACAGCGAAAACAAACTTCTCGGCACAACAGCAAGCCCTACAAGGGCACATCCCTTTATCGCAGGGCGCGATGATTGCAGCTACCACAACGAGTGGCACCGGCGGAGGCTCGGGCGGAGGAAGCGGAAGCTGCCTTCGCTCCGGCACGATGGTCTTGACCAAGGAGCGCGGCACTGTCCCGATCGAGAGCTGCAAGATCGGCGAGCACTTGCGATGTCCCTCGGAGGCTGGGGGGGAAACGTGGACGCGGATTTGCCGCCTCGAAGTTCGTGACGCGGACACTTTCATTCGGTTGCATTTCTCGAATGCGGAATCGCTCGACGTGACTCCGCACCACATCTTCACTTTGGCAGACGGTTCGCCCATGCGCGCCGAGCGGCTCTGTATGTCCGACATTCTGATCGGGCGGTTCGGACGCGTGACCTTGAAGCGCATCGAGGCCGTCGTGGAAGACGGACAAAAAGTGACGATAAGCTGTGAACCGGAGCGCCACTTTTTTGCGGGGCGCTTCGCCGCCTCAGTGCTGACGCATAACTATACTTTCAGTTCGTGAGCCGCCTCCAATGACTGGCAAACGCTACTATCTCACTACGCGCGATGCCTGGCAGCGGCACGCCGGGCGATTCGCCAATTCGCACTGGATCGAGCTTCGGTCGGAATTCGCCGGTACCGCCGCGGTGGGCGCCATCGCTTTGGCCGATCCAGGAGTCCATGCGCCGATACTGGTTTTGGTGGAGGGCGACGAGGGTGCCCACTTGACACTCGAGGATGACGCGGCATTTGAGGCTCTCCCCCATCCTCTTGCGGACAAGCCCATATCGGATTCCTCGCAAGCCGCGCTCGCGGCGCTGGGAGTTGCGTCGGGCACGACTACTTTTAGTGTTGCCGAAGCCGTCGCACGGATACATCCGCTAATGCGGCACCGTGTGTTTTGAAGGCCGATCATATTTGCATGCTCGTGCGGGGATACAGAGAGAGCGATCTCGATGCGCTGATGCGCATGCACACACGACAGGGCTTCGACTACTCGTTCCCCGACATTTCGGATCCGATTTTCCTTTCGAAACTGGTGGTGGAAGATGAGTCAGGACGCGCTGTGATGGCTTCACTCGCGCGACTTACTTGCGAAATGTATCTGCTCGCGGATCCTGGCGCAGGCAGCCCTGTCGAGCGCTACGGGCGACTCCTCGCCTTGCACACCGCGGGCGAACAGGACCTGCGGTCGCGCGGCCTCGACGACGCGCACGCCTGGCTTCCGCCACCGATCGCGAAGCGATTCGGGCGGCGCCTCGCGGCGCTAGGCTGGATTCGCGATGACGATTGGACGCCCTATTGCCGTCGCTTGGAAAACGGTGGGTAGTGGCGAGTGGTTAGTGACTGAATCTCGAAGATCGAATTTCACTGTTACGGAGGGATTATGTCCCGCGGAGCACAGAGTACAACGCGAGCGCTGACCGATCAGCAACTCGCGCAGCAAAATCAGCTGATCTCGCAGGCGAACCAGCAGGGAACTCAGGACCGTTCGCTAATGATGCCGACGATCCAGAGTCTGCTGACGAGTCCGGGTTTCACTCCCGCTCAGCAATCCGATATCACGCAGCAGAGTCTCGGCTCGGCGAATACCGCGTTCGACGCCTTGCGCGAACGGGCCGCAAACCGTTTGGCTGCAACAAACAACACCGCGGGCTACGGCGACCTGATGGGCCAACTCGGGCGGCAGCAGGCGCAAACCGACGCCAGTCAGGCGCAGCAGAATCAGATCTCGTTCGCGAATCGCCAGAGGCAGGACCAGCTCGCCGGCCTAAATGCTCTGGGGCAGACGTATGGCATCGACACGAATCTTCTCGGACGGGCGATGGGGGTTCCCTCGGAACTGCTGGGGGTGCGGCAGCGTGCGTCGACCGGATCGTCCACCGCAGGACTTGGAGGCCTTTTCGGCATCGGCTCAGGCATCGCGTCACTCTTCGGATGATGAGCTGACCGACAGATGCTGGAACTTGTCAGATGTGTTGGAGTAAACGGCCGCCGATCGACCTCTCGATGCGAAAACTATTCGACCCTTACTGGATTTCATTGGCTTTCAGCGGAACAGTACAGCTCATTCTGTTCTTGCGTTGGCTTTACCGGCGGATCCGAAATGAAGAGATGAACCGCGCCTTTGTGCATGATATGGCAACCAATCACCTCCCGCACATTTACGACCTCCTAGTGAAACTCTGCGAGAAGCAGGGAATTAAGGTCCACTCACAACCGCCAATCCGCTGGGTCGAATTGAACAACTCTCGCCGATAGTAGCGTGACTTTGTTCGTCTGTTGTACGCCACATGCCCGATCTTATTACACTCGCTCGCGCCACGGCGGCAAGTCACGGGCTCGATCCCGCTCTCGTTTGCGCCGTCGCCGACCAGGAATCATCGTGGAATCCGTATGCCATTCGTTACGAGCCGGCCTTTCGGTCCCGCTACGTCGCGCCACTCGGCTTGTCGCCGACCGAAGAGGTTGCGCGGTCCATTTCCTGGGGGCTGATGCAGGTGATGGGACAAGTTGCTCGCGAGCATGGTTTTGACGGGAAGTTTTTGAGCGCGTTGTGCGAACCCGAAGCGGGTCTGGAAACGGGCTGCAAGGCGCTCGCAGCCAAGATTGAGATCGCAGCCGGCCATATCGCGCGTGCGCTGGCTCTTTGGAATGGCGGCGCCAACCCGCTCTACGTCGAAGAAGTACTGGCCAAACTCCAGAAATACCACAGCAGTTGACCGAGGGAAAATGCGAAGGATCGCGCTAATTCTCGCGTGCGTGTCTTTTTGCGCAGCGCCAGCGTTTGGACAGGGATCGCAGCGGCAGTCGGTATCCGTCTCTCCGCAGGGAACTCCGATTCCTGGGGCAGACGTCTGGGCCTGCCAGGCGGGCTCGACTCCGAATTACGGTGCGGCACCTCCGTGCACACTCGTAAGCATCTATTCGAACCCATCTCTCGGGACAACTTACGCTATCACGCAGCCGCTTGTGTCGGACGGCCTGGGCAATTACACCTACTACGCGGCCGCTGGCACGTACCTTGAAGTGATCACAGGCTCTAACACTACGGGCTACAGCGCGACGATCGTTCTTCCCTGCGCGCCGAATTCGACGGCGTCGGGGTGCAGTGGTGGGGCAGGGAATCCGGCCGGCGCCGACACGCAAGTTCAAATCAACAACCATAGTCAGTTCGGCGCAGTCTCCGGACTTGGAGTTGACAGCAGCACGAGCCCGTCTATTCTGACGCTACCCTTTAGTGAGTCGGTGAAAGGGCCAAGGCCTCGAGTAGATGCTACGGCTTATGGCGCCGACCCGACTGGCGCCACCGACTCTACAACTGCGATAACGAACGCCGCCGCCGCCGCGTGTAATGCAGGCTCGACTCTCTACATTCCGCCGGGAACCTACAATTTGACGCAGCCGCAACTGCCGTCGACGTCTCCTGTGATTTCGGTCCCATGTGCGCACATCCATATAACGGCGCTCGGAGATCAGGGCACCGCACAGTTTGAGCAAGCTCCACAGGCAAAGCTTACTGTCGCTAACCTGGGGTCGAGCCCGAATGCGGACCCCGTCTTCGGGTTCAAGTACCCGACCAACGCCAGCGGCATTACGATCGAGAATCTACAGATATCAGGCTACAACCAGGCGGTGTCGTTCTATGCAACCACGATCGTGACGCTGAACAATGTCTACGCAACCGCACAATCCACCGGCCTCAACGACAATGTTCCGCTAAAGGTCACAAACGTCTCATGGTTCCGGATGACCTACGGTTGCCTGAATAGCGGCAGCTCATCGCTGCCAATGGCACTGTTCACCGGCGAAGCGCCGCTGGGTTCGGAATCGCCACTCGTGGCCTTTGTCCAGATGGAACACGTACGCGGCTCCGGCGCAAATTTTCAGTACATTCAACGCGTGAATACTTCCGGCTCAGGTCCGGGCAACTTCGTGTTCAATGACGTCACACCTACAGGGAGCACAACGGACTTTCTTGCTGTCACCAATGCTACCGGCCACTTGGGGCAAACTGCGCTTCCGCAATTTGGCCCAGTCTTCTTCCTAAACACTTCGCTGCCCGGAGCCAGCGGTCCAGGAGCGCTCATCAACTTCAATTCTTCCGGCTCAAATCTTACTGGCGTTCACGTTCAGAACTCGAGCGGCAGTGCGCAAACACTCCCGTTAATCGCCGTGCGGATGACCGCGGGATCTCTGCAAGACTGCGAAGTACACGGGACCGTGGGCGCCATTATCGAGGATGGCTCCGGCAACCCTGTCGGTTCATGCAGCCTCGAGACACAGGGTGGGCTCGACTTCATAGCCGACAGCACGATCGCCCCAAGTTCGCGCCTACGCAGCGAAGTTACCACCGGCGCGAATCCCGCGCCGAACCTGCGCTTCTACTTGAGTCCTAACTCCCGAGCGTCGTATGGAATCGACGCGGGCCAGGGTCTTCTCTTCAACGACGGTGGCAGCAACGGGTTCAACGCATCTCTGACCGAAGCAACGAAGCGCGCGATCGACATCCAGTTCGCGAATCTCTTCGCGCCAACCAATGTTTCGGGCAGCGCGACGACGGGGGGCGCGATCCCTGCCGGGACTTACTACCCGTTCGTAGCGACCACGAGCAACAATTGCGCCACACTGTCCGCTCCGAGCATCGCCGGTGCGCCCGTGACGGTGGGCGGTTCGAACAATGCCGTCAGCGTGGCCTGGACACTGCCTGCGCAGGGAGTTGCAGCCATCAACGGCTACTGCGTTGCGATCGCATCGAGCGCATCGAACGCGAACGCGGGGCTAAGCTACGCAGGCCTTTTCGTAAGCGGTGCGACAACTACCAGCGCAACCATCACCGCAGTGTTGGGGTCAATGCAGTCCCATGGGCAACGCGATGAGTTCCGTCCATCGGTTCACTCCGACCGGCCTGAATGTCACCGGGGGACTCAATTTTTACGCAGATACCGGGGCGGCGAACGCCTACACGATTGCGACGTCACCAACAATCACAACAATCCCCCTTGGCGCCGCCTTCAACTTTCAAGCAGCTCACGCGAACACCGGCACTTCGACCCTGAACGTCGATGGGATCGGCGCCGTAATTATCAAAAAAAATAGGGGGACGGGCGGCAGCGTGGGTTCGAATCTCGCTTTGGGCGATATTGCTTCGGGTCAAATTGTTGGTGTGGCGTATGACGGACAGAATTTCCAGATGCAAAGTACGCTCGGGAACACCTCCGGCGGAGGCGGAGGGGGAGCAAATACTGCACTATCAAACCTTGCTAGCGTCGCGATTAATACGTCCCTGCTGCCAGCCGGCGCTGGCGCGGAAAACCTCGGGAGCGGAGCTCTTCCGTTTGGCGATCTGTTCCTTGGAGCGGCTGCCAACAGCGCGAATGACTTCAATGTCACCGCGCTCACGGCCAATCGAACAACGACTGTGCCAAATGCCAATACTGTGTTGCCGCAGCCTCTAGCTGCGCAGGCACGAACGGTGCTTACGGGGCTCGGATCCTCTACAGGAGCTTTCACCACTTCGGCCTTCGGCCAGTGCACGAACATTCAGACCGGCACGGCTTACGCGATTGCAGGACCAGACTTCGGATGCATCATCGCCGGCAGCAACGCCTCGGCCCAGGCATACACGATTGCTCAAGCTGGGACTGGATCCTTCACGAACAATTTCTATTTCGTTCTCTGGAATCAGGGAACGGCAGGGCAGGGAAACATCACCTTGACAGCTACCACCTCGACGTTCTCGTGCCCCCAGCTATGTAGCGGATCAACGTTCGCTTTGCCACCCGGGTTCCGAGGCTACGTCTGGAGCCCCGACAATACGAACTACTCGGCGCTCGTGAATGCAGGTCCCACCTCGCTGGATTATACCGGGAGAACCACGACGATCGGGTCGGCAAACCTACTGGCCAGCGCGCCCGGCACTGGTGGTTACAACGTCACTGTTTCCCTCAGCTGCGATGCTTCGGCGTCGGCAGCAACGATTACTGCTACGATGAGCTGGACCGATCCCTCGAGCACTAGTCAATCCGTAACTTCAAACCCCGCGACCTGCACATCGCTAGGTTCAAGCTCATTCGTATCCTTCACCGAAGCGCTCAACGTGAAAGGCGGGACCGCCATCACGTTTTCGACGACGATCGTGAATACGCCGACATATTCCCTGCACGTATTGCTCGAGGGGCCGTGGTAGCGCTAGAGGCGAGGGTGCCTGTACTTGCAGGCGCGGATGAAAACGAGGGGCGAGGGGCGAGTTTTCATCGCGGGCTCGCGATCATTGCCTTTCTGGTGCTGGTGGTGTGCGTGAGCGTGGCGCTGGCGGCTCCCGCGACGTACTACGTGGACTATGTGGGCGGGTCGGACGCGAACGACGGCCTGGCGAAAACGACAGGCGGCGGACACGGAGCTTGGCAGCACATCCCGGGAATGAAGAACGCCACGGGGGTAGCCGCGGCGTACACGATGACGGCCGGGGACAGCATCATCCTGAAGGGCGGCGTCACCTGGCCGATGAACACGACGGGCTGCTGGCAGTTGCCGGCGGGGCACGGCACGGCCGGGAATCCGGTTTATTTTGGCGTGGATCAGACGTGGTACACGGGCGGGGCGTGGACGCGGCCCATCCTGAACGGGAACGGGGTGGGCATCGGCGCGTGCCAGGCGATCACCACGAACAATTTCCTTTTCATCGCCGCGAGCTACATCACGATCGACAATTTCGAGTTTACCGGGGGGCGCGCGGGGTCGACGTCGGGATGCAGCGGCGTGGACGGCGTTTGCGACAGCTACATTTTCATCTATTCGGGCGGGAATCCCACCAACACGATCATCGAAAACACCTACATGCACGGGGTGACGACGTCGAGCCCGAACTGCTCCGTCTCGGGCTGCCAGCCGTGGGTGGCGCTCTACAACGCGACGCAGGCGGCCAATTACGGCAACAGCCTGGCGATCGGCAACGTGATCGACGGCTCGGATTCCGGCGACTACCTGGCGGACCCGAGTTGCACGGGCGTGTGCGAGTCGGAGCTATCGGGGATCGAGGGGAACTGGTGGGAGCTTTCGGAAAACATCGTGCGGTACGTGGATGAGGGATACGACGGGGTGTTCAACCTGGTCCACGACAGCCTGATCGAGTGGATTCGCGCGTCGAACAACACCAGCTCGGGCGCGCACGCGAACGGGATCCAGTACGACGACGCGCCGTACGGCTGCGCGGTCTATGACAACGTGGTGCGGCACACGAATCCGGTGAATGGAGTGAATGCGCGGGGCGTGCAGACCTTCGGGATCTCGAACAAGCACCTGACGAATTGCTGGGTGTTTGGAAACGACGTGTACGACACGACGGTGAACAACCAGTTCAACGTCTGGTACACGTCGTCGGATCACAGCGCGCGCGGCTCGCAGTGGGTGTTCAACAACACGGTGGCGGGAGGTCCGGAAGGCGCGCCGAACGATGCGCCGGGCGGAGCGAGTTGCGTGACGGCGCCGTGGGACTTGTGCTGGTGGGATAACAACCACGTCATCACGAACGCGACGTCGGGGCCGCTGGCAAGCTGCACGACGAATTGCACGGATGGCGGCCACAGCATTTTCCAGACGCTGACGGCGGCGAACGGAATCGGCCAGGGGTACTTCAGTTCGTCGACGTATGCGTACTCGCCCGGATTCCTGACGAGCATCACCGTGGGAGCGGGCGCGAATCTGGCGTCGCTGTGCACCACGATCAGCGCGACGAACGCGGCAGCGGGAACGGCATGCCTGAGCGATACGACCTATGGGGTGAGCTACAACACGAGCAACCACACGGCGACGTTTCCGGCGCGCACGGTGGTGGCGCGAATCGCGCCGTGGAGCGCGGGTGCCTACCAGGTGCTAACGCGGCTACTCGCGCCGCTGAATTTGAGTCTTTCGGCCCACTGATGCAACGGGACGGACCCAACATCTTTGAGTGGTCAATCAAACTGAGAGGGAAACGACATGAGCGTCTTTTCGACAGCGTTTCAGGATTTGAAGAAAGCAGCGACCGTCTTTAAGAAGTGGATCCTTACGGCCGCCTCTGATGCCCCTAAGGTTGTCGCGGACATCCAGAAAGCGGAACCGACGATCGAGGGCATCACCGCACTTTTCGCGCCCGGCGCCGAAAAGTTCGAGCAGGTCGCAATCAATCTCCTCGAAATCGTCGGCTCTGCCGTGGATCAAGCGGGAGCAGCGGCCTCCGCCAACGGAATTAGCGTCACGCTCGACGCGCAATTGATTACGGACGCCAAAGCCGTGTGGGACGCAATCAAGAACTTCAGCACTAAGTCCAGCTAAGAACCAACCCACGCTGTACACCTCAGGAGCCGGTCTTAAGACTTGGTTTTCTGCTTGGATTCTTCCTCTACTTCGACGATGCGATATCTCACTCAAGGCTTGCAGGCGATAGTTCTCGTATCGACCAGCGCGTTCCTCCTGACCCTAACCCTGGTGGCGTTGCAACTTCGACAGGATCTTCGCGCCGACCAACTCAAGGTGTCCTACACATTCGACAATGTGAACCGACTCATTCGGGAAGCTTCGCAGACCTGCGCGAATCTTCGACACTCTACCGCGGTCCTTGAAGCCAACTCGGCGAGTGAGGTCACAGCGGTCCTTGAATCAACACGTCGCACGAATCAAAATCTCGCCGCGCTGCACGACTTCATCGAGCACACAGACCGTTCCCTAAACGTGGGGCTTGTTCCACGCGCAGAGCAGGCAATTGACCAGCAAAGTAGAGCGCTTACCGATCTTTCCGTTGCGGCTAGGCGGTCGTTTGAGAAAATGGCGCCTGTGCTGCAAGACGCCTCGGACGCCAGCGCCAGCTTGGCAAGACTCTCTGAAGATCCAGCGTTACTTGATACCCTGCGCCAAACGCAAGCCGCTGCCATTAACGTCGCACGAACAACCGCTAATCTTGCAGACACAACCGCGGACATTCGAGACGCGGTTCACCGTCAGACGCGCCCTGCCAATTGGGCGATTCGCGTCGGCGGCTATGCTCTCGACCTGGCGGCAAAGATTGGAAGTCTGGCAGCGGGATTCCTCAAGTAGCAGCGCCGCACAGTGTCGACGGCCTGGATGGTCAACCGCAGCCGCATCGGGCAAGAACACGGTGACGGCTCACCGCTGCGGCATTCCGGTCGGCGAGCGCAAATCGAGGCTCCGATTGATCTCGATGCGAACTCCGCACAGACCGGCACAGGCCAACACTGGCGTCAATCGGACTGTAACGCGCATTCACTGGGTGACATCCTTACCCGTCCGGTGCCGTCGGAACCAGTCTTTGGGCGCCGCGCACACCAAGAACTAGCAAGCCGGACCCCGGGCGACTTCAACTTGTTGCCGACGACCTTGCTCGACTTCATATAACCATGGGTCTTGTGGCCGACTCAGTTCGGTTCGGTCACTTCCCGACTTCAGTCGGATTCCATCGGACCTACCGGCCACTAGAAAGGTGGGAGAATGTCCGGTTTTACAAAGTCAACACTCGGAAGGGGGATATAGTTTTTTGTGCGTAAAAGGCGAAGAGCGTGCAAGTAAGTCTTGGCTGCCGAGCAAAAACCTCAAGCCCAGAAAAGAGACTCACACCCGATCGGCAGAGGATTTCCGATCATCGAGCAATTCCAACCTCCGGCAGATACCTCTACCTCCACTTTATGCGGGGGTCTGGGGAAACTCCTGGGCGATTTGTCACATCCGCAGGTACCAGCGACGCATCTGCCGCTCGCTGAATCCCGCCAATCTCGGCCGCTCGGCACCGTGTCATCCTGTTTGCGATCGCTCGCGAAATCACTTCCTGTGCCTCATGGCAGGCCCACGGCCGACTTGGAGTAGAAAATCATGCCTGCCTTCGGCAGACACCTCTACCTCAGTACCTCAGGCCGCGCCAAAAAGCGGACATTTCCCGGTGCTAATTCGAACGGACACATCATGTGCTACCGACAAAGACCGAAGAATCCAGTTGACATCCTCGTTGCAGCGGCGCTACGCTAGACACGATAGTGCTAATGCATATTATGTTTCCATTTGTGGGCATTGCGGGGCGCTCGGTTGGTTGCTACGGGTGTGCGGGTGGCCAAGGTTCGAGGAGCTGCTGTTTGCGGTAAATGAGGGCGTTGATGTTGTAGGGGGCGAGGGTTAGGTCGTGACCGTGGGTGATGGCGTCGGTTGGGCAAGCCTCTACGCAGTATCCGCAGAAGATGCACCGCGAATAGTCGATGTTATAGACCTTGGCATAGCGGTCGCCAGCCGAAAGGCGTTGCGTCTCAGTATTTTCCCCAGCCTCGATATAGATGCAGTTGGCCGGACACGCAGCTGAGCAAAGGAAGCATCCCACGCACTTTTCTAGCCCATTTTCGTCCCTCTGGAGGACATGGATTCCGCGGTAGCGCGGTTGGACGGTGGGGGGCGCTTCCGGGAACGACTCGGTGGTAGTCTTGCGAAACATGGTCTTCAGGGTGACGCTGAAGCCCTTATAAATGGTAGCGAAGGTTTCGCCTACTTCATGGATGATTGACGGCATCACTGGTCCTCACTGTAACAAACTCGGTATCTCGGCGCAAACTCGCAAGACTCGTCATAGCGCCGGAATTTGACTCGGGAAAGAGAGAATCTCGATTCTTAACCCCGCCACTCAAGCCCATTTACAGAGACCGAAGCGCGAACGAAGAGTCTAGCTTCAGGCGTCAATACCCTTTTGTTTGGGACTCCGGGTTGGGGGCTAAGGCTTTGTGTAGCAACTATGAAATCTGCTCCTCAGCAGTAAGAGCCTCTCTGACTTTGAGCCGGTTACGCTGAAGCCATGGCCTGACGAAAAACCGAGCTCTCACGCAGACTCTGAAGGATCTGCGTCATAACTGCCCAATACCCAGGTGTCGAAGCCTCCCTGATTTTCCGCTGTTTGTCTCTCCCCAAAACCACGACCCACAGAGATTCTCGAGTCCTCACACCAACCTGAAGCCGACCTATCGATCTAGCCATTTATCAGGCGGCTGATGGCATCCAGCCACTCGCCACAGTGTTCGAAAAGCGCGCTACAATCGAGTGAGAACCTTCATGCGCATTACGAGCCGACGAAAAGCGATGGCGTTCTTCATCGTCCTGGGCATTTGCCTGGTGGCGCTGGCGGTTGCGCTCAACGTCGGGTGGATCATTCTCAATTTGCGGCAAGGAATCATGCTGTTTCTCGGCGTGATCTTTTTCGCCGCAATCATCCTCGGCATGATTCTCAACACCGGGTTCTTGGTGCGCGAACTGCGCCGAAACGAGCAGCACGACAGTTTTCTCAACGCCGTCACCCACGAACTCAAGACGCCCATCGCCTCGATTCGGCTTTACCTCGAAACACTGCAACACCGCGATGTCGACGAAGCCCAGCGCCGGCATTTCTACTCGCTCATGCTTACCGATACCGACCGCCTGCTGGGAACCGTCGAGCAAGTGCTGAAGGCCAGCCAGGTCTCGAACAAGCCGAAGGGGTCGGTGCGTGCCGAAGTCGACCTCGGCAGCCTCGCTCAGGAATGCATGGAACTCGCGCGAACGCGCCACCGCTTGCTGCCGAGTGCACTCCGCTACAAGGAGTCCGTGAACGGAAGCCGACCACTCGTGTTAGGCGATTCCGACAACCTTCGAACTGCTGTCTCGAATCTCCTCGACAACGCGATCAAATACTCGGGGAACAAAGTGAATGTTACCGTCGAGGTCGGGATAACCAACGAAAAGAACGTCCATCTTCGCGTAAGTGACCGCGGAATGGGAATTCCCGCCGACGAACTCAAGCGTATCTTCAAGCGTTTCTATCGCGTGCCCGGACGAACGCAGTCTCAAGTGAAAGGCACCGGGCTGGGCCTCTTCATCGTCCGCTCAATCGCCAAGGCTCACGGCGGAAAGGTGTTTGCCGAAAGCGGCGGCGAATCGCGCGGCACCACGATCACCATCGAGCTGCCGAGGAAGGTCGCATGAGCCGCGTGCTTGTCGTCGAGGACGAAGCGCACCTCGCCGATGGCCTGCGCTTCAATCTCGAGGCCGAGGGCCATTCGGTGGACGTTGTGGGCGAGGGCGAATCCGCGATGCTGCGCCTCACCGGCACGGAAAGTAAATTCGATGCCGTGGTGCTCGATGTAATGCTTCCCGGCATGAACGGATTCGAAGTCGTTTCCGCGTTGCGCAAAGCCCGCAACTACGTCCCGGTGCTCATTCTCACCGCCCGAGGACGCCCGGAGGACGTGCTCGAAGGATTCGGCGCAGGCGCCGACGACTACCTTCCAAAACCATTCCAGTTGCCGATTTTCCTGGCGCGACTCCAGGGACTTCTTCGGCGAAGCGAGTGGCTGCGTAACGGAGAGGCGAAGCAAGCGGGTTCACGCGCGGACAAGACTGACGCGCCGGCGAAAGAGCCCGAGGTTTACAAATTCAGCGGCAAGACCATCGATTTCGGCGCTCTCGAATTGCGCACGAAGAAAAACACGATTCAACTCACTCTGATGGAGGCGAAGCTTTTGCGCCATCTGATTCACAACGCCGGACGCAACGTTTCGCGCAAATCGATTCTCGAGGACGTTTGGGACCTACGCGAAGATACGGATACGCGAGCGATCGATAATTTCATCGTGCGTTTGAGGCGGTACCTCGAGGAAAATCCCGCGAAACCGCGGCATTTGCTTACCGTGCGCGGCGTAGGTTACCGGTTCGTTTCCTGAGGAACCCAAGAGGACAGAATCCCATGACCGCATTCGACGATCACCGCGACGAACTCGAGCATTATGAAACGATGATGGGCCCGTATCGCGGAAAGCTTGCCGTCACCCTGGACTTGCTGACAAATGCGCTGGTACTCGTAGGACAGCACGGCGTCTATTGCCACAGCAACTGGAATCCGGAGTTGCCCGTGATGGACATTCGCATCGTCAACAGTGAAATCAAGAAGGCGAAAGAGCTCATTCAAAGCGTGATGGAGGGGCTCCGCGCGGAGCGCGATAGCACAGCCCGGGGTAGCGCGGGCGACGCCCAAGCGTGAAGACAGCCTAGCTACTGCTCCGGCGCAGTAAGAATCGACAGCGGTTCCCTCTCGCGTCGCCGCGGGTCCGGGATCGCGCCCGGGTTCGGATATTTCACTTCGCGAAAGCACGTCGCGAATATCACCCACAAAATCACAATCAACGCGAGACATAGCCAGCTTCCCTCGGGTCCCACGCTTCCGCCGGTAAGCCACACCGGCCCCGAAAAACTCGGATTGAAAAGGTGACCAGGCGCCACCAGGCCGCTGTCCGGTACGCCGTAAAAATACGTTTCGCCCCAGTCCCATGCGGCATGAAAACCGATCGCCATCCAGAGGCTCCCAGTTCGTCGGAGAATCAGGCAAAAAAGAAATCCGACCGCGCCGGCGTTGAATGCGCCAAGCCAGTTTTCCCCGGAATTTCCGTGGTGGACGTATCCAAACAGGAGGGACGACAAAATCGCAGCGGGCCAAAACGTAATGCCCGTAGTCGCGGTGAAAAGAGCATAGCCACGAAAGAGGAATTCCTCGAGGAAACCCACCATCAGAAACGCAAGTGCCCAGAGCGCGGCATACTTCACAATCTGGCCCCGCTGCAAAGCAATGGTCCCAAAATAGAAGACCCTCACCAACCGCATTGCTAGCAGCAACGCCGTGATCGAGGCAAAGCCAATGAGAGTTCCCTGCCAAAACTTCTTGCCAAATGCCTCGCTTACCGGCAGGCCGTAATCGGCGACTCGTCGGCCTTCGATTTTCGCCATGATCACGCTCGCGACCAATGCGCAGACGAACAGGATGCCTTCGCTTACACCAACCCCGCCTGCGTTGAACGGGACGTTCGGTTGTTTGCCTTTGGCGAACAACATCGCAATGGCGCCGGCGCCCGCTATGAGGGCCCCCACGATCACGAGGAAGATCAGGATCCGCCAACCCGCGCGAATGCCGTTCCGGCCGACGAAAGCCTTCGTGACAATCTCCTCCAGATCCGCTTGCTTTGGTTGGGGTGAAACCGGCTTGACCGATTCAGGTTGAGTAGAGGAAGTCGCGTCATCCATTGCGTGAACCACCTCTCGCCCGACGTGAATTCCCCTCTACGCCTCGGGATACCTGACGCCCGGCAACAACGAGTAATCGAGCGACATGAGGATACTTAAATCGGCGAACCCTAGCAATGCGGCTCGGTTTGGTTAGGATGCGCCGCCGTAGGTTCACCCAGTTGGCCAGAATTGGGTTTCGCGAGGGCAAGCGGACTGAAAGTTAGTTTGCCAGGAAAAAACGATGTGACAGTCGTGTGGATAAAATATACAGTCTCCGCGATGAAACCTTCCGGCCCTTCAAATCCTTCACCCTCGCGGCAGCGATTTCACTTTTCTCTTACGACAAAAGCCGATCGGCGTCGTGTCTGGGAAACCTATCTGAACTTGGAAAACTGGCGCGAGTTTTCCAATATCTACGGCAAAATGAAATGGACTCACGGCCAACCATGGACGGTGGGCAGCCGGCTCCAGATTGAAGTGTTGCATCCAGTCGAAGGGACCGTCGAGCACTCCATCATCGTCTGCATCCCCGGACGCCAGATCGGATGGGCCGATAGCGGGCTAGGCTTCACCATCGCACAGTGGGTCAGTTTCGATGATGAGCCTGGAGGCGGCACCGTCATCCAAACGGCCGGAGAGATCTCTCACGGCGATTTGATAATCGCCGGCGAGACCCTGGAAGATCGCGTGAAAGCGTTCAAAGAAACGTGGTACGAGAATTTCCGGCGTTGTTGCGACAGGAGTTTCGAGACGAATTGCAATGCGAACCCGGTTCAGAGGTTTCCGGGTACCCCGCATTCGATCCGACTGGTCGTTCGCAAGAGTTAGCGTGAACAGGGGCGGTCTAACGAAGGAACGGATTGGATTCGCGTTCGGCGCCGATCGTCGTTATCTCACCATGCCCCGGATAGACCACAACATCTTCCGGCAACACGATCAGCTTCTCCCGAATGGAATCAATGATTTGAGGATACGAGCCGCCCCAAAGATCGGTTCGGCCGATGCTCCCGAGAAATAACGTGTCGCCGGAAATCAAACGGGCTGACGTGGGCGATCCCGCTCGGTGGGAAGCATGCGGGCGACTCTGCGCGCTTCCCTGCTGGCGATTCCCTTCCCCCTCGACCTCCGACGCGGCGTCCACAACCAGACTGATGCTGCCCGGTGTGTGGCCAGGTGTATGAAGCACGCGCGCCGCGAATCCGCCCCAGCGCACCGCGTCGCCTTCCTTCACGAAGTCCTGGATGCGAGTGGTTTCCGGCGTGGGAATGCCAATCCATTGCGCCTGGATGTCGAGGTGACGGTAGAGATCAAGATCGCTTTCATGAATCAGGACCGGCGCTCCCGTCGCCCGGTGCAGCGCGGCGAGGCCGCCCACGTGGTCTATATGCGTGTGCGTGCTGACGATTGCGCGAACCTTAAGATGGTGCTTCCCCAGAACGGCCAGGATGCGCTCGACGTCGTCGCCGGGATCGATCACAATCGCTTCGCGCGTTTCAGAATCGCCCAGGATCGAGCAGTTGCAGTGGAGCAGGCCGACGGGAATGACTTCGTGGATGAGTTCAGCTGCCATCGTATTTCGAGTATAGCAAGGCTGCTTGCCCTGAGGCCCTAGAACGACTGCTGAAAAGCTCAACGGTGATACCGAGAAGGGGGCGAGAAGCGCGGAGGCAAAAAATGATATGTCGCATGTGGCGGGGGTGGACATCGAGTGTGAATGCGGACGCCTACGATTCGTATTTGCAGAACGAGCTGTTTCCGCGCGTTGAGCGAGAGCTGACGCGTCGAGGGTATCGAGGCTTTCACCTCTTACGCCTGGATCGTGGCGATGAAGTTGAGTTCGTGACGATGCTGTGGTTTGACTCGATTGAGTCGGTTCAATCGTTTTCCGGCACGAACTACGAGACGCCGGTGATCTCGGAGAAAGCAAACAGATTGCTGGCTCACTATGCCGACCGCTGCGAGCACTACGACCTCAGCGGATTTCGGTGGCCATCCGCTCAATGAGCGACTGGTCCAATGTCGCGAATGAATCACCGCCTCGCGCCGCATGCCGGCCCACGCTAACTCCCCTCTGATAAGATGGATTCAGGCGCGCAAAGCGCGCCGCGACTTCCCATGGACACACCTCTTCTGAACGAACATCGCGCCGCCGGCGCGGAACTCGGCGAATACGCCACGTGTGTTTTGCCGGAAGTCTTTTCCGATTTCGAATCCGAATGGCGTGCCGCGCGGGAGAGCGTAGCGCTATTTGATACGAACTGGCACGCTATTACGACGCTCACGGGCCCGGACCGCGTTCGCTTCCTGAACGCAATCGTCACAAACAACGTTCTGGCGCTCACTGATGGCCAGGGGATCCTCGCGCTGCTTTTAAATCCGCAGGGCCGCATTCTGGCGGAATTCGAGGTCTATGCGTCGAAAGACAAGCTGACTCTGCTGTCGCATGCATCGGTCCGCGAGCGCACGAACGCCACCCTCGACAAGTACATCATCATGGACGACGTCGAAATGGAGGATGCCACTGACCGCATGGGGACGATCGCCGTCGAAGGCCCTCGCGCCGCCAGCGTTATTTCGCAAGCGACCGGCCTCGAGCTGGAACACCTTCCCGACCTCGCGTCGCGGGAAGTGAAAATTAACTGGGTCTCGTGCCGCCTGATTCGCCGGAGCCACTTCGGAAACACGGGCGCCGAGATTCTCGCGCAACGAGAGCATCTTGGGGTCCTCTGGCGAGCCTTGCACGGGAGCGTTCAGACTCTGGATGGCTTGGCGATAGGGATGGAGGCGCTCAACGCGCTACGCCTCGAGGCCGGCGTTCCCTGGTTCCCTCTCGACTTCAACGACAGCGTGATCCCGCACGAGGCGGCGCTCGAAAGCACGCATATCAGCTTTTCGAAGGGTTGCTATACGGGGCAGGAAATTGTGGAACGAGTGCGGTCGCGAGGGCACGTCAACCGGCAGCGAGTACGGCTGAGTTTTTCCACCGCGAAAGTGCCGGTGGAAGGAACGAAGCTGCTAGCCGCCGGAGCGGAAGCGGGATACATCACCAGCGCGGCGTTCTCGCCCGCGGCGGGGACGGCCATCGGGATGGGCTATCTGCGGCGTGAACACGCGATCGGCGGCAGCGTGGTTGAATTCGACGGCGGCGCTGCGACAGTTGTCACGTAGGGTCGAAGCGAGCCCAACCCCGCAGTCAAGCGAGATCCCGTGCGAGAGTATCACTTGTCCAGTTGCCGCGTGGCTCTGCTGCGGCGCGCGCAAACATCCATAGCCTCACGCGTTCGGAATCCACGCCCAGCAAATCCGCGAAGCGGCGAATTGTGCCGCGCGCGTTTTGCTGCATTCTCGTGCCGCAGTTGATGAGGTGCTGCGTGGCGTCGTAAGCAGGATCGCCAACGAAGGGCTTCGGGTCGATGACGAGCCAGGGTTCGCGCTGCGCGCGAACCACGTTACCAGCGTGCAAGTCCGTCGCGAGCAGCGCGTTCTGCGCCGAACTTCGCGGCAATTCTGCAAAGAGCCGCAAGCCTTCGCGAACAAGTCCGGCATCCGGCCACTGCGCGATCTGCGCGAGCGTCTCTTTGCTCCAATATTCGGTGAGTGCCGATAGAGGACGAAAAGGATGTTGTGCGGACGGCGCCCGCCACACACGCCGGAGCAAACCCGCGATCACAACGTCCTGGTCGGGTTCCGGCAGTGTGCGGAGGGTGGTTCCCGGCTCGCAGCGCTCGAGCAGCATGGCGTTGAGATTCTCGTCCGCCGCGAGTAAACGTACGGTCGGATTCCCGTCCCAGAAGCGCAATCCTTGAGTCTCATGCTCGCCTTCCATGTGCGGCATGCCCAGCTTGAGTACGGCAGACGTGCCGTCGGTGAGGTGGACTGTGGTGACGTATGAACAGGTTACGTCGTCGCCGACGAAGGGAGGCCCAAGACTCAACGACCAGCGGCGCGTGACTTTCTCGAGCGCATCGGGGAGACGATCGAGCCATGCCAGACGCTCGGCGCTCTTGCGGCAATTCGCTGCCAGATTATCGGGGATTCGCAGAGGCACGGCTCATTGTAGTGCGAGAGTGCGCCGGCTTACTTACAAATTGAGGGACCTGCGGAAGCTGCCGCGGTCGGCGTCGATCTTCTTTTGAAGCTGGATAATCGCGTAGAGGAGCGCTTCGGGTCGGGGCGGGCATCCCGGCACGTACACGTCGACAGGAATCACTTGGTTTACGCCCTGCACGACCGCGTAGTTGTTGAAGACGCCGCCGGACGTGGCGCACGCGCCCATCGAAATCACCCACTTGGGCTCGGGCATCTGCTCGTAAAGCTGCTTGATGACCGGCGCCATCTTCTGCGAAACGCGTCCCGCGATGATCATCAAATCTGACTGGCGCGGCGACCCGCGAAACACTTCCGCTCCGAAGCGCGCCACGTCATAGCGCGACGCCGCCATCGACATCATTTCGATCGCGCAGCACGCCAACCCGAACGACATCGGCCAAATCGAGCTCCGGCGCGCCCAGTTCACCACCTTGTCCAGCGACGCGAAAAGAATCCCCTCATCCTTCAGGAAGTTCTCTTCCTCGCCGGGCTTTTCAAGTGTGACGCCCTTCGAGATTTCGACGGCCATCCTAGTGTTCGGCTCCCAAAGCTATTTTCGCACGCATCCTCGCCGGTTTGCAAAGCCCACGCGAACCCGCAAGCACCCTGGCATAAGCACTCTCACCTGCATGGCTGATTGACACGGATGGATGCGTGGCGTAACTTCGCGCGAAGTAGCTCCAGGAGAGGGCGCTCCCATGGGCACTTCCTTCACGATCGCGGGCATCCCGCAGGGGTCGCTGCATAAGCACTGGAAATCCGTCAACGCGGGAGCGCAGAAAGCCGTTCGCGATCTGCTCGAGCAAGGAATCACCGTGAGCCTGGCCTGGGACGCACCCCTTCGCGAGGACGACCACGAAGATCAAAAAAAGATTGTCGGCGCGTTCATCAAGAAACGCGTGAACGGGATTATGCTGGCGCCGTTTGACGCCCGCGCTCTCGTCCCATCGGTGGAAGAAGCGGCGCGCGCCGGAATCCCCACCGTCGTAATCGATTCCGCGCTGGACACACCGCAAATCGTCAGCTACATCGCCACCGATAACAAGAAAGGCGGCGCGCTTGCCGCGGACCGCATGGGCGAGTTGCTGTACGGCAAGGGCAAGGTTCTCATCCTTCGCTACCAGCAAGGATCCGCCAGCACGGAAGAACGCGAAGAGGGGTTCATCGAGAAAATTCGCCGCAGCTACCCCAACATCACCGCGATTTCGTCCGACGCGTATGCCGGCGCGACGCGAGACACGGCCAAGCGCGCATCCGAAGGCTTGATGGCGCGCTACTCGAAAGATTTGCAGGGTATCTTCACGCCAAACGAGTCTTCCACCGCGGGAATGTTGATGGCTCTTCAGGCCATGCAGCTCGCCGGGAAAATCTCGCTCGTGGGATTCGACGCGAGCGACTTATACCTGAACTCGATGCGGTACAAGCAGATTCAGGGACTCGTAGTGCAGGACCCGTTCCGCATGGGCGAGCTCGGAGTAAGAACCCTGGTCGATCACTTGCAAGGCCGGACCGTTCCAAAACGCATCGACACCGGCGCCACCATGGTCACGCCTGAAAACATGGATCGTCCCGATATGCAGCGTCTCCTTCACCCGCCCACCGCGCGATAACCAAGCGGCCATCGTAGGATGACGAGTTACGAACGCCGCGTCGGCCTAGGGGATCCGCAAGACGATTTTTCCGAATTGTTCGCGATGTTCGAGGCGCTCGTGCGCTTGGCGCGCTTGCTCGAGCGGCATCACCGTGTCGATCACGGGTTTCACTAGGCCGCGCCGCACCAATTCGAGCACCGAATACAGTTCGGCTTTGCTCCCCATGAACGAACCCAGAATTGATAGCTGCCGCGTGAAAAGATAGCGGAGGTCGATCTTCCCTTCGTAGCCCGTCGTCGCGCCGCAAGTAACTAGCCGGCCGCCAACCGCGAGGCTGCGGACAGTGTGCTCCCAGGTGGCTTGCCCCACGTGTTCGAAAACCACATCCACTCCGCGGCGGTTCGTAAGCCGCTTCACTTCGGCGGCGATGTCCTGCTTCGAATGCTGAATCACGTCGTGCGCGCCGAGTTCTTTCGCCTTCGCCAACTTCTCTTCCGAGCCCGCCGTGGCGATCACGCGAGCGCCCGTCACCCTGGCGATTTGAATCGCGGCGCTGCCAACGCCGCTCCCTGCGCCGAGAATCAGCACATCTTCCGAAGGTTTGAGCTTCGCGCGCGTGATCAGCATGTGCCACGCCGTGAGAAAAACCAGCGGCACCGCGGCTGCTTCTTCGAAGGAAAGGCCCGGCGGAATGGGGATCACGTTGACGCCGGACGCTTTCACATATTCCGCATAACCTCCGTCGACCACGTAACCGAACAGCGTGTAGTCGCGGCACATGCTGTCGTTCCCCGCCAGGCATTGCGGGCAATGGCCGCAGGAAATTCCCGGGGAGAGCAGGACGCGCTCGCCGACTTTGACGTGCGAGACGTTTGCGCCGACTTTTGCGACTTCGCCGGAAATGTCGCTGCCCGGAATGCGCGGCAACGGAATCTTGACCCCGGGCATTCCAGCACGCACGAATAAATCCAGATGATTCAACGCGCAGGCGCGCACGCGAACCAGCACATCGGGCGCGCCAATCTCCGGCTCGGGAACATCGGTGTAGCGCAGCACTTCCGGCCCGCC
>Ga0073928_10003426_pt1 | contig 25108 bp, 18 predicted proteins | sample PaiPotPPA55metaG_FD_76969 | JGI IMG/M metagenome (GOLD analysis project Ga0073928, IMG submission 76969) | Iron sulfur acid spring bacterial and archeal communities from Banff, Canada, to study Microbial Dark Matter (Phase II) - Paint Pots PPA... ...
AAAACATAATCGCCAACCCAAACCCTTTATCTGGACCGCAAAGGCCAATGACATTCTCGAAAAAGTTAAACGCGCCAAGGCTAACCTCAATAACAGCCTATCTGTGTGACGCAGTGCACTAGTCTCTAGCAACTTTCGGACGGCTACGCCCGACACTTTCCCCGGGTCGAGATCGGACATTTACACTTCCAATAATTCCCCGAAGGATGGGGGTATGATTTCAAATGACCATGGTAAGAGCGAGGCATTTTTGCGGCACGTTCGCGGTACGCAGCGAAGATGATCTCTCTAATGTGTTTGAAAAAGCAGTGGAAAAAAAGAGGAGGCGGGCCAGGTCGTCCCGCCTCCTCTGGTCCCCTTTCGGGGATGTCCGGCCAGCCTGACGGAGGGCGGCTGGCCGGTCGTGTGTTGGCCTACCTATTAATCCCGGCAGAACGAAAAAAGTTCCTGAGAAAATGGAAAAAGTGGCTAGAATCTTGGCGGTGGAACATCCGCTGGAGCCGAAGCGGGGAAAAATTCGGGGCTACGCCCTGAGTGGGAACTGTGAAAACCTCAGGGCTTGGGCCCTGAGCTACAGGGGAACTGCTTTCAACTTATGCCACGCCCAACCTCTTTGAGTCCTGACAACATATTGCGTTTTCTGCAAGTTACACGAGATGCGGCGTCTACGAACGAGATTGGCGCGGCTCTGCATGTGGGGAAGGCGGAGCGAAAAGCGCTATTTAGCCTGCTGGTTAAATTGAAAAAGAAGGGGTTGATCGAGGAATTGCCGGGAGGGCGGTACCGGCTTGCGGGGCGCAAAGGCGCAGGGGAGGCTGCAGAGAAGGCGGCTCGTTCGACTGGGCATGATGCGGGGGCGGCTGGTTCAAGCGCGGATGGAGGCGGAGGGGCGGGTTCGGCGGGGAGTGGTTCCACGGGGAACGTTCGGCGGGCGGGGGATGCGCCGCCGATGGCGCGCGATGAAGTGCGCGGGCGGCTGGTGCTGCATCACGACGGTTATGGATTTGTGGTGCCGGATGTGCCGATGCCGCAGCTGGATGGCGACGTCTTTATTCCGCGCGACGCGGTGGAAGATGCGATGCATGGGGATCATGTGCTGGCGAAGCTGCAGCGCGTGAGCGATTCTCGTGGGCGGGATTTTCGTGTTGCGGGCGCGCGTGGCGGGCAGCGGGCGGAGGGGCGGATCGTGCGCGTGCTGGGACGGGCGCATCCTTCGGTCGTGGGATTGTTTCGGTATGGGCCGCGGGGAAATGTCGTTTTGCCTTACGACAATCGGATTCAACATGAAATTGAGATTCCTGCTGGCGAGGAGCTGACCGCGGCGCTGCGGGAGAAATTGGGCTTGGGCGATGCTGGCGGGGCGCGCAGTAGGCGGTTGCCGCAACTGCCGGAACTTGATGGCGCGGTGGTGAACGTGGAGTTGCTGCGTTATCCGCGCGGGGGAGCGGCTGCGACGGGACGGGTGATGGAGATTCTTGGGCGACCTGGGGATCTCGGCGTGGATACCGAGATTATTATTCGCAAGCATCATTTGCCGCATGAATTTTCTGGGGCTGTTTTGGAGGAGGCTGCGCATCGCGCTGAGCCGGTGAGCGAAACCGAGCGAGAAGGGCGCGAGGATTTTCGTCATTTGCCGATTGTGACAATTGACGGAGAGACGGCGCGCGATTTTGACGATGCGGTGTACGTGGAACGGCGCGCGGATGGCGGGTGGAAGCTTCAGGTGCATATCGCGGACGTGGCGCACTATGTTCGAACGGGGACGGCCTTGGATCAGGAGGCGCGGTTGCGCGGGACTTCGGTTTATTTTCCCGACCGAGCGGTGCCGATGCTGCCGGAGGCGCTTTCGAATGGGATGTGCTCGCTGAAGCCGCGCGAGGAGCGGCTGGTGATGAGCGCGTTGATGGAATTTGACGCGGCGGGAAATATGCAGAGCGCGCGGATGACTTCGGGCGTGATTCGCTCGGCGGAGCGGATGACTTACACGGACGTAAACAAAGTGATTGAGGGCGACGCGGATGCGACGGCGCGCTACGCGGGGCTGGCTGGTCACTTTCGCGACATGAAAGAGCTGGCGCTGTTGCTGAACAAGCGGCGCAATGAACATGGCTCGATCGATTTTGATCTGCCGGAGCCGGTGATCGAGTTTGATGAGCAGCAGCGCATGACGAACATTGTGCGGAGCGAGCGGAACATCGCGCACCGGTTGATAGAGGAGTTCATGCTGGCGGCGAATCGCGCGGTGGACGGGTATTTGCTCAAGCGCGGGATTGCGGCGTTGCACCGTGTGCACGAAAAACCGGATGCGCGCAAAGTTTTGGAGTTCGAAGAGCTGGCGCAAGCGTTTGGGTATTCGCTCGGTGTTGCGGATTTGCATCAGCGGGAGGTTGCGGTGCGGCACGGGCGTGTGCCTGCGCCGGCAAAAGCGGGGCGGCCAGATTCTTACGGGCATGGGCGTGAGCGTGGAATGAAGGTGGCGCTGCCTGGCGCCACGGAGCTGCGGATTACGCCGCAGCATTATCAAAGATTGCTGCGTAAATTGGCGGGCAAGCCAGAGGAACGCATTGTGTCCTACTTAATGCTGCGCTCGCTGAAGCAGGCGCGGTATGCCGCGGAGCCGCTCGGGCATTTTGCGCTGGGATTTGATGAGTACACGCATTTCACTTCGCCGATTCGGCGGTATCCGGATTTGATCGTTCATCGCGTGTTGAAGTGGGCTTTGGAGCATCCGCAAGTGACCGCGCCAGCTGCTGGTCATGCGGCGCGCGGGGTGGAAGGGACGCTTTATTCGCAGGCCCAGCTTGAGGAGATCGCGTCGGAAACTTCGGAAGCGGAGCGGCGAGCCAATGGGGCTGAGCGCGAGTTGATGGATTGGAAGACGGCACAGTTCATGGAGGCGCATCTCGGCGAGGAGTACGAGGCGCTGATTATTTCGGTGCAGAAGTTTGGATGTTTTGTCGAACTGTTCGAAGTTTTCGTGGAGGGGTTGCTGCCGATTAACGCGCTCGAAGATGCCGCGGGTTCGCGCGTCGTGTTTCGCGAACGCGATCATGCAATGATCGCATTGTCCGGAGGAGAGGGGCGGCGCGGCGCGCCTGGATCACGGCGTGGACGCGGAGCAAAACCCAAAGAACTTGCCTGGCATCTGGGAGACCGCGTGCGCGTTCGAGCCGAGCGCATCGACCCGATGCGGCGCCGCGTCGAGTTCGCTATAGCTGGGGCAACATGAACTAGAACCGACGGAAGCGTGGCTGCAAGTTCTCTGCCAGTCTTGAACTCAGTTTCCTCGGATAGAATGATGCATAGAATGCTGGCAATTCTCAAAGACGCTGAAAGGCGGCCAGATCTCTTCCACTGGTTCGGGCCGATTGAACGTTCTCAGATTGAGTCGTGGTTGAGGTCGTCAGGGCTTGTTATTCCCATTGATTTTCTCGAACTTTGGAGTCAAACGGGTGGCGGGGACCTTTTCGAATCGGAGACCATATTTCGGCCTACCTCCATCCCCAGCCTGATGCCCTATTTCGTGCAGGGCGATGATCTAGCCGCCGCAAATGACCAACGTACTAGGGATGGTATGCCTAAGTCTTATTTTGCGTTTCATGATGGCCTATTCCTATCCGCTCTCCGGCTGTCAGACCAGGCTTTAGTAACCCTGAACGACAGGTATGAACAGACTGCCGAGTATGCGAGTTTAGACGAATGGTATTTGCGCACACTTCGCGCGGACTTCGCTTATAGGTATCGGCTCGTAAATGCGGAGAAGTGATCTCTGTTATTCTTGCTGAACGGAGCGTAGAACTATAGATTAGCGACCGACAGGCCGGGATAGAGCTTACGCAAAAGAGAGGAGTTGGAAACCTTGGTTTTTTCCACTATCACTGCACAAAGTACAAAGCGGGTACACAATTTTAATGCGGGGCCGGGGGCTTTGCCACTTCCTGTGCTTGAACGCATCCGCGAGGAGCTGCTTGATTGGCGGGGCAGCGGGATGTCCGTGATGGAGATGAGTCACCGGTCGCCGGAATTCGAGAGCATTAACGCGGCGGCGGAAGCGGGCTTGCGGAAGCACCTTGCGATTCCTGACGATTACGCAGTGCTCTTTCTACAGGGCGGCGGGAGCATGCAGTTCACCATGGCGCCGATGAACCTGTGCTTGCCTGGAAAGCCTGTGGACTTGATTCACACCGGGACTTGGACGGCGAAGGCCCTTGGCGAGTTGAAAAAAGGCATCCTGCATCATGTGGCGGCTTCGACCGAAGCGGACAAATTCGCCCGCCTGCCGCGCAAAGATGAGATTAAATTTTCGCCCGATGCTTCTTACGTGCATATGTGCACGAACAACACGATTGAGGGGACGCAGTGGACAGAACTGCCGGAGACCGGGAGCGTGCCGCTCGTCGCGGACATGTCCTCAGATATCGCTTCGCGCGCCATCAACGTGAAGAAATTCGGGCTTATTTTCGCCGGCGCGCAGAAAAATCTTGGGCCGAGCGGCGTTACCGTTGTGATTGTGCGAAAGGATCTTGCCGAGCGCGCGGACAAGAATCTGCCCACGCTTTTGCAATACCGCACGCACATTAAGGAAAAGTCGCTGTATCACACGCCTCCAACGTTCGCGGTGTACATCGTTGGGCTGGTGATGGAATGGATCGACGCCGAGGGCGGCATCACCGCGATCGAGAAGCGGAACAACACCAAGGCAAAGCTTCTCTACGATACGCTCGAGGCTAGCAAGGATTTCTATCAGTGCCCGGTTGAAAATTCCTCGCGGTCGAAGATGAATGTGGTTTTTCGTGTCGCAGGCGGAGACGAATCCGTCGAAAAGCAATTCGCTGTTGAAGCCGCCGCCGCGGGCCTCGTTGGCACGCCGGGGCACCGGTCCGTCGGCGGGATGCGCGTATCGCTTTACAACGCCGTTACGCTGGACGCTGTCGAAGCGCTCACCTGCTTCTTGCGCGAATTTCAGCGAACGCGCGGCTAGCCTACTCGGGCGAGGCAAGCGCTGCCCCTGCAGGGTCTTACGAAAGGCCGGAGCGGGAACCGCTCCTCGGCAAACCATTCCTAATAACAAATAATTCTTTCCCCTTGCACTTCGACAGGAGTGGGAGTAGTGTCTCTTGTCGAAGTGACAGGGGACACTATTGATGGCGCAAAAGAGAATTGAACTTCCGCAGGGGACGCTCGACCTTCTGATTCTGCGCACGCTGGCTCTTGAGCCACAGCATGGATGGGCTATTTCGGAGCGGATTCAGCAGATTTCGAGCGATGTTCTTTTAATTCAGCAGGGGTCGCTGTATCCGGCGCTGCACCGGCTGGAGCGGCGGGGGTCTATCAAAGCGAAGTGGGGAACATCCGAGAACAACCGGCGCGCGAAATATTACGAACTCACGAAAACCGGGCGCAAACAGCTTGAGCTTGAGAAAGATTCCTGGAAAAAACTGGCGGCTGCTGTGGCCCAGATTCTCGAGACGGCGTAGGGAGGGCTTTGTGTTCAACGATCTGTTTTTCCGTCTTCGTTCGCTTTTGCGGCGCGAAGTCGTGGAATCGGAAATGGATGCGGAGCTGCGCTTCCACTTCGATCAACAAGTCGCAAAGCACATCAAATCGGGCCTGACGCGCGAGGAAGCGATCCGCCGCGCGCGAATCGAGTTCGGCGGACACGAACAGCTCAAGGAACAGTGCCGCGATGCGCGCGGTGTGAACTTCATCGAAACCCTTCTTCAGGACGTGCGTTACGCGTTGAGGATGCTTCGCAGCAGTCCCGGGTTCACGGCCGTCACTATTCTCACACTCGCTCTGGGCATCGGAGCGAACACCGCCATTTTCTCGGTCATCGATTCCGTGCTCCTTCGCCCGTTGCCATACGGAAATCCGGGCAGCCTCGTCTTGATCTGGGAAACCTGCTCCCAGCCAGCGAATTTTCACAATGTCGTCTCCCCTCCCGATTTTCTTGACTGGCGCAGCCAGAATGGGGTCTTTCAAAGCATGGCTGCTATCTTCGACGAGCGTGACAACCTCACCGGAACAGGCGACCCTCAGCAAGTTGTTTCCCAAGGTGTGTCTGCGAATTTCTTCTCCGTGCTGGGTGTCAACCTGTTCATGGGTAACGGCTTCACCGCCCAAAATGACCAGGTAGGTCACACTCGCGTCGTGATTCTTAGTTACGGCTTTTGGAAAGAGCGCTTCGCCGGCGATTCCGCAATCATCGGAAAGACCGTCATGATGAACGGGCATCCGCAAACCGTCGTCGGTGTGGCCCCTCAAAATTTCAATTGGTTCATCAAAGACGGCACGCTGACGGGCGCCAAGCCGCAAGTGTGGTTTCCCTATGTCATTCCACAAAACTTCCATGAACGCAAGAACGTAGGCCGTTTCTTGACGGTAGTTGCACGCTTGAAGCCCGGCGTTACGCTCCGGCAAGCGAAAACAGAGATGAACACGATCGCCGCGCGGATTGCTGAAGAATATCCCGACTTCAATGGCCACTGGGGCGCCAACGTGGTGCCCGTGCGCGATCAAATCTCCGGCGAGCTGCGTCCCGCTCTTTTGATTTTGTTCGGCGCCGTTGCCTTTGTCCTGTTGATCGCGTGCGCCAACGTCTCGAGCCTCTTGCTGGCGCGCGCGGCTGCGCGCGAAGGAGAAATCGCCGTGCGCACTGCCATCGGAGCCAGCCCTTGGCGCATCGCCCGTCAACTGCTGACGGAAAGCGTTCTGCTGGCATTTATCGGGGGCGGTATCGGTGTGACGCTCGCCGTTTGCGGCACGAATCTTTTGCTCGCCGGGAGTCCGGAAAACCTTCTCGACTTGCGCTCGATCCCCATCGACTGGCGCGTTTTGGCTTTCGCCGCTGGAGCTACTTTGCTAGCAGGTTTGCTCTTCGGCTTCCTGCCTTCCTACGTCTCCGCGCATTCCGGTATTTCAGAAACGCTCAAGGAAGGCGGCCGCGGTTCATCCGCCGGAAAACGGCGCCGCCTCGCCCGTGGTGCATTCGTGGTTGCACAGATGTGCCTCGCACTTGTTTTGCTCGCAGGTTCCGGCTTGCTGATTCGCAGCTTCATTCGTCTCGTTGGCGTTGACCCTGGCTTCGACTCCAGCCACCTACTTACCTTCAAAGTTTCACTTCCCTCTTCAAAATACGGCACCGATCCCGCGCGCCTGGTTTTCTTCCGGCAGCTCCTTGCTCGAATCGCTGCGATCCCCGGCGTACGTTCTGCCTCGATGAATAGTTACCCGCCGTTTTCCGGCATGGGCGCGGCTACCGGTGTTCACGTCCTTAGCCAGCCGGAGCGCTCGCTGATGGATCTTCCCGTGGCCGAGGTTCGCGTGGTCGGGCCGGACTATTTCGCAACGATGCAAATCCCCTTGCGCGCAGGCCGCACGTTCGATGAACAGGAACTAACCGAACAGCGTCACGTGGTTGTCATCAACCGGGCATTTGCCGATCAGTACCTCAGAGGCGCGAATCTGCTCGGGCAAAAAGCCGTCATCTTCATGCAGAGCCTCGAAGAGAGCAAGAACACGCCCTCAGAGATCATTGGCGTGGTCGGTGATGTCCGCCAAATGGGACTCGACACGCCTGCCGAACCTACAGTTTATTGGCCGCATCCCGAACTGGTCTATTCCGAGATGACGATTCTCGTGCGCACGTCAAACGATCCTCTGATGCTTGTCTCCGCGATGCGCACTGAACTCCGTCAAATGGACGCGGAACTGCCGATGGCGGCAATTGCCACCATGGACCAGCTTCTCTCGGGTTCTCTCTCCCGCTCGCGTTTCACCATGCTAGTTCTCGGCGTGTTTGCCGCGCTTGCACTTGTTCTTGCTTCCGTCGGCATCTATGGCGTGATCGCTTACAGCGTTGCGCAGCGCACGCAGGAGTTCGGCATCCGCATGGCGCTTGGCGCGAATCGGCGTGACGTGCTCCGCCTCGTCCTTGGCCAGGGGACTCGCCTCACTCTACTTGGCATCGGCCTCGGGATCGTGGCTGCGGTCATCGTCACTAGGCTTATGAGCACTCTGCTCTACGGCATCAGCGCGACGGATCCGCTAACGTTCACTGCCGTCGCATTGCTCCTCGCGCTGGTCGCTCTCGCGGCGGGCTACATTCCCGCGCGTCGTGCTACCCGCGTCGATCCCATCGTGGCTTTGCGATACGAATAATCCGCGGCAACAAAAAAAGCGCAGAAACTGTTTCTTTACGAGCAGTTCCTGCGCGCTTCACTTACAACGGTTGCGGCCAGGCTTACGCCAAGTCGAAGAGCAGGACTTCGGCTTTGTCCACGCCAGTTAGCTCGACGGCTTTTTCTTTCGAGATGGCTGCGCCATCGCCTGCTTCGAGCTTGGTGCCGTTTAGCTTTACGCTGCCGCGTGCGACTTGGATGTATGCATGGCGCTCGGGCTTTAGCTCATGCTTTTACCGCTTCGCCTTTGTTGAGCACCGTGGCGTACAGGTCGTTGTCCTGGCGGATTTGTACAGAACCTTCGCGGCCATCCGGCGAAGCAACGAGGCGGAGCTTTCCGCGCTTCTCTTCTTCGCTGAATGTCTTCTGGCCGTAGACGGGCTTCAGGCCCTTCTCTTCCGGAAACATCCAGATTTGGAGTAGATGAACGGGCTCGCTCTTCGATGCGTTAAATTCGCTGTGCGTCACGCCGGAGCCGGCGCTCATGTACTGCACGTCGCCGGGACGTATGACGGAGCCGGTGCCCATGCTGTCGCGGTGTTCGAGCGCGCCTTCGAGCACGTACGTGACGATTTCCATGTCGCGGTGCGGGTGCGTGGGAAAGCCCTCGCCCGGTGCGACGCGGTCGTCATTCAAGACTCGCCGGGTGCGGAAGTGCATATGCTTGGCGTCGTAATAATCGGCAAACGAAAACGTGAAATAAGTATCCAGCCAGCCGTGGTTGAAATGGCCGCGGTCCTGGCTTTTGCGGATGTCAATCATTGGTCCACCTCCCGGTTTGACAGGAGAATAATACTTGTTATAACGACTATTGTCAAGAGGCTCTTTGCGCCGCTGCCCCTTCTTCCGTCCGCCCTTTTCTTCACGCTCCCAAGGCAAACATCTGCTTATAATTACCGTCCGTTCGTACCATTCCCGGCGGCCTCCCTTTGGTATAGACTGTGCAGTAGGGGTCGTTCGCCGTCTCTGCTTCCGAGGATCGCCTTATGGATTCCGCGCCGTCCGCCACGCAAACGAGAAAGCCTGAAGCTGCCGCCGCACCCCGCGAAACTCTCAGCATCACGGACAATCGCACCGGTAAATCCTACGAAGTTCCCATAACCCACGGCTCCATCCGAGCCATGGATCTTCGTCAGATAAAAGTAGGCGCCACGGAATTCGGGATGATGAGTTACGACCCCGCGTATAACAACACGGCGTCCTGCATCAGCAAGATTACTTTTATTGATGGCGACGCCGGCATTTTGCGCTACCGCGGTTACCCGATCGAAGACCTCGCCGAGAAAAGCACCTACCTCGAGACGGCTTATCTGCTACTTCACGGAGAACTCCCCACCGCGCCGCAGCTCAAGGAATGGACGTACAACGTCACGCATCACACTTTTATTCACGAGAGCATCAAGAAATTCCTGGATGGTTTTCACTACGACGCGCATCCCATGGGGATGATGATCTCCACGATTGCGGCGCTTTCGACTTTCTATCACGATGCCAAGGATATTTTTGACGCGGAATCACGCCGCAAGCAGACTTACCGCCTCGTCGGCAAGATGCCGACGATCGCAGCTTTCTCCTACCGTCACACTCTGGGAATGCCATTTGTCTATCCGGACAACGAGGTCAGCTATCCCGGCAATTTTCTGAACATGCTTTTCCGCACCACGGAAACCAAGTATCGGCCGAATCCAACGCTGGAGCGCGCTCTCGATGTTCTTTTTATCCTCCACGCGGATCATGAGCAGAATTGCTCGACGAACACCATCCGCGGAGTCGGAAGTTCGCATGTGGACCCGTATTCCGCCACGGCTGCGGCGATCGCCGCGCTCTACGGCCCGCTCCATGGCGGGGCAAACGAAGAAGTGCTTCACATGTTGCTGGAGATCGGCTCGGTGCAGAAGGTGCCGGACTTTATCAAGCGCGTGAAAGCCGGCGAGACTAAGCTCATGGGCTTCGGCCACCGCGTCTACAAGCATTATGATCCGCGCGCGCGCATCATCAAACGCGTGGCCTACGAAGTTTTCGAATTGATGGGAAAAAATCCGCTGCTGGAAATCGCGCTCGAGTGCGAGCGCATCGCTCTTGAAGACGATTACTTCATCAAGCGCAAACTTTATCCCAATGTGGACTTCTACACCGGCCTGATCTACCAGTCCATGGGTTTCCCGATCTCCATGTTCCCGGTGCTGTTTGCGATTCCGCGCACGTCCGGTTGGATCGCCCAGTGGCAAGAGATGCTTCTTGATCCGGAACAAAAAATTGCCCGGCCGCGGCAAATTTATCTAGGCCACGACACGCGCCACTACGTCCCCATGGAGCAGCGGAGCTGAAAGCGAATCCGAATCCAAAAGCCGAAAGGGCGAGAAAAACATTTTGCGGTATCACGATTTAGTACCAATTGCTGCGTTGTCGGTCGACAATAAGGTCGAGCGGGTATAGTTGAGCGAGAGGTGGTATGCCACAGGCCCCAAATGCTACTGGAAATCCCGCCTTGCGGCGCCGCAGTCAGCGCGTGTTGATGCAAGTCGGCGTCCGCATTCGCGGAGAGGACTCGCAGGGCCACGCGTTCGAAGAAGAAACCGAAACCCTGGCCATCAACGCGCATGGAGCCTTGATTCTGGTGAACGCCCGGGTGACCAGCGGCAGTAAAATGATGATGCAGCACAAGCGCACCCAGGAAGAACAAGAGTGTCACGTTGTTTTTCTCGGTCCCGTGCGCGCAGGCAAGGCGGAGATTGGTCTGGAGTTTTCTGAACCTCGTCCCAGTTTCTGGCGCGTCGCGTTTCCTCCCGAAGACTGGACGTCGAAACATCCGGATGCCCGCCCGATCTCCATCTCCCGCACGGAAAAATAACGGGCATTTCTTCCGCAACTTTCCCCGGTTTGTCCCACCTCGTGAAAAGGCCGGGACATATTAGCTGCGTTCCTTGCCGATGGGTGACATCTGGCACAAGGCGGCTGAGTCTAAGACTTGGCCGGGGAAGCAGGAGTCTGACATCCTCCCAAGAATGACGCCAAGGAAATCAATTCTCAAGCGGGATTTTGTGTAATGCTCCTGCGCACCACATGTTCATGAACAACGGGCTGCGAAGAGCTGCGACCTCGCTTTTGCTGATTGTGATGATTGCGCTGGTAACGCGCTCGGCATTCGCTTGGTACCAGGAGCGGCAGTTCAACCCCCAAGTTCTAAGCGTCGTTCCGTTTCAAACGGAAACGGGCCATATCGCATACTCCATTGCCAGTGGAAAGGGATTCACCTCGCCCTTTCAAAGGGACACTGGCCCAACAGCCTGGCTGGCGCCGGTTTATCCTTATCTTCTCGCGGGGATTTTCAGACTGTTTGGCATTTATACGATCCATTCTTTTTTCGCTGCGCTAGTTCTAAATATTTTGTTTTCGGCAGGCACGTGTGTACCGATTTTCTACGGGGGCAGGCGTATAGCCGGCCTTGGCGTCGCCAGCGCTGTCGCATGGCTGTGGGCACTCTTCCCCAACGCCATTATCATTCCGTTCGAATGGATCTGGGACACGTCCTTGTCCGCGCTTTTGGTGGCAACTTTGCTCTGGGCTACGCTCGAGCTCGCGGAATCCCGGCGTGTCCGTGACTGGTGCTTCTATGGTCTCTTGTGGGGCTTCGCGCTGCTCATCAATCCGGCCATCGCTCTGCCCTTTCCGGTGCTGTTGGCGTGGGCCGCCTATCGCAATCGAACTCGCGAGCGCTCTTCGGCGTGGGCTTCTGCGTGGATCGTCCGGCCAGCGCTGGCCGCGGCTATGACCATTCTGTGTTGCGTTCCTTGGACCATCCGCAACTACGTTCAATTCCACAGGTTCATTCCGCTGCGTTCGAATTTCGCATTTGAACTTTACATCGGCAATAACGAAAACTATGACGAGCAGCATAGGTTTCGGCCCGGCGCGATCACGCAAGACCGCGAAATCCTGCGCTACCTTCATATGGGCGAAACCGCCTTCATGGAAGAAGAAAAAAGAAAAGCGATCGCATTTATTGTTGCTCATCCGCGCATTGAGCTGTGGCTCGTTTCGCAGCGGTTCGCGGACTTCTGGCTGGGAACCGCATCTCCATTGGCAGCGTTTCGCCAAGCGGATTCTCCGTGGCTCTATTTTATACTTGCGTTCAACGTCGTTGCGCCGCTCTGCGCATTTCTTGGCATCCTCGTTCTTCTTGCCACGAAAAACTCCTACGCGTTGCCAGTTGTCACTTTTCCGGTAGTTTTTCCGCTGCTTTACTACGTGACGCACACTTCGCTGCGCTACCGGCATCCCATCGACCCGGTAGTGCTTCTCCTGGCAGCCATTGGCGTGCACGGGCTGTGGCGCTGGTGCACGCGCAAGATCAGCAAAGTACCAGCAGCGGAAACTTCCCCGCCTAATACCCCTAATACAAATGAAAATAGCCGTCCTGTTGCACGAGCTGGACGGGAACGCCGAACAGTAACGACAGATGGCCGGCCGTAAGAATTTCCTGTTTGGCTCCGTCGGCCATAATCCGTCCCTCTCGAAGCAGGACCACGCGTTCGATCTCCGGGATGATTTCTGAAACATGGTGAGTGACGAGCAGAATGCCGAGCCCGCTCTGCGCCAGCTGCCGCATCGCATCTCGCAGCTGGAATTGCGCGGCGATGTCCAGCGCGTTGCTGGGCTCATCGAACAGCAGTGTTTGCGGATCATGTACAAGCGCCCGCGCGATCAGTGTGCGCTTGGCTTCGCCGGAAGACATCTGCGAAACGGCACGATGCGCGAGATGCGCGATTCCTAGCCGCGCGAGTGTGGCTTCCGCTCGCGAGAGATGCTCGGGGTCTGGATGGTGGTGCGGGAATATCCGCGTGCTGCTGAAAAATCCGGAAAGCACGACATCGCGCCCGGTGGCGTCCGTGGTGCAAGAAGCCAGCAGATCCGGCGAGACGATTCCCAGCAGAGAGCGGAGCTCAAAAATATTCCAGAGTTCCCGGCCGAGTATCGAGATCGAGGACCCTTCGCGTGCAGCGGGATAGCACTCCCGGGTAATGGTTTTGATCAGCGTGGATTTGCCGCAGCCGTTAGGGCCAAGTATGCAGACGTGCTCGCCAGCTCCGATTCGAAGCGACACACCATCCAACGCCGGTCGTTCCGCGGACTCACCGCGAACCACAGTGACATCATGCAAAGCCAGGAGAGGCGGCGGTTTGGTCATCTCGGATTCAGGTAAAGCGGGAACTATATCTTAACCGAGCGGATAAGAGGCAAGGAACTAAGGACACACACAGACGCTCTGTTCCTCATAAGCGCATTTATTTACTGGGGAACTCGTCACGAAACGACTGGCAAAAGGTACAGGTAACTCATAAAACGTCAACATTACCGGGAATCCCAAACCCTCTGGCGGAGCATCATAATGGGCGGGATGGCGGTGAATATGCCAAGATACAAAGCCAGGTTAGCGTGGCTGAGCTTCGGTATCCTGTTTTGCGGCTTTCCAACTCTGGCCCAGTCCCAAGAGCCCCCTGTCGCCGCTTCAGCGACAAGCGACCAACCGGCCGCACCGATACCGGCAGCCTCCGCCCGCGGGTCGCTGCGCGAGCCGCAGCCCCTAGGGAGCATCTCCGGAACTGTTGTTGACGGCACGGGAGCCTTCATCGTCGGAGCCCGCGTGAGCATTACCCGTAAAGATCCATCCCCAAATCAAGAGACACTTTCGGGTGATGACGGGCAATTTTCCCTCGCCAACATCCCTCCCGGACCCTTCCAGCTCACCATTACGGCGCCGGGCTTCGCGACGCAAACATTCACGGGAACCCTGCGTCCAGGGGAGATCTATACTATCCCGCAAACCCCGCTGGCGATTGCTACCGCCGTCACCGAGGTGCGGGTCGTGCCCAAACGCATCGAAGTGGCCGAAGACGAGATTAAAGAGGAAGAGAAGCAGCGCGTACTCGGCGTCATTCCAAATTTCTATGTCACTTACCTCCCCAATGCAGTTCCTCTGAGCCCAAAGCAAAAGTTCGAGCTTGCTTGGAAGACGACAGTGGATCCAGTCAACTTCGGAATAACCGGTGTCATTGCGGGAGTTCAGCAGGCGCAAAATGATTTCAGCGGATATGGGCAGGGCGCACAGGGCTATGCAAAACGCTACGGCGCTTCGTATGCCAACTCCGTCGCAGGCACGTTCATCGGCAGCGCCATACTGCCATCGCTCCTCAAACAAGATCCCCGTTATTTCTATAAGGGAACCGGCACCAAGCGGTCGCGGATTTTCTATGCGCTAGCCAACGCTGTGATTTGTAAAGGCGACAACGGCCGCTGGCAGGCAAATTACTCCAGTATCATCGGAAGCCTCGCCGCGGGTGGTATCTCAAATCTCTACTACCCAGAGAAAAATCGCGATGGCGCGGAATTAACGTTTGAAAACGCGCTCATCGGGATTGGCGCATCTGCCGCCGCCAACCTCCTTCAAGAATTTGTGATCCGCAAGCTAACACCGAATAATCCCAACCATGCAACGGCCAAACCCCAAAGCATCATTGGCAAGTTATCGAACACGATTGTTCACGAAGGGGACTAGGACGAGTGCGTTTCGACGACGCATCGCGCACCGCTAGCTCCCGGTAAACCCGGAAACCGTACAAGTGAAATCTCTGTCAGAAGCACATATCCGGGCGCGACTCTCCAGGAGTTGACAGAGCATGTCGCCAATTGTTTCCTGCTCAGGTTCGTTGCCCCGAAGACTTTATCCCCTATGCTTCGCGCCATTTGAGTGGGAAGGCGCGCGGCAGAGAAGCGGGTCCACTTCTGAGAGGTACGAAAAAGCTGCGTTTACACGCTAATAATTTTTCTTCCGGAACCAGCCCGGGCGGCAAGCCAGTATCGCGACAAGCAGACAATCCGCTACGTCAGTGTCCACAACGGGACAGACACGAATGTTCGCCGCGTCTAGCATCCTGTTGAGGTGTTCACATGCAACCTCAACTGCAGAAAAAAGTGGCCCGAGCATATAGAATCGAGGGAGCTATAGTTCTGTATTGCTCGGCAGCGAGAAGTTTGTTCAAAGCGGAAAGATCGCTCATCCGTGCGGCGCCGTGGTGGAGTGTGGTCTTCGGAATCCCGCTCTTTCTACGGACGCTGTTTCGTCTTGTTTTTGTCTGTCTCCATCGGCATAAGGGCCCTCCGATAACACTGCGCGAGTCAATCCCATCCAACCTACCCGGATGCCGATCTGTCTATGGCCGAGGAATGTACATTACATGCTTGGATTGTGGTCAAAAATTCGCTTACAACCACAAGACGAGGCGACTGGTAGATTTCTGGGGCGTCCATGACGCAGAAGCACTGGCAGGAGTTCGTCGGAGAGTTAATGGATTCTTTTTGCCTCTTCGAGGTCTCGCCGCAAAGATCGGCAAACTCAATCTGAGGATTCCGATGAGGGAGCTTGTCAGGACCGTGCACCGCCTCGGAATTTTGACGAAGGGCCAATAGATTAAGTCTCGAACCTAAATTGCCAGTGAATCGTGAACAAAAATTAAAAAGGAGGTGAAAACCGCAGGGTTCTCACCTCCCGGGGTGGGGTGGGGTGTTACAGGACAATCCCTCGGCGGGCATGCAGTCCTGCCCTGCCAGGCAGGTCTGCGGCCTCACTCGCTGATGAATTGCGGTAAGAGACTTACCACCAAAGGGCTTGTCTTTGGGGTTTTGTAGCACTGTGATGCGCAGGTGTCAACGGCAAAAGCAATCAAAAGCAACCCGGTCCTGCAGAAATCGCGGCGCACGGAGTTCAGCTTGCCGGGGAGGTAGTTTTCACCTGATCCAGGATTTCACGGACCATGCGGCCAAGGGTCGAGGGACTATAAGGTTTTTGAAGATAGCCCGCTGCTCTCTCCAGCCCTTTTGATTCCTTCGAGTAGCCGCTCGTGAACAGCACGGGCAGCTTTCCAAACCGTTCTGCGAGCTTCGCAGCTGTCTCCAGGCCTCCCAATTTAGGCATGATCACGTCCAGGATGGCCAGCGCGGGTATCTCGCTTTCGCAAAGCCGCAAAGCCTCTTCTCCATCGACGGCAGAAAGAACACGATAACCCAGGCTGACGAGCGTCTGCCTTGCCATTTCCCGGATGGAGTCGTGGTCATCGGCAAGCAGCAGCGTCTCCGTGCCGCGAACATCCATGACCGAGGGCGCGCGTCTGCGGTCTACGAAATCTTCCGAGGGCTCGCCCGGTGCTGCTGGGAGGTAAGCCCGAAAGAGCGTGCCCTTTCCCACCTCGCTGTATACATGGATGAAGCCTCCGTGCTGCTTGACGATTCCATACGCCGTGGCCAGTCCCATTCCGCTGTTTTTCCCATTGTCTTTCGTCGAGAAAAAAGGCTCGAAGACGTGCTCGCGCATTTCTGCGTCCATCCCAACGCCAGTGTCGGAGACGGACAGAACGGCGTACCGGCCCGGCGAGATGTGCGGGTAAAATCGGCAGTAGGCATCGTCGATATCCACCATCTCTGTTTCAATCAGCAGCCTGCCACCTTGGGGCATGGCGTCACGTGCATTCAGGCAGAGATTCATCAGCACTTGCTCGATCTGGGTTGGATCTGCCTTGAGGGCATCGAGCGGTGCATTTACCACCTTGAGTTCAATGTCTTTGCGAATCACTTTGTCCAGAAAACTCGCGAGGTCGCCTGTGATTGCATTGAGGTCCACGCTTCGTGGCTGCAGAATCTGGCGCCTGGCAAAGGCGAGGAGCTCACGAGTCAGTGCGGCGGCTCGCTCAGCCTGCTCACGGATGCGCGCGAACCGGTCGGAAATTTGAGGATAGTTGCGGCTTTGTTCGAAACCCAGCTCGGCCCACCCGAGAATCGCCCCCACTACATTGTTGAAGTCGTGAGCGATGCCACCGGCAAGCTGGCCAATAGCCTCGAACTTCTGAGACTGATGCAACTGGCGCTCGATGGCGCGGACCTCGGTTACGTCCTCCGCAATGACTTCGACCGAGGCCGTCAACTCCGCCACGGATAGCCCGCGCAGGTGCAGACGCACAACGACCATGCCCCCATCGCGCCTGCGCCACTCCGTCTCTGCGCTATGAACTTGGCTTTCCTGCCGGCAAGCGGCCATGGACTCCGCGTAGTGAGCCGGATAGCGGAATATGTCGCGCACCAGGGCAGGAGGGTTCAAATCCTCTACTGACTCACAACCCAGAATTCGAAGAAGGGCAGGATTGGGATCGAGGAAGGTGCCGTCGGGAGAAATGCGAAAGATGCCGTAAAGGGAGTTCTGAACCAACTGGCGATTGCGGGCCTCGGAAAGCGAGAGTGCCGCTTCCGCACTCTTCCGTTCTGTGATTTCCAGGACTACAACGCTGATGGCGATGACCACGCCAGTGGCGGCGCGAAGCGGGTGAAAGCTGGCCAGCCAAGTGCGCAGTGCTCCGGATTGCGCCAGTGTCGTGCCCTGTATTTCCACGTTTAGAATCGATTCTCCGTGGGAGAACACGCGTCTCAAGTAAGGCTCGACGGCCCGCGCAACATCGGGGTTAACGTCGCGCGTCATCAAACCCACGTGCCCCTCCGCCGGGAGCCCGTTGATGCGTGCTAGCTGTTCGTTCACCCGCAGATAGCGCAGGTCTGGTCCGTAAACAGCGAGACCAATGGGGGCGGTCCGATAAATCTGGTCGAGCTCGGCAAATTGTTCGCGGGCGCGCGCTTCACTTTCCGCAAGGGCCTGTTGCGCTCGCGCGCTTTCTTCGCGAAGATTCTTCTCTTGGAGCGCTCGCTTCAACGCCGAAGGTAGACGTATCAAGTGGTCTTTCAGGATGTAGTCATTCACTCCCTGCTTAATGCATTCGACAGCGGCTTCTTCGCCCAACGTCTTAGTCACCAGCAGGAACGGAATATCCTTTCCGCTAGCGCGCAGTTCCTTCAGCGCATCGAGTCCGGTCCAGCTCGGTAGATGGTAGTCTGCAAGGATGGCGTCAAACTTGTCGTTTTGGAGGACGCCAAGAAACTCTTCCCGATCCTTGGCGAGCGTGTGTTCCACTTCGAAGCCGGAGGCTTTCAGTTCCAGCAGCGTTAACTCGGCGTCCTGGGCTTCGTTTTCAAGAATGAGCAGGCGCAAGGGCATCGTGCTTTCCGGCTGCCGCAACTCGTCAAGTAGTACGGATTTCATGCGACCTCCGCTGCGGGCTTTCGGAAATCAGGGAAAGATCGCGGCATTTGGTGGTCGAGGTTTTCTGCTCGAGCGACGCTTCCCCTTCGAATCACTTGCCGGGATTTCCATACTTTCTTCATAGAAATTTACTGGCGCTCCATCGTGCTCTCTTCATGCATTACGGGCTTGGGTCAGGACCGCTTTGGGCTGCCGCAGTTCGGATTCCACGGCATCGAGATATTCCGGGAAAGTCCTGGTGTCCTTCACGCCCCAATAGCCCACGCTGAGACGCAACGCCAGGCGCCCCGAGGGTTGACGGCTCTGGTTGTGTATGGCCAGGCGTGATTCCACGCGCTGTCGCAGCACTGGTGCGCTAGGCTCTGCCGCATCCACGGCGAGGGCCGCGAACTGCGCATCGCCCAGTCGCGCAAGAAAATCGCTACGTCGAAAGCAACTCGCAACTAGCACGGCAGTCTCCCGAACTGCCTGCTCGATGCCATGAGAGCCAAGCTCCTCACGCAACGAGGAATAGTTCTCGATCAGCGCGCAGAGAAGAACCAGGGTGCCGCCCGAGCGCATCGCCCCCTCCAACGATCGCGTCCCCAGGGTCATAAATCCATCTCGGTTGTGCAATCCGGTAGGCTCATCCCGGAGAAGGTCGGCGAGCCCTTCCAGCGTGTTGCTCTCCAGTGCGGTGCGCAACACACGTTCGAGGGTATGTGCATCCATGAAACCCTTCAGGAGATAGTCGATCGCTCCCTCGGTGATGCTGCGAGAGGCACAACTCTTATCGGCGACATCGGCAAAAACAATCAGCGGAATCCCCGGAGCTGCGCGGTGTATCCGGCGCACGGCATCCAGCGGATCGGGCTGGCCGAGTGAGAGATCGAAAAAGATGGTTTCCGGGGCAGCTAGGTCTATCGTGGCGACGAGTGTTGAGAGCGTCGAGACGATATTCAATTGCAAAGTGCTGTCCGGCCCCGGATAAAGCGCTCGCAGCGACTCTTCCGCTTCTCCTGGAGCACTTTCCGCCAACAACACACGAAATTTCTTTCTAGTCATGCGTGAGACCTCCCCTTGGCAATTCCGCGGGCTGTCCATAGAAAAAACGGTCAGCAGCACGGAATGCGGCTGCAATCTACCCAATGCGATTCTTCATCGCGAGACAGCTATTGGCGAGACTGGAGAGGGCAGTCTTCTGGAATGCAAAATTCCAGACTGCAAACTTCTAGGAAGGGGTAGAGCTATTCTCGCGCAGCTACAGGAAGAGTCAATAGGCCTTCGCCGGGGAGACGCGGAAGCGCCACTGCCCGCCGAAGCCAACTCGCCTGGCGCGGGGTAGGCCGGAGCTGTCCTGCCTCATTTTTAGGTGCCCGCAAGAGTCGCGCGGACGGGAACAAAAATATCGTCGATTTTCTCAGCAAGCACGAAATCGTAATCGCTTATGCCTTTGACGCTGTGTGTGGTGAGGTCAATCACCACTTTGTTCCAGACGTTGGACCACTCCGGATGGTGGTTCATGGCTTCGGCGACGAGCGCTACGCGAGTCATGTTGCCGAAGGCGGCGACGAAATCCTTGCATTTGTATTCCTGATGCAGTTTGCCGTCGACGATTTTCCAGCCAGGCAATTTGGGAAGGAGGGCTTGAATTTCGGCGTCGGACAGTTTCTTTGCTGGCATGACATGGTCCTCCAGTGGCGTGGGTGGATGGCGGCCCCATTATGAGCCGCGCGCGACACATCGGCAACAAAGTGGCGGCTTTGATGACCTTGGCGAACGCTGGCACGCGAATCGTAGGTCGCTGCAAGGTACAACGGTCCGAGTGTTAGGCGCATCGCGTTGGTCGTTGAATGCATGCGCGAATTCCATTATGGTAGAGGTTTCTTTTCCAGCCAAAATGTGCGGTGTGTACCGCGCGATGTAAATTGACGGGGGAAATCGTGAAGAAGAAGATTCGAGTGATCCAGTACGGCATTGGGCCGATCGGCGCGTCGATTGCGCGGCTGATGCGAGAGAAACAAGCCATTGAAATTATCGGCGCCATCGATACGGACCCGGCAAAAGTGGGCCGTGACCTCGGCGAAGTGACTGGCGCAACGGATGCGCCCTGGGGTGTAAAAATTTCCTCGGACGCAAAAGAAGTGCTGGAGCAAGCCGCGGACGTGGTAATTCACTCGACCTCATCTTCGTTGCCGAAGGTAATGGACCAGTTGCTGGCGTGCCTGGAGGCGGAGTCGTGCATCGTTTCGACATGCGAGGAGCTGTCGTATCCGCTGCGCACCCATCCAGAGCTGGCAGCGAGCCTGGACAAATCTGCGAAAGATTGGGGAGTCGCGCTGGTGGGAACCGGCGTGAACCCGGGCTTCGTGATGGACAAGCTGCTCATTACGCTGGCGGCAGTTTCGCAGCGGATCGAACACGCCAAGGCATTGCGCGTAGTGGATGCCTCCAAGCGGCGTCTGCCGCTGCAGAAGAAAATCGGCGCGGGCATGACGGAGGAAGAATTTCGCGCCCAAGTGAAAGCCGGCGTGATCAAGCACGTGGGATTGCCGGAGTCGGTAGCGATGATCGCGGATAGCTTGAACCTGCCGGTAGATGAAATCACAGAGACAATCGAGCCGAAGATCGCCACGGAGCGCGTGCAAACGGACTATTTGACCGTCGAAGCAGGCCAAGCCGCAGGCGTGCACCAAATCGCGCGGGGCGTGGGCGGTGGAAAAGAACTCGTGTACCTCGAGTTGCAAATGTACGTCGGTGCGAAAGAGCCCGCCGACACGCTTGCGTTGAAAGGCCATCCCAGCATTAGCCTGGTGATTCCCGGAGGCACCCACGGCGACGTGGCGACCGCATCGGTGGTGGTAAATTCGATTCCCGTGATTCTGGATGCCCCAGCGGGTTTGCGCACGGCGCGCGACCTACCAATCGGATTTTTTTCGCCCAACGCGAGGCCGTGAAGAGAAACCCTTTCTAGTGAGTCCGCGACTAGGGACGCGACGAGATTCGCCCGCAAAGAGCGGGCAAACCAACTATTCCGTTTAGAAGCCTTGACCGGGTTGAGTGGTCGGCATGCCGGAGTAGTGGACGTGGATGATGCGCCAGCTGCCCTTTATCTTGCGATAGATTTGGGTTTCCCGTCCGTGCGTGGTAATGGACTGCCCGTCCTTCCGGAATTTAGCGTTGAAATCCCAGTAGAACTCGGCCCAGGCGGCGTCTCCGTAAACGTGAATGGCGATATCGCGCGGGGTGAGCTTTCGTTCGGAAAAAGTTTGTCCCATCAGGCGCTGGTAGACGTTTTGTTTTATTTGGTCAAAACCGTGCTCGTGGCCTAGCGGATGGATGAAGGAAACTTCCGGCGAGTCCCACCAAATTTGCGATGCCAAGGTTATGTCCGCGGCGTCGATGGATTTCGCGTACCTGGCGATGATTCGCCCAACGGCGTCGACGTCCGCGCTGTTTTCGCGCCGGTGCGCCGAGGACTCTGTTTTCGCCGCCTCGGCTTGTTTATTCGCTGGTGCAGCGTGGGAAATTGTGGAAGTCAACGCGATGAGAAGCAGCACCATCATTGATGTTGTGCGCATGGCAGGAAGAAATCTACACGATGGTCGTTTAGATGGAAAGACCTGTGTGCCTGCCTGCCCAGCGGAGGGGAGTATGATGCTACCCTTGCGCGCTTGCACGAAACGACGTAGGCAATCGAATAGGGTGGCGGTCAGTAGAAGCTGTTGCACAACCGGGTTTCGGCCTAATAGAATCAATAACTTAGATGGGTTATGCAATACGCTCTAGTGTTTCATTCCTTTAGGGGAACTCATGAAGAAATTCATTTTAGTTTTACTTCTTGCTTTCGCTGCTTGTTCATTTACTTCGAAAGCGGATGCTGCTCAAACTGGTGCCCTGGCATCAGCTAAAAATCCAGAGGCGGCGCGATGGGCGCGCGAGGCGGCGAGTGTCACAATCACGCGGGACGATTGGGGCATCGCGCACGTTTATGGCAAGACGGACGCCGACGCGGTGTTCGGAATGATTTACGCGCAAGCGGAAGACGATTTTAATCGCGTCGAGACGAACTATATCAACGCGATGGGGCGGCTGGCAGAGGCGGAGGGCGAGGCCAAGATTTATCAGGACTTGCGGATGAAGCTTTTTATCGATCCCCAGGCGCTGAAGAAGGAATACGCAGCAAGCCCGGAGTGGTTGAAGAAACTGATGATCGCGTTCGCCGATGGCTTGAACTACTACCTTTCGGAACATCCCGAAGTGAAACCGAGGGTCATCAAGCGTTTCGAACCGTGGATGGCGCTGAGTTTTACCGAGGGCAGCATCGGAGGAGACATCGAGCGCATAAATCTCGCGCAGCTCGAGGCGTTTTACGGGAAAGTTCCCGTGAGTATGCTTCCCACCTCGGAGGAAGACGAGGTGGAAGAGCCGAAAGGTTCCAACGGAATGGCGATTGCGCCATCGAATACCGCGGATCACCACGCGCTACTACTGATTAATCCGCACACGTCGTTTTTCTTCCGGTCCGAGCTGCAGATGGTGAGCGAGGAAGGGCTCGATGTCTACGGCGCGGTAACCTGGGGCCAGTTCTTTGTGTATCAGGGATTCAACGAGCACGCTGGATGGATGCACACGTCAAGTGGGGTCAATGCCCTCAGTGAATACCTCGAGACTGTGGAAAAGAAGGGTGACCGCTACGTTTACAAATATGGAAAAGAGGAGCGGCCCGTCGAGGCGAAAGAGATTACGGTGCCGTACAAGACCGCGGAGGGAATGGCGGAAAAGAAATTCACGGTGTATCGCACGCAGCATGGGCCGATCGTCAGGGAGACGGACGGGAAGTGGGTGAGTATCAGGTTGATGCAAGAGCCGTTAAAGGCGCTAACCCAGTCGTACACGCGCACCAAGGCCAAGGACTATAAATCGTTCCGGCAGACGATGGAGCTGCACACGAACTCGTCTAACAACACGATTTTTGCGGATGGCGACGGAGACATTGCTTATTTTCACGGCAATTTTATTCCCAGGCGCGACGCGAGCTTTGATTGGACGAAGCCCGTTGACGGGAGCAATCCGGCGACGGAGTGGCGCGGGCTGCTTTCGATCAATGAAACGCCGCACCTATTGAATCCAAAAAGCGGATGGCTCTACAACTCAAACAATTGGCCGTGGTCGGCGGCTGGGCCGAGCAGCCCGAAGAAAGAAGACTTTCCTGTTTATGTCGAGACGGGCGGAGAATCGGCGCGGGGACTGCACGCGATCCGAGTGTTGCAAGACAGAAAAGATTTCACAGTCAGTTCGCTGATTGCGGCCGCGTACGACAGTTATTTGACGTGGTTTGAGAAGCCAATCCCGTGCCTGGTGAAGGCGTGGGACGCCGCGTCCGCGGACAATCCGCTGAAAGCGAAGGTGGCCGAGCAGATTGGTATGCTCGGTGGCTGGGATTTGCGGTGGGGAGTGAGTTCTGTGCCGACCTCCGTCGCGGTGTTTTGGGGCGAGGACGTACAGAAGCGCGTGGGTGCCGATGCGAAAAAAGCGGGCGTATACGTGAGCGATTATATTTGTACGAAGGCGCCTGCGCAACTGCTGCTGCAATCGCTCTCGGATGCGTCCGAGAGACTCGCAGCGGATTTCGGAAGCTGGAAGACACCCTGGGGCGACATCAACCGTTTCCAACGGCTGACCGGCGACATCGTCCAGCCATTCAGCGATGCGGGGCCGAGCATTCCGGTGGGGTTCACGTCGTCGGTCTGGGGCTCACTGGCCTCGTTTGGAGCGCGGCCGTATCCGGGAACGAAAAAATGGTACGGCACAAGCGGGAACAGCTTTGTTGCGGTGGTCGATTTTGGAGAGAAAGTGCGAGCCAGAGCCGTGACGGCTGGCGGCGAGAGCGGCAATCCGGCGTCACCGCATTTCAACGATGAGGCCCCGCGATACAGCACCGGCGATTTGCGGGAGGTGTACTTCTATCCAGCGCAACTGAAGGGGCACACAGAGCGAGAATATCATCCCGGAAATTAGTTGCTTCGGCCATGCAAACCTCCTGGAAAGAAAAGCGCCCTATTTGGCTGGCGCGTTTTCTTCCAGTTTTACGTTGGAGAAGATTGCGGTCTCCAGTCTGGTCGCGACATGCGAACACACTCCCAGCCCTGCGTAGAATGGCTCTTGCAGGGTTACAAATTCCACAGGGCTGGAAGGCTTCAATTCCTCGCCTGGCTTGCCGAAATACATCGTGAAGCGGCTGCCTTTTTTGACGATGCGCAACCGCGACGGCCCATCTTCGGCGGCGACGATTTGATAGGTCTGTTCGTTCGGAGCGCCGCGAAATTGCAAAGAAGTAAGCCCGTTGCCGTGAGAAACCGCATCGGCATAGGGCGAGCCGGGATCGAGACTTTGGCGGATCATGAGGACGGCTTTGCGATGCTCCGCGGCGCTCGTTCCCACCCATTGAATGTCGGCGGTGAGAGTGATGTCACCCGCGACTTTCTTCCAGACGAAATAGAAAGCGTCGGAAGCGCCCCACACGTTGGCGCCGCCTCCGGTGATGCGGTATTCGCTTTTCGCGGAATCGTGATGCGCCTTACAGCCCGCTGGCGTTTGCCCGACGCTGCCCTCATTCGTGAAGAGGCCCAAGTCGTTCGCCTGCGGCAGAGCCACAGCCACGCCGAGCGCTATGACAAACGAGAGCGCGCCAGCAAGCACCAATGATCTTTTGCCCCGCAACATTTTCGAACCCTCCCGAAACTCGAATCGCTCACTGAAATGCAGCCGCCCGAGTTTCACTGCGCCGAGATTTGCAGATTCACGCGCC
>Ga0073928_10003428_pt1 | contig 25085 bp, 22 predicted proteins | sample PaiPotPPA55metaG_FD_76969 | JGI IMG/M metagenome (GOLD analysis project Ga0073928, IMG submission 76969) | Iron sulfur acid spring bacterial and archeal communities from Banff, Canada, to study Microbial Dark Matter (Phase II) - Paint Pots PPA... ...
GACTGGCAGGAAAGATACGACGATGATCAACAGTGAAAAGAAGAGAGCCGGACCTACCTGCTTGGCTGCATTGATGAGAATCTTCCGGCGTTCTGGTTCTAATACTGGATTGGAGTCGTGCTCTTGTCGATCGGACAAGTGGCGGTAGCCGTTTTCGACCATCACAATGGATGCATCGACTAGCACTCCAATCGCCAATGCGATCCCGCCCAGGGACATGATGTTCGAGGTCACCCCCAGCCAGTACATCGGGATGAAAGCAACCAGTACGGCGATCGGCAATGCAAGGATTGCGATGAGCGCGGAACGGAAGTGGAAGAGGAAAACAATGATGACGAGACTGACGATAATGGCTTCTTCCAGCAAATCGCGTTGTAGCGTTTTGATGGATGCATCGATCAAATCAGAACGATCGTATCCCGTCATGATTTGGACGCCGGGCGGAAGCGAGGGTGCAATCTCGCGGAGCTTTTGTTTGACCCCGTTGATCACATTCAGCGCATTCATGCCCTGGCGCATGACGATGATTCCGCCGACCGTTTCTCCCTCGCCATTCCACTCTGCGACCCCTTCGCGGATATCCGGGCCGAAGCTCACTGTTCCCAGATCGCGCAGCAGTACCGGTGTTCCGTTCTTGCTGCCGACTGCAACTGTTGCAAGATCATCGAGTGAACGCAGATAGCCGAGACCGCGGATCATGTACTCCGCGCCGCTAAGGTTCAGCACGCGTCCGCCAACTTCATTGGTGCTCATCTTTACCTTGTCTATGACGGTAGAGAGCGGAATGCCGTAGGCGAGCAGCTTGTTGGGATCGAGTTGTACCTGATACTGCCGAACGAAGCCGCCTATGCTGGCAACTTCGGCAACCCCCGGCACAGTCTCCAGCGCATAGCGCAGATGCCAGTCCTGGAAGCTGCGCAGATCGGCAAGGCTGTGCTTGCCACTCTTGTCCACAATCGCATATTCGTAGACCCAACCGGCTCCCGTAGCATCGGGTCCAATGGACGGGTGCACATTCTCCGGCAGGCGTCCACTGATCTGTTGCAGATACTCGATGACACGCGAGCGCGCCCAGTAAAGATCAGTCCCGTCCTCGAACACGACGTAGACATACGAATCGCCAAGCATCGTCTGCGCGCGCACGGCTTTCACATGAGGTGCGGCCAGAAGGCTGGTGACGATCGGATAGGTTACCTGGTCCTCGATCACATCAGGGGGTTCGCCGGCCCAGCCTGTGTGAACAATCACCTGCACATCGGAGATGTCGGGCAATGCGTCCAGCGGCACATGCTGTAGAGACCAGATGCCGGCAAGCGTGAGCAGCAGCACGGTAGTGAAGACGAGGAATCGATTGCGCGCGCAGACTTCGATCACTTTGGAGAGCATCACATTCCTCCTGTCGCGTTTACGCGCAGTTGTTTTGTGGCGATCACTTGTCCGTTCTTTTGAACAGAGATGGTCACCTGCCAGGTGCCGCCGGAGCCGAGCGCCCCCGTTCCTTCATAGAGGCCATTCCCTTTGTCACTCAACTTCGCAGTCGTGTTCATCGCGGCCATGCTCATCGCTGGCATTGCAGCCATGTAAAACGTCACCGTCACATCCGCGCCGGTAATGACACCTCCATCAGCGCCTGCGAGTTTCACGCGAAAAGTGTTGTTACCTTTCTGCGGTGGATTCGGATCTGTCGTGAAGTCAATCGTTGCCTGTGCAGCCTGTTGTTTGTTACCTGGTGCTGCAACCCCGCCCGAACCGGGAGGCGGTGGCACAAAGGAGCCTGCCGCGGCTTGCAACTGGCTCTCCGAGTCGATCAGGAAGTTAGCTGAGGTAACGATGGATTGGTGAGCTTCCAGTCCTTTGAGAACGATGAAGTCATCGCCAACGCGGGGACCGACAGTGATCTCCCTCGGCTCCAAACTGCCGTTGCCGTGATTGAGAAAGACTAGCTGCCGCGTACCGGACTGAAAGACTGCGGAAGCAGGCACGACAAGCTGGCGTCCGAGACTGGTCTTCAGATCTATATTTACGAACATGCCCGGCTTCAGCTTGAGTCCCGGATTCGCAATCGCCAGCCGTACACGAACGGTGCGGGTTGCCATGTCCACTTGCGGCAGGATTTCTTCGATCTGGCCGGAGAATGTACGGCCTGGATAGGAATCGACGGTAATCTGCGCTGCATCGCCGGGCTTTATGCGACCAACATCGTTCTGGAAAATCTGCGCATAAACCCACACGCGAGACAGATCGGCAACGGTGTAGAGTTTGGTCGAAGGCTCGGCATACATATTGGGCAGGGCATTTCGCTCGGTAATGTATCCCTCAACCGGCGAGTTGATGGTGAGGTCGGTAAGCGGTTTGCCGGTTTCCTTGAGCTTTGCAATCTCACTCTGAGGAACTTCCCATTGCTCCAGGCGTTGTTCTGCTGCGGCTGACAACGACTCGGCTCCAGAGGCAACTCCGTCCACAGTGCTGGTACTTAATGCCTTCTGATTTTGCCGTACCAACAGATACTCCTGCTGGGTTGCTACAAGGTCCGGGCTGTAGATGGTGAAGAGCGGCTCTCCCTTGCGCACGTATTGATAGGTGGCGTTGGCAAACACTTTGCGGATGTAGCCTGGAAAGCGCACCTGCACATAGGAGAGAAGACGCTCATTGATGTCCACCGTGCCGGTCGCACGTATGTCGTCGCTCAGTCGCTTGTACTCGGCGGTACCCGTCTTGACGCCGATGCTTTGCATCCGTTCCGGCGTGAGTTCGACGGGAACAAGCGGAGTTTCCATCTTCGTTTCCGGCATGGATGGCGCTGGTTCGTTCGCCCCGGCAGGCGGACCGGAGGCTACAGGCTGCATATCCCCTGACATCGGCATCTTCATTGCCGTTGGCTGCTTGATTGGATGAGAGCGGTAAGCCCATATCCCTGCGATAGCTGCCAGGACAATGATCCAAACGAGTGAGGTCCTCAAGACATATTTGTTCATCGCAGTGTCGCTCCTGTCAGAGATTCGAGGTGGGCCAAAGCAGCTTCGTGATCAACGAGAGTCTGCACGTATTCGAGCTTCAAGGTGAGAGTGTCGGTGAAATAGGAAAGGACATGAATAAACTGCTCACGGTTGGACGCATAGGCGTTCAATGTTGCCCGGTACGCAGCATCGGATTGCGGGATGAGACCTTCCCGGTATTCCTTCAATAGCTCTTCATCGCTCGCCGCTTTTACATACCCCTCCTGCACCTCTGCGAGTTGCTGTTGCAGATGTGCATTGAGGGTCTGTTGTGATTCGGAACGCTTCTCCGTGGCCTCTGCGATCTCCGCATTCACCCGCGTTTTGCGAGGAAAGCGCACGTCGAAGGTGAACATGTAATAGTCCCGATACTTACGGTCGGTGTTCTGGTAGATATAGCCAACTTCAAAATCCGGCTTCCCCTCACGCTTCGCAGACGCCAACTGCGCGTCCTGCTTCCGAATGGAACTCGCGTCGACCTGGATCTGAGGGTTGTTCTGCCGGACCACCGCAAGAAGCTCATCGGATGTGCGTTGGAGTGCAGTTTCGATCAGGTCTTCCGTAACAATGTCCGGCGACCCCTGGTCCCGACTGAGCAGACCTTTGAGATGTGCCTGCACCTGCCCCATCTGCTGATGATGCATCGTGATCTCTTTCACTATTTTGGTTCGGTTCACCTGTGCCTGTAGGACATCCTGCTGCATCCCCTGACCGACCTGATAGTGGGCCGTGGCATCCAGAATGAGCTGGTCAAGAACGGACTCGTTTTGCCGCAGAATGCCAAGTGTCTGTTGCAGATAGGCCAATTGGAGATAGTCAGCCTTTACCGCGTCGGTAATGTTGGTTTTCGTGACTTCAACCTCAGCTTGCTTCGTGTCGGCGTCGCGCTCGGCTACCGTCCCGCGCGCCCGCAACTTTCCTGGATAGGGCAATTCCTGCGATGCTCCGACGCCGATGTAGGCAAAGTCGCTGTTGGTATAGCCAGCAAACGGCTTTGGACTGCCCACACTTAACTGCTGGTAGGTAAATTTCGGGTCCGGCAATGCAGTCACCTGAGGTGCCATTTGCCGGGCTGCTCGTGCGCCGTGATCGGCCGCGGAGATTTGTGGGTTGTTTGCCCCAGCCTCAGCTAAAAGCTGGGACAAGGGCGTGGGCGTGCTCGCCGCCGGTGTCTGCCCGAAGGCAGAAAATGCGGTGGCCAGCACGAGCGTGGCGGTCAACAAAGAGACCACGTTCATACGGAAGCTCCAATCTCAAATGCAGTTCAAAGCATTCGCCGAAACACGCAGAGAAGCGTGTGCGCTCGGCAAAAGTAGAGTGCGAGAGAGGAACGAACTAGATTCTTAGGATGGAAACCGTGGCGGGAGGAGACTTCGGAGGAGAGTAGTCAGCATGTTCAACCCGTCCTGCGACAACGGAGCGCGGATTCAGCAGTTCATAGGCAGTCAGCCAGATCGCCGTTACTGCGACTGGGTGGAGCGCCACTGTCTTTGTATCCAGGGCATTGTCGTGAACGCTCGGCGGAGTCTTCTGGCAGCAACCATGCGACGCCGGCATCCCCATCTGCCCGCATTGGTTCTTCATCATGCGGCAACAGGCGCGCTCTTGAGTGCTCATCTGCGCATTAGGAACCATGCAGGCCATTGCCGGGGCCAGGCATGACACCAGCAGCAAGACCAGCACACCGAATTGGCGGAGAGCACGCATTCTTGTAATTAGACTACTCTCCCTGACGAACGGAGCAAACAGCGATTCAATGAGTATGCATGGAACGGTGCTGCTCATCTTGCGATCTGGGAAGGGAAGCCAACTGCTGCAGTCGATTTCATGATGGCATCCGGTGTTGTCTTCGCATCGTCGAAAGACACAATAAGTTCTTTCTTCTCATAACGAACCGTGACACTCGCAACGCCTTGTTCCTTCATTAATGCCTTCTTGATGGTGACGGGGCAGGTTGGGCAGGTCATCCCCGGTACGGCCAGGGTCACGGACTTGGGTGCGGCCCAGAGTGGGGAAGAGAGGGCAAATAGAACAGTGGCGATCGCGCCATCCAGCAGTTTCATAGAAGTCCTTTCAAAGGCAAGAGATTAGTAGAAGAAGGGTGCAAAGTATGGAAAAGCGAATGCTACGACAGCTAACAGCGCGACTACTGAAAAGATGAATTTCTGGGTGCGGCGTGTGCGTGGTGTGGAGCAGGTACCGTCTATGTCGCAATCCTTCGCTCGCCAAAAGATGCGGAAACCCGCCAGCAGTAGGGCAATCAAGGTAAACCCCAGGAACAACGGGCGGTAGGGTTCCAAGGCCGATAGGCTTCCGATCCATGCACCACTGAAACCCATCATTACGAGAATGAGTGGCCCCAGGCAGCAGGAAGATGCGAGGACAGCGGCAACGCCGCCTACCGCAAGAAACCCCGAACTATTTGTTGGTTTTGAGTTCACGCGCTTCTTCTTTCACGCGCTGCCTGTTGAATGAGGCCGACGGGAGGCAGGCCGGACCGCCTTCCCTCGTCATCGGAATACGTGCGGCAACCAAATCCGAATGTTTTTATCTCCCGGGCACCTGGCTCCACGTCAATCCCATCGATACGAATACTTGGCGAGCCCAGAAAGCCGAACTTCTGCGCCATGTCTGGATCGGTTATCTCCACTTCGTTCACAAGTATTAGGAGACCTTCGCTCCGCAGTGCCTTCCGGACCTGTTCAACTGCGGGCTCGTGGTTGGGACATCCTTTGAAATACAGAACTTCGACCTTCACTTTGATCCTCTCTCTCGGCCCGATTCCAACTCCTGGAGAATGGGGCATTGGGCACTGCAAGACCTCTTGAGGGCTGTGCTGCATTGCTCCTGAGCCTTTGCCAGCCGCTTCTCAATTCGTCGGAGCCCAGCAATTTTCTCTTTCACTTGTCTGACCTTGTCTGCAATCAGATCCCGCACGTGAGAACATCCGTCCGGTTCGCCGTCCTCGATCAGTAGCAACTCACGGATTTCCTGGAGAGAAAAACCGAGACTCTGCGCCCGACCGATGAGTTGCAACCTGTCTACGGTGCTTTCGTCGTAGACCCTATACCCTGCGTTGGTGCGCAGAGCCAGAGGTATCAGGCTCTGCTTCTCGTAGAAGCGAATGGTGTCAACACTCAGTCCTGTGCTCTGGGCGACCCTTCCGATTTGCATCGACTACACCCTCATCATCAGCATAAAGTCTGGAGTTTACTCCAGAGTCAAGCGAGAGATGTATTCTGACTGAATCGCTAGGCTTGAAGAGCGCCGCCATGGAGGGCTTGCTCGCTAGAAAGTCGATTCTCGATAGAGTACGGGGCCTAGGAACATGACCAACGTGGCCGGTATTGAGGTGCCATCTACCTCGCCTATATTTCTGACGATCGTTGCGGTCCATGTCCTGCTAGGCCTCGCGTGCGTCATCACCGGCGCCGTTGCGATGTTGAGCCCAAAACGCCAGGGTCGCCATCCGAAGTTCGGCACGATCTATTTTTGGTGCCTGTTGGCAGTCGTTGTTTCGGCGAGCGGATTGTCCGCAGTCCATTGGACTCGGGACTATCCCTTATTCATCCTTGGGACCCTGTCCTTCGCGGCGGCCCTGGCTGGGCGTACTGCTAGGCGCAAGCACTGGCCCGGATGGGTCCGACTGCACATCATCGCAATGGGTGTGTCGTACATCCTGTTGCTGACGGCCTTCTACGTGGACAACGGAAGGAGTTTGCCCCTCTGGAAGGAGCTTCCGCCCATCGCTTACTGGATTCTCCCTGGCGCGATCGGGGGGCCCATCATCGGTCGCGCCCTGTTGCGCGTCCGATGATGAACTCTAGTCCTCAAAAACAACATCGCAAAGATCCGAAAAGGGCCACGTCGTAATCGTGAGGCAGTCACATATTGGGGTGACCAGCGCTGTCGCGAAACAGAATAAACCCCACAAAAAGGACGTACGCAGCAAGTAAAACGAAGCCATCAACGCGTCCCAACTGTTTCTTCGGAGCTGCGAGAAGGATGACCAAACCTAGTGCTCTCTGAGCATGAGTAACAGCGGAACTTGCGGTTTCGTGGCCTCAATGCAGCGCGAGAGGGCGGACCAACGCCGCCGCTCCCGTGGCCACTGTCACGTTATAGGCGAACGGACCAACCACCCCAGCGATTGCGGCTTCCGACGCTCCATGTCTTGCTGCAGACCATGCCAGCACCACGAGTTCGAAACCCGTAGCAAATCCTACCAGTGTCAGTCCTAGGACCGTCTGTGTGGCTTCGGCGTGAGTGATGCGCTGCACCGCTTCGACGAGTATGAGCGCGCCTAGTCGATCGACAGAAGCTCGCTTATCCATTAGTAATCTCGACAAACCTAAATGCCAAAACAAGCCCGTCGGGTGGGAGGGCATAGCTTGCTCCTGTCTGGCAGGAGCAACGCCCGGGGCGGGAAGGACGGGCGCAAAAAGGAGCCTGCTGGTTAGCAGGCTCCTCAAGCAAGGTCGAAGGCTAGGCAGCCTTCGCCTTCTTCACGGCTTTGGGTTGGGACTTCGCAACGGTTTTCTTCGCGGTCTGCGTCTTCTCTTTGGCGGCGAACTCCTGCTTGACCTTGAGAGCGATGGCGTCGGTATCCACCTTATACACAACGGCGGCGTCATGAAGCACCTGCGAGGGATTATGACGGGTCGCCATGTAGAGGATAGTGGTTTCCACCAACACTTTGCCCAGCACGCTCTCCTCGGCACGACGCAGGTAAGCGGCAAACAGCTTCCCGAGCGAGTCATTGTCTTTGGCCTTCCTGATGCCGTACTGCTTGGCAACGATGGCAAGACGGTTTTCGTCGAGCAAGGATGCCAAGCGATCCGTAACGAAGAGCAGGTCGCGTTTCATAAGCCGCACCGGGACGGCTGCGGCAATGGCGGCGAGAGTGCGGATGCCTATTGTGTTGGCTATCGCGATCTCCCGGCGTTGCCGCTCCTCTTGCGCCTTTGCCTTCGGGTCGTCCGCTACCTTCTGGGAACGTGACTTGGGGTGATGCACCGGGCAGGTTGGCTCGGTGCAGACCTTACGCAGTTCGCCTTTGTCGATGCCTTCGGAGACAATAGCCTCGGTAGCGTATTTGCAGGTCTTGAACTCCGGTCGTGCGGCCTGTTGTATGTTCGCTGGCTTGTCGGCGCGGATTTCGGTGTACTTGTTGCGCGGCAACGTGGCGCTGCCTTCCTTCTGCTGCCCGTAGGCTGTGCTGATTTGCACGAGCTTGGGTTTCGCCGCGATGCTCTTGGCAACGTGCGCGTCTACCTTGGACTGATAACAGCTAGGCGAAGTGCAGGCATCCAATTTGCCAAGATCGGAGAACAGGAGCTTGTTGTGCCCTGTCCGCTTGGGGCATTTGGTGCAACTGCCCGCCGCTGGCACAAGCTGCGCGTCCCGCTTGTCGAACGGTGCCAGTTTCAGAACGAGGAGAATGTTCGACTCAATCCAGAATTGCAAGCTGCGGACGGGGAGAAGGATACGTTTTGCCTTCTGCCCGCCCGCGCTCCAATCCTCTTTGAAGCAAGCGGCAAGCGCCTGTTCCTGCTGGTCGGGCTGGAGCTTCGCCAGTAAGAGCGCATGGCCGACGCCGATCTCTTCCCGGTAAAATGCATCCACGACGTTCTGCGTCAGCTCGGTCAGTTTGAGACGAGAGGCCACATACACCGGACTCTTACCTGTCTTCGCGCTGATCTGCTCAATGCTGTACTTCGGCTCTTCCAAGTCCAGCAACGCGCGGAACCCGCTGGCTTCTTCCATAGGGTGAACGTCGGAACGTTGAAGGTTTTCAATGAGCTGGGCCTCGATCATTTCTGCGTCGGTCATATTCTTGATGCGAACGGGCACGGTGTCTACCTCGGCAATATGCGCCGCCCGATAGCGCCGCGCCCCAAAGACGATCTCGAAGCCTTGCTCGGTGAGGGGACGAACCAACAGCGGCGACAGCACCCCATGCACCTGAATGGTCTTGGCCAGTTCATGGAGGGCGTTGTGCTCGAAGCTGCGGCGCGGGTTGGTCTTGGATTCGGTGAGCAACGCGAGTGGCACGTTGCGGTACTCAGTGGCGTTGATAACGGTGGTGTTCATGATGACAAGCTCCTTTCGAGCGGTTGCACTGCATGTGGTTTTGGAGCGAACGCGCTGCCCTGTGTCCGCTCCGCGGCGGAAAGGGTTTAGGCGCGTGGCATCTGCTGCCGCTCGAAGGCTTCAAGGAAGCCCTGCAAGCGCAGGTTGTTGTCCCACGTCCGGGCAAAGCGGACGTGTTGCTCGTGCAAGGTGACAAGATGGACATAGTGGCCGCGCACAATGTTGCGGCTCCACTGCTCGACGGCGACGTAGTCGTTGCGCCAGTACCACGGGTCAAGGTGCGGGCCTCCCGCCATGCCAAGCTCGAAGCACATCTCCGGGTCGCGCATGAGGTCGCCGTTCTGTTCGCCGTAGTGACAAACGGAGATGGCTGGCAGTCCCATCGGGCCGGACTCGTCCATCGCCTCGATGACCAACTCCATATAAGGTGGGTTGTCGATCTTGAGATACAGGCCGGGGTGCCAACCTCCGGTCTTCTTGAGGATGTCGAGGATGGTTTGCATTACGCCACCTTCGCCAGTTCTGCATCGGGCATCGTCTCTGCGGCTGCGGACGATTCCAACGCGGCAAGAATGACAGCGGAGGTCTGCTGGATGACTTCCAGCGACTCCGCCAGCAAGGATGCGTTGCCGTGGTACAGGTGGATGTAGTCTGCGGAAGCCGAACCTGCTTCCAGCCCTACAGCTTTGCCCACAACGAAGGCGATAGCTTCGGCCTCCGTCTCCCGTACCGTCTTGGTGGTCGTCGTGCGGCGGGTGGAGTGCATCAGGAGTTCGTGTGCCAACTCATGCACCAGCGTGGCGAAGGTTTCGGCCTTCGACTGTCCGGGCAGGATGGCGATGCGTCCGCCATAGCTCAGACCAAGCGCGGGCGCGATCTTATCGGTAAAGACAAGCTCGATGCCCTGCCTTTCAATGAATGCGAGAAGACGGTCGTAGTTCTCGCCCGCATCGCCCTGAACGTGTTCCGTCTGGGGAAGGTCGGGGCCATCTGTTTGCTCCAAGTCAAAGACATAGGCATTCCTGAATCCAACAAGGACGCGGGTATTCTGCTTGGTGATGTCCTTCTCTGCCTCTTCATCGCTCTTGCGCTTGATGCCGATGATGGGAGCCAGAATGCGGATGCCCTTCTCACCCTTCTTCACGCGGCGGCCAAGCTGGTTCCACGCGTACATGCCTGCCACGCGCGTTGCTCCGGGGCGTTGTCTGGCGATTTCGAGGACGTTCCCAAAGGAATACGAACGAAAGCGGCTCATCGCATTCAGGTATGCGGTGAGTGCATCCGAGTGTCCGGCCTCGAGCTGCTCGATGAGGCTTTTGACGTTAGCGGCGATGATCTCTTTCGCCGTCTGCCGTTGCTGCGGTTGTTTGGGGTTCTGAGTGGAAGGGTTGACGGTGGGGGTGGTGGCTACGCTGTTCATGGGTGCTTTCTCCTTGGCTTTGGCCGTTGCTTTTCATGCCATGCGTGGCATGTACCTACATGCCGAACGCCTCCTGGCGAAGGCGGGGCGGCAAGGCGCAAGGGAGGGGTATCGCCCACCCGAAGGGCGAGCGCAGCGAGTGATTTTTACTCAGGAAAAATTATGGGGAGACCCTTGCGCCGCGCCAGGGCAGCGCCCTCAGCGAGGCTTGGTTTCCTTATTCGTGTGCGTCAAGCACGCCATATTTCAGGGGCGGCGTTGCGGGCAGGACACAGGCCCGCTAGAGGTGGGAGCGGAAGCCGCAAAGCGGCTGTAGCGGGGAGGAGCCCTCCTCCCTACTATCAAAGGTTTATGCTTTCCAGATCTTTCGATGGGCTCAAAGATGCGGATCAACTTACGCGAACACCCTTCCTCACTCGGCTCAACGAAGAGGCCATCGCGAGTCGTGACGAGGTCGCTGGTTGTACCGCCAAAACATTCAATGCAGGGTGGGGTTTGCGATGATGTCGCCATCTGCGACGTCGTTTTTGTTGCGGATTCTGCGAGGTAAGGGCAAACTGGCTAGAAAGGCAAGTGGCGAAAACTATTTGATACAGGCTTAGGCTGACTATCGAGGTTGTGGCTCGCGGGTGACTTGTTCGATCAACACAACAGTCACTTGTGATGTCCACTTAACGGCATGTGACACTCGGCTCCTGACTTCTGCGATATCGCAGCTCCGATGTTGAGTTTTTATAGGAGAAGCCCTTCGCTGTGTATCGACCCGTTCCCCGTAACGAGATTTCTGACGCAGTCGCGCACCTCCGTGACCTGCATCGGCAACTCAGGCCGTCGAACGACCGCGAGCGCTATGCCTTCGAACGGCGCGAACTCGTAACAAAGAACCTACTCTCAAACTTGCATCGCACGGGAGACCATCCCACGCTGAGTATGCTGCTTGAGATCGCGGATATGTTCTCGTTGACGATCGAAGGCGCGCATCGGCTGTTTGGATATGATCTGGACGGGATTCGAGAATACGACCGCCGATTGAATGGTGGACGAACCCATATCGTCGAATCGTATGCCTTCGAGCGCGATCTTCTGGTGGATCTGCCTTTGGAACTGGCTTCTTCCAAAGCGTTCGCATCGGATGGCACGCTTCGGGAGCTGGTACGGAGCTGGCAGCGCGACGTTCCCATGCGCGCGTTGAAAGGCCCGGCTTGGCGCCGTCCAGGGGCTTTTTATGTGCATGTCGGCACGGAGGACAGCCTGGGGTCGAGCCTACCTCCGGGGGCGCTGGCTCTTGTCGAGCCGGTTGAGGAGGAGGAAACACGTCAACCCAATCCTCGATCCATCTATCTGCTTCAATTCGGGAACGGATATCGATGCAGTCGATGCGTGGTCACACGAGGCAGGCTGCAGCTCTTGAATTCGGAGCGAACCTATTCCGGTCCGCAGGAGTTCGCTTATCCAAAGTCGGTACGGATTGCTGGCCGCATCGGTATGTTTGCTGTCCCGTTGCCGCTGCCTGAGTATTCCCAACTGTCGCTGGCCCAATACGAGGGCGGAGCCGAACTTGTTCTTCCCTGGGAGCATCGCACGCGGGACCGGTTGCTCGCCACCAAGCACAAGAGGTTCCGTCGATCGCCGGATGAGGAACAGTATGTCCGAAAGTTCCTTCACGAGGAATTGAACTCACAATTCAGCGAACGGACGTGGCGACGCTATCGTAGTCCCGGCCCATTCGAGCCGCATGTCCCCGCGCTGCTCCATCTGACGTTGATGCACTACGCGCGTTACACAGACTCCCTTCAGGCTGGCGGATACATGATTCGGGACACGAGTCGATTCTCGCTCGAAACTATGCTCACGGCGAAGCGCTATGTCGAGTTACTGACCTCGCGCCAAGCGGCGAGCAGTCCCACGCCGAGAGAGGTGTGGGAGACGAGGCGGAGTGAATTCGTGGAGTGGCCGCCGTTGCTGGCGGTGAAGTTTCCCCAACTGCGTCTTTGGGATGACCGCGTGGTTCGACTGGCGCAGGGGAGTCCGATCAGGGGTTTGCATCCGCAAATCGCACCTGGCTCATGGCTGCTTCTGGAGAAGCTGCCGGCGATTCCTGACACACGGAGTGATGGGAGCAAGAAGGGGTGGTCGCGACCAATCTACGTATTCCGCAGAGGGGTGGAGATTCTCTGTGGTTACCTCGAACGCGATGGAAACCGTTTCGCGTTGTTGCCCAACAACCACGAGGGAAATGAGAAGGTGACGTTCTACCCGGACGAGCTTCGCGACGTAAGCCGAGTATGCGGTGTCGCGGTACCCGTTTAGGTATCGCAAAACGCTTGACGTGACGACGCCGTAAGTTTGGCCAAAACAGGCTGTCTCTCTGCACAGAGAGTGTGGCACTTAATGCGTGTAAGTCCCCTTCACTCATGAACCGAAGTAAGTTTGGCCAAACAAGCAGTTTCGGCTTGCCAAGCGAAGCCACAGGGGTAAGCTCGTCTCCATCGCTGCTGTCGATACAGCGCTCCAATCGTGAGGTGTGTTCATGGTGAACGATAACTCCCATCTTCGGATCATTGTGAACCAGGATGGGGCGGCGGTGTTGGATACGAAGCTGGGCTCCATTGCTACGCTCAACTCGACTGGAGCCTACGTATGGCAAGGACTGGAGCGTGGAGAGAGCCTGGAGACCATTGTTGCCAATCTGTCTCGTGAGACCGGGGAGCAACCCGAAGTCGTGGAACGCGATGTGAGGGACTTTGTCGAGACGTTGCGAACGCAGCAGTTGTTGTCCCATTGACGACACAGAGGAGCCCTATGGCAGCAGCAATCTCGACCGACACAAGCGAGTATCGCGTCGTCCTCGTAGACCCTGAATCGCGCGGATTGTGCGTTCTGGAGAGAGGGGGCGAGTATCGCCTGATCCGCGTGACCGTAGCGCAGAGGACCCGCCTTGCACGACAGTTGCAGGAGGCGCTTCGCGACGTGTGGGGACTCACGGTGATGATCCTTGACTGCCTGACCACGGATGATGGCGCGTCGCCGTATGTGATTGCAGAACTCCTTCACGGCAAGCTTCCTGGAGAGTTGAGGGGCATCCAACTGGAACAGATTCCGGACGATGAGCTATCGGGACGGGAGCGCGTCTCATTGCTAGCCATACTCGATGGCGATACGAAGATGCCATTCGGAGGAATTGGATGGATCGACGAAGCGATTGCATGGGTCGAGACTGCAACGGGCAGGAGAGTTTCCTCGAAGGCCGATGTGGAGCAGTACAACGCGGGCGGAGGATTCATGCTCGTTCGGCTTCGGATGGAAGCCGGATGCGACTACTGGCTCAAAGCAACTGGCGTGCCGAACATGCACGAGCGCCGAGTCACGTCACTGCTGTCCAAGTTGTGCCGTGGCTATGTTCCCGAAGTGGTGGCGGAGCGGCCTGCATGGAACGCGTGGCTCATGCGCAACGACGGCGACCACATCGTGGCGTTGCCTCCTGAAGCATCTGGTGTCATTCGATTTCTGGAAGGTGCGGTCGAGTCTTTGGCTGAGCTACAGATGAGAACGGTGGGATCGGAGCTGGATTTGCTGGACGCCGGCGCATTCGACCAAAGAACGCCTGTCCTGCGAACCGAATCGGAAGCGCTCTTTGCCTACCTTGACGAGGCGATGGGCTTCCAAACCTCAACGAAGGTGCCGCGTATCGAGGCGAAGCGATTGCGCGAACTCCAGAACATTTTCGAGGATGTTTGCAGCTACATGGAAGACTGGGGTCTCCCCGACACGGTGCTGCACGGGGATATGAATCTCGGCAACATCTTGGCCGCAGGTGAGCGTTGCGTGTTCATCGACTGGTGCGAAGCTTACGTGGGAAACCCGCTCGTGACCTTCGAACATCTTCTGCTGCTGAATCAGACCGAAGACTCATCGCTGAAGGCGTCTTACGATCGACGTCTTCGAGAGACGTATCGGAGTGCCATGTCCAAGATGTGTGATCCCAGAGCCGTTGACGCGGGGTTTGCATGTATGCCCCTCCTGGCCGCTGTCTCCGCCATCTTGGGAAGGGGAGACTGGCTCGGGACGCCTCTGCGGAACGATCCGCGACGGCAGACGTATGTGCGAGGAATTGTCCGGCACATGGATCGAGCGGCACGAGAGCCAGCCTTGCTAGGGACGCTTTCGGTTTGATCGAAGATCGGGAGGAATTCATGATGCGACGTGTTCTTGAAAGCTGGCTCCTGCTGTTGTACTTCGATTGGCTTATGCACTTCCGTGGATTTCAGCGCATTCACGCGGTGGTGCGCGCACAGCCACTCCGCCCTGTGGCCAAGGTGGAGGAGAGCGACTGCGAGCTATCGCGTGCAGTCGATCTTGCCTGCGTTTTCTATTTCAAGCGTGTGCTGTGTCTCCAGCGTTCCGCGGCAACGGCGATCCTGCTGCGCCGTCACGGCTGGAATGCGGAGATGGTCATCGGCGCACAACTGCTTCCGTTCCAGTCGCACGCATGGACCGAGATCGACGGACGGGTGGTCAACGACAAACCATACATCACGGAAATCTTCCAAGTGTTGGAGCGCTGCTAAGCGAGGTTTGTGATGAGCATCATCTTTGGTTTGCTGAAAGAACACGGAGTCACGGTGACCGAATCTGAGCTGCGGCATCTTGCCGCCGTCACGGATCGATACGCTACCGGAACAGGCTCGGTGTATGTCCAAGGCAAGCTTGGCATGGGCTTTCAACCTTATTCCAGTCACCGGCGCTCAGAATTGGAGCGAGGCCCGACCAGCGTCCCTCGCCATCATGCGCTCTGCTTTGATGGCCGTCTCGATAACTACCAGGAGCTCTCAGAGGAGCTTGGCCTCCACGATCCCGAAGCTCTTTCAGACTCTCAGATTGTTCTCGCGGCCTTTGCCCAGTGGAGCGAGGCTTGCTTCTCGCGCTTCGTCGGGGATTGGGCCTTAGCCCTGTGGTCCGAGAAGGATCAATCCCTTTATCTCGCCAGAGATCATGCAGGCACCAGGACGCTCTATTTCCGCCATGAGCGAGGCGAAGTGGTGTGGGCGACTTACCTGGACACCTTGCACACAAGAGATGCCAAGTTTCAACTCTCGGACGTCTATGCAGCCTGCTACATGACTGGCCGCTTCGTGCGCGACCTAACCCCATACGAGGGGATATGTTCGGTGCCACCCGCCCACTATCTAAGGATTTGTAAGGGGGTGCTCAGCCGGCACCCGCACTGGAATTCCACGGTCACGACCAAGATCCGATACCAGTCTGACACCGAATACGAGGAACACTTCTTGAAGCTCTTTGCACCGGCGGTCGAACGACGTACTGGTCCTGGGGCACCGATTCTCGCACAACTAAGTGGAGGTATGGATTCAACCGCCATCGTATGTATGTCCGATCAGACACACCGGAGGAATGATCCGAACTCCGAGATCCTCGATACGGTGTCGTTCTACGACGACACGGAGGCCTCGCTGAATGAGCGACCGTATTTTTCAATCACAGAAGCGAAACGCGGAAAGGTGGGCACACACCTTGACATGGCCTTCTCGCAGCGGACGTTCGAGGCATACGACAGTACAGACGGAACCTATTTGATTCCCGGCGCGGACAGCTTCTCCATCGAACAGGAGCGCAGATTCCATGATGCCGTCTGGCGGAAGGGCTATCGAAGCGTCCTTTCGGGGATTGGGGGCGACGAGGTCTTAGGCGGTATCCCAGACCCGCTGCCCGAACTCGCTGGTTATCTGGTCTCAGGCAACGTGCGCAGATTGCTACGCCAATCCGTTGCCTGGTCGCTTGTTGATCGCAGCCCGCTTCTGGCAACCCTTGGGCACACGGCGAGTTATGCTGCTTGTCTTTATCTCAGCCTTAAACCGAAGGACCGAGATGTTCCACCCTGGATTTTGCCCTCTCTGCGAAGACGTAGTTTGGCGGTCGAGGCCCCACACCAGACCCTTCGTTCCCGCGTAGGTATCGCCCCGCATTGCCTCGAAAACAGCCTGGCATGGTGGTCGGTGATGGAGACGCTCCCTCATCTGTTTCCGCAGTTGCTTGTCCGACCGGAGTACCGGTATCCCTTCCTCGACAAGGACCTGGTGAATTACCTCTTCAGCATTCCGCGCGAGCAGATATTGCGGCCCGGTCGACGACGTTCGCTCATGCGAAGGGCACTCGCGAACATTGTCCCTTACGAGGTTCTCGAAAGACGTCGCAAGGCATATCAGCTTCGCGCACCACTCCGTGCTCTCCAGCAGGCGCATGACATTCTCGAGAAATTGTTCGCCGAGCCTATGCTCGCCGACGCTGGCTTGATCGATGTGACCGTATTGCGCCAATCCCTGCGGCGCACGGCAGAGGGAGACCCAACCTGGTGGCAAGCGATGCTCAGAACCATCGCTCTTGAACTATGGCTTCGATCCATCGCTCAAGGAAGACACCAACCGGGGAACTCCGGGCTAAGATTGACCGCCTGAGGGCGGCTCACAAGATCCGCCAACACCGGTGCACGCATTCCGATGGAGACGGAAATTTGAACATCAAAACGAGGAACAACACTATGCGCTATATCCAACCGAAAATCACCGGTACGTTCAGTGCCACGTCCACCATCAAAAGCGTCAAGATCGGTCCCAACTCGGAAGTCGGCAGCAACCTCATGACGAGCGGGGCTGCTTATCAGGCAGACGAGTAGCGCTTAACCCGGTCCAGTTTTTCCCAGATTCACGGGAAAGACTGGGCCACTTTTTCTCGGCGGTCGAATCGATTACGGTCGAGTTGCGCTTGGTTGAGTTGTGGGGGGCCTACGTTCTAACGCTCGCCACCGTTGGTATTGGGCCTGCTTCTCTGGATCGGGGTCTTCATAACCTTGCAGCCAGAATCGAAACCAGTCCACGCTTCCCTGTTGAGACTCCAGCCTCTCCAACGGCTTCTGATGGATATGTGTCCCGTGCGGGAAATAGATCAGATCGACCGGCTTTTTCTGTATCCGCAGCGAGGCATACATTTCCCACTCTTGAAGCACCGAGCCTGGATTGATCGCCTCAATGCGGACAGGTGATTGCACCTGATCGAGATGAAAGCCTGGAGCCTCTTCCATCCACTTCTTGAGTCCGTCTCCAAATGGACTCGTCTCCCGGATACGGTCCATCTGGCGAAGAATGGGATGTGCTCCCACGCCAAAGACGAGGTATTGCATGTAGCTGTTATCCAGCCCATCGGCAATCGTCGCCGCTGCGAAGAGGCTTGGATCTTTGATTAGGGCATTGACCGCATACCAGCAGGTCCAGCTGAATCCCACCACTCCGACTCGACTGCGATCAACCATTCCAGCTGCGTCAAGACTCTCAATGGCACTGCGGTAGCCTTCCAGATGGACCTGCGGATCAGCTTCCGATAGGGTGTCCGGCCTTTTCTTGATCTGCAGGACAACGAACCCCACGCTGGCAAGATGTCGGGCCGCAAAGGCAGTCGGGTAGAGCCCATCGGTTAAGAACTGATTGTCCACGTAGGAGTACATCTGCACGACGAGGGGATATCTCTTCCCAGCCTCGTAGCCGACGGGCTTGACCAATACGCCAGACCATTCGCGGTCAGCCTTATCTTTCCATTGGTACAGGGACGCTTCTCCGAAGCGCATGTGCCCGAGTTGGGGATTGGGGTCCCATAGCTGGCGGGCTTTTCCGGTGCGACGGTCCGATACCCAGAGTGTCGGCGGCTCGTTGAGGCTCTGTCGTATGCTGATCTGGATATCGCGGCTCGCTTCACTGACAGCACTGGATGCAATCAGACGCCACCCGTTCTCGTCCAAGCGATACCGTTGTACTACTTGGTCTTTCGGGCCTTGCTTCAAGGTCACCGTGGCTTCATCGTCACTGACCCCGAAAGACACGTCAAGCACATGCAAGGCAGTTGGGTCGAGGTCTCCCGTTTCAAAGAAGAGGCATTGAGCATTCAGGGATGGCAGATCGAAGCTCGCAACTGCGCAGGGCCTTGTGTTGTCAGAACCATCTTTCTCCTCCATTTTGAGGAATGTGTTTGTCGCCAGTATGCGTTTCTCATCATCAGCCCAGGTGACGGAGCTGTTATCGAGGTAGTACGCGAGGCTACGAGCATTCGGAGCGTCCGCGAGCGGAGTGCTCGTCCCGGTTGCAAGGTCGATCACCATATACTGCTGTGGCCGCGCCAGATTGTCGGCACTCGTAATGCGGCCGTCCAAACTACGCGACAAACGCAAATGTTCGAATCCTTTTGCTGGTTCGTAATGCTTCCACGCATCGGGGACGGTCAAGACAGGAGTGAGAGCGATGAGCCTGGTTTGCTTCGGGGATAGCGCAAATGGAAACAAAGATGAAAGGTAGGTCATGTCCCTGACCGCATAGCCCGGCACCTGTCTGGCGCTCCAGCGGTCGTTGGCATACCGCAGGACCGAGAGCGTAAAGGACTCCGGCGCGATGGTGCTGAGCTGATCTGGAAAGATCACGTCCTGAATGCGAGAACCAGTCGCTACCAGTGCGTCAGCATTGATCGTGTTACCCAGTGGACCATGCTTTTCGCCGAGGATCGATGACTTGTACACGATCGCGCTGTTTACAACGTCGAAGCGGTCAACACTGCGGTTTGCGGGCGTGAGGGTCTGGAGCCTGCTTCCATCTACTTTGGCGAGGTAGAGCTGGTAGGCGCCCGATCTGTTCTCCCCTCTGAAGTAGATGCCCTTGCTGTCCGATGACCAACGGAGATCCTTGATGACTGGCGCATATGCGGTCGTTTGCTCGCGGTGCGGATACGAAATGATCGAGGCAATCACGCGCGGCTGGGGCCGTGGCGCTGCGCCTTCGAGGAAGGCGGACACCTCCTTGAGACGGAAGACCGATAGGTCGGACTCGATCTGGTCCGACGCGAGAAGGCCCTTGGTTGTGATAATCGCGACATAGTCTCCATCCGGAGACGGCTTTGCCGTCTCACTGCCCAGGACACCAGGTTCAGACGATGGCTCGCTAAAACGCACCATCGCAATATCGTCTTTGACAGAGAACCGATGGTCCTGGGCTCTCGCGGGCAAGATAGATAGTGCGGCGAAGCCGATAGCCGCAAAACGCAGACGTAGGGTCATCTTCAACTCCATAGGGTTGCAAGCCGAGCGGACGGTCGAATTTCGGTGGAAGAGGAGCGTTGCCTTCAAGTCTCAGAATGTGAGCTTGAGGGCGAACTGCATTGATCGGGCACCACCCTGTTGATACTGCGACGCGACGGTTCCGAGACTCGCATTCAGCATCTTGGTCGCCTGACCAAAGGTGGCGTCGCTGTACGTCGGATCGACATACCCGAAGTTTGGGTGGTTGAGCAGATTGAAGGTCTCCGCGCGGAAGTGGAGCACCACTAGATCATGCACAGCAAAGTCGCGCCGAACGGCCAGATTGACTTGGGCAGTCCCGAAGCCTCGCACGAAGTTGCGCGGAGCATTTCCGGCTGTCCCAGTAGTCGGCAGACTGAATGCCGCCTTATTGATAGAACGGCCTCCGGGATATTGCGGTCCGTAGAGATAGACCGGCTGGCCCGATACGAGATTCAGGCCTCCGGAGTACTGGCTTCCGGTGGCAGCATTGGTCGTAAGGGCTCCGCCGAGCGTTACGGGAAATGCCGACCGGGTACTGAGGCGGGCATCGACACCCCAGTTGTTCAGAAAAAGAGCAGCGGATTTCGAACCGTGAAGAGCGGGAAGATCCCAACTGACGCCTCCCTGAAGGTTGTCGCGGACATCGAAGTCGGCATCTCCTCGCTGAAGCGGCAGGGCGTTGGAGTTCGAGCCGAAATCAAGAGTATGTGACCAGGTATAGGACGCAAGTGCCTGGACACCCTTTGTGACTGAGCGTTGGAACTTCACCTGCAAAGCCTGGTAGTTCGAGGTGACGCCTGACGCGAAATACTGGACGGTGCCGAAGTTGGCATTGAACTTGGTCAGGGACTTTTGTTGCACTCCAGTCAGTCGTCGTCCTGCTGCTGCCACATAGGACAGCGTCAGCGATTGATTCTTGCCAATCGCCTGCTGCAGACTGACGTTCCATTGCAGCGAGTAGGGCAGTTGCAGATGGGATGGAAACGCGGTGATGGTTCCGCTGGTGTAGGGCGCTGTCGCCGTGACCGGAACGACGAGTTGACTTGCCGTAAACGGAACTTGCGCACCAGTCTGGAGAGCGAACGCCCGAAACCCAAGACCGCTGTACCCCAGGGACGCGACTTCATTGGCGGAGTCGAAGAACACTCCTCCACCCACTCGGAACACCGTTTCAGCTCCCGGTTGATCGTGTGCCGTCCAAGCCAAACCCAACCGGGGAGCAAAGTTATACCAAGTCGTCTTCCACAAAGGTGTTCCTTGCGGCGCGAGCGCGAGGGAAGAGGGATTATTGATGTCTCCCAACAGCGTATAGGCATCTCGACCGTGTTGCTCAGTCGGTGGCGGGTTGAGCTCCCAGCGCAGTCCACCCGAAAGGTGAAGCCGCGGGCGCATCCGCCATTCGTCCTGCGCGAACAAGGCAGCCTGATGGAAGAGGGGTGTCGCGGGAACAAAGTTATAGACATACGGCAGGCTTGGCACACCGCTCATGACCTCCTGCGTGCTGAGGAAGATCGCATACGGCTCCACCGTCGGTGGAGCGATAGGAGACTTGATGTGGCGGTAGTCGAAGCCAAACTTCAGCGCGTGAAGCCCCTTCAGCAGGCTCATCGTGTTTACGGCATTCCACTGCCGGCTTGCATTGCGTCCGTTGTAGGGTGTCATCAACGGTGACCCGATTCCTGAGAGCGAGATTGTGATTACCGGTTGCACCTGCTGATAAGAACCGGCGCCTATCGCCGTAGCCAGATCGATTGGAGTTGCTCCGCCGAAGCTGTCCAGCACTCCGAGCTGCGTGGAATCGGAACGTGCATATCCGAGCCGGAACTCATTCGTAAGCTGATTCGAGAACTGGACCGTGGCCCCGAGAGTGTAGCTCTGTGCATTGATGCTTGTGGTTGTCCGAGCGAAGTATGGCCTAGCGACCGTGGAACTGGGTGTGTTGCCAACACGGAAGAAGAGCGCCACTTTAGGATGAAACGTGTGGTCGATCCGGACACTGGTCGAGTTGATAGTGCTGGGCAGAGAGAAGGGCGCGATGAACTGCGCGAGGCTCGGGCTCGCAGCCGTACCGTAATCAACTCCGTTCGGCAGCGGAAAGGCGTTCAGGATGGGGCGCATGGCCGCAACTGCCTGCTGCCGCATAAATTGGTCCGGAACATACTGAATTGTCGCGGCGGTGGGTTGCGTCAGACGGAGCCCTTCATACGAGGCGAAGAAGAAGGTCTGGTTTCTGCCGTCATAGAGCGATGGAATCCAGACCGGACCTCCGACTGTACCGCCGAAGTCGTTCTGCCGGAGAGCCGGTGTCGGCTTACCGTAGTGCGCATTGAACCAATCATTCGCGTCGAAGACGTTATTGCGGAGATAGTCGAAGGCGCTTCCGTGAAAGAAGTTGGTGCCTGAGCGAGTCCCCAGCGAAAACTGTCCTCCCGGCGATCTACCGAACTCAGCAGAGTAGGTCGAACTCTGAACGCGGAACTCCTGCAGCGCATCGACAGAGATCAGAGTTTGCGTTGTTCCCAGAGCCGTCGATCCTCCGAGCGTTCCTCCGGTGGCAGCTTCCCCTACGCCACCGCCATTGCCCGAACCTGTATTGGCGGTCACGCCGTCGACTGTGTAGTAGTTGGACTGTGTGCGCTGCCCATTGACGCTGAAGTCTCCACCGACACCCACCACTTGGCTTGTGCTCTGAGGGCTCTGTGTCACGACGCCTGGCGTCATTGAAATCAGGTCTTGAAAACTCCGCCCGTTGAGGGGCATATTTTCGACGAACTTCCGATCCACGACCGTGCTGACCGATGCGTCTGTTGTATTGATAGCGGATGAGGCAGCGTCTACAGTAACACTCTCGGAAGTCGCACCCACTGGCAGAACGAAATTCAATGCAACTGCACTTTGGACGTTCAGAACAAGATCTGCCTTGATGATGGTCTTGAATCCCGGCTTTGAGACTTGTACGTGGTAGTGGCCAGGGGGCAAGATCGGAACGAGGTACATACCCGAGTTGTTTGTTCTCGCCGAGTAGATCACTCCCGTTGCGTCGTTGGCGATCTCAACATCCGCATTCAGGATGAGATTGCCCGTGACGTCCGTCACTCCACCACTGATCGTTGCATTCGTGGATTGGCATAGCGCAATGGAAGGGTGAAGAAAGATACAAAGGAGTAAGAACCAGCGTTTCATTGAGCAGCGCTCCGAAGAAGCAAGAGTGAATTGGGTACACTCCGTCTACGGATGGCCGCCCAAAGGTGTACCAATACTTTGCTTAATTAAGGATGATTCAGCATTAAAGATGATTCGGTTGAATCTGCAGATACGCTCGGAGGAGTTGCTTGCCCGTGGGTTTTGCGCTCCCGCCCGGAGGTTCAACGGTGACAAAGACCATGTTCATCCGCGCCAGAGTATTCGCATCGTTGCACCGTAATACCCATCTCTTGTGACTATCGTCCTGATAGAACAAGCCGAGGCTCGTGGGCTGCTTATCACTGCCGCTCCCCCATGCCTGAAACGCAACGGACTGTTTCAGGCCCGACTGTTTCTCAAGATCGAACCCATAGAATACCAGCGACCGATCTTTCGTATAGAAGATGCGGCCGAATGGCTTCGCCGTCTTCCCATTCTCGTTCGTGTCAAAGATGTCGGCGATGTACAGATTGCGTGCGCCGATCAGGTCTCGGATGTCCCGGTCGTGCTCAAGAAAATCTTTGTCGAGAGCGAGGATACGCTCTTTGTCACTAAGGGCCGTATTCGTTTCGTCGAGAGCAACGTTGAGGTCGCGAACCTTGGCTTCAAGGGATGTGGTGCGTGCGCCCTGTTGATCTGCGTTTGCCTGAGTGGATGCGACTTTGTCACGTAGCGATTGAACATCTGCCTGCGCAGCGGCGAGCTGCTGGCTGAGGGCAACTTTGTCTGAGGCAAGCTGCTGCTGTTGTACGTGGTCGGCTTCAAGCTGATGTTGAAGGGTCGGGTCAGGGGACTTTGGTTGCGCGGCTCGGTCATTGGCCACGGCTAACTGCTGCTGGAGCTTCGTCACTTCCTGCTGCGCCCGTTCCAGCGCCTGCCTCATATCCCCATTCGAGCCCGCGGCTGCCGTCGATGCCGAAGGCATGGCGGCAGGGACACCCGGATTTGAGGGAGCAGGGGTCTGGGATCTTTGGCGGACCAGATGCACAGAGGCGAACGTGACGACCACGAGAGCACAGGCGGCGAGAGCCCCGGCCCATATCCGCCACGGCGGTTTCTGAGTGGCTGGTGGCTCCTTCGGATAGGGCATAGCACCCAACTGGCCCATCAGACGCCGCTCTGCTTCCGCGATGGCGCTCTCCGATTCCCTGGGCAGACTATCGATCTCGGAGGCGGCGCTGGCCGCCATAACCGGAATCACATTCGAGGTGATGTGCTTGTACTGCTCAAAAGTGCTCCGGCAGGTGTCGCAGTATGCGAGATGTACCTGCAACAACGCCCACTCTTCGTCTGTGAGTTCCGCGGAATAGAAGAGTGCAACCAGAGCAACGAACTCGTCATGAAGTTGAGGGTTCACCGGCTCAGTTCCCTTGCCGTGCAGTTTGCCAACCATTCTCTCACTCTAGGCACGCTTTTTGGCAAAGAGATGAGAGCGCAACCGTTCCAACGCCCGGTAATAGTGGTGCCTGACATTTCCGACCGTTTGCCCGTTTCTCTCCGCGATCTCGCGAAGACTATATCCTTCGAAGAAGTGAAGCTCCAAGGTTTGCTGTTGGTCTGCAGTGAGTTGCTCTCTCAGATGATCCCGAATCGCTCTCCCATCGAGCGCTTCTGGGGAAGGTTGTGCTGCCGTAGTGGGCATCCGCTGTTCGTCGAACTCTTCCGAACAGTAGTGCTGCCGAAAATCCAGATAGCGCCGCCGGTCGATCGCACGATGGTACGTCACCTGAATGATCCAGGAAATCCCGGAACCCTTCTCGGCGTCGAAATTTTGCGATCTCTCCGAAAGATAGAGAAAAACCTCCTGACGAAGGTCGTCCGCTTCAGATTCGTCTCGAAGAATTCTCCAGGCGACATGGAACACGGCACGAGCGTGCCTACGGAATAGGAGCCCAAGAGCGTCCCTCGATCCCAAGCCAACCTGCGATAGCAACTGCTCGTCGGTTGGTTCAGCTATTGTGAGATGGTTAGCGGCTGCCAAAGGCGAGTGAACGCGCTCAACTTGCCGATCGGGGACGTCAGCCAAAGATTTTGGGAAAAACGCAGTCGCGTCGGAGCTCATACGCCATCCCCTTCGATGTGTCCGAATTGAGCATCGGTAGCGGACATCCTACAAAATCCTATTTCATGAACTCAGAGATCATTTTCTATGGCCAGGTAATTCTCGACACTTGATTCGTGTCGAAACTACAGACCCAACTCGGAGCGAGGATACGGGAACTGCGGAATTCGACAGGGATGAGCCGTGAAGATTATGCGGCAACAGTGAAACTTAGCTCGC
>Ga0073928_10003429_pt1 | contig 25079 bp, 20 predicted proteins | sample PaiPotPPA55metaG_FD_76969 | JGI IMG/M metagenome (GOLD analysis project Ga0073928, IMG submission 76969) | Iron sulfur acid spring bacterial and archeal communities from Banff, Canada, to study Microbial Dark Matter (Phase II) - Paint Pots PPA... ...
ATCTCCGCCCGGCCTCGGATCTTGATCGCCGCCGTCAGCTCGGTGAACTGCGCCACCAGGACTTCGCCGGCGTCCAGGCGCTCGGAGTGGTGCGAGCGCGTGTCCTTGCCTCGGGTCAGGCCCATGATCACGACGCCGTCTTCGAGCGCCTTGACGACTATGTAGCGCCCGGTCGCACTCCCCTCGAGCTCCATTCTCTCCCTCGTCCGTTGCCGTTGGACTGCGCTTTCGGCCGCACCGTCTCCAACCGGGTCGCGCTCTGGCCGACCAGCTCGTCGATCTCAGCCGCGAGCGCCGGACCGGCGAGCACATGATAGCGATCGGCATTCACAATCACCTCTCGGCTTCCGACGACCACGTGAAGCACGACCTCGTCGGCGCCGGGGTGACGCGCAAGCACCGCTTCGAGGCGCTCGGCCAGGCCCGCATCGCTGTTCGGAATCCGCACATGCACCAGCTGCCGCCGGGCCACCGGCACGCATTCCGGGTCGTCCCACAGCCACGCCATGTCGGCGACGATCGACGCCGTCTCCACCTCGGGTTCCATATCCGGTTCGGGTGGAGGGCCGCCGCTCGACCCGCTCGCGCGAGTGCTGCCGGCGCGCGCGTCCACCTTGCCCTGCACGACGAGCACCTTGTCCGGCTCGAACAAAAGGCGCGTCTGCTCGAAGACTCGCGGGAAGAGCACCACGTCGACGGTCCCGGTCAGGTCTTCCAGCGTCGCGTAGGCCATGATCTGACCCTTTCGCGTCACGACGCGGCGCACCTCGCGTACCAAGCCGGCGACCCGCACCTCGGTGTCCTGCAGTGCGCTCGTCACCTCGACCGCCTGCGTGTCGGAGAGCTTGGCCAGCTCGGCCGAGATCCGGCGCAGCGGGTGGTCGCTCAAATAGAGGCCGAGCAACTCCTTCTCGAGCCGCAGCTTCTCCTCCCCCGCCATCGGCGCGACGTCGATCAGCAGTCCGTAGTCGTCGGCGTGCGTCTCGGGGGATCCGACCATGTCGAGCAGCGAGGTCTGGCCTGACTCGCGGTCGCGCCGCGCGCCCTCCGCGCGGCTGACGGCGTGGTCGAGCACCGCAAGCAGGCGAGCTCGCTCGCCGAGCGTGTCGCACGCGCCCGACTGGACGAGCGCTTCGAGCACGCGGCGGTTCACGTCCTGGATCGCCGCGGTCCGGTCACAGAGATCCTCCAGCGATTTGAACGGGCCATCGGCGTCGCGCAGCGCGACGAGGCTCTCCACGGCGTGCTGGCCGACGTTCTTGATGGCCGCGAGGCCAAACAGGATCCGGCCGTCGCTCATGGAGAAATCTGCGCGTGAGTGGTTGATGTCGGGCGCCACCACGTCGATGCCGCGGATGCGGCAGTCCACGATCGCGGTGGCCACCCGGTCGGCGCTTCCCTCCATGTGGATCAGCAGCGCGGTCATGTACTCCAGGGGGTAGTTGACCTTGAGATACGCGGTCTGGTAGGCGATCACGCCGTAAGCCGCTGAGTGCGCACGGTTGAAGCCGTACTCGGCGAACTTCGCGATGCCGTCGAAGAGCGCGTCGGCCGTCGTCTGCGAGATTCCGCGCTCGACCGCCCCGTCGATGAACTTGGTGCGCTGCTTCGCCATCTTGGGCTTGTCTTTCTTGCCCATCGCGGAGCGAAGGATGTCGGCCTCGCTCATGGTGAACCCGGCCAGCTCGCGGGCGGCCATCATCACCTGTTCCTGGTAGATCATCACGCCGTACGTGTCGCGCAGGATCGGCTCGAGGCGCTCGTGCATGTACTCGATGGGTTCGCGCCCTTGCTTGCGCGCGACGAAGGCCGGGATGTTCACCATCGGACCCGGACGGAACAGGGCCACCGCCGCCGAAACGTCCTCGAAGCTCTGGGGTCGCATGTCGAGGAGCAGCCGGCGCATGCCCGCACTTTCGAACTGGAACACGCCATGCGTGTCGCCGTTGGCGATGAGCTCGTAGGTCTTTGCGTCGTCGAAGGGCAGATGCTCCAGGTCGATCTCTATGCCGCGGTGCTCCTTGATCAACCGCATGCAGGTGGCGATGATGTCGAGGTTCTGCAGGCCCAGGAAGTCGATCTTTAGCAGGCCGATGTCGCCCACGGCCTTCATGTCGTACTGCGTGACCACCGCTTCGCGTCCGGGGCCGTACTGGAGCGGGGTGTAGCGCACGAGCGGCTCCGGCGCGATCACGACGCCGGCGGCGTGAGTGCTTACGTTGCGCGAGACGCCCTCCAGCGTGCGCGCGACGTCGATCAAGCGCTTCTGGTCCTCATTGCTTTCGTAAGCCTCGCGAAACTCCGCGACCTCTTTCATCGTGTCATCGAGGCTCTTCGATCGTCCCTGCCACACCGGCACGAGCTTGGCCAGGCGATCGGTATCGCGCAGCGGAACCTCCAGCACGCGGCCGACGTCTCGGATCGCCGCCTTCGACGCCATCGTCGTGAAGGTGATGATCTGGGCGACGCGGTCGGAGCCGTACTTTTCCGAGACGTACCTGATTACCTTCTCCCGGCCCTCCACCGAGAAGTCGCAGTCGATGTCGGGCATCGACACGCGGTCGATGTTGAGGAAGCGCTCGAAGATCAGGCCGTGTCGGATCGGGTCGAGGTTGGTGATGCCAAGGGCGTATGAGACGAGGCTGCCCGCGGCGCTTCCGCGCCCGGGTCCCACGACGATGCCCTGCTTGCGGGCGAAGTTGTAGAAGTCCCACACGATCAGGAAGTAGGACGCGTAGCCCGTCTGGCTGATCACAGAGAGCTCGGTCTCGGCGCGCTCCTTGACCACTGCGTTCGGCTCGCCATAACGCCATTCGAGGCCCTCGAACACCAATTTGCGGAGGTACTGGTCCGGCTTCAGGCCGTCGGGGACATCGAAGGGTGGCAGCAGCGTGGCGCCCAGCTTCAGCTTGAGGTCGACCATGTCCGCCACGTCGAGCGTGCTGGCCAGGGCGTCAGGAAGGTCCGCGAACGCTGCGCCCATCTCTTCGGCGGTCTTGAGGTAGTTCTCCTGCGATGAGAAGCGCCAGCGGTTGGGGTCGTTGAATCGCGCGCCGGTCTGCAGGCAGAGCAGCACGTCGTGCGCCTCAGAGTCGTGGCGGTGGACATAGTGGAGGTCGTTGGTCGCGCAGAGGCGCAGCCCGAACTCTTTCCCGAAACCGGTGAGCGCCTCGTTGACCGCGTCTTGCCGGTCGATGCCGTGCCGCTGCACCTCGAGAAGGAACATGTCCTTGCCGAAGATGTCGCGATACGCGGCGACGGATTCGCGCGCGCCGTCGATGTCTCCATCCGTGATGCGGCTGGCTGCCTCACCCTGCAGGCAGCCCGATAGGGCGATCAGGCCCTTGCTGTGCTCGGCCAGGATCTCCTTGTCGATGCGGGGTTTGTAGTACATGCCTTCCATCTGGCCGACCGTGCATAGCTTCATCAGGTTGAGATAGCCGTCGTGGTCGGCGGCCAGGAGCGTCAGGTGGTTGGGATCGCGGTCCACGCGCCCTTCGCGGAGCAGCCGAGAGCGCGGCGCGACGTAGACCTCGCAGCCGATGATCGGTTTGATCCCCGCGTCCTTGCACGCTTTGTAGAAATGGATCGCGCCGTACATCACGCCGTGGTCGGTCATGGCGAGCGCGGGCATCTCGAGCTCGGCCGCGCGGCCGACGAGCGCGGGAATGCGGCTCGCCCCATCGAGCAGCGAGTACTCGGTGTGGTTGTGCAGGTGGATGAAGCTCTTGGGGGCGTGCGGCATCGTTTGGTTCTGGGTGTGGCGGACCCCGTGGGTAGTCTACTTGCCGCCGGGCCGCGTAGCCTGCTCAGGTCCTCTCGAGATCCGCCCCGCAACCAAGGGGCTTCTGACGAGGCACTACGATGAATCGGCCGTGGCCCGCCTATCGATGCCCGCCCTCTCTCACCTTCCCGCGGAAGCACATCACTCGGGAATTCGCGAGATCGCCAACGAGGCGATCCGCACACCGGGCGCGATACGCCTCGATGTCGGGCAGCCCAACTTCCCCACACCGAAGCACATCGGGGACGCCGGGAAGCGCGCCATCGACGAGAACCAGACCTTCTACACGCACACGCAGGGCCTGCTCTCGCTACGCGAGAAGCTCGTCGCGAAGCTCGCGCGCGTGAACGGAATCCGCGTCACGCCCGAGCGCATCGCGTGCGGTCCGGGCGGCGTGGGCGCGATCGCCGCGGTGTTCGGCGCGGTGCTCGAGCCCGGCGACGAGGTACTGCTGCCCGACCCCGGCTGGCCAAACACTCGCCTCATGCTCACCTGGGTCGGGGCTCGTGCCGTCTTCTATCCTTGCGCGGCCGCCGATGGTTTTCAGCCCGACCTCGACGCGCTCGCTCGTCTCATCACTCCGCGCACGAAGCTTCTGCTCATCAACAGCCCCAACAACCCGACCGGAGCCGTGTACCCGGCGGAGACGATTGCGCGCCTGGTCGAGATCGCGCAGCGCCACAACCTGTGGCTGCTCAGCGACGAGTGCTACGACCAGATCATCCTCGACGGCTCATGGACCAGCCCCGCGTCCCTCGCGCCCGACGATCCGCGCATCGCGAGCGTGTTCACATTCTCGAAGTCCTACTCGATGACTGGATGGCGCATCGGCTACGTGGCCGGCTCGGCCGAGCTCATCGACACCGCGACCAAGGTGCTCGAATCGAACTCCTCGTGTGTGTCGACGATCAGCCAGGTTGCCGCCGAGGCCGCCCTCGACGGGCCGCAGGACTGCGTCACGGAGATGGTGGCCGCGTACCGGCACCGGCGGAACGTGGTCGTCGACATACTGCGCGAGGCCGAAATGCTCGTGAGCGAGCCGACAGGCGCCTTCTACTGCATGGCCGACATTTCGCGGACCCGCCTGCACGCACCTGAGTTCGTCTTCCGCCTGTTGCGAGAAAAGGGAGTGTCCGTCGCGCCAGGAAGCGCGTTTGGGGATGTCGCCGTCGATGCGGTCCGGATCAGCCTCGCCAGCTCGGATACCGATCTCAGGGAGGGCGTTGGGAGGCTGGCGGAGTTCGTGAGCGAACTGACATAGCCATCGCGGGACCGACCAAAAGGGCCCAAATGGCCCCATGGGTGCCGGCGGCTCGACCAAAAGGGCACAAATGGCCGGGAGTCTAAGAGGTTGCCAAACCCGGGACCGTAACCCTATGCTTCCGCCCGCGTTGAGAGTGTCGTGCTACTTCTGAGGCCGCTGCTGGCCTTCACCGTACGTCAGCTCCAGCCTGGACGCCTGCGGCTCGCGCTCCTCAAGCTGGGCCACAGCCTGGACGTCTTCTAACCTAGAGGCGCGGTCGGAAAGCCCTCGACGGATCTTCGGGCGCCCATGCGGCCCATCTCCGGGTTCAGCGACTGCGCTGCTCGCTCACGCATGCTCGATGCGCTCGCTCCGCTGCTCGTCGCTTCACCCGGATCTGGGCCACCTGGATCGCCGAATCTCTCGTCGAGGTTTTCCGCCGCGCCTCAAGCCCCCCGCTCCAGCAGAGCGACCGACTCGATGTGGTACGTCTGCGGGAACATGTCCACGATCGCCGCTCGCCTGACCCGGTAGCCGCCCCGCACCAGCGCGATGAGATCCCGCGCGTGCGTCGAGGGCTCGCAGGAGACGTAGACCAGCCGGTCGAGACCCAGCCGGATCAGCTCGCCGATCGCGGCCGGTTCGCAACCGGCGCGGGGCGGATCGAGGATTGCGGCCTGGTACTGCCCGAGCCGTACCTTGCGCAGCACCGTCTCGACCTTGCCAGGTAGGTAGTCCACCCGGGCGGAGTTGATCCGGGCGTTCAGGCGGCCCAACTGGATGGCATGCGGGTTTTCCTCGATCGCCGTCACGCCCGCCGAGTCGCGGGCGACGGCCACCGATAGGGTCCCGATCCCCGCGTACAGATCCAGCACGCGATCCGACGCGCCGGCGCCCAGCATGTCCAGCGCGGTCCGGTAAAGGACGAGCATCTGGAGGTAGTTGGTTTGTACGAACGTGTCGCTGCTCACGCGGAACGTCATGTCCCAGAAGTCGAGCGACATCGCGTCGTCGAGCAGGGTCTGGTCGGGCAGCAGCTCCGCGACGCGGCGCCCGAACTCGTCTCTCGGCCACTGCGGCTCCGGGCCGCGATGGCGCAACCGCCACAAAAGACCGCGTCCGTTCGGCTCCGCCGTCAGGAGCAGGTTCTGCAGGCCTTTCAGCCCCAACTCATCGGCGGCCTGCGCGAACGCCGGCAGAGCTTGCTCGATGCGGAGGTCGTGGATCGCGCACGTCTCAATGGGCATGACCGAATGCGAACGCAGGCGGTGAAAACCGAAACGCCATCCTCCATGGCCCGCGATGGCCTCGAACTCACCCCGGATCCGGTAGCGCCACGGGTCGTCCATGCCGAGCATCGGCGTGTCCGGCGGCAGGCGCAGCCCCGCCCGCGACCACGCCTCCTCGACGACCTGGCGCTTGAGCGCCAGCTGGTGCTCGTAGGCCGCGTGCTGGAGCTGGCATCCGCCACATTCGCCGAAGTACGGGCACGGTGCGGGTACACGATGTGGCGACGCTTCGATCACATGTGTGGCGGCCGCCACCGCCACTCCCCCCTGCCGGCCTCGCGGCTCTGCCTCCACGACCTCGCCGGGCAGCGCGTAGTTGACAAGCCACACTTTGCCGTCGTCTCTCGCGACCGCCGCGCCGCCGTGCGCGGGTGCGGTCGGCCGGAGGATCAGCGGCGCCACAGTGCCATCGGGTCGCGCGCCGGCTTGAACCCGGCCGATTCCACCATTTGTGTCGCCACCTTGAAGCCTTCGGCCACCTTGTCCGGCTGGTGCGCGTCGCTTCCGTACTGCACCGCCTGCCCGCCGAGCTCTCTCCACCAGCGCACCACGGTGATGTCGGGGCACAGCGTGTGTCCGCGGGTCGTATTCACCTCGAGCACCCGCCCGGTGCGCGCGGCTGCTTTGAGGATCGCGCGGATCTCTGCCTCGTAGTCAGCCTCGCGATAGGGCGCCGCGCCGTCGAGCCAGTAGCGCTTCGGGTAGTCGATGTGCGCCAGGGTCTCGAACGGCAGCCCACTGTCGACCATGGCCAGGGCTTCTCGAAAGTACTCCCTCACCGCTCCTGGGAAATCGGGGGCCTTTTCGCGAAACTGGCTGGCGTCGACCATGACGCCGTCGATACGGACGCAGTGGATCGACCCGTGAACCTGGTCCAGGGGCCCTGACGCGAGGATCTCGGCGGTCTCGGCCGGGTACCAGTGCGGCTCGCCCAGCTCCACGCCGGTCAGGATGCGAAGGTCCTTGAACCTGGCGCGGCAGCGCTCGATCGCGTCGAAATATCCGGCCACGTCGACCGAGTGCTGTCCCTTGTGGACCAGGGCCCAGTCTGCGTGCTCGGTGAACGCGATGGCGGGCAACCCGAGCTCGATCGCACGCTCGCAGCTGCGCTCCATGGAGCCGTTTGGAGCGTCCCAGGACCATTCGGTGTGCACGTGGAGATCGGGCGGCAGGGGCATGTGGTGAAAGGCTAGCTGCAAACTCCAACCCCCCACCCGGCCCTGCGGGCCGACCTCCCCGGCGAGCGGGGAGGTAAACCCCCATGGCGGGGGGGGTGGCTTTTCTATAAAATGGCCCGCCGTGGGGTGGGTGGTGCTTGGAATTTCCTATGCGGTGGGCGCTCCGCTGCTCGCAATCGGGCTCTACATCGTCCTCCGGGGCAGCTTCCCAGGCTGGTGGATGGAGTGGATGCTGTGGCCGGTCAAGCACGTGACGCCGGGGGTCGCCCGGCTCCAAGGTGCGACGGTGGTCGGGCTAGGAGTATCGGCCGTTGCGATCGGGTTGAGCATGTGGGTCCCAGAGCTGACCGGTGGCGTGCTGGTCGTGGTGGCGATAGCCGCCTACCTGCTGGGCGCCGGCCTCTACGTCTACAGCACATGGCTCTCGCGTCGAGGGTCGAACGAGCAGGAGCTAGCCTAAAAGGCGAACCAGGATCTCCATGGCCACCTTCTTGTTGGCCTGGGGCGCACGCTTCTTGAGATCCGCCATCAGAGCACCAATCGCCTGCTTCTTGCCGGCGCGGTAGTCCTCCACCGCCCGCGGGTTTGCCTCCATCACGGCCTCGACCTCGGCCATGACGGCCGCCTCGTCACTCAGCTGCGAATAGCCGTGCTCGGTCACGATGTCGGACGGGGCGCGGCCCGTTTCTACCGACTCCATCAACACCTCGCGCGCCTGGTCGCGCGTGATGCTGCCGGATGTGACGTGCTTCACGAGGTCGGCCAGGTGCTCGGCGGTGGGAATCTTGCCCGTCGGAGCCACCTCGCCGATGATCCAGTTGGCGACGTGCTTGGCGTCCGCCCCCGCCGCCACGGCTCCGTCGAAAAGGTCGGCCAGGTCGCGGTCCGCCGCGATCAGCAGCGCGTCCGCCCCGGGCAGGCCGTAGTCCGAGGTCAAACGTCCGCGCCGAGCGCCCGGAAGCTCCGGGAGCGCCAGGCGCAGTTCGGCGATCCACACCGGGTCGATCTCCAGCGGGGGCAGGTCAGGCTCAGGGAAGTAGCGGTAGTCCTCGGCGAACTCCTTGCTCCGCTGCGAGAAGGTGCGCCCCTCCGCCTCGGACCAGCCGCGCGTCTCCTGAACCACCGCGCCGCCCGACTCGAGGAGCTCGGTCTGGCGGACCACCTCATAAAGGATGGCGCGGTGCAGGGCGCGGAACGAGTTGATGTTCTTCAGCTCGGTCTTGACGCCGAGCTCCTCTGATCCGGCGCGCCGGATGGAGATGTTCGGCTCGGCCCGCAGCTGGCCCTTCTCCATCTCCGCCTCGGATGCACCGATCGTGCGGAGCAGGGTGCGGAGCGCGACCGCGTAGTCGCGAGCCTCGTCCGCCGATCGCAGGTCGGGCTCGCTCACGATCTCCATGAGAGGCGTGCCCGCCCGGTTCAGGTCGACGAACGACTCCAAGGCCCGGTAAAGCTTGTCGCCGGCGTGGATGAGCTTGCCCGTGTCCTCCTCGAGGTGCACGCGCCGGATGCGCACCCGGCGTCCGTCGAGCTCGAGGATCCCGTTCTTGCTCAGCGGGAGGTCGTACTGGCTGATCTGGTATCCCTTGGGTAGGTCGGGATACATGTAGTTCTTGCGGTCGAACTTCGTGTGGCGCGGAATCTCGCAATGGAGCGCCAATGCCGTCTTGAGGCAGGCCTCGACCGCCGCCTTGTTGATCACGGGCAGCGTGCCCGGCATCCCAAGGCAGATCTCGCATACATTGGAGTTCGGCGGATCGCCGAGCTCGCCGATCGCGCAGCCGCAGAACATCTTGCTGCGCGTGGTCGGCTGGACATGGATCTCCATGCCGATGACCACTTCCCAGGGAGCACTAGACAAGCGGAGCAACTCCGGCTTTGACGCCGCTCGCGACCTCGTACGCCCGCGCGACGCGCAGTCCGACGTCTTCGCGCCACTGAGGGGCCAGCACTTGCAGGCCGACAGGCAGCACCTCGTCCGTCATACCGCATGGAAGGCTGATGCCGGGCAGCCCCGCGAGGTTTCCGCCCAGAGTGAGCACGTCGCACAGGTACATCGACAGCGGGTCCTGTGTCTTGGCCCCGATGGGAAAAGCGACGGTCGGGGACGTGGCGCTGATGATCGCGTCGCATTTCTCGAACGCCGCGTCGAAGTCGCGCTTGATCAGCGTCCGCACCTTTTGGGCCTTGAGGTAGTAGGCGTCGTAGTAGCCGCTCGACAGCGCGTACGTGCCGAGCATCACGCGCCGGCGGACCTCGGTGCCAAACCCCTTGCGTCGCGTGCGCTCGCAAGACTCGGTGATGTTCTGGCCGTCCTGGTTGAACCCATACCGGACACCGTCGAACCGTGCGAGGTTGGAGGAGCACTCGGCCGGGGCGATGATGTAGTACGCGGCAAGGCCGTAGTCCGTATGCGGAAGCGTGACGTCCACGATCTCCGCGCCCGCGTCGCGAAGCGACTTGATCGCGGCGTCGATCGCAGCCTTCACCGCGGGCTCGATGCCTTCGACGTCGTAGTACTCTCGCGGCACGCCAAGGCGCATGCCCTTGACCCCTGCGTCGAAGTCGCGCAGCACGTCGTTCTGGCGTGTCGAGGACGTGGCGTCGAGAGGATCGTGGCCCGCCATCGCGTCGAGCACGATCGCGGCGTCCTCAACGGAGCGGGTAAACGGACCGATCTGGTCGAGGCTCGATGCGAACGCGATCAGCCCGTAGCGGCTCACGCGCCCGTATGTCGGTTTCATCCCGACCACTCCGCACAACGCCGCCGGCTGGCGGATCGACCCACCCGTGTCGGTGCCGAGCGCGATCATCGCTTCGCCCGCGGCCACCGCCGCCGCGCTGCCGCCTGAGCTTCCGCCGGGGACGCGGTCAAGGTCCCACGGATTGTGCGTCGGGTGGTAAGCAGAGTTCTCGGTCGAGCTGCCCATCGCGAACTCGTCGCAGTTGGTCACGCCCAACATCACCGCCCCCGCGGCGAACAATCGCGAGACCGCAGTCCCCGTATACGGCGGCTTGAACCCGCTCAGGATTCGCGACCCGGCTGTCGTCTCGACGCCGCGGACGCACAGCACGTCCTTCACCGCCATCGGAATCCCGACGAGCGGCCCCAGGTCTCCACGGGAGATTCGCCGGTCCGCTTCCTCGGCCTGTTTTTCCCAGAGCTCAGGCGTGAATCGCAAGAACGCTTTGACGCGATTGTCGACTCGTTCGATCTGCTCCACGTGTGCCGTGACCAGCTCGGCGGCCGAGAACGAACGGAGCCGCAACAGGCGCGCGGTCTCCTTGATCGTGAGCTCGGTCAGGTTCGCGGATTCGCTCACGCCTCCTCCTGGATCGCGGGCACGCGAAAGAAGCCGTCTACCGCCGCCGGCGCGTTGGCCAGCGCTTCCTCCTGGCTGAGGCCCGGGCGCGGAACGTCATCTCTCAATGTGTTGGCGACCTCGACGACCTGGGCGGTCGGCGGAATAGCCTCTGTGTCCAGCTCCTTGAGCCGGTCGATGTGCGCGAGGATGCCGCTTAGCTGCTCGGCATAGAACTCGACGTCACCCGGCTCGAGCCCGATGCGCGCGAGCATGGCGACGTGACGGACTTCATCGCTGGAGAGAGGCATCGAAGTAGCTTAGGGTTTGGAAGAGTTGCGGCTCGACCAGATCCCGATCAGCGCAGGGATCCCGGCGATCGCCCCGACGACTGAGAACGTCATCGCAGCCGAAGCGATGCCGGCCAGGGTGCGGCCCCAGCGTTTGCTCCGGGCAAGCCCGACAGCGCCGATGACTCCAACGAACGCCGCCCCGAGCGAATAGACGATGGATGTGATGAGGACGATCCGGGACCGTCCGACCGCTGAGGGCTCCGAGAGAAACCCCACGATGAACCACGCCCAGACGACCATGATCGCCGCACCGAGCAGGACGACCGGCCAGACCCAGGTCGGCGTAGCGGCCTGCAGCCGCGGCTCTGGTGTCGCTTGCACGCGGGCGAGTCTAGTTGAACGTCACCGGGGCACGAGGGCGAGGAACTGCTCCTCGTCCAGGACGGCGACCTTCAACTTCTGCGCCTTCTCGAGCTTCGAGCCGGCGCCCGGTCCGGCGACCAGGTAGTCGGTCTTCGCGCTGACGGCTGAACCGGCTTTTCCGCCCAACTTTCTGACCAGCGCCTCGGCGTCCGGGCGGCTCATCGTCTCGAGAGTCCCGGTGAAGACGAACGTCTTGCCCGTCAGCGGGCCATCGCCGGGCGCCTCGACAGCCTGCGGCTCGACACCGGCCGCAATCAGCTTGGCGACCAGCTTGCCGCCGTGGCCCTGGAAGTAGAGGTGAACCTCGCGTGCCATATTCGGGCCGATGCCCTCCACCCTCTGCAGGTCCTCTTCGCTCGCGGCACTGAGCTTCTCGATGGTCCCGAAGTCGCCCGCGAGCAGGTCCGCCGTGGCCTCCCCCACCTGCGGGATTCCCAGGGCGTAAAGAAACCTCCCGAGCTGTGGGCGGCGGCTTTCGGCGAGCCGGTCGAGCAGGTTCTGGGCGGACTTTTCGGCGAAGCCGTCGAGCTGGACACCTGCTCCTTCGTGAGGCGGTATAAGTCGGTCGGGTCCTCGACCCATTCGCGTTTGATGAGCTGATCGAGAGTCGCGTAACCCAGCCCTTCGATGTTCAGGGCGCCGCGGCTCGCGAAATGCCGCAGGCGCTCCAGTCGCTGCGCACCGCAGAAAGGGTTGATGCACCGATGCGCGATGTACGGCTCCTCGCGCACGACCTCTCCCCCGCACACCGGACAGGTCGCCGGCATCTTCCAACCAGGTTTCGGCTCCTTGACGCTGACGATCTCGGGGATGACATCACCGGCGCGATGGATGACGACGCGCGCGCCGACATACACGCCCTTTTCGTTGACCTGCGCCTCGTTGTGCATGGTGATGTTGCGAATCGTCACGCCACCGACCACGACCGGCTTGACGTGCGCGACCGGCGTGAGCACGCCGGTGCGGCCGACGTAGCATGCGATCTCCTCGACCTCCGTCTCGGCTTCCTCAGGCGCGTATTTGAAGGCGATCGCCCAGCGCGGCGAGCGCGCGACGAAGCCAAGCTCGAGCTGCTGCAAGAAGCCGTCGACCTTGACCACGATGCCGTCGATCTCGTGCTCCAGCTCGTGCCGCCGCCGCTGCCACTCGGCGTGGTACTCGATCACCTCGTCGACCGAGCTGAGCCGCCGGCGGTGCTTGTTGACGCGGAAGCCCATCTTCTCGAGGGCGCCGAGCACCTCCCACTGCGAGCGAGTCGGGCCGCTCGGGTCGAGGGTGTACATGAAGGTCTGAAGGTCGCGGCTCGCGGTGACGTTCGGGTCGATCTGCCGCACGCTGCCGGCCGCGGTGTTGCGTGGATTGACGTAGCGAGGCCTGCCGGATGCCTCCACCTCGCGGTTCAGCTTCTCGAATGCCGCGATCGGAAAGTAGACCTCACCTCTCACCTCGAAGAGGTCGGGTAGGCCTTTGAGCGGTGTGATCGTCAGCGGCACGCTGCGGATCGTCCTGACGTTGGCGGTCACGTCTTCGCCGACGGTCCCGTCGCCCCGCGTGGCGGCGCGCTGGAGCCGGCCCTTCTCGTAGGTCAGGTTGATCGCCAGGCCGTCGATCTTCAGCTCGGCGCAGTAGGTGACCTCGTCACCGATCGCAGCCCGCACGCGCTTGTCGAACGCGCGGATCTCGCCTTCGTCGAAGGCGTTCTGAAGGCTCAGCATCGGCGAGCGATGCCGGACCTTGGCGAACTGCTCTGACGCTTCGCCTCCCACTCGTTGCGTCGGCGAGTCTGGCGTCACAAGGGCCGGCCGCTCCTCTTCGATCCGTCGCAGCTCCAGGAACAGGGCGTCGTACTCGGCGTCTGAGATCTCAGGCTGGTCGAGCACGTAGTACGCGTGCTCGTGACGGCGGATCTCCGCGCGCAGCTCGACGACCCTGGCCGCGGGATCCGTTGGCTTCTTGCGCTTGCTCATTTCGTCAGGGGTGCGAGCATGCCGCTGAGAATTTTCAGACCCGCCTTGTCGAACTTGATCACGAGCTCTTCATCGGTCCTCGTGAGAGTGCTCTTCACCACAGTCCCGGGGCCGAAAGCAGGGTGCTTGACCCGATCCCCGCTGGTGAACCGCTGGACCGGCGGCGGCGCGGGGGCGGCTTGCACCTGCCGCTCCTGGTAGCGCTCCTTGTAGCCCTGGCGTGGCGGAGCCACCGGGGCGGCGCCCCGCGGCGTTCCGAGCATCGACTGCGGGATCTCGGTCAGAAACCGGCTTGGGAACGCAGGCTGCGAGCGCCCGTAAAGGTGCCGCCGGAAAGCGCAGCTGAGGTAGAGCCGGTCTTTCGCTCGCGTCATCCCCACGTAGCAGAGGCGCCGCTCTTCGGCCATCTCGGTCTGCGCCCCGACCGCGGACGGATTCTCTTCGCGCTCGTCCAGCGCGCGCTGATGGGGCAGCAGCCCTTCCTCCATCCCGACCATGAACACGACCGGGAACTCGAGGCCCTTGACCATGTGAAGCGTGATCAAGGTCACCCCCTCGCCGTTCTCGTCATAGGCGTCGACGTCCGACACCAGCGCGATCTCGGCCAGGAAGTCCTCCAGTCCCTGCGCCGGCTCGCGGTCGTCGAAGCTCTCGGCAAGTCCGCGCAGCTCGTTCAGGTTCTCCATGCGCGCCTCGCCCTGCGGGGTCCCATCGAGGTAGTGCTGGCGGAGACCCATGATCTCGATCACGTGGTCGAGCAGCTCGCTCGGCCGCATGACCCCCATCACCGAACGGATCGATTCGATCTGGGTGCGGAACTTCTGCAGCGGCGCGACGGCGGCGCGCGGCACGCCTGAGACGCCGGCCGGGTCTTCGAGCAGCGAGAGGATGTCTGTGTCCGCGATGCGAGCGGCCGCGTTGAGGGCGTCGACGGTGACGTTTCCGATCTTCCGCGCGGGCACCGACACGATGCGCGAAAAGCTGAGCGCGTCCTTCGGGTTGAAGCAGAACCTCAGGTACGCGACGACGTCCTTGACCTCGCGCCGCTCCCAGAAGCGGATGCCGCCGACGAGCCGGTAAGGGATGCGGCGGCGTGCCAGCACGTCCTCGAACGAGCGGGATTGCGCGTTGGTGCGATACAGAACCGCGAACGACGAGTACCCGCGGTCCTCCGTGCGCCGAAGCCGCTCGATCTCGTCGGCGACGAACTCGGCCTCCTCGATCTCGTTGTACGCCTGGGTGGCGATTACCTTCTCGCCACCCGCGCGCTCGGTCCAGAGACGCTTCTCGGCTCGCTCCGGGTTGCTGCGGATCACGCTGTAAGCGGCGTCCAGGATGGCCTGGCTCGAGCGGTAGTTCTGCTCGAGGCGCACGACGTGCGCGTCCGGATAGTCCTTGCGGAAATCGAGGATGTTGCGGATATCCGCGCCACGGAAGCGGTAGATCGACTGGTCATCGTCTCCGACCACGACCACGTTGCGGTGCTCGAGGGCAAGCTGGTTAACCAGCACGTACTGGGCGCGGTTCGTGTCCTGGTACTCGTCTACCAGCACGTGGCGGAAGCGGTCGCGCCACTTGGCGAGCGCCTCCTCGTCCGTGTTGAAAAGCTCGACCAGCTTCATGATCAGGTCGTCGAAGTCCAGCCCTCCCGAGCGCCGAAGCACCTCCTGGTAGGACTCGTAGACGCGGCGCACGACCTCATCGGCGTAGCTGCGATTCGGGTATTCGTTCGGGCCCTTCAGCTCATTCTTGGCCTGCGAGATCGCGTTGCTGAGGGCGCCGATCGGGTATCGCTTCGGGTCGAGCCTCAGCTCGTCGAGGACGCGTCTCAACGCGGCGCGCGTGTCGTCCTCGTCGAAGATGACGAAGCTGTTCGTGATCCCGATGCGCTGCGCTTCGCGCCGGAGGATCTTGACCGCAGTCGAGTGAAAGGTGCCGACCCACATCCTCTCGGCCCCTTCGCCCACGAGGTTTTCGACACGGGCGCGCATTTCCTTCGCGGCCTTGTTGGTGAAGGTCACGGCCAGCAGCCGGTCGGGCCAGACGCGGTGGGTCGCGATCAGGTAGGCGATGCGCGCGGTGAGGACGCGGGTCTTGCCGCTGCCCGCCCCGGCGAAGATCAGGAGGGGACCGTCGCCGTGGGTCACGGCCTCCCGCTGGGGCGGGTTCAGGCGTTCCAGCAGGGCTTCTGCGGCGGGCATGGGTGATCCGTCGGTGGACATTGGGAGTTCGAGTTTACCGGTGCTTCTTCCTCGCCCCTCTCCCCGACCCTCCCCCCTGAAGGGGAGAGGGGGCGCTATCCGCCTGATTCCCGGTTTCCCTTCGTTATGCTCTCCGTGCCCTTGGCTCACGACGTCGATCTAGGCATACGTGATCACCTGCTCTACGAGCTGGCGCGCGATCTCAGCTCGTCCCTCGAGCTCGACGTCGTCCTGCGCAAGGTGATCGACCGGGTGATCACCCTGATGAAAGCGTCGCGCGGCTTCATCGTGCTCGTCGACCCGGTGACCGGCGCCATGTCGGTGTCGATGTCCGGAGGCGAGGCCGACCCTGAGAACACCCGTCTTTTCCTCGGCTCGAAGACGGTCATCGAGCAGGTGGTCAGGACAGGCCTGGCGGTCGTCTCGACCGACGCCAGCCTCGACGACCGCTTCAAAGGCCAGCAATCCGTGATCCTGCAGAACCTGCGGTCCATCATCGCCGTCCCGCTCGTCACCAAGAGCAAGGTGATCGGCGCGGTTTATGTCGACAGCCCCTTTCGCGCGTCGATCTTCGAGGAGAAAGACAAGGAGTTTCTCCAGGCCATCTCCGATCTCGCCGCGATCGCGATCGACAACGCCACGCAGTACGAGCGCTCGGAGCTGCTCCGCTCGCTGTTCGAGCTGCACGTCAACAAGCAAGTCACCGATTACGTGCTCGCGCGCTCCGACCGCACAACCCAGTTTCTTCACGGCGAGCGCCGCGAGGTGACGATGCTCAACTCCGACATTGCGGGCTTCTCCGCGTTGTCGCAGCGCATGGAGGCCGAGGAGCTCGTTGACTTCCTCAACCGCTACTTCGAAAGGATGATCGACGTCGTCCTGGCGCACGGAGGAAACATCGACAAGTTTCAGGGCGACGGCATGCTGGTCGTCTTCGGCGCGCCGAACCCGATGGAGGACCACGCGCACCAGGCCCTGAAGGCTGCGCGGGGGATGGTCAAGGAGATCGATCGACTCAACCGCGAGCTGATCGAGGCCGGCCAGACTCCGATCTCAGTCGGCATCGGCCTGGACACCGGTTTCGTCGTGGCGGGCCACGTCGGGTCCCAGCGGCGGCTGGAGTTCACCTTGATCGGCGTGCCCGTAAACAACAGCTCCTACCTGTCGAAGGTGCGACCGGCCCGCGTCCTGATGTCAGAGACCACCCGCGACCTGCTACCGGCTGGGTTCGAGGTGACGGACTTCGAGCCCATGCTGCTCAAGGGCGCCGGCCTGCCGCAGCCGATCTTCCAGCTGGAGCTCACCGTCACCGTCGAGGTCGATTCCTAGAAAACTTCACGGCCGACCTCCCCGGCGAGCGGGGAGGTATACAAAAAGACCCGACCCCTCGGTAGGGGCCGGGTCCGACGTTAGATGTCTCGTTTAGACCGTTGCTGGGGTAGGCAGCAGGCCTAGCTGGGCCATCTGGTCGAGCATGTCGAAGTAGATCCGGGTCTCGACGATCTTTGCATTCTCAATCCGAAGCAGCTGGACGCCCTTGCTCACGACCTTCTTGTGGGTCGCGTGCACGGTGGCGTTCGGGCTCTCGAGCGGGCCGGTGTGGGTGCCCTCCATGACGACTTCCTGGACGATCCAGGGGGCGCTGACGATCTCGTGCTGAACGGTCATCTTTCCGTTCGGAAACGCCTTGAGCCAGTTCATCGCGTAGCCCGTTGCTTCGTGAGAGGTGTTGGCCTTGAAGCCGCCCGGCGCCTCGAACTTGATGTGATCGGCGTGCAGCGTGTTCAGCGCCTTCTCGTCGTGAGCGTTGAACGCGCTTACGAAATGGGCGGCTGTGTCTTTGATCTCAGTCATGCGTCTCCTCCTAAGGAGTGACCGCGAAGCGAAGGGCCAAGAGGCTACGGCCATGCCAGGCGCGCTTGGGGGCGCACATCCAGCAAAAGCCGGCAACCGGGAGAGCTCGTGGCTCTCACCTCAGTCCAGAAACGAACTGCCGCTCACTATAGCAGGAAATGGTTGCGCGCGCGTGCTAATATTTGGGCCGTCGAACGCCCACGCCTACTTTCTGTTGCCGAGGCCGCCACCGAGCTCAAAGCCTCGCGGGCCTATGTGCGGCGGATGCTCGCCCGCCAGCGGCTGTACGGGATCAAGGTCGGGTCCGTGTGGGCCATCTTTCCCGACGACGTCGAGGCGTTCAAGCGCTCCAGGCGGCCGGCGGGACGTCCGCGCAAAGTTCTCGAGATCGTGCCGGACACCGCTTCAGCGATCGCCGGCGAGCGGGCCCACGCGGGAACGCGTCGGATGCTCCGGAGGCGCGGGCGCCGGTAGTCAAGCGAGCCGCCCCACCCGGCCTGCGGCCCGACCTCCCCGGCGAGCGGGGAGGTGAAAGTTCAGCCCTGGCAGGTCCAGCGGCCTGGGCCGTAGCGGCTGTACAGCCACGCGGCGGCCTGGGCGTTGGCGACGGGGTCGAACGGGGACTGGCTGGCCCAAGGAGTCCCGCCCCACGTGCCCGGCATGAACTGGAACAGGCCGGATGCCCCGCTATCCGAGTTCACCGAGTTGGGGTGGTAGCGAGACTCGCAGTAGGCGACATTGATCGCCCACTGAACGGCCGCGGGGCCCAGGGGGCCAAAGGCGTCGTTGATGATCTTGGCGATGTACGCAGGTGGCGGGGCGTGGTTGCTGCGGGCGGCTATCACCGCTGCCTTGGCCTGGGCCGCTGCGAGGGCGTCCTGCTGCGCCTGGTAATCGGCCAGCCCCTGCTTGAGCTCTGCCGCCCAAGCGGTGACCTGGGCCATCTGGGCTGCCTGGACGCGCTGGGCGCGGGTCTGCTGCACCACCGACAAGCGGTCGTAGGCGCTCAGCTGTGTGACCGCCACGGCCTGGCTAACGGCCACCGGCGGATCCAGGCGCACCAGGACCACGCTGGCCAGGATCACGCCCCACACGAGTACTGCCCGCAATAGCGGCACCAACCCCAAACGCTCCTCCTCGAAGTCGCCCTACCCCTGGGGCGCTGTTCAGGCCTGAGCTCGGAGCGACGACGTCTGGAGGACCGCTCAGGTACGGGAAGCCCGCACCTTACCAAACCGGTGGCGACTTTGGGTAGCCGATTCGGTTAAAAAAGGTGTGTTAGCCACCGGCGGAGCATTTGGCGGCCTTTTGGCTCCGTGTAGGGCGGGAGCAGCTTCCCGATCGTTTCGAAGGCGAGCTGGGTCAGGGCGGCCGGTTCCTGGCCGGCCGGCGACATCGCCTTGCCGATGATCACCCGGATCGGCTTGCGAAACCAGAGGTCCTTGGTTCCGGACAGGGCCACCGGGACCACCGGCACTCCGGCCTTGATCGCGAAATGCGCGAAGCCCTTCTTGAAGGGCATCATCTCGCCCTCGGTGGGTCCGTAGTTCCCTTCGGGAAAGATGGCCACCGCGCCCCCTACCTCGAGGGCCCGATCCACGTGGTGGTAGAGGGTCGTGTCGCCGTGTCGCTCGCGCACGACGGGCACGTAGCCGCCCGTGGTGCGGATGAGCCACCACTGGAACCGGCGCTTCACCAGGCCTGTGGGGTCGGCGAGAAAGTGGAGCCTGGGCTCGACCGGAAAGAGCATCAGGAGGGCGAATTCGTCCAGCCAGTTGAGGTGGTTGGCGATCACGATGTAGTTGCCCGACCGTGGGATGTTCTCCAGCCCCACGACCTGGAACCGGAAGAACAGCCGGAGCAGTGGGAGGGCGATCAGCCGAACGATTCGATAGGGGACGTTGGCGCGGCGGCCAACAGGCAGCAGGTCGGCGGGTGGAAGGGCGGTGGCGGCCATTGAGAGTGGCCGGAGTCTAAGCCCTAGAGGCGCGCCTCCTAGAGGGCGCCAATCCAGGTCAGGAATCGGTTGTATGTGCCGAGCGCAGCCTGAACGTTATTGACCGAGCTCCGAAGCACCGTCATGTCGTCGCCCGAGATCTTGCCCGAGCTGAGGTCCGCCTGCAGCTCATTGAGGAAAGCGTTCAGCTGGTTGGTCGCTGGGGTCATGTTGCCGCGAGTGATCGAGGCGCCGGCGGCGTCGAGCTTGGCGATGAGGCTGTTCTTCTGGCCGTTGTTCAGCGACTTGAGGTTCTGCACGTAGCCGGCGATCGAGGTGAGCGCCTGCTGTGGGGTCTGGACCGTGACGGTGGCCGTGGCCTGACCGACTCCGTTGTCATCGTCGGTGACTGTGAAGGTGACGGTGTACGTTCCGGCCGCCTCGAAGGAATGCGCCGCCGCGGGTCCGGAGCCGGTCGCGCCGTCGCCGAAGTTCCAAGCGGTGGTGTGAGTGTCGAGCGTTCCCGGGTCAGAGAAGGTCCCCGCAAAGCTCACCGATTCGTGAGCGGTGAGAACCAGCTGCGGTGTCCATGAGACGCTCGTGATCGTCGCCGTCGGTGCAACGTTGGCCCCGGTGATCGTCACGGAGCTGCTCCCCGTCATGCCGCCGTCGTCGGTGGCCTGAAGAGTCGCGATGTACGTGCCCTCGTCATTTGGCGTGAAGCTGAATGCGGCGGCGTTGCCGGTGCCGAACGATGCGCCGTTCTTCGTCACGTTCCAGCTGTAGGTGAAGCCGGCAGCATTGTCCTGGGGCGACGGGCTGGAGGCAGAGCCGTTCAGGTTGACGGTGCTGCCTTCGGGGCTCGAGAAGGACGAGGTGCTGACGGCCGCCGCCGAAAGGCCGGCCGGGACGCGAGAGATGTTCACGGTCGGCGCGACGCCGACGGTGGTGGCCGTGAAGCTGGCGGTCGCCACGTTTCCGTGGCCGTCATCGGCCTTGACGGTGACAGCCTGGCTCGCAGGCTCATCCGAAGCCGGCTGCGTCCACGACCACGTGCCGCGGCTCGTTCCGGTCGGGGCGACTTTGCCCGCGTTGGCGGTGAGCGCCACCGTGTCTCCGTCAGGGTCGGCGAAGGTGCCGGTCATGGTCGGCGCGGTGCCTTCGTTGACGTTGGCGGACGAGCTGTCAGCGGCCACAACGGGCGCCTGGTTGGGCGGAGGTGCGTTCCCGCCGATCACATAGGTCTGGAATGCGAAGTCGCCGCCGTGCAGAGTGTCGGTTGCCCACGAGCAGCCGAGACAGCCGATGTAGAGGGTGCCGCCCGCGTAGTTGTCGAAGCCCGCGCTGGTGTTCCAGTTCAGGTGCGTCCTGCTGAAGCTCTTGACCACGATCGCGTAGTGACCTCCGGCGATGACCGGGATCGTGGGCGAGAAGTAGAAGTCGTAGAACCTCCGGCAGCAGGCATAGCTGCCGCTGTAAGAGCCCGTTCCCAGGACAGCGATGGCTGCCGGGAAGGTCCCTGAAAATGAGTCGACCTGGACTGTGAAGGACGAGAAGGCGGTGTCCGCGGCGAGCGAAACCCGATCGAGCTGGCCAGTCATCCCGGCGGTGAAGGTCTGGGCCATCTGGCCGGTGCTCTCGACACCGTTCGTGCCGTTCTGGAACTGGTCCAGCGTGTCGGTCGCGGCCTGCGCGGGCAGCGCAAACGACAAGGCGAACCCGGCGCCCAGAGCAAGGGCAAGCGACCATCCCCTTCGCAGGGAGCGCCCACTGACCCTGTTACGAATCCCTCTCTCCATGGTGGTTACGACGAACTAACGCTCGGTTCCCTGCGCAAGATCAAAAAAATTGGAGCGGTAGCCTAAACTCGCGCCATCCGTTTGTCGGATGCGACCAACCGTGCCCTTTGGGCCGGACGTCTGCGGGGGCTGCCACCGACTGTGCCCGATTGGCGAGGCAACGGACGTGCCGGGGGAAGTTGATCAGCGTCCCTGGCCAACCACCGTCTCATTTCGGTTTCAATTTCTGCGTCGAGGACGCACGAATACTCAGGAGGAATTGATGGCACAGCGGACCGTGGAGCGACGCAAGAGCAGTCCCCAGCACCGGGCTGAATATGCCGCAGCGAAGGCGGCCCCGACAGAGCACCTACCTCGCCTCGTCACCACCCCGCAAGTCCGCGGCCTCGTGCACGGAACCGGCGCGATCGGCCAGTTCAACAGCCGGCTGGCGGTCCTGATCACGAAGAGCGTCGGGACGATGTGGGCGGCCTACCTTTTCGTGTTCATCGCATTCATCTCGTTCCCGCAGGCTTGGCACGCGTTCACGCATGGAGACACGGTCACGGGCATTGCATGGCTCAGCCAGTCGTTCCTGCAGCTGGTGCTGCTGCCGATCATCATCGTCGGGCAGAACATCATCTCGGCCAGTCAGGACCAGCGCGCCGAAGCCGATCACATCACGCTGACGACCCTTCACGCGATGAACGTGACGCAGCTGCAGATGCTCCGGCAGCAGCAAGAAATCCTCGAGCAGCAGCAAACGATCCTGGAGCTGCTCAAAACGAAGGCAGCCTGAAAACATTTTCGGGAGGTGCCGGCGCAGGGATTTGAACCCTGGACCATCGGTTTAAAAGACCGTTGCTCTGCCAAGCTGAGCTACGCCGGCTGAATACGAATTGTCCCCCGACGAAGCCCCTCGGCGTCGGATGTATAGCCAAAGTGAACTCCTCGTTCATGTTTTGAACTCCTTTGTGGTTGTTACGCGTATCGGTGTCGAGGGTTGGGCATGCAAGGATCGGCTACGAGACGTGCGTTGCTTGTGCGCCGAAAAGGCCTAGAGACTTTCAGCCAAGCCGGTAGTACGCTCCCGGCGAGGGCGGCGTCGGGGCCGAGCTCCACATGCGAGCGGGGATGGGGGCGTCAGCCCTCGCGTGTCCTTTGACTCGGGCGAGCGGGACCCCCGACAGGAATCTCCAAATCGAAATTGCTGGTTGTTTGTGAGTCCGTAGACTCGCGATCGTATATCTGGCATCGACCACCGGGATTGCAACACGATCCATCCTCATCGTTGTCGTGTTGGTCGTGGTTGGAGTGGTCTATTTGATGTCACGCCGCCGTCGGCGCTAGGCCAAGAACGGGCCTCACGACGCAGAGTTCTTAGTCCTGACAAGGGCGTCGATAGGGCCTATGCTGCATGTAGAGGGACACGCAAGGGTCGGGAGCCGGACGATGGTATATCCATCCCGAAACTGGGCCGGGTGCTCAGCCAGACTCGCCACAACCCCTGCCACCCTTCCTGCGTGCAGTCTGGCCCTCGGTCGGCCGGCCGGGGGTCAGGTTTGATAGGCAACTCGCCGGCCCACGGATGTCCACCCTGGGGCTTTAGCTCGAGTGCGGGTTGACGGAATTCTGCCGGTTCGAGGCACTGGAACGCGTCAGGTCGGGGGGCGGACTGTAAAGTGGCCGCTTGTTGAGCAGCTGCGCGCGCCCTGAAGTGTCGCGCTGGATCCTCGGCGGTCGGCGCTGATGGCGCAGCAGCCCGGTTATTCGCCGCCAGGGTGGTCGCCGGACGGCAACTGGTTCTGGGACGGCCTCGCCTGGAACGACGCGGTGTCTCCCGACGGGAAATGGCGTTTCGACGGCAGCGACTGGAAGGCCTTCGACGGGCAGCGGACGATGATGCCCGCCACGCCGCCGCCACCGGCTTCTGCCGAACCTCCGCCTCTCATGGCTGCGCCCGCGCCTGACATGCCCTCCTGGGTTGCTCCTTCAGAGCTCGATCGTCTCGAGAACGAACGGCGCGAGCTGGCGGCGCGGGCGGCCGCGCCTCAAATGCCTTTGCCCCCCGAGCTGGACTGGCACAACGTCGGCGCGAACATGAAGTTCAGCCGCCCGGTGCGCTCCATCGACGCGGGGGGCATCGGCATCTACATCCTTCTCTCGCTGTTTTGCTGGCCCGCCGCACTGATTTACCTGTGGCGCCAGCCCTGGGGCTGCGGCGTCAAGGTCTTCGCGGTCGTCCTCTGGATCGTGGTCTCTGTCGCGCTCGGGCTCGCCCTTCGGGCAACCGGGGTCTACCCGCTTCGCTGAGCCGCCCGAGGCTCTGCTGTAGCCTTGCCCGGGTGAAAGCCTGGGTGGTTCGGCAGCTCGGCGGTCCGGAGTCCCTCAACCTCGAGGAGATCACCCCAGGCGAGCCGGCCGACGGAATGGTTCGGATCCGCGTACGAGCCGCCGCAATCAACTTTCCCGACGCCCTGATGGTCGCCGGGCTCTACCAGGTGAAACCCGAGCTGCCTTTCGTGCCCGGCGGGGAGGTGAGCGGCGAGGTGATGAGCACGCCGCCGGGCTCAGGCTTCGAGCCCGGTGATCGGGTCATGGCGCTGGTCGACAGCGGAGGCCTCACCCGCGGCGGATACTCGGAGATCACGGACGCCGCGCCGCAATCGATCACCCGGATGCCCGACAAGATGTCGTTCGAAGAAGGTGCGGGATTCATGCTCGTGTTTCAGACTGGCTGGTTCGGACTTCATCGCCGCGCCCATCTGCAGGCGGGCGAGACTCTCCTCGTGCACGCCGGCGCGGGCGGTGTCGGAAGCGCGGCCATCCAGCTGGGCAAGGCGGCGGGGGCCACTGTCATCGCCACCGCGGGCTCTGATGAGAAGGTCGAGGTGTGCCTGCGGCTGGGCGCCGACCACGCGGTCAATTACAAGACCCAGGATTTCGTAGAAGAGGTCAAGAGGATCACCGAAGGTCGTGGCGCGGACGTGGTGTACGACCCGGTCGGAGGGGACGTCTACGACCGGTCCACGAAATGCATCGCCTTCGAAGGAAGGATCGTGATCGTCGGCTTCACCTCGGGCCGCATCCCGCAGGCGGCGGCCAACCACGTGCTGATCAAGAACTATTCCGTCGTCGGGCTCCACTGGGGCCTCTACTCAAAGCGCGCGCCCGCGCTGATTCCACCCGCCGGCCGCGCCCTGCTCGACCTCTACGAGTCCGGGCAGATCAAGCCACACATCTCGATCCGGCTTCCGCTCGCCGAAGCGCCGCGCGCCCTGGCGACCGTGGCGGAGGGTAAGAGCACCGGCAAGGTGATCCTCACTGTCTGAGTCAGACGCGCCCGAACCGGCAGCGCCTCGGCCAGTCGCGCCCGAGACTGCCGCGCCCGAACCTGCCGCGCCTGAGCCTGTCGCGCCCGAGCCCGTCGCGACCGAGCCTGTCGCGACCGAGCCTGTCGCGCCCGAGCCTGTCGCGTCCCCCCCACCCCGGCGTCCCGGGTTTCGCCGGTACCTACCGGCGACGGCCGGCGTCGCGATCGGTTTGATCGCCATCCTGATCGTGGTGATCCTCGGCACCCCCTCCGCGGCGCCCCCGCCCGTGGAGAAGCTCGCCGCCGACCAGACAATGAGCTTTCCCATCTTCCAGGACGTCGCCGATCTCGACCCCGCGCTCATCTCCGCCCCCGCCGACGTCGACATCCTGCGCAACGTCTTCTCCGGCCTGTACAGGTTCGATGCGCTGCTTCGAGAGGTACCGGACCTTGCCGCGGGCCAACCCACCGTCTCAGCCGACGGGCTCACCTACACCTTGCATCTGCGCCACGGCGGC
>Ga0073928_10003430_pt1 | contig 25077 bp, 16 predicted proteins | sample PaiPotPPA55metaG_FD_76969 | JGI IMG/M metagenome (GOLD analysis project Ga0073928, IMG submission 76969) | Iron sulfur acid spring bacterial and archeal communities from Banff, Canada, to study Microbial Dark Matter (Phase II) - Paint Pots PPA... ...
AGCCAAAAATTAATCGTATCGCTGAACAACTGGGACGCGCGGGCGACACCCGGCTCGGTCGAAACTTCATTTATCGAATTCACGCGCCATGCGCTATTCCATAATCTTTTCGCGCCCTATCTCGGCAACGAAATTTCAAAGAAATATGAACTATGGGAACCGGCCAGCGTTTACAACGACGTCTGGTGGCGCGATAAAGTTTTTCTGGAAAACGTCTTGCAGGAACGCCCCGTCGCTTGGCTGCCAACTGGGTTCCGCACGTACGACGATCTGCTCATCGCCAGCGCGGATCAGGCCGTCGCCGACCTCGAAAAGCACACGGGCCGAGCCGATTTCGCTACCTGGAATTGGGGCCGGCTGCATCCTCTTGATATGGCGCACCCGCTCGGACGCTCCGGCGCGCTCCACTGGCTTTTGAGCATCGGGCCATATCAACAAGGTGGCACACTCGACACCGTTCGGGCCATGGGTGTAGGACACGGCCCGGCCATGCGATTCGTTGCCGATCTTTCGAAAGTGGACAATATTCCAGCCCGTTTTACCGCGACCAGTTCTCCGAATGGTTTGCCGGCCGCGGAATAGCTGCCCCGTTCAGCGAAGCGGCCGAAGAGGCCTCACGAGCGCATCGCCTGATTCTGCTGCCTCGCCGCTGAAAGCCGATCGCATCACCGGCAAATAAATTCACAAGAACTTGTTGGCATTCTCACACGTGCGCTAGAATGCTGCCTGGCGAAATCTAAACACGCTCCTGGCGCAGCGCGAAGAGGAAGATTGAATCCAGTGTCGAACAAACCAGCAACTGGCGAGCCAGCACGCAAAGGTGATTTTGAAAAGTCGCTCACGCGCCTCGAAGAAGTCGTGAAGCGCATGGAAGGCCCCGACCTCTCTCTTGACGAAGCCATGAAACTTTTTGAAGAGGGAGTGACACTTTCGCGTGAGTGTCAAAAGCAACTGGAAGAGGCCGAAGGCCGCGTTGAAATCCTGCTGAAGAAAGCCGACGGCAAAATCGTGGCCGAGCCGTTCAATCCGGACAATGGCCCGTCCTACAAGGAATAACTTGCCGCTGTTTTTTAATCAATTTCTTACGATCCGTGCGGATACCGCATGAGCGCTCCGGATTTTCTTCAACAGGATCACGCCTCCATCGAGGCCGCGCTCGAAAAACTCTTGCCCGCCGAGTCCACGCCGCCTGCCTCCATTCATCGCGCCATGCGCTATAGCGTTTTCGCCGGAGGCAAGCGCATTCGTCCGATCCTTTGTTACCAGTCCGCAAAACTTTTCGGCCCGGACGCGGACGCTGCGATTCCGGTTGGCTGCGCGCTCGAATTTATTCATACCTACTCTCTGGTCCACGATGATTTGCCGGCTCTCGATAACGACGATCTTCGCCGCGGAAAAGCCACAAATCATAAAGTGTTCGGCGAAGCCATCGCCATACTCGCCGGCGACGCGCTGCTCACGCTTGCGTTTCAGACGCTCGCAAATTCCGCAATCGAGCCTGCTCGGCGCGTTCGCGTCATCTCTGAAATCGCGGCCGCTGCCGGCACTGTAAATGGAATGGTCGGCGGCCAGGTAGCTGACATGGAAGCCGAGGGGAAGCCCGCAGATGCCACTACGCTTGCATACATTCATCGATCGAAAACGGCAGCTTTGATTTGCGGCTCGATTGTAGCCGGAGCTCTCGCGGGTGGCGCTACCGATGAAGACGTCGAACGCTTGCGGCGTTTCGGTGGACAAATAGGTTGGGCGTTTCAAGTGGTGGACGACATTCTGGACGTTTCGGAATCCTCTGCGTCGCTGGGCAAAACCCCAGGCAAGGACCGAGCGCAGCAGAAAGCTACCTATCCCGCGCTATACGGACTGGAGAAATCTCGCGCGATCGCTGCCGATCTTGAGACCAAAGCCCTTCGCGAACTCGATGTTTATGGTTCTCGCGCGGCACGTCTTCGCCAGCTAGCTCAATTCCTGGTCGCGCGTCGCAATTAAGTTTTCCGCTAAACTCTGAGTATGAAATCCGATCCGAAGCGCCATGACGCGACGAATACCACCCCACAAAAGAAACCCCGGCCCGGAAAATCGCGTCTCGACGTCCTAATCGTCGAACGCGGCCTGGCGCCCTCGCGCGAAAGGGCCCAAGCGATGCTGCTGGCCGGAAACGTCCTGGTAAACGGTCAAAAAATGGAAAAGCCCGGCACGCAAATCTCGATGAACGCCCAGATTGAAATCATCGGCGAGACCTTGCGTTACGCGAGCCGCGGCGGTCTGAAACTCGAAGGCGCGTTGGAAGATTTTGGGGTCTCACCGCAGAGCAGAGTCTGCCTGGACGTCGGAAGCTCCACGGGCGGCTTCACAGATTGCCTGCTGCAGAACGGTGCACTGCGCGTTTACGCCGTAGATGTATCCGCGGACCAACTTGACTACAAGCTACGCAAAGATCCGCGAGTAATTTCGATTGAGCGCAACGCGCGATATCTGCGAGCTGAAGATATCCTAGAGCAAACTTCGCTCATAACCATGGACGTCTCATTCATCTCTGTCACGAAAGTTTTGTCATCGGTTGTGCCCGCCGCAGCTGCCGGCGCCGATTTTCTGATCCTGGTTAAGCCGCAGTTTGAACTGCAAAGGCGCGAAGTCGGCAAAGGCGGAATCGTCCGCGACGCTTTGCTGCATCAGAAGGCGATCGAGCGAGTGAGCACAGTGGCAGCTGAGTTGTCCCTTGAAATCCTAGGCGTGCGCCCCAGTCATTTAGTGGGCGCCGAAGGCAATCAGGAGTTTTTTCTCCACGCCCGCGCTCGCGGGTAGAGTAGAATTTCCCTCCAATATATGATTCGCGCCGCGGGCATTATTTGTAAACAACTTAAGGAAATGGTTTCCTCCGTTGTTCCGCCGCTCGCGCAATGGTTGCGAGCTCGAAACATTGATGTGTTCGTGGACTTGGAAACCGAATCCTGCATCCACTCAGGTTTTCCCGCGCTTGCACGCGAGGCGCTGGGCCAAAAAGTCGATCTCATTATCGTTCTCGGCGGCGACGGCACACTTCTTGCCGCCGCGCGCGCGCTGCACGGACAAAACGTTCCGATTCTGGCGGTAAATCTGGGTGGCCTCGGCTTTCTTACCACCTCCACCCTCGACGAGCTTTATCCTCTTCTCGAACAGGTTCTAAAAGGCGAACATCGTATCGGCGAACGCATGATGCTCGAAGCGGAAATTTTGCGCAGCGGAAAAGCTGCCGAGCGAGAACGCGCATTGAACGAAGCGGTGGCCAACAAGGCTGCCCTTGCGCGCATGCTGGACTTCGATGTGTTTGTCGATTCGCGTCACGTCGGCCGCTACCGCGCCGACGGCATTATCGTGGCCACTCCGACCGGCTCGACCGCCTACTCGCTTGCCGCCGGTGGGCCCATCCTTCAGCCGGATCTCGACGCCTTCGTGATTACGCCGATCTGTCCGCACATGCTGACCAATCGTCCCCTGGTGATTCCGGATACGTCGCGCGTGGAGCTGGATTTCACTGCAGCGCATGAGCCCGTGTTCTTGACACTCGACGGCCAAACTGGATTTCAACTGGAACCGCAGGATCACGTGGTCATCACCAAATCATCGTCTAAGGTCAAGTTCGTGCGCCCGCCGCGAAAAACATATTACGAAGTGTTGCGTAACAAGCTTCGTTGGGGAGAACGATAAATCAGCTGAGATGGTCCGCAGTAGATTTCACTGCAATTTTCCAATGAGGGACGCAGAATCTTTAATCGCTTCAAGCAAATCGCTGGGGGGCCCGCCGCGCCGTTCGGGATGAGCATCCTCGTCGGATAGTCATTTCACTTTCAGCACAACGAGCGTGCGGTCGTCGAACGCATGTCGCCCATCTGAAAACGTGTCCACCGCTTCCAAGATACGATCGGCAATTGCTCCTGCCTCTAACTCGTGATTTTCCGCGATAAGAATTCCCAAGCGATCGTGGCCATAGAATTCCATCGTCGCCGGGTTCTGCGTATCGCCGATCCCATCAGAGTAGAAGACCACGATATCGCCCGAGCTCAGAATGTAACTTTTCTGATCGTACACAGCATCTTCAAACATCCCCAGCGGGAACCCCTCTAGCGGAATCCTCTCGCACCGCCCGCGGTGATAAAGAAAAGGCTGTTCCTGTCCCGCATTCGCGATGCGCAATTTATGACGCCCGCGATGCCAGGTCGCGAAACAAAGCGTCATAAAACGCCCTTCGATCCGTCGTTCGCCCAGAAATCCATTGATGGCGCGGAGCATTTCCGCAGGCGGATGTTTCTGCGGACCCAGACTGCGTAACGTTCCGATCGCAACAGCGCCATAAAGAGCCGCCGCGCTGCCCTTTCCGCTCACATCTCCCATCGCAATGGCCAGTTCTTGCGGCCCGTAAGGCAAAAAATCGTAGAGGTCGCCGCTCAGTTCGCGCGATGAAACCACGCGCGCCGCAATATCGAGTCCGAATTCCGGCCCCGGCAGACGGGGCAGCAGTGCGCCCTGAATACGCCTCGCCGCGCTCAGGTCTCGCTCCATGCGCGCTTCGTCGCGTGCTACCTGTTCGTATAGCCGGGCGTTTTCAATCGAAACAGCAAGATGCGCCGCGAGAATCGAAAGCGCCTGTACGTGGTCGGGAGTGAAATAGTTGAGCTGCGGACTCTCCAGATCCATCACTCCGATTACGCGGTCCTTATAAAGCATCGGCACAGCCATCTCTGAGCGCGTCTCCGGATTCACCATCAGGTAGCGCGGATCGGCCTTCACGTCGGGAACCACCACCGGCCGCCGCGCCGCAGCAGCAGCCCCTACGATGCCTTCGTGTCCGGGCACCGCATATTTTTCTTGAGTGCGCTGTCCGAATTTCACGGTGACGCGATGACGAAAGACTTTATCGTTCTGGTCGTACAGCAAAATGGAAAAAATCTGATAATCGATCAACCTTTTGGTGAGCTCGGCCGCCCGCCGTAGAACCTCTTCCACCGAAAGAGAAGAATTCGCCTCGCGCGCGACCTCATTCAGGAGCAATAAAGTTTCGGCTTGATTTTTCTCGTGCTCGAACAGCCTAGCATTTTCTATCGCGCCCGCGATTCGACTGGCTACCAACGTTAGAATGTTCTGCTGATCGGGCGTGAAGTAGTCCGGCTGGCTGCTTTCAATATCCAGCACACCAATCACGCGCCCGCGTACAATCAGCGGTACAGCCAGTTCGGATTGCACCGCGTCCAACGCATTCAAATATCGCGGGTCCTTTCGAACTTCGCCCACACGAATGGGCTGCCCCGTCGCTGCGGCCGACCCAATAATTCCCTCCGCCATCGGAATCCGCCAGTGTTTCACCACTTCCGGCCGGTGCCCGATGGCGAAGCGAAAATACATCTGGTCCGCGCCCTCTTCAGGCAGCACCACGGCAAAAATCTCGTAGTCGATCAGCCTTTTGATTTGTGCTGCGGCGCTGGCAAGCACTTCGTCTAAATTGAGCGAGGCGTTAATTTCCTCGCTGATCTCCGCCAGGATGGCAAGAGTTTCAGCAGGGATTTCCACTTTCGAATTGAGTCCGAGTGAATCCATATCGTCTGGTCGAGCGCCTCGGCCCCGCCGAGGTAGTTTTCGAAGGCGCGAAACGAAAACATTCTCGTCTGCCGTGCCAATTTTCGGCTAATTATAACAGGCGTACGAGAAACGCTGCGGGAGAAATCCAGGAAAATTCAGCGAACCTAGTATTTGCCGCTCGCGCCAGCCGGGCTTGCCGGAGTCGCGCCGCGAAATTCTTGAACAATCTTAACGCCCGAGCTTGAGCCAACACGAGTGGCCCCCGCTTCCACCATTTTTTGTAGATCGCTTAGAGTCCGGACGCCTCCGGCCGCTTTGATTCCTGTGCCGCTCCCGACCGTTTCGCGCATCAGGCGTACATCCTCCACCGTCGCGCCGCCAGGACCGAATCCCGTAGAAGTTTTCACGAAATCCGCGCCGGCTTTCTTGGCCAAAAGCGAGCCGCGAACCTTTTCTTCGTTGGTCAGGAGCGCAGTCTCAAGGATCACTTTGCAAATCGCACCCGCCCGGTGGCTCTCGCCCACAACTCCCCGAATGTCCGCTTCCGCGAGAGCTTCCTGCCCCGATTTAAGTGCGCCAACATTTATCACCATGTCAATTTCTTGCGCGCCAGCCTTGATCGCTTCGCTAGTTTCCAGAACTTTCACAATCGACAGCGTAGCGCCGAGAGGAAAGCCCACCACGGTGCACACACGAACTTCACTACCCCGAAGCAATTCGGCAGCTTGCGAAACATTCCAGGGATTCACACACACTGAAGCGAACCCATATTCCAGCGCTTCATTACAAAGTTTCTGGATGTCGTCCCGTGACGCTTCCGGTTTCAAAAGCGTATGGTCGATCAACCGCGCGATCTGCGATTCCGTTAATGACATGCTCACTCTGCCGGTAGACTGAGAACGCAAACATCCTTCAAGTTTCGATAACGCTCCGCATAGTCCAAACCGTACCCGACAACAAACTCATCGGGAATCTGGAAGCCGATGTAATCCCCCGTTACATCTTTAATCCTCCGCGAGGGCTTGTCCAGCAGCGCTGCCACTCGCAAAGTTTTCGGTTTTCTTTGTTGCAACACGCGCAGCAAGTAGCTCAGCGTCAGTCCGGTATCCAGTATGTCTTCGACCACCACCACGTTGAGCCCTTCGATGCTGCTATCAAGATCCTTCAGCACGCGAACCTGGCCCGAGGACTGTTTGCCCTTCCCGTAACTCGACACTGCGATGAAATCGATCGACGTTTCCAGGCTAATCTCACGTACAAGGTCCGAAAGAAAAATGCAGGCGCCCTTCAACACTCCGATCAGGTGAACGCGTTCCCCCTTAAAATCTCCGGTAATTTGATGCGCTACCACGCGAACACGCTTCTGAATCTCGGCGCGGCGTATCAGCACTTTCAGTTTTTCGCGTTTCACCGCGACTGGCATTTTGTTTCCACCCGGCTCGAAAGGCGGCTACTCTATCGCACAGAAATGCGTATGACAAGCCGGGCTTCCGCCGTTAAATCGCGAGTCATCGCTATCAAGTCGCCCGGCAGGGTTTCTCAGGAGGATTAACCTAATGGATCCACACCATCCGGCTGAGCCGTGGCTGCGCGGCACCTTAACCAACGTGCCTGCAGTTCCACGCGCCGTGTTGCACGCGCTCGATCTCGCGAACGAGGACCTGCTCCGTTGGTGCAAACCGTTGACCGCAGCAGAACTAAACGCGCGTCCTGCGGGCATTGCTCCCGTCGCGTTCCACATCCGTCACATCGCGCGCAGCCTCGACCGCCTGCTGACATATGCTGAAGGAAATCAACTCAGCGCAGTTCAAATTGCGGAGATGAAAACCGAATTGGATATGCCGGCAAAACCCGAGGAGCTATTTGCAGAATTAGATGGGGCGCTGCGAAAGAGCGCCGAGCGAATTCGCGCATTCGACGTCACTCGCTTCAACGAGCCACGCGAAGTAGGGCAGAAGAAACTGCCAAGCACGTTGGGCGGATTGCTAGTTCACGTCGCCGATCACACGCAACGCCACCTGGGGCAAGCCATCACCACATCGAAGATCGTTCAAGCGCAGCGAAGTTAATCGGCAGCAGCCGAGCTTACCGTTGCCGTCACCGGCGAGGCCGCCTTGGCTTGGCTGAATTGCGCCGCCTCGGTAGACCCTTCCATCGCCGTGGTCGAAGCGGTCCCGCTCGTAATCACTTGCTGCACCGCATCGAAATATCCCGTGCCGACGAAGCGCTGATGCTTTACCGCCTCATAGTCGTGCGCGCGTTCCGACTCAAATTCCTTTTCCTGCAACTCGCAGTAGGCCGTCATTCCGCTCTGTTTGTAAGTGCGCGCCAATTCGAACATGGTCAAGTTGAGCGCGTGGAAACCCGCCAGCGTGATGAACTGGAATTTGTAGCCCATCGAAGCCAGTTCATCCTGAAAACGGTCGATCGTAGTGTCATCCAAGTTTTTCTTCCAATTGAACGACGGCGAGCAATTGTAAGCGAGCATTTTTCCGGGAAACTTTGCGTGAATGCCTTCCGCGAATTCCCGCGCTTCCGCCAGATCGGGCTTCGAAGTTTCGCACCAAATCAAATCAACATAAGGAGCATAGGCCAGCCCGCGCGCAATGGCCGACTCGATGCCACCGCGGATCCGGAAAAATCCTTCCGCTGTACGCTCGCCGGTGAGGAACTCCCGATCGCGCGGGTCAATATCGCTGGTCAAAAGTGTCGCGCTATCCGCATCCGTGCGTGCCAGAATTAATGTCGGCACGCCCATCACGTCCGCCGCCAATCGGGCCGCCACCAATTTGTGGATGGCTTCAACCGTCGGCACTAAAACTTTTCCCGCCAGGTGCCCGCATTTCTTGGCCGATGACAATTGATCTTCAAAGTGAACGCACGCCGCTCCCGCCTCAATCATCGCCTTCATCAACTCAAACGCATTCAGATTTCCGCCGAATCCTGCTTCGGCGTCCGCAACCATCGGAGCAAACCAATAGGTCTCGTCGTTCCCTTCTGCGTGATGAACTTGGTCGGCTCGCATCAGCGCTTGATTGATGCGCCGTATGAGATTCGGAACACTATCGGCCGGGTAAAGACTTTGGTCCGGATACATCTGTCCCGCATTGTTGGCATCCGCAGCGACTTGCCATCCGCTCACGTAAATCGCCTTCAGGCCCGCCTTCACTTGTTGCACCGCTTGATTGCCGGTCGTGGCGCCAAGTGCGCGAACAAACCCTTCTTCGTGCAACAGCTTCCACAGGCGCTCTGCTCCCAACTTCGCCAGCGTGTGCTCAACACGTACGGATCCGCGCAGCCTTTCGACGTCGGCCTGAGAATACGGTCGCGTGATTCCGTTCCAGCGCGGATTCGTGGCCCAATCATTTTGTGGATGTGAGGAATTACCGTTGGATGAGTTTCCGTTGCTAGTCATAGTGTCGCCTCTCTGGTCGAATCTGCGATTGGAACTTGGTGAAGCGGGGCCCGCTGCGCAGCCCGAGAAGGAACCGCTATATCGCCAGGAAAAACGCTAGCGGCAACTCCACCCGATTGTGAGCCGCTTGAGCCAATCAGTCAAACTGATTGTACTTATCGTCTTGATAGATTTCTATTATCGGTTCCAGTACAATAGTTCTACAAGAAATTCTGTAGGCCGGAAGCCAAACATGGAAATCGACCAAGTCGAGACTTTTTTAGCTGTGGCAACCTACGGTGGTTTTCATCGCGCTGCCGCAGCGTTGCGCGTGAGCCAGCCCGCCGTCAGCGCTCGAATCCGCGCTCTGGAAGAATCCTTGGGGGTGAAACTGTTCACACGCATCCACTCCAACGTCGCGCTTTCCCCCGCTGGCAGGGCTCTCCGGCCGGTTGCCGAGCAATTGTTGCGTACCGTGGCCCTGGCTCGCCAAGCAGTTCACGTTCCACAGCCGGCCGAAGGCGGCATCCTGAATATCGCGGCCGCCCTGTCGATTTGCACTTATTTCCTCCCCGACGTGATGAAGGAGTACCAGTCAAAAAATCCGAAAGTACTGGTAAATCTACGCTCCGGCACTTCCCTGCAGGTCCTAAAAATGGTTCTGGATGGCGAGGCCGATATCGGTGTGGCGCGTTCGCTGCATCATCCCGGGGTTGAAACCACCACACTGCGCGACGATCCCTTAATACTGGTAGGCCACCCCGCGCACGCCGCCGCGCAACAGAAACAGGTCCGTCTGGAAGAGACCGAATCCTGGCCGCTCATATTTTTCGACCGCGGCTCCAGCGATTGGACTCTCAGCCAAAGCCTTTTCCGTCGCGCTGGCCTGCTACCGAATGTTGTCCTGGAAGTGGAAACAATCGAAGCCGCAAAAAAAATGGTGGAACGCAAACTGGGCCTCAGCTTTCTTCCCCAGATTGCCGTGGCCACCGAACTCCGTCGAGGCAAGCTTGTGGCCATCGAAATCATCAATGCGGAGCCACTGCGGCGAAATTTAGACGTGATTCATCCGCGCCACCGCGCCCTTTCGCCTGACGCACAAGCCTTCCTGCTTCTACTACAAAACGCCGCCGCGACTCCTGTGCCGCTAGCCAAGAAGCCGACCAAGCGCCGGCGCACTCGGAAGAAAAATGCTTAGCCCGCGCGTTATCACGATCCACACAACCTAAATTCGGTTTCCCTTCAAATACCACGGCATGTTGGCGATCACGACGTTGTCATTCCCGCGCAGCAGCATCAGCCCCTTCAAGAGCTCCGCGCGATTGCTCTGCAAGAAATAATGATACCAATGCTGCTCGATTAACTCCGGAACCAGCAGGACGATCTGACACGAAGGGTGCTCGGCCTGAATTTTCAGCACATAATCCACAATCGGGGTAATCACAAATCGAAATGGCGATTCCACCTCGACGTATTTCGGCACAGGCATGCCGGCCTTTCTTGCCGGGTCTTCCACCAGACTCTTCCACTCGTTCTTCAATTGTTCCTTCTGTTCTTCTCTGCACACGTGCACTGCGTGGATATCGCTGGATATCGTCAAAGCAATTTGCAGAGCTCTTTGCGTTAGCTTGCCCCAGCTCTGGACTGGCAAAACCACCACGGGAGGCTTGCATCTCGTGGTGTCCAGCGGCTCCTTGCTGAACAATTCCAGTTCAACGCGCGTAAGATATCGCCTCACTCTCATCATGAGAACGAGCAACGCGGGGATCAGCAGCGCCGTAACCCAGGCTCCCTCCACAAACTTCGCGACCAGGACAACTATCACCGTCACGCCCGTCGCAAAAGCACCGATTCCATTGATTAACATGCTCCTTCCCGAACCCGGGCCTTTGTTCTTCTTCCAATGCGCCACCATTCCCGCTTGAGAGAGGGTGAAAGCTAGAAACGCGCCAACCGCGTAAAGCGGGATCAATCGGTCCGTAACGCCGCGGAAGAGAATCAAAAGCGCTCCGGACAGGATCGCCAGCACGTAAATTCCTCGCGAGTAAACAAGTCTCCGCCCTCGCAGGCTAAAAGAATCGGGAAGGTAGCCGTTGAGCGCAATGGCGCGGCACAATCGTGGAAAATCAGCGAACGCCGTATTTGCGGACAACGAGAGAACGACCAGTACGGAACCTATCGTGATGTAGTAAAAAACACCGCGGCCCGCCACCGCACCTACAATCATGGAAAGTACGCTCTGGTAGCCGGCCTTTCCTGGATCGGTCGCGGCAATATGATAGGCGCGAACCAAATATGCGATTCCCGCGAGCATCACCATCAACAGCCCGATGATAGTAGTCAAGACGCGGCGCGCTGTGTCCACCACCGGCTCGCGAAATGCCCGCACGCCGTTGCTGACCGCTTCCACTCCAGTCATGGCTGTGCACCCGCTCGAAAACGCTTTCAACAACAGCCACACACTGACTGCGGCCACCGCTGGTCCGGCGGAAGGCGGCGCTACCACCGGAACCGGATGCCCGCCGGCCATGATCGATTTAAAGACTCCAAATGCAATGGCTGCCAACAAACTTCCAATGAATATATAGGTAGGGAACATGAAAATAATTCCGGCCTGCCGCGTCCCTCGAAGATTGATGAACGTAATGAGGGCCAGAATAATCAGACATAACCCCAGCGTATGCGGGAGCAGATTGGGGAGCGCGGATACCAGCGCGCCCACTCCAGCGGAAATTCCCACCGCGACTGTCAGAATGTAGTCAATCATCAGCGCGGAAGCCGCCAGCAATCCGGCAAACGTACCCAGATTCTCGGAAGCGACCGTGTACGAGCCTCCGCCCCCCGGATAAGCCGCGATCGTTTGCCGGTACGAAAAATAAACGATGGCGAGCAGGACGATGATGCTGGAACTAATCGGAACAATGTAGGCAACCCCGGCCGCGCCTAGTGCAATCAGAAGTGTCAGCGCAGCTTCCGGGCCGTATGCCGCGGAGCTTAGTGCGTCCAGCCCGAAAATTGGAATCCCAGCCGCGAGGCCTAGCTGCTCGGCTCTCTCATCGGTTGCAGCCAGCGGCCTTCCGAATAAAAGATCTGATATTTTCATTTAGTTTCGAAGCGACCCTCCGCTTCAATTATCAAATAGGCATGTCAGATTAGTGTGTTTACGCATTTAAAGGAATCTCAAAAAAAGGTTGGTCGCCCTCTCTGCGGTATCAACAAGCGTCCTTGTAAAATGTTTGTAAACAGAAAATTCTTTTAGGGAGGTATATCCGCGTCTTGAGCCACAATTAACGAAAAAAAGTGCCAGAAATTAAATTGCAGAATTTTTCTCATGCCCTAAGGCGTACTCGAATACTTCCGATCGCCAAATACACTCATCACCCGATGTGGACTACGCCTGAAATCCGCATCATAGCAATGCAGTTTAAATTTCCCCAGGAGGAAGTCCAAGTGCACAAGAAGATTTTAACTTTGTCAGCGTTACCTTTACTATTAGCTTTTATTGGCGGCTGCGGAGGTAGCGGTCACCACACTACCCCGCCGCCTGCAGAAGTTCCGGTTGTCGTGAGTGTGTCAGACCAGCCGCCTACAGGGATTAACGTGGTTTCATTCCAACTCACAATAACCGGTGGCTGTTTGTTGACGTCCGCCGAGGCCGGAGCGACCAGTTGCACGGGTGCTCAAAACCTGTTTCCCGTTGCTCCCGACACTATCCAGTTTGCAAATCTGCAAACTCCCGTCGAGTCTGACGTGGTATCCAGCACCAATGTGCAGGCGGGTAGCTACACCGGCGTTCTTTTGATGTTCGGTACCGGCAGCGCCACTGTTACTGTCGACCCCGGTCAAGTCTTCGGAGATGGCACGACAACTTGTGATAACAGCGCCGGTACCACGCCTCTAGTTTGTCAGCTTGCTCCAGCGGTTTCGTCCAGTACGGTCACAGCGAATTTTAGCGCCCCGGTTACGCTTACCTCCGGAACGCCTGTGCAGATCGCGATTGACTTGAACGTAGGCTCGTCATTGGTGAATACGACTGGCACTCTGTCAATTAATCCGACCGCCACCGTTACGGAAAACTCCACTGTGGGAACTGACGGTAATTTGGTTGATGTCAGCCAAGTCACCGGTACGGTGACTGCGGTTACAGCCAACAGCGTCACTATCACCGATAGTGCGACCGGGCAACCCGTCACTCTGAACGTCGGCACCAGCACCGTCATTAGTAATTTCCCAACCTCTGCTACTTGCACGACCGCGAACACTTTTGCTTGCGTTCAAACAGGTAACGTTGTCACCGTCGGCTTCGGAGCCAACGGCACTACGTCGCTGAGCTTCAATGCTACATCCATCAACGGTAATCCTGGCTTCAACTCCACGACCGCTTTCGAAGCCACCATCGTGCAAACTACCCCGACTGTCGAGGCAGTTATCACCGCCGTGCCGTCGGGAAACACTGACAGCTTAACTGTAGGACAAGTTGTGACGCTCGATGCAACCGGCGCGACTTTCTCTACTTCCTCCAGCAATACGCTGCCAGGTCAGTTTCTCACTTCAGCTGATTTCGTGGTCGGCCAGAACGTTCTGATCGACGCGAGTGCATTCACCGCGGCAGCTCCTCCGACGCTGGCCATTGCCACGGCGGACGCGGTCGAGTTGTTACCAACGCAGATTAACGGCATGGCCGATAACCTTGCCGCGCCCAACCTTACAATCGACGGCCTGAATACGTTCTTCACCGGTAATGGCATTACCGCCGTGAACGCGCAGACGGGTACCTTTACAACCTTCGACGGCACGGTCCATCAATTCAGTGACATGACCGCCGGGGAGTCTCTGTCTTTCAATGGCTTCTTGGAGAATAACCCTGCAACACCTGGAACTCCGGTATTCCTGACCACGAATGTTTTCGGAGCCCCGGCGACTGCAGCTGCAACGAAAACAACCAAGAGGTAAGTCTAGCCTCGAACAAACGGCGCACCTTGCCATCCACGAGGTGCGCCGTTCCATTTTCTCTTCGAGTGACGTAGCTCCGAGACTCTCGTCTGAGAAGTATTCTCGAACAGTCCTACGCACCTAAATCGCCTTTTCTGCCAATCTATGCTTCCGTCTTCCGCCCTCCATGGCGAACTCGGCCATGTTCCAATTGTGCTAATTTGGAGACCTCGTGAACGTCGCTAACCGGCTGGCCGCGTTTCCGTCACTGGTGATGCTCGAGTTGCTGTAACCAAAAAGCGCTCTCAATCGTCCGTATGTAATGTCCTGTTTTAATTGCACTTGTCTGCGCCCGGCGAACGCTAGCCGCCTCTACTGGTATTGGAAAAGGCATTAGAACCAAGCCCGGTCTCAGTTATTATCAGGGGCACGGAAAGCAAAGGTTTGGCAGACCTCAGTTCCAAGGCTAGAACGGTTCACGATCCTATTCTAAAAAAGGAAGCTCAACTTGCCTGACAATCCCCCGAATACGCCGAACTCGCCAAACGTGCCAGGCCCTGGGAACCACCCCAGCGCTTCCGGCAGGACCATCAGCACCACGGACTCCCCCAGTACAACGGCAACCAGTCCTCCCGCTCCGGCGCCGCCCCCTCCAAAACCTATCACGCAGAGGGACACGGGCCCGCGGAAGAGTTATACATGGGTCTGGGTCGTCGTTGTAATACTGTTGCTGCTCGCCGTCTTCTACTTTTATCGCCAGCATCAGAAAGCCGCGCAGGCCACAGCGCAGGCCAAGCTGCCTCGCCCAAGCGCTCCTATCTCCACCACCACCGCGCGCACTGGGGATATCGGCGTTTACATCAACGCTCTGGGCACCGTGACGCCCGTTTACACCGCTACGATCACCAGCCGTGTCGACGGCCAAATAACAAACGTGGCGTACCGCGAAGGTCAAATGGTGCACAAGGGAGATCTTCTGATCGAAATTGATCCTCGCCCTTTTCAGGCCGCGCTCACCCAGGCGCAAGGCACACTCGCAAAGGACGAAGCGGTGTTGAACGAAGCAAAAATCGATCTAACTCGCTTTCAACAAGCCTACGACCGCAATGCCATCGCCAAGCAGCAGCTCGACGATCAGGGCCAATTGGTAAAACAGGACGAAGGAACCGTAAAGCAGGACCAAGGAACGGTGGCCAGCGCGGCGACTAATCTCGATTACACCAGGATCGTCGCGCCCATTGAAGGTCGCGTGGGACTGCGCTTGGTGGATCCAGGCAACATCGTCACTTCGGGCAGCACCACTCCGCTGGTCGTGATCACGCAACTTCAGCCCATCACTGTGATTTTCAGCGTCGCCGAAGATTATCTGCCGCAGATTCAAAAACAATTGCGCGGTAGCCAAAAACTACCCGTGGACGCCTTTGCGCGCGATCAAGCCACAAAACTTGCCTCCGGGTTCCTTCTAACTCTCGACAATCAGATCGATCAGACCACCGGCACAGTAAAACTTAAGGCCATTTTTGATAATCGCGATACGGAACTCTTCCCCAATCAGTTCGTGAACGCACGGCTGCTTGTGGACACCCAGCGCGGAGTGACTCTGCTTCCCACTGCAGCAATTCAGCGCAACGCGCAAGGTACTTTCACGTACGTCATCAGTTCAGACAACACGGCGAATCTGCGCAACGTCACCGTCGGCACCACCGATGCCAGCACCGCAGCCGTGCAGGGCGTGAACGCCGGCGAAGTGGTGGCAGTGAATGGCTTCGATAAGTTGCAAAACGGCGGCAAAGTCACCATCAACAACAAAAACGCCAGCGGCGGAAACGCCGGCATCAACGGAACGAGCCCTAACAGCAGCACCGCAAACGGTAACGGCGCAAATAAAAATGCCAACGCGCCTTCCTCTTCGAACACGAATAGCAGCACCGGCGGAGGAACTCGTCCGTGAGCCCGTCTCGTCCATTTATTCTTCGACCGGTAGCCACTTCGCTGCTTATGGCCGCCATTCTGCTCGCCGGTATCGTGTCGTACATACAGCTTCCGGTTTCCGCTCTCCCGGAAGTGGATTATCCGATTATCCAGGTCGTCACGTTTTATCCCGGAGCAAGTCCCGACGTTATGGCCTCCGCTGTAACCGCGCCACTGGAGCGCCAGTTTGGCGAAGTGCCCGGTCTGAACCAGATGACTTCCACCAGCTCCGACGGAAGCTCGGTGATTGTCCTTCAATTCTCGCTCGACCTGAATATCGACGTCGCCGAACAGGAAGTGCAAGCGTCTATTAACGCCGCTCAGTCCTACTTGCCTGCCGACCTTCCGGTCCCTCCGATTTACAGTAAAACGAATCCGGCCGACGCCCCCATTCTCACGCTTGCCTTGACCTCTTCCACCATCCCCCTCTCGCAAGTGGAAGACTTGGCGGACACGCGCCTGGCGGAAAAAATCGCGCAAGTTACAGGCGTCGGCCTCGTCAGCATCAGCGGCGGACAGAAGCCCGCTGTGCGCATCCAGGTGAATCCCACAGCGCTGTCTTCTTACGGCATCAATATGGAAGACGTGCGGACCGCCGTTCAAAATACTAGCCTCGACCTCGCCAAAGGCAACTTCGACGGCCCGCACCAGAACTATCAGATCGACGCCAATGATCAGCTCTTAACCAGCAAAGATTTCCAGACCATCGTCGTCGCCTATCACAACAGAAGCCCTGTTTTCCTTTCAGACGTAGCACACGTAATTGACGACGTCGAGAACACCAAGCAAGCCGCCTGGATGAACACCACTCCCGCGGTGATCATGAACATCCAACGCCAACCCGCCGCCAACATCATTCAAGTGGTCGATCGCGTCCAAAAGCTGCTCCCACTTTTGAAAAGCAATCTGCCCGCGTCGGTTGATGTCACCGTCCTCACCGACCGCACCACCACCATCCGCGCCTCCGTGCAGGATGTCGAATTCGAATTGGGGCTCACTGTTGTTCTGGTCGTCATGGTCATCTTCCTCTTTCTACGCAGTCTTTCGGCAACCATCATTCCCAGCGTGGCTGTTCCCCTCTCGCTCATAGGCACTTTCGGCGTGATGTATTTGGCCGGCTACAGCCTGAACAATTTGACTTTGATGGCCCTGACCATTTCCACCGGCTTCGTGGTGGACGACGCCATCGTGATGATCGAAAACATCGTTCGCTTCATCGAAGAAGGCGATCCGCCTCTGCAGGCCGCCTTGAAAGGCGCGGAGCAGATCGGCTTCACTATCGTCTCGCTGACGATCTCTCTCATAGCCGTCCTCATTCCCCTTCTTTTCATGGGCGACATTGTCGGCAGGCTTTTCCGCGAATTCGCCGTCACCCTCAGCGTAACCATTCTTGTTTCCGCGGTTGTTTCTTTGACGCTCACTCCCATGATGTGCGCCAAGCTGCTAAAACATCAGCCCGGATCGCAACGTGGCCGTTTCTACCAAATATCCGAGCACGCCTTCGAGTCCGTCATCGCTTTTTACGGACGAACTCTTCGGTGGGTCCTAAAACATCAGACCGCCACTCTCTTTGTCGCCGTGGCCACCTTGGTCCTCACTGTCCTCCTTTACATTATCGTCCCCAAAGGGTTTTTCCCGGTACAGGACACCGGAATTATCCAGGGTATCTCTGAGGCCTCCCAATCCATTTCGTTTCCCGCCATGGCTGAGAAACAGCAACAGCTTACCGAAGTGATTCTGAAGGACCCTGCGGTAGAGAGTCTTTCTTCATTTATCGGAATCGACGGAACCAACCCCACGCTCAACAGCGGCCGCGTGCTCATCAATCTAAAACCGCTCGCCGAACGTAATATGAACGCCTCCGATGTAATCCGCCGTTTACAGCCCAATCTCGAGAAGATTGAAGGCGTCACGCTTTACATGCAGCCCGTCCAGGACATCACCGTAGAGGATCGCGTAAGCCGTACACAGTATCAATACACTCTCGAAGATCCCGACATCACCGAACTGAATCTGTGGACCGCCAAGCTCGTGGAAAAACTAAAACAAATCCCCGAGCTCACCGACGTTGCCACCGACCAACAAACCCAGGGCCTCGCGGCTTCCTTGGTAATCGATCGCGTCACCGCCTCCCGCATGGGAATCACGCCTAACATGATCGACCAAACTCTTTACGACGGATTCGGCCAACGCCAGGTCGACACGTTGTACACACAGCTGAATCAGTACCACGTCGTGATCGAAAACATGCCGGAATTCCAAAAGAATCCCAACAAGCTCCAAGACATTTACGTTCGGTCAGCCATCGCAGCATCGGCGACAACCACGGGCTCGTCTTCGAACGCCAACGTCGTGACCGCTTCTTCATCCACGGGCGGAACCGCCAACTCGTCTCCGAGCCCGTCTGCTTCGTCGTCGAAATTGCCGAGCGCGGGTTCGCCCAACCCCACGGCAGTCGCTAGCGCTAATGGAGCTTCCGTTCCACTCAGCGCTTTCACCCACTTTGAATCTAAGACTTCGCCACTCTCGATAAATCACCAGGGCCAGTTCCCGGTCATCACGCTCTCATTCAATTTGGCGCCAAACGCTTCTCTAGGTGAAGCCACCAAAGCAATCGAGAAAGCTCAAAAAGATATTGGAATGCCCCTAAGTATCCAGGCAGCGTTTCAGGGTAGCGCTGCATCCTTCCAGGCTTCTCTGAGCAATGAGCCCATCCTAATTCTTGCGGCGCTCGTCACTGTCTACATCGTGCTCGGCATCCTGTACGAGAGTTACATTCATCCCCTCACCATTCTTTCCACCCTGCCTTCCGCCGGAGTTGGCGCGATTCTTGCCCTTTTGATTTGCGGCTCCGAACTCAGCGTCGTCGCGCTCATAGGCATCATCCTGCTCATTGGAATCGTGAAAAAGAACGGCATTATGATGATTGACTTCGCTTTGGAAGCGGAGCGCAAGGAAGGCAAGAGTTCAGAGGAAGCCATCTACGAAGCTTGCTTGCTGCGCTTCCGGCCGATCATGATGACGACCATGGCCGCTCTCCTCGGTGGACTGCCCCTCGCGCTCGGCACAGGAATCGGCTCTGAACTGCGTCGTCCACTCGGAATCTCAATGGTCGGCGGGCTGTTGCTCAGCCAGGTTCTTACTCTCTACACCACGCCCGTGATTTATATCTACTTCGACCGCCTCGCCAAAAAAGCCGCTGATTGGCGTGCGCGGCGTTCGGGAAGTGGCGCTCCAGAGTCAGTCCCGGCGGACTAGCTATGAGCTTATCTACTCCATTCATCCGACGGCCCGTCGCTACCGCGCTACTCACCGTCGCTCTCGCCCTCGCCGGCGCTGTCGCGTTCAAGGTGCTGCCTGTTTCGGCTTTGCCGCAGGTTGACTTCCCCACCATTTCCGTCGGAGCCGGTTTGCCAGGCGCCAGCCCTGAGATCATGGCCTCTTCGGTCGCCACTCCGCTCGAACGTCAATTCGGTCGAATCGCCGGCGTCACGGAAATGACGTCCTCCAGTAGCATCGGCACCACCGGCATCACTCTCCAATTTGATCTGAATCGCGATATCAATGGCGCCGCCAGGGACGTTCAAGCCGCCATCAACGCCGCGCGTAGCTATCTCCCCGCCAATTTGCCCGGCAATCCCACCTACAGAAAGGTAAATCCCGCCGACGCCCCGATCATGATTCTCGCCCTTACTTCTGAGGTTTACGACCGCGGCGCCATGTACGATGCTGCCTCCACCATCATTCAGCAGCGGCTCTCGCAGATCCAGGGCGTGGGACAAGTTAGCGTCGGCGGCAGTTCTCTCCCCGCTGTGCGCGTGGAAGTTAATCCCACTCAGTTAAACAGCTACGGCCTCGGGCTGCAGGATGTTGCGACCTTGCTCAGCAAGCAGAACGCAAACATGCCTAAGGGGCAAATATCGGACGACAAGGGAACCGCTGACATCACTACTAACGACCAGCTTCTCAAGGCCGAGAATTACAAATCTCTCGTCGTCGGTTATCACAACGGCGCCGCTGTAAAGATCTCCGATTTTGCCGATGTACTGGATTCGGTCGAGAACATTCGCGCCGCCGGCTACGTCAACGGCAAGCCTGGCATCCTCCTGATTATTTCTCGGCAGCCCGGCGCAAACATCATCGACACCGTCGATCGCATTCGCGCCTCGATTCCCTCGTTGAAAGCCTCCATTCCGGCAGCTATGGATTTCACCATCATGCTCGACCGCACCACGACCATTCGAGCGTCCGTTAGCGACGTGGAGCGCACACTCGCCATATCCGTCAGCCTCGTAATTCTTGTCGTCTTTCTGTTTCTGCGCAATGTACGCGCCACTCTCATTCCCAGCGTGGCCGTCCCGGTCTCGTTAATCGCTACATTCGCGGTCATGTACTTGTGCAAGTACAGTATCGACAACCTCTCCATGATGGCTCTGACCATCGCCACCGGCTTCGTCGTGGATGATGCCATCGTCGTTATCGAAAATGTCTCGCGTTACCTGGAGCAGGGTTACTCTCCCATGGACGCGGCCATCAAGGGCGCCGCGGAGATTGGTTTCACCGTCCTTTCCATCAGTATTTCCCTGGTCGCGGTATTTATTCCGATTCTGATGATGAGCGGAATCGTCGGCCGTTTATTCCGTGAGTTTGCCGTCACTCTGTCTGTCGCAATCATGATCTCGCTGGCCATTTCCTTAACCACCACTCCCATGATGTGCTCGAGACTCCTGAAGCATCAGGCCGAAACGGCGCACAATAAACTCTATCAAGCCAGTGAAAGAGCCTTTAATCGGGTGCTCGCAGTTTACGAGCGATCTCTCAGTTGGATGCTGAACCACTCCGCTCTCACGCTGACCGTCTTGCTGCTCACCATCGCGCTGAATGTCTACCTCTTTTACATCGTCCCCAAGGGCTTTTTCCCGCAGCAGGACAACGGCACCGTTTATGGCGGTATTCAGGGCGAGCAAGACATTTCGTTCCAAGCCATGCAAGGCATCACCAAGCAGTTCGTGGACATTATTAAATCCGACCCGGCGGCCCAGAACGTAATGGGATTCACCGGCGGCGCAGGTGCGGTTAATGGCGGCTTCATCTATATGGCGCTCAAACCGCTCGCCGACCGCAAAGTCACCGCGACAGACGTCGTCAATCGCTTGCGTCCAAAGCTGTCATCCGTTCCGGGAGCTAATGCTTTCCTCCAGGCCGGCCAGGACGTGCGTATCGGCGGCCGCCAGAGCAGCGCGCAATATCAGTTCACCATCCAGAGTGACAACCTCGACGATCTTGTGAAATGGGGACCCGCTCTTCTCGCCGAAATGCGTAAGCAGCACATATTGGCCGACGTGAACACCGATCAGCAGAATAGCGGTCTGCAAGCAGCGCTGGTTTATGATCGCGAGACCGCATCAAGGTTGGGCATCACACCGAAGCAGATTGATACTTCTTTGTACGAAGCGTTCGGTCAGTCGCAGGTCTCCACCATGTACACCTCTCTCAATCAGTATCACGTGGTCATGGAGGTCGCGCCGCAATTCTGGCAAAGCCCCGACGCACTAAAAGACGTTTACGTCGAAGCCTCTCCAGGAAAAGAAGTCCCGCTGAACGCCATCGCGCATTTCGAGCCCAGGACCGCCGCACTCTCTGTGAACCATCAGGGCCAGTTCCCTTCCGTGACCATATCCTTTAATCTCGCACCCGGCGTTTCCCTTAGTGATGCGGCCCAAGCTATCACCGACCTTGAACAAAAAATTGGAATGCCCTCCACCATTCGCGGCATGTTCTCTGGAACGTTGCAGGCTTTCCAGGCCTCTCTTTCCACCCAGCCTCTTCTTATCATCACTGCACTTATGGCCGTTTACATCGTCCTCGGGATTCTTTATGAAAGCTTCGTTCATCCCATCACCATTCTTTCCACCCTTCCCTCCGCAGGCGTTGGAGCGGTGTTAGCACTTCTCCTGTTCAAAATGGATTTAAGCGTCATCGCTATGATTGGTGTCGTCCTGCTTATCGGCATCGTCAAGAAAAACGGTATTTTGATGATCGACTTCGCTCTCGCCGCCGAGCGCCAGGAGAAAAAGACTCCGCAAGAAGCGATCTTTCAAGCCTGCTTGCTGCGCTTCCGTCCCATTTTGATGACCACCATGGCCGCTATATTCGGCGCGCTCCCTCTCGCTCTGGGTACCGGCGTTGGTTCGGAATTGCGGCGCCCCCTGGGTATCACCATCATCGGCGGCCTGATCGTGAGCCAGATGTTGACGCTCTATACCACCCCCGTCGTCTATCTCTATATGGATCGCATGAGGATTCGTTGGGCGCGCAAACATCGCAAGTCGCTCGATCAGCTTCCTGAAGAAACATTGGGGAACCTTGCAGACTAATTCACATCACGGAGCTGAAGTCGTGAAACACCGCTCACATACAATATCGCTCCCTAGCCCACGGCAAATCATGGCGAGTGTGCTCGCCGTCGCCGCAGTGCTTTCCGGATGCACCGTAGGCCCTCATTATCATCGGCCTGACGCGGCCGTTCCCGAAGCCTACAAGGAACTCACTCCCGGCGACTATCCAAGCACCGACGGCTGGAAAGTGGCTCAGCCGTCGAAAGAAGCCGTATTGAAAGGTAAGTGGTGGGAAATATTTAACGATCCGGAGCTCAACACTCTCGAAGAGCAAGTAAACGTTTCAAACCAGTCCCTCGCCTCGGCCACCGCAGCGTTCCTGGTTGCGCGTTCCATGGTGAAAGAAGCCCGCTCGCAGTATTTCCCAACCGTAACCGTGGGTCCGGCCATCACCACCAGTCAACAGTCCGGGACGCTAACAAGTGGTTTCACCACGGGCTCTGGGGGTACCGGTGGCGGCGTAGCCGTCTCGCCGCAAGTGATTACGAACTTCAATTTACCCTTCGATGCTACCTGGACTCCCGATCTCTTCGGCCGCGTTCGAAATACTGTGCTAGCGAATGCAAACGCCGCGCAAGCCAGCGCCGCCGACCTGGAAAACACGCGATTGATGCTGCAAGCGGAAGTTGCCGTCGACTATTTCTCCATTCGCGGGCAGGATGCGCTTAAAAAACTTTCCGACGAAACCGTGGTCTCCTTCCAGGAATCTCTGCGTCTCAACCAAGCCCTTTATGAAACAGGCATTGCTTCCGACGAAGCCGTCGCCCAAGCCGAAACTCAGCTCGAGTCTGCCCAGGCGCAGAACACCAACCTGGGCATCGTGCGTGCTCAATTCGAACACGCCATCGCAACTTTGGTGGGCCAACCTGCCTCCACCTTTTCAATTCGAACGCTGCCGCTTCAAACGAGTCCTCCCGCCATCCCCTATGGGCTCCCGTCTCAACTTCTCGAACGCCGTCCCGATATCGCCGCTTCGGAGAGGCGCATGGCGCAAGCCAACGCGCAAATCGGCGTAGCCGTCGCCGCCTATTACCCCACCGTCACATTAAGCGCTTCAGCCGGACTCGAAAGCAGTTCCTTTACCAAGTGGTTTACCTGGCCAAGCCGTTTCTTTTCCGTAGGCCCTAGCGTTTCGGAAACGCTTTACGACGGTGGGCTGCGCCACGCGACCGTTCAACAGTTCAGGGCAAATTACCTGGAAACCGTGGCGAACTACCGCCAGACTGTCTTGAGCGCGTTCCAACAAGTCGAAGATAACTTGTCGTCGATCAGGATTCTGTCCATCGAAATCGCGCAGCAGGATACCGCGGTAGGCTCGGCACAAAGAAATCTTAAGATCGCGATCGATCGCTACAAGCTCGGCATCGATCCATATCTAAACGTAATTACGGCCCAGACCACTCTGTTTGGCAACCAACAAACCGACGTGAACCTCCGCATTCAACAAATAACGGCGAGCGTCCAGCTTGTAGAAGCAGTCGGTGGCGGCTGGGACGCATCGCAACTCCCCTCCGTCCCCGGCTTGGTCAGCGGCCCGCTCGTGATTCCGAGCCCTCCGCCCCCGCCGCCCATCTTGCTCGAGTAGCTTACTGCAAGATAGTGCAGCCCATCGGATCGCAAAATGGGAATAGCTCGCAACTTTTTATCGGTGCGCTGACGTCTAATTTAGCGATGGCGAGGCAGGAGCATTACTATAGAAGAAGCGGTCTCGTGGCCGAGCCCGCGTAGCTGCCACTGACGGAATTTTCGCCCCGAAGTTGAGGAACTTTTATGTCTTCGTCAAAGAATATAAGTTGGGTATGCGCGATCTTTGCATTACGAGTCATCCTGACTGGCGTCGCCGTTCCACCGGCGTTTGTTTCGGCACGCGCGCGAGCTCAGCAGCCCGATCAGCAAGCTGCCATTCAAAAGCAAGTTGGTGCCATTCAATCAATTGAAGGCAACGCCGTCACGATCACTACCGATACCGGGGCCAGCGCTACTGTCAACGTCCAGCCCACTACCAAAATCGTTCGTGTCGAACCGGGACAAACAGATTTGAAAAACGCCGTGCCAATGGATTTTAAGGATCTGCAAATTGGCGACCGTATATTTGTTCGCTGGAAAGCCTCGGACACCGCGCAGCCCGTTAACGCCATCGGAATCATCGCCATGAAACGCGCCGACGTGGACGCCAAGCAGCAGCATGAACGCGACGATTGGCAGAAGCGCAGCGTTGGCGGCCTGGTCACCGCCGTCGACCCCGCGACCAAAGTCATTTCAATTTCAGTTACCGCCAACGGTGGAAAAAAATCCATCGCGGTCAACATCAAGCCCAAAACAGTCTTCCGCCGCTATGCCCCCGATTCGGTCAAATTCGATGACGCCAAGGCCAGCTCTCTCGATCAAGTAAAATCGGGAGACCAACTCCGCGCTCTTGGCACGCGCAGCGCGGACGGCAGCACCGTGGAAGCCGAAGAAATTGTCACCGGCTCGTTCCGCAATATCGCTGGAACAATCAATTCGATCGACGCTACGGCAAATTCAATTACCGTGTTGGACTTAATCACCAAAAAGCCCGTCCTGGTGAAAGTTTCAGGCCAAACACAACTCCGCAAACTGACTCCCGAAGTCGCCCAGCGAATTGCATTTCGCCTGAAAGCAGCAGGCGGCGCGCAAGCCAATGACTCAACAGCACCTGGCGCCGCAGCACCGCCGGGCGGCGCCCCATCGGGCTCTTCTTCAGCAGGCCAAAACGCGCAACAAGGCGGCTCTCAACGGGACAGCGGAGCCGGTGCCGCGGGTGCTGGCGGAAGCAACGGTCGTCCCGCAGGCGGACCGGCTGATCTCCAG